>Ga0302325_10005487_pt1 | contig 28785 bp, 28 predicted proteins | sample Palsa_T0_2_FD_201948 | JGI IMG/M metagenome (GOLD analysis project Ga0302325, IMG submission 201948) | Peat permafrost microbial communities from Stordalen Mire near Abisko, Sweden - Palsa_T0_2 | ecosystem: Environmental > Terrestrial > Soil > Palsa > Peat permafrost | place: Sweden: Abisko...
GATGAAGTTCGGGCGCTCCTCCGAACGGTTCGATGAGCAGATCCGGCAACTCGAGTTCAAGCTTGAAGAGCTCGAGAGCGAGGAAGCGAGCTTACCGATCCCGCCCACGCCCATGTTGCCGGCGCGCGAGAAGCCCGTCCGGCGCGCCTTACCCGCGCACCTGCCGCGCGAGCCGCTCATCCACGAACCGAGCTCGACCTGCACGTGTCCCGATTGCGGGGGATTACTTCGCGTACTGGGAGAGGATGTGTCGGAGATGCTCGAGTATGTGCCGCAGCATTGGAAGGTGCTGCGGCATGTGCGGCCGAAGTACTCTTGCGCCGAGTGCCAGAGGATCATTCAAGCGGCCGCTCCCTCACGCCCGATCGAACGCGGGATCGCAGGTCCGGGGCTTCTCGCCCATGTGCTGGTGTCGAAGTACTGCGATCATCTGCCCCTGTACCGGCAGAGCCAGATCTATGCCCGAGAGGGCCTTGAGCTTGATCGCTCGACACTCGCCGACTGGGTCGGTGCAACGAGCGCCTTGATGCAGCCGCTCGTTCAAGCGTTGGGCGCGTACGTGCTCTCCGCCCAGAAGCTGCACGCGGATGACACGCCGGTTCCGGTCCTCGCTCCTGGCACCGGCAAGACCAAGACGGGACGGCTCTGGAGCTATGTGCGGGATGATCGACCCGCTGGCAGCACGGATCCCCCGGCGGTCCTCTTTTGCTATTCGCCCGATCGTAAGAGCGAGCATCCGCGCGCGCACCTCAAGGACTATCGCGGCATCCTGCAAGCCGATGCCTATGCGGGATTTAACGCCCTGTATGAGCGCACGGAACAGCCACTCACCGAAGCGGCGTGCTGGGCACACGCCAGGCGCAAGTTCTTTGACCTCCATGAGGCGACGGGCTCACCGATCGCGCAGGAGGCGCTGACACGTATCGGCGCCCTCTACGCGATCGAAGCCGATATCCGCGGCCAATTGCCCGACAAGCGTCGCACGGTGCGCGAAGAGCGCACGGAACCGATTCTGACCGAGCTCCGAAGCTTCCTCCTCGCAACTCTGCACAAGGTCTCGAAGAAGTCGGACCTTGCCGGCGCCATCCATTACGCACTCACGCAATGGGACGCGCTCTGCCGCTTCTGTCACGACGGACGCATCGAGATCGATAACAACGCAGCCGAACGCGCGCTGCGCGCAGTCGCCTTGGGAAGGAAGAACTATCTCTTTGCCGGCGCCGACTGCGGCGGTGAGCGCGCTGCAGCCATGTACTCGCTGATAGGATCGGCGAAGTTGAACGACCTGGATCCGGAAGCATATTTGCGCTACGTCCTCACCCGCATCGCCGAGCATCCCATCAACAAAATCGATGAGCTGTTGCCCTGGAATGCTGCGGCGATGATGCCATCATCGCGCCTCGCGGCATGATCGCATCAATGACTAGAATACAAACATCGCTTGGGCTTCTCGGTGTGGCAACCGCGGCGGCCTTGTCCAGCTGCTCTCTGTGGGCCCATCTGCAATCGCCCGAAGATGCCAAAGCGGATGCCTATACAGTTTGGATTTCTGTCCTTAAAGGATTTGGCCAAGACGTTTACTACATCGGGACAAAGGAGCCATATTCGTACTTTCGCATAGGCTCTGTCTTTCCAACTTACTACAAATCACCGGCTTGTAACTTCACGCTGCCACGCATATTCGATATCGGAGCTGGAAAACCCTACGTCGTCGTACAGAACAACCTGCGCAGTAATAATTCGTCACCGACCTGCGCTCCCTAAGCCTGGCCTGTGGAAGCGAAGCTACGTCAAGAGGTCTTCGGCGGACGCTTACCTCGAGCCTACAAAACCGAGCTTTCTTGCTTGCCAAGAACCTGGTTATAAACCAGAGTCTCGGAAACCGACCCATAAATTACGGCTCGTTGTGACGCTGTCGTTGGCGTATTTAGGTCGCGCGCTTAGCTGTTCCCGCCAGTCAGCGCTACGTTATGCGCCCGGCCGAAGCTAAATGCTTCGCGATAGCATTGGCAATGGGTTGACCGGTCGACATCTCATAGTAACTGAATGCCGGGCACGGGTTAACCTCAAAACAGTATACTTGATCGTCAGGTGTTACTTTGAGATCAATACCGGCGAATTCGAGTCTGAGAGATTTCGCAAGCGACACACATTTTCTGCGCACGTCACTGGACAGCTCAACCTCCCGGAGCTTGGCCGATTGGCCAGTCTGACTCATCGCATAGCGATAGTCGGTTGCCCCGCTCTCTACCGCAGTGGCAAATGCTTTGCCGCCGATTATGTGAACACGAATGTTTGTGCCACCGATGAATTCTTGAAACAACGTCGGACACCAGCGGACGAGATCTAGGCGGCGCTCATCTTCATCTGATAACTCGTGCACAATTGACCGCACGCCACTCGCCGATTTGTATATCACTCTTCCATACTTACGCCTAAAAGCCCGGATCGCGTCCGGATTATTGCTAATTAATGTTTCCGGAATCAGAAAACCATGGCGCGATATTAACTGACTTTGGTACGGCTTCGATGAGTTGCTAGCCATGGCAGAAGCGCGGTTAATTACTAATGCGGGTGCCACTTCAATCCAGCGGGCCAGCGCGTCATGTACCGAGCGGCATTTGCAGCGGATCTCAGAGTCTTGGGACTCGCCCTCTACTTCCGGCAGAACCCGGTCGTCGATAAATCTAGTGAACACGGCCGCAATGCACGCGAGATCATACCGACGCGCTCTGTATCGCAATTCTCCATCGACGCCTCCATCCCTGACTTCGAACGATATCGACCATCGCTCGAACGCGCGTTGGTTGAAGACGATGTAAGAAGCACCGATCTGCTGAAGAGCCTCCGTGACGGCACGCAATGGCGGCTCGGACGGGATGCCGCACAAGAGAATCATGTCGCAACGGGAGAAGACAGTGAATGCGCCAAGGCCTCCAGAAATTCATCTCCTCCGTTCGGCAGGTCTGGGGTCGAAGTCGCTCCAGTGAAAGCTAGATCGCCAGTAGGAAGTTGGCTAAGTTCGACGCCCAAGAGATCTGCGCCTGTGCTGCGGGCCAAGGCACGACAAGCGGATTGAATCTGATTAGGTACGGGCGTGCCAAATACTTCGCCCTCTAAGACCAAGACTCTGTAAGTTTCGTCGCTGTAAGTGGTCTCGCTCGACCGGAGGCGACTTTCGGTACTCTGGCAGTAGGGGCGAATCTTAAATCCGACTTCCCTAGCTAGGTGGGCCCATTTCGCAGAATGAAGTGCTGGTCCACACAGGCTGCAATCCGAGGGCCGGTTGATGACCTTGCCAGCAAAGCCGCTCAGCCAACTGACGTAGATCGCATATAGTTCGTCGTAGACATACCGTGCATCCGATGTCTCCGACTGCGTCAACCAGTAGGGAGAAGGACCGAGGAGCCGATTAAGCACCGCGCTAACAGTTTCATTGGATAGCGAGCGCCCATCTGCGAGCTGAATCTTGAACGTCGTACCAATGCCACCCAGCTTATGCTCAAATTCAGTGGCCCCTTCAATATCTTCTGCGGTTAGAAGCTCGATGGGCGTGTGCGTGAATCGGTGCAGTCCTTCGTACGCCCAACGGGCGGAAATGTCGCCTTCCGAATGAAGAATCAGCCACATGATTCCTTAATCGGGCCCACCATCTTGCAGATGGCACGCCGACCTACCTGTAATCACGCGGTCGGCTTTCTGCGCGCTCGATTCCGACCCTTGCGGAGCGCACTCTTACTTAAGTCTGGTCGCTTGTCCTTTTGAATGAAGTGGTGCAACTCGGCAAGTGAGCGCTCGATCGCCTGAAGCCGGTACTCTAAGGGGTGGACAGCCGGCATCTCGGACAGCTTAAAGTCCGATTGCGTGTCAAAACTATGCTTGTTCTCATCGATAAAAATGATCTTGTGGTCGTGTTCCTTTGCGTCTTTGTAGTCTTTGATTTCCTTGTACTCTTTGTACTCTTTGGTGTCCTTACCTCCATCTTTGGTGTCCTTACGCCCCTCTTTCCCTTCCTTGCCGGGCTCTTTGCCATGTTTCGGCGGAGTCTCATGATGCTTCCCTTCCTGGGGTGCCTTATCTGAGGCGTCCTTGTCTTGTTTGTTCTCACCAGGAAAAGTGATCTTGTCGGGTAGTCCCCCCTCAATTGGCCCCTTTCTATTTTTGGAGCGCCTTTTCTCTCTGAATACCTTTGACGCCATGTAGCCCTCCCTGTGGCTCTTACCACTACCATCCAAACGCTGGATACGCAGCGTTAACCGGTATTCATGTTACTGGTGGTATATGGAGATTTATCTCAGCGGTCGGACATTACTAAGAGCGGCTGCCGGCTAATGCATTGCAGCAAATTGCGACTTCGGCCGCCGAGAAGCGATTCGCGACTCGAAGTCCCCGCATTCGGCACTGAGATAGGCCGCAGAAGGGTGTGTTGGCGTGGGGGCTAACTGTGATTACGGGTAATTTTGCTCTTGTGCGGCCGGCACCTTTTCTGGCACCTTCTGCCCTCGCGGTTCCAGCCGGTCCGCCCACTCGACTCCGTGCTCTTGCCTTGGTACCCGAGACCCTCGTGGCGGGGCCAGCTTCTCAGTTCAAGGTCGCCGCGGCCGCTGTGCCAATCAGGGGCTCGATTAGCTTAAGCTCCAGGGCATCTCGAGTGCCTGGGTGTGAACCAGGTGCTCAGATTATCCCAGTCAACTCCCACGCTCCTCTTGGCTCGTCGCGGATCGGTGGGAGCGCGCACGAGTCACTTCATACGGCGACGATCGCTCCAAGACGGGCGTGTCAAGGCGGTGGAATACGGAACACGAGGATGCCTGTCCGTAGTCTGATACATCCCATCTACGCTCCGATGAAATCTAACCGCGCCGTTCGCCCACGCAGACGGCCTAAACCCAAGAACTTGGTGGCAGACCAGGTATCTGAGGAGCCCCTGGCTATGACGATGAGCCGACCGCGGCAATTGTTCCCCCGACCTACCCGCACCCATCGCTGACTCAAGTTGCGCTTTTGTCGGCTGCGGCATGCGCGAAATCGGTCTTCCATACATGGCCGGTTGCCGAAGTGGAAGCTACCGAGTGGGGTCAGCGCTGCCTGGATCTGCGGGCCTCAGGTAAAGTCAGGCAGGCCAGGCTTTGTGAAAGCAAGGCAAAATACTGGCTACCCGCACTGTGCGCATTAAGGCGCGTGTGAGGCGGCCGGAGCCTGCGTGAACATGACCCTGGATTGAATTCACGGTGTGGTGGGCGTACGAAAATCTAGCGCTGCATACACGCGGCAATTAGTTGCGTCTGTCAGCTTCCCGGTGTGGCTGGGTTCTGATAGGCGCCTTCTCTAACAGTCTTCTTATGACCTGAGATGCATGAGCTGAATCCCAAGCTTGACGTAACTCCAACATTTCTGCGCCCAGAGATTTAGCTAACGCGCCTTCATTCTGGCTATCGAAATCGCTTAGCAGTAGGAATGCGGACCGCGTTAGGCACGTGTACCAAACCATACCTTCGTCGCGCGGACGCTCGTACTCAATCAGACCTTCCTTCCGCAGCCATTTAACCGCACTGTCAAAGCTATCTGTCTCCGTTGGCGCATCGTCAGCTCCGAGACCGACGAAAGCATTGGCCGCATCCTCGTATATATACGCAAAGTCGTGCTTCGCACCTGGAATTAGGTTGTTGCGTCTGGGGGCGAAATTCCGATGAGCTGGGAAAGACCTATACAGCTCACCTAGAATCCAAATAGTCCAGACGTTGAAAAGCGCGATGTTATTTTGCTTGGCATTCGTCACTATGAACCTCTTGGAGTCGGGAGTTTATCTCAGGGAAATTCCCTGGTCATCACTGGGGCCCGAAAAGGTGCGGCAGTAGCTCCAGACCCTAGCGGTCGAACTCGCCCAGGCAGGCCAGCATCGCGACAAAGAGCCAAAACAATACGACGAATCACATGACGTCATGCTAGGGGGGGTGCTAGTGAACGGCCATGACTGGAGGGGTAGACGGAAGCGCAATCAGGCCACTACCAACACATAACGTAAATCCTCGGGCGCATTGGGTTCGAACAGCCATGTGTTTGCGGGACTTTTGCGTGTTTCGTTGTGCTCCGTTGTGCATCGTGATGCCAAGTGTAACGGGCGTCACGCGGAATTTATTAATAAAATCAAAGCTCTAATTTTATGGTGCCGGTTGCGAACCAGAGGGTCGGGAGGTCAAATCTCCCGGGGCGCGCCATCGAATCAAAGACCTATGCGCCGGGGGACCGCAAGGAGCAGTGGGAATCCGTGCGCGTATCCTCTTCCCGAGGAACAAATGCTCAACTCCCCAACGTAATCGGCAGGTTGTCGTCGGCCTTTCCTGCCGCGCTGGACCTTCACCAAACGGCAGCATGCGTGCAGAAGCCAGCTTCAAATGCTTTCCCACCCGATCCGAGATATCAGTCCACGCCCAACGTAAAGCGGAATAGGCAGCTTCGTGGATACACCGAGCCATTCTTCATCCCACACAAGATGCACGGTTTGACCGCCGGGTCCGGGGACGTCTAGAAGCCGGCTGTGATCCTTGGCGGACGGTGTGCTCATCGGCACTGTCCACCAGAATGCGTACACGCGTACACGCCGCCGTGCGGCGGATGCTTTCCTGCGGTAAGGGCACTTTCATCCTTAAAACATATTGGCCTGAGAACCTCAAACTTGATTCGGCATAGTTCCTCGAACCAACGCCCCAAGTGGCCGCACTATTGCGCACAAGTCTGACATCCAAGACTTAGATGCGCTTCAGTTGCTTGAGATCGTCGTAGCGAAACCCAAGAGCGGTGCTGGTCACCGCTTCATTTACAAAGTGGAGAAGGGAGCAAAGGCGCGAGATGTGATCTACTCGATGATAGAATCCGGCGAGTAGCGGTGTTGGGAGGGCCAAAACGAAGCCTAGGTCTCCGATTACCGAGTGATCGGCTGCTTGCCCGTAATGCCTTAAATGAGCTGACCTTGGGGTTCTGGTTCAGACTTTCTGAAATCTACCCAGGTAAAGCGGCGGAGAAATGAGGGAAGTAAAGGCACGTTCTCTCAAGCTGAATGGATTACGGGAATCACAGGGCAGCGCCGGCCGATGAATTCCCGAAGCAATGCGTCGAGCTCCATGTTCTGCCATGGATAGTCGAACAGTTGCTGCAACTCAGCCATGTCAAACACATCAGGAGATTTAAGGGCTATCGAGTAGCCATTGCGGGCGTGACGGGGGCCACTCTCGTCACAAGTGCTTGCGACGCAGATCTTCGGCCTTTAGGTCGGCTTCGTATACCTCAGCCCGTGCGTAGCGGTCTGCTCGGCGATCGAGTACTGGGTCGACGACGGCTGTGGCCGCAGGACCCAGAAATCTTGCGTGCAAGGCGCCCATTGTGGCCCGCCGTTATCGGCACGATAGACCCTTCGAAACCCCCATCACAAGTCATTGAATAGTCTCACAGAACCGCCATCGACCTCAGAAATTCATGGACTAACATACGGTAGCCGCCCCGATCTCGCACTCAACGGATATTGAAACCAACTTGCGTTGGGGTAGACTTCGTTCACTGCAAGTGAACTGGCGTTAGATCAGATGGTAAAAAAGTTGACATTATCGGCTTTTCCACTAGTGCTACGGCCCGCCAGCGGTCCGGCTACACGCAGTCGGTGGCGAGAGCCCCCAAATGCATTTCAATCATTGAACGATGACCAATCCCCTCGCCCAAATCGATGTCCACCGAATGATTTGCCGGCGGGTGTTTGCGGCTGCAAGACCCGGATCGGAAGTCACCTGTCCCTGATGACTGGCATCAGCCAGAACCTTCACAACAACGGGCGACGCGAGCTCGCTTAGCGGAGCAAACGAGTCGCAGCGCCCAAGGGCTTGGCACTTGTAACGAGAAACGTCGTGGATATCAATTCGAACGATAATCACCAGGCCGATAGTCTGGCCGGATTCCCGCCTCTCTCCCCACAAATCTTCATATCCGCGGCGCGCGAGGACTTTGGTGCCGCTGGACAGGTACGCCTTGCACTCGAAGCATTCTTTGGCAAGAGAGCGGTTTACATGGATGCTTCCGCGCCACTTCGGCTTGGTGAAGCCCGCTTTGAAGCAGTAAAAGGCGTCTTGGCCGACACATGGTTGGTAGTATGCATGGTTGGAAAAGGCTGGCCTAAAAAAGTCATCACTGACAGCAATATGGGCCACGAGCTTGAGTACGCCGCCAGTTTGAACATTAGTTTTCTTCCCGTGCTGATTGACCGGGCGCGCATGCCTGACGCAGCCGCGTTGCCCGAGCCTCTGCATCGTGTAGCGAGCTGTCCAGCCGAATTCCTACGACCAGAAACAATGCAACGCGATTTGGATTTCATAGTCCGGGCTGTTCAGAGATCACTTGAGCAGTCCCCTAATATAGAGCCAGATGCGTTACGCACGGCGTATGGCGAATTGATCATCCCCGATGCGCTCCATGCCGGTACTTTGACGTTTAATGATCGAATGCAGTTGATGGACCGGGCCCGTGGCGGCGATGCAGGAGCCAGCCTCGAACTAGGTCTAAGATATTTGACTGGATCGGGTACTCAAAAAAGCCCCCGGCTGGCTTTGAGGTATTTGGAATTGGCGAGCGTCGCCGGAGCGCAGGAGGCGACCGTAAACCTCGTTCTGCTTTCGAGACATGGACTAGTTGACAAGCGTATTCGTGACGCCGCTTTAGGTCGCTTAGACTTTTCGGCAATACTTCCGCTGGCGGAACCCGCAAGGCAGGCGCTGCTTGAAGTCGCGCGCGATCTAATTATACAGGGCGAGAGCGCATTTCAAGTCCACGGGCTCATGTTGACAAAAGCCTTGAATGGGTGCACGGATTCCGTTGTGGTAGCTAAGCTGCGCGAATTGGCTGATTCTGGAGACGAGTTCTCGCGTAGTTATCTCGCCGAGCTCCTCTTCGAGCAAGAATCACGCTATCACCCGATGTCGCGCAATTACCAGAGGTGAATGCGAAAGTGAGGGATTTCGTCTGATCGCGCCCAGGCGATTTCGTCAGTTGGGTGCCACCTGATTTCGTGATTTTGGAACCACCCGATCTCGTGAGTTCGGGACCACCGACGCACCGTCATGTTCCGAAGCGCCATGCTGCCGTCTCCTTCGTGGTTGCCCACGAAGGTTGCGATACTGTGACGCCGGCCGAGACTCACAAGTCGCGTAACGGCACGCTTGAACACCTCGCGCGATATTGCGTACCTACTCAACTGGGCGTGGTGTGTAAGATCGAACGATTATCCTGTTCCAGAGGCTCGGGTCCGCACGCTTGACTTCAACCCAAGATTCCAAGCGCCGAAGCCAATGCTCTGCTTCGGTCTCCCCAGGCAGCCGAGTGTAGCCCTCGGAAGCATCCGCCCACCACCTGCGCCAGCCATCATTCCCACGCGTCCTCGGAAACGGTATTGCTCCGAGTTCCATTTCTACTTTGGCGATGGAGTCTTCTATGGTGTCTGTCCAATGGCCTTGATCGGCTGCTGCTTGCAAGGCTTCTTCGTGCGTTTGACCCGTGGTTCGTCCCGCTACGTATCGACGGGCGGGGTCCGACTTAGCGTCACTCAGCAAATTCGTGACCGCATCCGCGTCCTCGTCAATCCGCTCGAGGACCCTGGAAATTAACTCTCGCTCGTACCAGAAGTCGCCCAGCCGTGCTCGCAGCAGTGGAATTGATTCAAGCCGCCAGGCCTGCTCGCGATAAAACTGCAGCCCGTAAACGGCTCCCAGAAGGTTCTTGCTGTAGGGCTCAATTTCGATAATGACTTGCGACAACAAGTGAGCCAGACCGTTAGAAAATATTCGGTATTTGAAGACTGGCCAATACACCGGACTTGCATGTTCCGGATCACCGTGACAGATAAGCCCAACAACGAGTGGAATCGTGCCGGCCGACAATGCATCTTCGAGACTAACCGAATTGACCACGAGTTCAGCGGCATAGCCGATCTCATCGCGCTCCGTGCTGGCACACTGCTCCCCCTGCGATTGGTGCAGGAGCCAACCGCACAGTCGCCGGAGCATTTCAGGGTTCTCATGGAACAGTGCCAGCCGACCGTCAGCGCCCCCGCAGCTTCCCGATAAGATGTACCGAACCTCTGTCGCATGATCGCGTTCGTATGGTGCACCCAGAATCTCCTGTAATCTTGCGATCGATGGCTCCACAAGCATGTTGATTCCAGTCCCCATTACTGTCTTGTACCTCGCTGCTTCCCGGTACATGTGAGCATGCCATATCGGCCGCGGGCTTACGACGAGTCGGAGCGAGGAGCGCGAGTCTTGAGTCACGCGCCCATGCGGGCTCTGGGGGATCCGACGGAAAACGCTTGCGCCGCACCTCCCGAACGCACGTGCCGAGTGAGAAGAAGTGTAGCACCTCGAATGCGCTGAGTTCGCGCGGAAATCGGCGCCAGCCCAGATACGACCGCAGCAACTTGTGCATCGGCGACCCTCCACGCCAATGACCCCGATGAGAACACAACCCGTACCCCTTCTCCATATCGCGCCGCAGCAGAGAAACCAAAACTTTCGGCGTGAAAGGCACGCAACCCCCAATTTCTACAAGAACCGATAACTAGGCATAACTCTTGCGGCTTTCGTCCCTGAGACCTAAGTCAACTCTCCACGAGACTCTACGTTGTAGCCCGACTATGATTTCCACCAATTTGCTGCCGAGGGATTAGCAAGGATGTCAATCGCGACAGGAGACGTTGCAACATGGATGAGTGCGCTTGTTGCGCTGTTGGCGGCGCTCTTTACTTGGCAACAAGCGAACGTGGCAAAGCTGCAATTGCAAGATACGCGCGAAGCCTCAGCGGAGGACGATATCAAGAGGAAGAAACGAATTGCCATCGATCTGGGACAAGACTGGTGCCGTACGGAGGCCCCTTCACCAATCGGAATCCTGCGTGAGGTATTGATCGCACTCGATCGCTCCATTCTATTCGCATTACTGCAAGGCGAAGCGATCTCCATTCCTATCGAGTTCTTGGGCGAACTCACCACGTTCTTTGATGAAGTACTCCTTGGGCATACCGATAACAAGAACATTCAAATAAACGACTCCAAGTTAATCGTACTCAGCCAAGGTTACGCGCATTTCATGCGCAACTTCCTTGCGCGCCGCCTCAACTTTTTTGAGGTGGTAGCCGCTGCCTATAATTCAGAGTTGGCTGACCCAGTGTTGATTCAGCAATTCTTCGGCCGGATATTAATTACCAATCCTTCATATCGACTCGCGGTCGCAATGAATGGTAAGGGCTGGCCGGAACTTGCGAAATTCTACACGTTGTTGGACAAATTAAATTGCTAAACCATCGCTGTGCGGCGATGCCCTACTGACAATATGCTTCCGTCAGGATCGCGATGAATTGCTCTTCGGTACATCGGACTTCTTCATTCCAGTTTTGTAACCGTCCGGCGTATGCCGCATTGACAGCTCAGCGCTGACCTGATTATCGATGTTATCAGGAGACGATGGTGGGGTTCATGTGCCCATTGAGACTCCTGCAGCACGTACGCTCGACATCGTCGACCTCGGCGGCGTCCTTCACAGCTGCCCTTAACGCGGCTATGACTTTTGCGATTGTTGCCTTAACGTGAGGGTCGTCGGTCTGATTGAAGGTATACATGACAGCGTGCGTTGGGGGATCCTCATACGCTTCGGCTCGGAGCACAAACTCTCCGTTGGAAGTTGCGCAATCGACGCCGGGCATTTTCATGCTCTTTTGGGTGCCGAAAATCACAGTCCGATCGCGATTGCAATGAAGCTGCGCACGAAGGCCGTATTTTTCAACCAAGCTCAAGACGAGTTCCGCGCCGGCACCGTGTACATTAAATCTGAAGATGTCGACCGGAATGTCATCCGAGGGTGCCGAATAGCTAGAGCCTGAGAGCATGGCAAGTAACCCGAATCGCAACAGCCACTGGCTCATACGATCAACCTAAGCTGCGAGATTGACGAGTGCGAAAAGGTGCGGCGCAACGCTCCACGGCAACAGCTCCGCAATGCGGTTGATCGGATGTTCGGCGATGCGGGTGAGCACATAGCGCAGGTAGGCTTCCGGATCGAGATCGTTGAGCTTGGCGGTGCCGATCAGCGAGTAGATCGCCGCGGCGCGTTCCCCGCCGCAGTCGGCGCCGGCGAACAGATAGTTCTTCCTTCCTAAGGCGACTGCGCGCAGCGCGCGTTCGGCTGCGTTGTTGTCGATCTCAATGCGTCCGTCGTGACAGAAACGGCCGAGCGCGTCCCATTGTGTGAGGGCGTAATGGATGGCGCCGGCGAGCTCCGACTTCTTCAAGACCTTGTGCAGCGTTGCGAGGAGGAAGCTTCGTAGGCCGGTGAGAAGCGGTTCGGTGCGCTCTTCGCGCACTGTGCGACGCTCATCGGGCGACCGGCCGCGGATATCGGCTTCGATCGCGTACAAGGCGCCGATACGTGCAAGTGCTTCTTGAGCGATCGGTGAACCGGTCGCCTCATAGAGGTCAAAGAACTTGCGCCTGGCGTGCGCCCAGCACGCAGCTTCCGTGAGCGGCTGTTCCATGCGCTCATAGAGGGCGTTAAATCCCGCATAGGCATCGGCCTGCAGGATGCCGCGAAAGTCCTTGAGGTGCGCGCGCGGATGCTCGCTCTTGCGATCGGGCGAATAGCAAAAGAGAACCGCCGGTGGATCTGTGCTGCCGGCGGGTCGATAATCCCGCACATAGCTCCAGAGCCGTCCCGTCTTGGTCTTGCCGGTGCCAGGGGCGAGAACTGGGACCGGCGTGTCATCCGCGTGGAGCTTCCGGGCGGACAGAACGTACGCCCCCAAGGCCTGAACGAGCGGCTGCATCAAGGAGCTCGTGGCGCCGACCCAATCCGCCAGCGCCGAGCGATCCAGCTCAATGCCCTCTCGAGCATAGATCTGGCTCTGCCGGTAAAGGGGCAGATGATCGCAGTACTTCGACACCAGCACATGGGCGAGAAGCCCCGGGCCCGCGATCCCGCGTTCGATCGGGCGTGAGGGAGCCGCCGCTTGCACGATCATCTGGCAGTCGGCGCAGGAGTACTTCGGCCGCACGTGCCGCAGCACCTTCCAGTGCTGCGGCACATACTCGAGCATCTCGGACACATCCTCTCCGAGCACGCGAAGCGATCCACCGCAATCGGCACACACGCAGGTTGAGGTCGGTTCGTGGATGAGCTCGTCGCGCGGCAGATGCGCGGGTAAGGCGCGCCGCACTGGCTTCTCGCGCGGCGGCGCTACAGGTATGGCTGAGGCCGGTAAGCTCGCCTCCTCACTCTCAAGCTCTTCGAGCTTGAACTCGAGTTGTCGGATCTGCTCATCGAAGCGCTCGGAGGAGCGGCCGAACTTCATCCGCCGCAGCTGCGCGATCTGAAGCTTGAGAGCCTCGATCTCCAGTTGGCGAGAGAGGAGCCGCGCCTCGGCGGCTTGCAGTGCGGTGTGCGCCTCGATGACGAGGCGCTTTAAGCTCTCCACATCGTTCGGCAGGTTAACTGCGCGAGGCATGCGCTATTATAGCAAGCGCACTGCTCGCAGGCGAGAGAAACACCTATAAAATAAGCTCTTTTTACACCGTCAGCTGCGGCTCAAAGGTGCGCTCCGGACGCTTCCAGTTGATCCCCTCGAGGAGCATCGACAACTGCGCCTGCGTCAAACACACCGTGCCGGAGGTCGCAAGCGGCCACACAAACTTGCCGCGCTCCAACTTCTTGGCAAACAAACACAGCCCATCCCCCGACCACCACAGCAGTTTTACAAGATCGCCGCGTCGCCCTCTAAAAATAAAAACATGACCGGCGTAGAGGTTCTCCACCAACACCGTCTGCACCGTCGCCGCAAGCCCATGCATGCCGCGACGCATATCCGTCACTCCCGCGGCAAGCCAGATCTGCGTGCTTCCCGGCAGTGAGATCACAAGCGCCGCCGCACACACTCGAGCACAATATCAAGCACACCCGCATCCACCGAGCCACGCACGCGGATGGTTGCAGCAATCAGCGTGATCTCGATGGATGACTCGGAAAAGGTCAAAGCGCGCGGCACGTCCGGCATCTTCGTCGTGACCGGCAGCAATGTGACCGGCGCCGCCTCGGGTCGCGCATCGCTCGTCAAACGCGCTCGCGGCTTGCCGTACCGCACCACCCACCGGCGCAGGAGGTTCGCGTTGACCCCGTGCAGGAGCGCCATCCGTGCCACCGATATACCAGGCTCGGTGCAGCGTCGCGCCAATGCGCGCTTCCCCGCCTTGCTATACGAGCGTCGGCCCTTCACGCCGGTCTTAGTAACAAGACCCTTGACGAGCTCCTCGGCGTCTTCTGACATGGTGTCCGCGATCCCAACAAGCGGACACCATCCTCAATCGCTCTTGTTCGCTAGACTAGACGGCCTCTGGATGACGCTTACCCAGTTTTCCACTTGGCGATCGGTTCAGAATGCACTTCCCCACACCGGGTGCCAATCCGACGGGGGTCGAGAGCTAGAGTCACAATGGAAGCTATTCGTCGCACTCAGGAGGAATGGCCAGGTACTCTGGAGGAAGCGTCCAAGATTGGTAACCTGTTGGCTTGGCGCCGGCCGGGTGGGCACCGACGGCGGGCCCCAGGAGGGATTCGGCGTAGGCGTACGGGTGAGGAACGAAGGTTCGGTCCCCGGGCCGCGCGCCAAAATTCTCGCGCCACGTAGACGGCAATTGGAACCAAGTGGCGCTGTACCAAAGTTTGATGATGTTGCGGGCGATGGGACCGAATTCCGGATGATTGAGTATGGCCGCTTGCATCGCCGTGGCGGCGTGCAATGTGGCGAACGCCTCCAGTAGCCGGTGCAGCACATCACGCCCGACGATGTCCTCGACCGTCTCGAAGTAACTCCTGGCGTAGCCGGTCCCCATCAGGTCAAACTTCGAGATGCCGCAGAGCTGCGCCGAGAGAAGGAGGAAATTCTCAAAAGGATTAGGCATGGGTAGTGACTAGAGCAGATGCGGGCACCGATGTCGGTGGACCCGGCGGGTACTTGAATTGGTTCATCTCGAAGGTAGGCGCGGCGTTCTCGTCGGTGCCGGGAATCGGGTTGTGAATGAGCCGCTCCATAGCCTCCTTGACGCGGAACATCTCCCTCCTGAAGAAGCTTCCACCCAAGATCTCGGGGTAACCATTGAAGGCTGTGCCCAGTTGTTCGAGGAAACGTTTGTACTGACCGTTGAAAAGCAGAGCGCTTTTCTCCAGCTCTGGATAGCCGTGGTAGTCGGCGACCTTCGCATTTGTCTTGATCGTAAAAACGGAGTCCATGTGGACGGGCAATGCCCCGCCTCGGGGTTGGCCGGCGTCGTCGCCCGAGCCGCCCTTATTCGGATCGCGGTAGTATCGGTTTTTCTGAATTTGATCAAACCGGTAATAGTGGGCGAGCTCCCCCTCGCCGTCGTAAACGCGATGGTTGCTTCCTTCACCCTGGCCGGCAATGAAATCGATGGCCAAGAGAGCACTCTTGAGGTCGGTAACGCATGTCAATTCGCCGCCGGCCGAATAGTAACCCGTAGCGACCTGCCTTTTCCGATCGCCGATGAAAAGGGAGTCCATTTCCAAGGCATGAGTTAGCTCGACGAAGCCGAGGTGAATAGCTTTATAAAAGTCCCCAATGCTCCAATAGTGAAGCTCGACCCCGCTCTCCGCGGCACTCTTCATCGGCACACGAGGTACGAGAGAATCACCTGCTTCGGAGATAGTCCTGCGCTTGGCAGTCAAATGATCGTGCGGGATGACGGTGATATCGTAATGCAGCTCATACTTGTCGTCTCCCACCTTGGTGATGGGGATCAAAGGGTTTGCGTCTTCTAGCATGGATCTGTCGATGTGTCGGCCCGAAATGGGGACAATTTTATTGATGTGTTGGACTGTTTCCGAGGGCTCGGGCTTCAACGAGGTCGGCCGTTCGATAGCGAGGAAGGTCTTGAGGGCGTGATCTGAGAATTTTTCAAGGCTGACATCGAAGTCATCCTGGCCGGTGGGTAGATACGTTGGATAAGACCGCACAAAGCCTGGAGAGATGAGATCCGGCTGACCCCCAATGGCGTTTAGAAGATTGGCCGCAAGGGTGAGGTGAAGCATCTCCTCCTTCGCGACTGCGAGGACAATATCAATGGAGGGCTTGTTGGCCTCGATCTTCGCGCTGTACGCGGCGGTGAGATATGGTGGAATCGTGGCATGCTCGAGCTGCATTGCGGCCTGCAGGTACTCTCTGAGTTGTTTGACATTTGCAATTACAGTGTTTGGCATTGGCATCATGGGCCCTCCACGCTATGGATTTCGGTCACATACTTGCGAGGTGTTGGAGGACGGCATCAGACGTTTTGAAACAAAGCGCCGCTGTCGTGAGAGTGGTATTGGAAGATCCGATCGAAGGCAGGCTGCCAGGCCCGATGAGATAGAGGTTTCGGTGATCCCAGGATTTCTGATACGAATCGACAACGGAATTGCTACGACAGGTACCCATTACATGAGTGCCAGAGAGATGGTTGCCGCCGCGTATTGCGTAGCCCACGTCTTTGTAAGTGACGTAGCCGTAATCCGACGCATCGTAGTGGGTGTAATCTTGCGCTCCCAGTTTCTCGAAGATTCGGGTCGAGAGTCCGCGCGCGAACTCCGCGGTGCCCATACTATAGTCAGAAAGTTTGAACTTGACGATTGGCCGCATGTTACCCAATCGATCGATGTATTGTTCATCGACCGTGATACGGCTCTCTGGATCGGCCGGCATCTCTATCATGTAGGCAAGCAAAAGCTGCCGAGAAACGCGCCGAATGAGTTGTTCGCGGAGTGCGCGACCGTGAAGGTTCTGGTTGTCGACCACGTCCACGAGATCGGTGAGGGGGGAGCCGGTGGCCCAACCCCACCCGTCGTTATGAATGTCGGCGGCAAAGGAGGCGAATTTCCGGCGGAAGTTCCCGCGGCGGAAATTGCAAAGGCCAGATGTGCAGGAAGGGCCGCGCCCGACGCCGGCGTTGACAGGGAGGAGACCCCAACAAAGCAGGTACGGGTGGTCCATGAGATGGCGGCCGAGAAGGTCGTTGGTGGCCTGCTGGTTCAGGACGGCGGAGGCGAGCATGAGCCGCGCATTTTCGACAGCATTCGCCGCGAAGATAAAGAGCTTGCCCCGGACTCGGAGGGTCTTGTGTGCAGGAGATTCACGGGTTTCGTAGCGTTTGACCTCGATCTCCGTCACCGCACCGGTTTCCGGATGAATGAAGACACGGCTGGCCACGGCTTGGTCGAGGAGTTCGGCGCGCCCGGTCTTGAGTGCCTTGATCAGGAGTTTGCGCGCATCGAATCGAGCCTGGACAGGGCAGAGGGGCACGCAGTTAGTGTTACCCTGGCACCTCTCCCCTTCCTGGCTTTGGTGCATAGTGATGGCGCCCACCGGCTGGTAAAGGTGACCGTCGTTCCATTTTGCGTAATCGGGATTGGGATCGCTATTTTTCGCTTGAGGAAAGGTGATCCAATCGATGTCTATCTTTTCTCCGTCGATCTCCTCCTGCATGCCCTTGAGGCCGTTAGAGACAATCTGGTCCAGATAGCTGGCTTGCAGCTCGACCATCGGGTAGACGTAGTGCTTGCTGCTGTACTCCACACCGACCTTCCTTTGGGCTGCGGCATCACCCGACACGCCGAGGAGCAACTCCGCCTTGTCGTAAAAGGGCATCAAATCATCGAGGCCGATCGGCCAGTCGAGTCCTTGGCCGAAATTGCTTTTCAGCTTGAAGTCCTCCCGCAGCATGCGAATGGCTTTGGCCTCCCAGTGGACGGTGGTGCCGCCGAGCACACGCGTATAGACGGAGTCGCTGACGTAAGGACCAGATTGCACCCAATAGGGTTTGGCATTTGTCACCCCGGGCGCGAGCTTCCGGAGGTCCGGACTGCGGGGCATTTCGGCGTTGGGATTGCGCGGAAAGGGTGAGTTGTTGTCCCTGTACGGGTTGGAATAGAAAGTTTCGAGATACCGCTGATAGCCGTGCTGAGAAAGATCGCGCCCGAACCCGGCCTCGAGAATGAGGACGCTATGTCCTTTGCTCGTCAGTTCGTAGGCCAAGATGGCCCCAGAGATGCCGCTGCCAACGATGACCGCATCGTAAATTCTTGAGATGGCCTCTTCCGCGGCAATGGTAGGCGCAAGAGCCGCGCTAGGATGTTCGGTGTCCGGCATGCGTTGAGACATGGCTACGTCGAGTACCTCAGGGATGAAGACCGATGGAGTAGTTGGTCCCCTGCCATGTTTGACTGGAGAGCCAGAAGAAGGTGAATGTGAGAGCCGAGCTGGCCTGGGCGGCTTGCGTGGGCAGGTCCACGTAGTAGATGCCGATGGCGGTGAGCGGGGTGGCGGTAACGTCCTGCCAGTTGTTCCAGCCATCCTGTGTCCAGCGAAGGCGGAAGGGTGCGGCCAAGGGAATGCGCACGGTGTCGCCGGCCGTCATGGAGGGGAATTGGCGGTCAAAATTCCAGATTTCAACCGAACTCGGAACATACGGGGGGTCGCCAGGCGGCGGATTGTAATGATTGGCTACAATGTCCAGCCGGTCGAATACACGATTGTCGGAGACGGAGCGGACCAGCTTAATGTACTCGGCATGCGCCCAAGCCAGTGGCATTGCCGAGCCGGTCGGCCCTCCTATAACGAATGGGGAATTCGGCAGGTCGGGCAGGTCCCATAATTGTTCAGGAAGCAGCCCACGCGATCCGGCGAACGCCTCAAGATGGCCAACATAAAGCTTCGCTTCCGCATTGTTGCCCTTGGCTAGTTCGTAGTGGCCGCGTTCACCTGTGAGCAACGGCCAGGGACGACCGACTCCGAAAGTGGAACCGTTGTACCAGTCTTGGCCTTGGTCACCCTGCCCATAACCGTCATGGTTGTAGCGGTAGAACCCAGGACGCCCACCCGGCATCTCTTTCTTAATTATCTCATCGACTACCTTGACGCTATTGACGATTTTAGGATCATCAGCAGCACAAATGCCGTAACGCACCAGCTCCAAAAAGCCAGCATCTACGATGTCCCGCGCATTATACGTCTGACCCCAGATCGTAACCTGAGCTGCGTTTGGATCTTCCGGGAAGCTAAAGTCTCTCGAACCGCCCTTAACGTGCGTCGGCAGTATCCGGATGTAATATTCCGAAACTCCGGGTAATAACGTACCCTGCTTCGTGACGCACCATCTCTCTAAATTCGACTGCAGAAAGTCGGCATATTCACGCAAGAACTTGGCCGTTTCGGGATCAGTCCAGTTGTTCTCCGCTAGATCGGCAGCACAAATGAGCGCGGCAATGTTCGATGCGAGCGTCGACGGGGAGTACCCCTCAAGTTCTTCCCAGCGTTCCTGCTGGGTCATCGGGCCATTCTTGATCAGGGCTCCCGCTGCAGCCAGCACCATTGCCTTTGGGTCAAACTTTTGGAGCAACTTGGCTTCGCTTAGCCGATAGGCAAGGATGATGGGGAATGAGTATTCATCAAGTTGAACACAATCCCCCGGCCAAGCCTCTCCGTCGATAAAAAATTTCTGGTGAAATCCGCCATCTGTCGACTGCGACTCAGCGAGAAATATCAGCCCTCTCAACGGAGCGTCCGTTTCTCCTGCGGCTAGGAGCGCAGTTGCGCTCTGACACATATCGCGTGGCCAAACCATATGGTAACCGCAGGCTAGGTCCGCGATCGTCTGCCCCCAGGGAATGCTCAGTGAGGCTACGAGTGCCCCATCGGTCGTCTTGTCTTCGTGCGCGAGCAAAACGTTTCGGCTCCTGTTGAAAAGCCGATTCCCGTCGCCTGTGGTGCCTGCATTGGGGACGAAAGGAGTTGGAACCGCCGCTTTCCAGCCCTGGATGAACTCCTGCAGATGGCTGTAGGTACCCGCGGCCGCGTCGAACGGATAGGAGAGCGCCTCGGATACGGCAGCGAGCGCCGCATTGGGCATGCTTCGCGTGATCGGGGTAGCTTCATCAATACAGAACGCCAACGCCAGTACGAACTGATTTTGACCCGCCCGTTTGACCTCTCCAGTCAAAGCCACGTACCCACCGATGGCCGAGTCGTAATTCCACATCGGCAACCGTTTGTTGGCGACAATGTCGGTCCAGCCGTCGTTCCTTCCCACGAAGCCGCAACTGGTCAACCCAAAACCGCAGTCAGCGCCTAAGGCTAACCAATAACTACCGCGACTAGCCACTAGCCGGTCGCCCTGAGCGGACGTTGCGACGAACCCACTATTACCGGCACCGTAGCCGCCTATATGCGGCGCCAACAGCGCGTAGACGCGAAGCCGGTCGAGGAATGTCTGTTGCCCCTGCAACATCGTTCGCACTAGAAGACAAGACGAGCCCGGTTCAGCAATGACGTCCTGAACAACTGTATAGGGCTGGCCTTTAGCTTTATTAGTCAGGCGAATCGCCTGCGCTTCTGGATCCAGTAGTGTGCATTGGTGCGTGAAGTCTTTGGTAGCATCGTGAAAAAAAGTCGAGCCGTCTGTGATAATGAGTTGAAAGTCGCGCACCTGCGGAGTATCGACATCCGGGAAATAGACTTCTGTAATGATGCCGCCAGCCACGGTATACCAGACTTGGCTGGATAGGGATCGTGCAGTGCCGACCGCATCTTTATCCGCACGGCTCCAGTTCAAAGGATTTCCCGGTCCGTTAAGCGCCGGATTGGCGTTAAGCAAGGTTGCCATGGTTTTCTCGTTAGTTGCGCGGGCATAGATTATGGATAGGCAGTGAACAGAGTGGGCCCGCTCCAAAATTGTTCCGCGTTTACTATCTTAATTAGTTTTCCATGCCGCATTACTGGGAATGGTATTACTGGGCACTACAACCTGAATAATGGATGGGCTGCTTAAGTTCGCTAATGCGCCTTCTAATGCATCCTCTAGTTCACGATATGTACTGACATTCCAGCCTTTGCAACCGAAGACTCCCGACAACTTGCTGTAATTCCACCTGTGTAAGACACATGATTTGTAAAACGTCTTGCGGCTGGGCTTATCGACGGAGAAAACCGATGCGTCAGCAAGCCATTGCTCGACGCCATAGACTCCGTTGTCAACTACAAAAATGATCGGGTTAAGCTGAAAGCGGGTTTGTGTTGAAAGGCATTGGACGCTCATTTGAAATCCGCCGTCGCCCGAAAAGATCATCACCCTTTGGTCGGCCTTCTTTGCAAGGCAAACACCCGTCGCAGCCGGGCCGATGTAACCTATCGATGAGTAGGATGGCTGCGCAATATAGCCTCTCGGAGCGCCGACCTTGAGCAACATGCTTCCAAAGTAATTCAAACTGGCATCGCTACCGATGATGGTGTTCTTATCTACATATCCGGCAATGAAATCGTAAAAGCCCTGATATGTGATCTCATCATCCAAACAGGTGCCACTCCCTTCGCTGCTCCGCTCCCGAGGGAGTGCCGGAGCTTCTCGTGAAACAACGTTCGTATTCAAAAGGCCGTCAATGAAATGCCCCAGGGAGACCTGCGCGCCGAAATAAGTGCCGCATTTCACGGCGTCCAGTGAAACGAAGGCAGTCTTATCGAAATCGAAGGTCCAGCCTAAAGCGTTGATATCTGTCAGCCATACGCCGAGGGCCAGTATGAAATCGGATTGCTCTGCCAAGCCCTGAACAGGCACCGATGATGCGTTGCCGTCAAATACTCCGGCGAATAGCGGATCATCTTCGGAGAGGATGGCTTTGCTCAAAAGCTCGGTCACATAGGGGATGTTCAGCCGGCGTATCAGAGCTTCGGCCTTGTCATGCAGGCCAAACCGGTCAACCTCTACCCCCACCCACAGCAAGGGGTTGCGCGACCCCTCCAGTTTTCGCTTGATGATGTCAATTGACTGTTGCAGAGCGATGTTGTCCGACATCAGTCTAGCGGGCTCCAGACGACCAGGCGACGGGCGCTTGCAGCTCCGGTCGACCATATCCTGAAGCAGTTCAATATAAACAGGTCGCCGCTCCGTTATGCATTGCGTCAATGCGTAATCAATCAGCATCGGTGCGAGGTCTGGGTTGTCAATCCTTACCGTCGCAGCCGTTACATACTCGAACACTTGGAGATCGGTTTCACGTCCGCTAATGAAATGATGCGAGCTGAAGCCGGTCTGCTCAAATCGAATCGTCTTCGATATGCTGGGAGTTCCATTAATCAGGACGACCGGTACCCTCTCTACGTAGGCACCCGCAATTGCATTCACTGCAGATAATGATCCCGCCGAATAGGTGACACAGAGCGCACCAATTCCCTTTAATCGGGCGTACCCGTCAGCCGCATAACCTGCATTGAGCTCATTCACCTCTTCGATGACGTTGATATCGCTCCCTTCAACATAGTTGTTCACCCAATCGATCGAATAGTCACCTGCGATAGAAAATAAATGCTTCAAGCCCATTCCTCGAAGCCTGTCGACCAAATATTGCCCAACTGTATAGTCATTATTCATGCGCCAACACCCTAATGATAAGTATCAATACGTCTCGACGGGTAGCCATGCGGGGGCGCGGCCGTGCGCGTCGCAAAGCACGGCGAAGAACTGGAAATGAGGCCAGACCTTTGGTATTCATTTATGAGCGTCGCTGTCGCCTATGTTGCCGAAACCTGCGTGATTGCAGCCGAAGAAGAGCCTGTTGGCTAATGCCAGTGACAACACCTTAATAATCCCTCGCATCGTGGAACAGTCGCGGCATGTATATATCAAAGATTTTGGCGCATAGGCGCGCTGGGTATCTTCTAAGCATGAAATCCCTAAAGGCTCCGTCTATTAGTCCATTGCTAATCGCTTGTTTTGCCGCGGCCAGGTATTCAATATTTAGGGCAACCTCATGCTTATCCGCTGGCAAACCGTGGCCCGGCATAAACAAATCGTACGTCGACCCCAGCATGCCACCAAGAATATTGATCCAGTGGCTAATATTCTTTGTCAGATACAGAGAAGCCTCCTTCGGTGGACCCCTCTTTGGCGGGGTTCCCTTTGACAGATACAGATGGGTTCCGCTGTAAATCAGATCTTGGACGATGGCAACTTTAAGTTCGGGAAGTTCTATGATCAAATGGAAATCTATTTCTGTTTCTATGACCTTGCTAAAAACATATTCCACCCCATCGATCTTTGTCGGCACCAGCTCGGCGAGCCGTATCTTCTGCGGGTCGACTATTTGGGCTGGAGCCTGGTCCCCCAGTATCGCCAAATGGTCCTGTCTTTGTTCCTCTCCATGCTCCTCAATAAACTCCTTTGTTTCTTGTAATGCATAAATGGGTACATCACGGAATGCCGTTCCCAGCCCAAACCAGTGATCAGGGTGCCGGTGTGTCAGATACAGGCGTTCTATGGGCTTCCTCAGACTGTCCGCATACCTTCTGAATTCATTCGCGTAATAAACGAGGAATTGCCCGTCGATGAGGACGAGTTGGTTCTCGCTTTCAATGATATGCGTGGCATCTGCGATATTATCATCTGAAAAAGACGCAACAAAGGTATGAATACGGACATCGCCCGCTTGTCTCACGAGCATACGGATTGGCTCGCTCAATTGAACCGACATAGACACTCCAAGGAGTTATTTGAAGGCGACACGTTCATGTTGGCGGTCGTTTGAACAGGCTTAGTCGCTCGCATGGTGTACAAACCGGACTACTCAATGAGCTCCTAAGAGTTGTCCCGCTATGTTTTATTATGGCAAAGCACGCGGAGCACAGCGCGAGAAGAAAGCCCCTTTTTCGCCCATCAGATATCTCCACCGTGCGCGGCAGTCACCGCCGCGTCATGTCGAGAACGAGTGAAAGAAACGATCTGTGTTTGCAGTTCCTCCAACGCGGCACGGGCGACAGCATAGGCGCAGTCGTTGTCGCGATACTGCTCAGGGTCGTCCTCTTTTGGCCTCCGGAAGCGCCGCCGTGCCATGCGCATGGAGTTGTCGAACGGCGGAATGGCGTTAAAAATCTCTATTAGGTAGGGCCCGTGGTAAACCGGCTCGAGCTCGCGTAAGACAATATTCCAAGGGATCCAACTGTCGTGAATCGCGCCACGATCGGGTGCAGAGATGTGGACGTAATGTAGCCGCTTCTGCCGGCAGGCCCTGGAGACATTTTCCTTGAAGGTTGTTGGCCCTTGGCTCTCCATGACGACTTGCGCGGTGTCGATCGTGACGCCACACGGCAAGGTTTCGTCGCGTTCGAGGAAATTCAGCACCTCCGAGACCATGTTGGGCGGGGGGGTTTCCCAACTCTTGACGGGCTCGATGGCAAGCTTCACGCCTTTGTTGGAGGCGTACTCCGCCAATTCCCGAAAGATAGAACGTGCCGCCGAATATCGCAGCTTCATCCAATCTTGAAGAGCGTCGCTCCAGATCGGTTCGCCGAGGTCCGTAGTCGGAAAGACACCATACGGATAGAGGAACGGCCCCGCCATAATCGAATTCCCGCCCAGCACGGATGTAATGTCGACACGCGATTTGAGGTAAGCCAGAGCTTGGCTGCGCTGTTCCTCGTAAGGTGACGTTGGGTCGAAGACCCGCGTGGTTCCAACGTTGGTGGTGAACTTCGCGTCCTTGAGTCCAGCCGCATCGAATGCCTTCTTCAAAACGACGTAGCTTTTGACCTCACGCTTATGGTCGACGTTCTCCGGCCGGGAGGCAATATGCATATCGAAGCCGTCGTAGCCCATGTCGGTAAGGGCCTTGAGATGGTCGACAAGGACCTGGGTATAATTCGCGTCTTCCGGCCTCAAATCGGCCGTGAACATGAAGAAACTGAAGTAGATTTCTCGCCTGGATGCCGCGCTCATTTTATTCTCCAATTTGCTGTGACCCTTTGTGAGTCCATGGCATTCTTGTCTCTGGCGCCCGAGTAGCGTTCTTCCGGAGTCAGTAGCCCAGCTCGGAGCGCAAATAAGTCCTCGCGATCTGGGCATACATCAGCGGGTCGGCCTTGTCCGGATTCTGCTCCGCCTCAACGACCAACCAACGCTCGTAACCGGCCTTCTGCAATGTCTGCAGAAACGGGCGGAAATCAATATCTCCCTCCGGATCCCCCGGCACTGTGAATATTCCAGCCAGGATTGCCTGGTAAAAGCTGACTTTTTTGTTCACGGCCTGCGGAAGCACCTCGCGCCGGACATTCTTCAAATGAACGTGACGAATCCGATCGACGGACTTATTGAACAGCTCCTCGAGATCGCTCTGGCTGGCCCCAGCGAAACGCAGGTGTCCGGTGTCCAGACAGAGCCCGACGTTTTCTGACTTTGTTGATTCCAAGAGGCGCTTCGTCTCTTCCAGGGTCTGAATGACCGTGCCAACATGAGGGTGGTAGCTTAATGCCATGCCATTCTCTCGCGCGATCCTCCCAGCTTCATCGAGTAGGTGACATACCAAGAACCACTGCGCCTCGTTCATTACAGGCCTTTCGGTCAGCACGGCCTTGGTCTTCACCTGATTCACGGCATTGGCCAACTCGGCCACTACGACATCCTTCGCACCGACTTCTTTCAGGAACTCGACCTGGGTCGTGAAAGCAGCGAGCGAAGCATCTATATCGACGCCGGTCGAGAAGGTCGTCCCGAACCAAGTGCTGCAGATTTTGAGCTGCTGGGACGCCATCGCACGCAAGAGTGAGGGTAGATGCGTGGGATAGTTGTGCCCGGTCGTCCCCCCCTCAAATCCCGCTTGATGGGTCTGCTCGAGAATTAACTGATAGGGGATGTGATCGCCGAGTTCAGGAAAATCGTCATTGGACCAGCAGGTTGGTTCGATCCCCAGGAGCATTCGCTTTTGGTCAGCCATGATATCCTCAATAATTCAAGCGCCGCGGCGCCCATCTCTGCGTCTCTGCATTCGTCGCAGAACCATTCCTCGTGTTCGTTCTCAGATCTCGGTCTCAGCGGCGATGTTTTGGGAAGCGATTAAGCGAGGTCCACGACTCGTTGCGTGCGTAATTGGGTCTTTAATCCCTGAACTGATCGGCCTGGGGATAAGATCAGCGGATAAGTTGCAAATAATGGATCCAAAGAAAAAAGGCATGAGTTTTTCTCCCGATATCTGCGCCTCGACCATAGTCCGACACGGACTGAAATGACATTGAGCGCGTTGACGTGTGCCTAAGGAATGGAATACCCGAGCCAATATCCAAAAATGGGGCTTTTGCGCAATCCATCGCGGCCGCCTTTTATCTCTACGTCGCCGGAGTGTCTATGCTGCGGAGGAGACGCCTGCCCGGTCTTTCGATTCTTTATCTTTCATTTAATACAGCTAGGTGTCGCGATGTGTCAATAGTCTCCCGGTCGGATGGCAAAATAAATATTCCTGTCGCTGGTGAGGGAAAACCAATGCCATGCCGCCATGCTTCTAAATATCCCTGTCGATTACTGCGTTCGCGATTTCGCCCGGAAAATCAGAACAGGCATCAGGTTATAAATCCTAATCCTCGAGTACTTCGCCCGTCGCATCATCAGTAACCGAGATACCCGGAGTTCGCAACCGGCTCGTGCGTGTTCGTCTGGACAAGAATGAAGGCGGAATGAATCTGAAGACGCCCAAGCACCTGATTGGCTAAGTTGCTGCGTGAGGAGGAGAAGCAGCGCAGGAGATTATCGCCAGGATTCACGGGCAGCCGTTGCTGATCGCGTTGACGCTCGCGCACACTGCGCATGGTCGCCGCAACTTGTACAGGTGTAAGTGACACAGCCCGTTGCCCCAACTGTCGCGTTTGATGCAGTGCAGCGAACGGCGCGGCCGTTGTGCCACAATATTGTTCACAGTTGTGAGATAGACAGCGTAGTTAGAACAGAAATAAAGAGGAAGTCGGCTCATAGACAGACGCTTGACAGTGGCGCTGCGCAATTGGGCTGCCTATGGTCAATGTTGATGAGTGTTGGATCTCCGATCATGCGTTCCATCAAAAGCTTCCGCAGCCAGTCCTTGCTCGACGAACCCGACAAACTGTGCGCTGTCCTGGAGTCTGGCGAGTGTCATGACACTAGCGTACGCGCCGTCGACATAGAGAAACGTGAGTTTCTGTATGCGTGATGTATGAGCACGTGTCATCGGATGCCTGTAGGCCTACCCCAACGCCTGCACCTGTCAGGGAAGAAACGCTCGGCCAAGGGGCAAGTCGGATGACGGGCTTTGCAAACTTAGCTCTGCTGACTTTCGTAGCGAAAATGGCCGGAGCGCCGGTCGATACGGATGCGATTTACAGCGGCAGTCCCATTCGGGGCAAATTTATCGATCTTAGAGAGTATGGGGTTATTTGGCCACCGCTGATCATGCCGTGTAAGTTCAGTTTTGCAGTCTGAGCTGAATGTGCCGATTTTTTGCATGGCTCAAAAGTCTCAACGTAGAATGATTACCAGATCGATCGTATGGCAGGCCATTGCGATTACCATTCTGTGGATTGTTCTAGGCGTCTATGCCCAGTTGAATCCGCAGTCGTTCTGGGATCCAAAGGTATCGGTCGCGTTACTTTTAGCGGTCCCCGCAGCAGTAATTGGCGTCGCGCAATTGTTAGTCAGCTCTCACATTCAAAGAGCCGCATATATCAAGGATTACGCTCTGCGCTTTAGAACGGATAAAGAATTATCAGAGTCATTTCACTACCTAGTCTACTTATTCGGTAACGACAGATATGCCCTGTACCTCGAGGATTCTGCGCGTCGCAGGCAGGAAGAAAGTGCCGAGTTAGTCAGCGCCCAAGTTGGTATAGCGGCTGACCTTCGATTCTTCAACCCGCGCGCGGCGATCCACGCGCCGCAGGAGCGCCGACTCGACAACCTACTAGGATTTTTCGACACTGTTGGATACGACTTTCGCAGACAGCTGTTGGAAATTCGCGACATTGCTGGTGTATTCGGCTACTATTTGGATCACCTTATCCAAAGACACGTTGTTCGCGACTATCTTGCATTTGTGGCAGAGCAATGGCCAAGGGCGAGCTCATTTCACGAGCAGTATAGTGCCCCCGTTCCGTTTCGCTATCTTAGGTCTCTACTTAACGCATATATAGAGTTTCGGCGTGACGAAAATAGATTGGAGGAAAATAGGTCATGAATTTAGTGGTAATTCTCAAGAGGGCTAAAGCTCTCGCACGATCCCAAGGACGTTTGGGGCGGAGCCCGGCGGAACGATCTGACGACGGGACTATCGCGCTCTGTGCTGGCTCGTGCATTGCGCGATCGGCGATAGAGCTGTATGGCGACGCAGCATCGCTTGAGCTATTCGACCGAGCGGTGCTTGGAGCTGAAAAGCTGACATTACTACCGGCTGTCTTTCGAAAGTACGGCCTCAGCGAAGCCACCGCGAGATATGCAGTAGCTCAAAATGACACGCGAAGTAGCACAGACAGACTTCAGTGGTTCTTGTCTCTTGACGCGCCATTGATGCCATCAGCGTAGGCCAATTAGCCTGAGATCTCGGCACCTGAGATCAGCGTGACTTACTTTTAACTCGGACGTTTTGGAACTTTAATGCCTTTGCGGCCTTTCACGGGCACGAATACAATCCTCGCTGCTGCTAGGTTTGGTAATCCGGAACAAAGCATCTGGTTACGAACCAGGGACTTGGTGCATTCGGATTCCAGTCAAAAGATGGTACACCGTCTGAACCCATTCCCGTTTCGGGAGGGACTAATCCGAAGTTCCCGGCGATTTTAGCTACTGCGTAGTCAGCAGATCCCTATTTTTTCTGTGTGTGGAGTGGGCTTCGCGGGTTTACATGGGTACAATATGTAGTCACTAATTGATTGACATAATG
>Ga0302325_10005488_pt1 | contig 28783 bp, 18 predicted proteins | sample Palsa_T0_2_FD_201948 | JGI IMG/M metagenome (GOLD analysis project Ga0302325, IMG submission 201948) | Peat permafrost microbial communities from Stordalen Mire near Abisko, Sweden - Palsa_T0_2 | ecosystem: Environmental > Terrestrial > Soil > Palsa > Peat permafrost | place: Sweden: Abisko...
TTCTCGACATATAAAGGAGGTTCACAATGACTTCGGTAGTCGATAACGGAATTGTTCATCTTGCCGCTTCTCGCTCCGTCGATGAAGTACTGGAGCATCTGCTATCCATTCTCCAGACGAAGGGTATAACCCTCTTCGCGGTTGTCGATCATAGTGGAGAAGCGGCGAAGGTTGGTTTTGAAATGCGCCCAACAAAGCTGGTCATTTTCGGGAACCCCAAGGCAGGTACCCCACTGATGATTGCCGCGCCAGACAGCGCTCTTGATCTACCACTGAAGATTTTGATTGCCGAAGAGCCGAGTGGCAGTACCCGGGTCAGCTACAACAGTCTCGCTTATTTGCAAGCACGTTATGGGTTAACACCTGAGGTGTTGACGAATATCGCGGCGGTCGAAAAGATTGCGGCAGCGGCAGCCGGCGCAATCTGATCATAGGTGGAGAGTTCGGTGCCAGAGAATGAGAGCACAACGACTTGAGGCTCGGCAACACCTTCAAGATTGTCGAGGTGGAGGGTGAGAGCTGTCCCGCCATGTTCAGCCCTCGACCCATTTCCATTTTGGTGCCAATTTGGCGTCAAAATCCCGCCGATTGTGCCCGTTCTGCCAAGATATGAGGCCCAGCACGCAACGCCGTTAGCCCCGGATCAGTCCCTCCATCGGATAGGCAGGTGAAGCTAAAAGCTGTATCTCAAGGACCCTTGCATACGGCGCCCCTGATTCAGCAAAGCTGTGTATCGGCCATAACTGCCGGGGTTGCCATAAGGATTGTTGGAGATGCTGGCTGGATCGAAGCGCATTGAGTTGGTTGTGTTGAAAATCTCCCAGGCGAACTTCAGTTGGTGTTTTTCGCTAATCGGGAACATCTTCGATACGCCGGTGTCGATGCTGAAGTATCCATCGCCGCGGTAGAAGTTGCGCTCTCCTGTTTCGCTCGCGTAGGGCGGGCGAATGTTGTTAATGGCGTCATTCTGATTCTTGAATGCGTTCGGCTGATGGCCGCCGTCGTGCGCGTGACCACCGGACTTGATCGCGCCGGTAGCGACATTCCAGCTCTGGTCGGCCCAGTCGGTGTTCCATCCAAGGCCGTCGATGGAGCCGAACGGAAGACCGCTGGTCCAGTGGGTTAGTCCGGTTAGGTTCCATCCACCGATGAAAAAGTCCGTAAGACGATTGACCCTGCCGCCAATGAAGCGGCCGCGCCCGAAAGGCAATGCGCCAATTACATTGACATTGACGGCGTTTCGCACGTCATAATCCGAGGGACCGCGATTGCCTTTGGGGTTGTAAACGTTAATGATCTGGCTTGAGTATCCGCCAAAACTGGTCGCCGTAGGCCCGCTTCGCTCGGTATCCGACCCCAGATCGAGGGATTTTGCAAATGTGTAATACCCGTCGAACTGCAGTCCGTGCACCGTCTGCTGATGAAGTGCGATCTGCAGCCCGTGGTAGCTGCTGGTTCCCATCGACGACCAGACATAAAGCGAGGAATACTGCGGATCGAAATAGCGGAACTGCTCGTTGCTCGGGGAAACACCGGGAACGGTATCCAGTACGAAGAGTGCAGACGACTCATTGCCGCGGAAGCCGGCAAATGGGCCGGGGTTATTCCCGAAGTAAAGGTTGTAGATTGCCTGCGTCGCGCTGAGCCCGCCGCCCGCCATCCACGGGAACATATCTTCCCAATAGGCAATCGGTGAGACGGCGTTGATCGGGGTGCTGGCGTCGTTCAACTGATCCAGCTCCCTCTCTGCGGTAAAGTAGTCGGTTCCGCTTTGCGGATCGGCCAGGTCGCTTGGAGTGGACACGTCGCGCATCTGCAACATGTGACGGCCCAACCGGCCAGTATACGTCTCTTCCATAGTTAGGCCCTTGTGCAATTGCGTCTCAACGCTGAAGTTGAAGGCGTAAGAATAAGGGCTGGTGATGCTCTGGTCGGCGCCCCAAGCGAGGGCTAGATCGGGACCAGGAATAACGGGAGTAGGACCTGTAACCGAGATGGACGGGATGATGCTCGTGGGCACTGCCGTCTCGGAAGAGAAGCGCGGCGCGGTGTCGGCATCGGCAGCGCCTACCGGTGCTTGATTTGCCGTGACCAATCCAAACTCGCCGGCCTGATCGAACGAATCGACGATGCCCTGTCCGAAGTGGTCGTAATACACGCCGAAACCTGCGTGAATCGCGATTCCCGGTTTCGGCTCGTAAGCGATCCCTAGGCGCGGGGCCAGATTCAGTTTGTCCATGTTCCAGAAGCCCGGTTTGCCGTTGGCCCGCCCGCCCTGAATGAAGCCAAAGTTGGGCTGCACAATCTGGCCTTCCCCGGCGCCGTGCCAGCGCGCGTCAAGCCACTGGCCCATGTTCACCGTGGGTACCACCTCCTGGCCGTCGCGCTCATACGGCACCTGCAGCAGCGTGTGGCGCAGTCCGAAGCTCACGTTGAGATTCGGCAGCAGCTTCCAGCTGTCCTGCCCGTAATACTCGACTTCATTCGTCAGATAATGGTGATTCACCCATTGGTCCGGCGGAAGCGCGCTCAACTGTCCATTGGAGTAGGTGTTGTTGTAGTACTGCTCGGCGGAGGTGATCATGCCTACGATATCCGCCACCGCGATGTTGTAGGCGGCTGCGTAGTTTCCCGAGACGGTGGGATAGCCGAACGCATCCGGATCGAGGCTCGAGCCCGTGCCGGCGATGGCGCCGTAGCCCAGCAGCTCATAGGTCACTCCGGCATGATTGTAGAGCGTGGCGTCCGACGAGCGGTTGTTGAAGACAAGCCGGTAATTGCCGCCGAATTGCAGTGTGTGCTTGCCCTTGACCCAGGTCAAATCGTCGGCAAAATTGTGCGTCGGCACAGTAACAATTGACGATGTAAAGCCGGACCCGCCCTGCGTCCCGGTTAGCGTGGCGATGTTTTGGAAGGTAACGTAGGGGCCGGTAGTAACGCCGCGGTTGGCATAACCCTGACGCACCAGTCCGTAACGCACATCGTTCACAACCGAGTTGGAAATGCTCCACACATCGCCTGCCGCGATGCCCTTGGAGTTGTCGATGATGGTGTAGTTGGCGGGCTGACCCGGAAACTGGACGGGGCCTGCCGTGTGGTCGTCCTGCAAGTTACCTCGAACGAAGAGACGGTGCCTGTCGTTGGGGGTAAAGTCGAGCTTGGCCACAAGCGTGTTGAGATTGACAGGATTCGGCGACGCGAACGTGTACGAAGCGAGATTGTAACCGTCGGTTAACTGCGCGCCGTTGGGAGCTGGGAGCTGCGCGTAGTACGCCTCCGCCGCGGGGTTTACGCCAGGCCCGAGTGGACAGGTCCCATCCGCCGAGCAGTTCGGATCCATGGACGCAATCTCTGCGGGGGTCAACGTCGTTGTGCTGCTGCTGGCATTGACATAGGTCAGATTTCCGGCACGGAAGCCGGTCATCGGAACTTCCTGCGTCACCTGCGAATCCTCTGCGGTCCTCTGGCCTTCGTACGCGACGAAATAGAAGAGCTTGTCTTTTTTGAGCGGAGCGCCGAAGGATCCACCAAACGTGTTGCGCAAGAACTTGGGCGGTGTATTCGGTAGATCCGAACTGATCTCCGCCTGCTTGTTGAACCAGTCGTTGGCGACGGTGTTGGTGGGCCGGTAGTACTCGTAAACGCTCCCGTGATACCGATTGGTTCCGCTGCGGGTCACCAATGAAACCTGCGCGCCGGAAGAGCGGCCCGAATCCGCATTCGCATTCGTCGTGACCACGCGAAACTCTTCCACCGAATCGCGCGTGGAGCGGAGTACACCGCTGAAGGCGTAGCCCTTGTTCTGGTCGTTATCGTCGAGTCCATCGAGCGTCACGTTGCTCTGGTCCGAGCGCGCCCCATCCACGGAGCCGCTGCGGCTGTCTTTGTCCTGCTGCTGTTGAGTCTGGTCTCCAAGAAACAGCACGCCTGCCTGCAGGCTGAGCAGATCGAGTACATTGTTGCCCTCGAAGGGAAGAGCCTGGATTTGTTGCGTGTCGAACGGGGTGCCGACGGTGGCATCGGATGAGTTGAGTGTCGAAGCGGTAGCGATGACTTCGACCTGTTCTCCAGACGCCGCGGCAACCGTCAACTTGAAATCGGCGGTCAGCGCCTGGTTTACAAGTAACTCCGCCGTTTGCTTCTGCGACGAGAAACCTTGGGCCGTAATGAGGATCGTGTAGGTGTCCGGCTTGATCTGCTCAAAGGCGTATTCGCCATGCGAGCCGGTGAGACGCTCAGACTTGAAGCCTGTTGCTGCATCGGAGATGGAAACGCGCGCGTTTGGCAATGCGGCTCCGCTTTGGTCGAGCACAGTGCCATGAACGGACGTTACAGCGGTCTGAGCGTTCCCGACGACGCCGAAGAACGGTATGACGAACAATGAGAATGCGATGCGGATACGCTTCATGCCGATTGGCCTCCAGATAAACCGATCACGTTGTTCCGAAAGCCGGAACACTCAGATGACACAGACAAGCAACAATTCCCGTGCTTTGAGGACACTTAGAGCTACAGCTTCGTCCGGCCTCTTTGGGGTCGAGACTGAATAGAAACCGTCTAATTGATGGTCAATGTCGAGTTCGTAGGCGCGGCATGGGAACGCCGCTGGGAGATCGTGGGCTTAACGTTTCATATCGGTTAGGAGGAATCAAGGGGGATAAAAAAAATCAATCTCACGCAATCACGCTCGTTATAGGACGCACGGGAATCCAGCCGAACCAGCCAGAGTTTCCTCTGGTTGACTTATGCATTTCGTGCTAGGGTCGAAAGAAGTGATTACGCGGCGCTCAATTCGGCGTGTCTCAATCAAGGTCCAGCTGCGTATAAATCACATGGATGTCTGCTGCGGACCACCGACCCTATACATTCCTGCCCCTCGCTGACGCGACCACGGGATTCCCCCGTGACGTGTCTGTGCAAAAGCAGCCGGGCTTTTTCCCGGACAAGCCATGCGCATGCGGATTGTTGCGTGCGTCAGGGGGACCGGTGTATATGGATTCGAGCGTACTTTGGACTGAGACGCTGCCCGGAGGGGCGACCTGGTCGCATGTGCTGAAGAGAGGCACAGCCCTGCGAATGACGGACCTGGAAGGAGGCGCGAATGTAGCAGCTTACTTCCTTAACTTTGAGATTCAGGCGGAGCGTTTTAACTTGCCCGATACACTGAAGGCGCAACACACGGCGAGACTCACGAAAGGACATGTACTCTATTCCGACATGGGCAGAATACTCTGTTCGATTACCGAGGACACCGTGGGCTGGCACGATCCACTATGCGGACTTTCAAATAATGCTCAGGTTGAGAAGAAGTACGGTAAGACAAGCTATCAGCAGCACCGCAACGAATGGCATCAAAACGCGCGCGACGTATTTCTTGTTGAGCTCGCAAAGTATGGGTTAGGGTCGCGCGACCTGCACGCCACGGTGAATTTTTTCAGCAAGGTAACGGTAAATGAGGCTGGCGATCTGCACTATTGCGCCAATAACTCGAAACCTGGATGCTATGTGGAGTTACGCGCAGAAATGAACGTTCTTGTGTTGCTGAATACGTGTCAACATCCATTGGCGCCGGGCAGGGAATACTCGCCGCGTCCAGTCGATATCAGCATCGCCAGGGTTTCACCGCCGCGTTCGAACGATCCATGCCGGATGCTTTGTAACGAGAACACTCGCGGTTTTCTTTTGACTGAGTTATTTTTCCTTTAACTTCAGCGGCGAGGACTCATAAGTGGCCACTTCAATTCTGCAATCGAGCCAATTGTTGCCAGAGGACGCCCTGCACAGCTTTGTGGTAGAGGCTGGAGACCCTTTCCTCTTTGAAATCGGGAAAGGCCACACAATACGCATCATCGATCTTGAGGGCAACCAGGCAGTGGATACGTTGTTCTACAATGCCCGCGACTATGCGGATCGATACAGTGCACAGGATACGATTCGCGAACAGGGCAACATCTATCTAACCACGGGCACACGTCTGATTTCTTCCAGCGGCAACGTGCTTCTGACGATTACAGCCGACACCTGCGGCCGGCACGATACCTTGGGCGGCGCCTGCGCAACGGAAAGCAACATGGTGCGCTACGACTTCTCGAAGGGTCACATGCACGCCTGCCGGCAAAGCTTTTTGAAAGGGATCGGGGAGTGGGGCCGCGGACTCGAGAAGCGCGACATCGCCAGCAATATCAACTTTTTCATGAATGTTCCGGTGACGCCCGAGGGTGGTTTGACTTTTGAAGATGGCGTTTCCGATGCAGGAAAGTACGTGGAGTTGCGTGCAGAGATGGATGTGCTGATGGTGATCAGCAACTGTCCGCAGTTGAACAATCCATGCAACGGTTACAATCCGACGCCGGTCCAGATTCTGATTTGGGATACGAATGTTCGGTAAGGTTCTGGTCGCCAACCGGGGCGCGATCGCCAACCGCATTTTACGAACGTTGAGGAAGATGGGCGTCGCCTCGGTGTGCGTGTATTCGGAGGCCGATCGCGATTCACGCCCGGTGCTTGATGCCAACGAGGCTTTTTTCCTCGGGCCGTCACCGGCTGCGCAGAGCTATCTTTCCATTGATCGCATTCTGGCTGCCGCTGAACAGACAGGCGCACAGGCGATTCATCCAGGCTACGGTTTTCTGAGTGAGAACGTGGAATTTGCGCGGGAGTGCGCGCGTCGCAGCATCGTTTTCATCGGACCCAGAGTAGAACAGATCGAGGCCTTTGCTCTGAAGCACACGGCGCGTGCTTTGGCGGAACGGTGCGGAGTTCCGCTGCTTCCCGGAACTGGCGTGCTAAACCACCTGGACGAGGCATTGTCCCTTGCCGAACAGTTGCGGTATCCAGTGATGTTGAAGAGCTCGGCGGGCGGTGGCGGAATCGGCATGCGCGTTTGTCCTACGCCGGACGAGTTGCGCGCCGCCTACGAATCCGTCGTGCGGCTGAGCCGAAACAGCTTTCGCGACGGCAGCGTGTATCTTGAGCGATTTGTGACTCGTGCCAAGCACGTGGAGGTGCAGATTTTTGGCGATGGCAATGGCGGAACTCTAACGCTGGGCCTGCGCGATTGCTCCGCGCAGCGCCGTCATCAGAAAGTGATCGAGGAGACGCCGGTTCCTGGATTGGATGCGGCCACCATGACGGCCATGCAGAATTCGGCGGAATTGCTGGGAAAGGCCGTCAACTATGCTTCGGCGGGAACAATCGAATTCCTTTACGACACGGAGACGCGCGAATACTTCTTTCTTGAGGTCAACACCCGCCTGCAGGTGGAGCACGGCGTCACCGAACAAGTGACAGGGCTGGACCTGGTGGAGATGATGCTCCAGGAGGCTGCGGGCGAGCTGCCCCCGCTTCAAAGCCTTGCTCGCGATCCGCACGGATGCTCGATTGAGGCACGCGTCTACTGCGAGGATCCTGCAAAGAGCTTTCAGCCTGCGCCAGGGAAGCTGTCGCAGGTCGTCTTTCCTGCGGCTGACGCGGCTCGCGTAGAGACTTGGGTGGAGAGTGGAACAGAGGTCACGTCGTTTTACGATCCGATGATTGCCAAAATCATCGTGACCGGCGCGGACCGGGAAGAGGCAGTGGCCGGGCTGCAGAATGCGCTGGCGCAATGCAAGATCGATGGAACGGAAACCAATCTGCGCTATCTTCGCGCCGTCGCCGCTTCTCAGACGTTTGTCTCCGGGGCCATCACCACTTCGTTCCTGGGCACCTTTGCCGTAAGCCGGCAGGCAGTTGAAGTGCTCGAAGGTGGGATGCAGACGACCATTCAGGATTTTCCGGGAAGGCTTGGCTATTGGCATGTTGGTGTACCGCCTTCGGGACCGATGGATACGCTTGCGTTTCGACTCGCCAACCGCCTGGTGGGAAATGCGAGCGATGCCGCTGCGCTTGAGATGACCTCGTTGGGTCCGCGCCTGCGCTTTGATTCCGATAGCGTAGTCGCCATCACCGGTGCAGATATGGGAGCCAAGGTCGATGGCTCGACGGCTCCGCGGTGGCGGAGTTTCCATGTTGCAGCGGGCAGCACGCTGCAATTTGGCGCGGCGCGCGGCGCGGGCAATCGCGCATATTTGGCCATCGCCGGAGTCATCGATGTTCCTCAATTCCTCGGGAGTCGCGCAACATTCATGCTGGGCGGATTCGGCGGCCACGCTGGACGCGCGCTGCGCGTCGGCGATGTGATTCATCTGCTTGACGTCCCTGACTCCGGCCCCGCCCCAGCTCCCAAGGATCCGGTAGAGGAGGCAAGCGATGCGCTCGTGCTTTCTACCGTGCTAACTCCCACCTATGATCGCCATTGGCAGATTGGAGTCCTTTATGGCCCGCACGCAGCGCCCGAGTTCTTCACCGCCGACGATATCGAGATGCTTTTCAGCACTGACTGGAAGGTCCACTATCAGTCGGACCGCACCGGCGTACGGCTCGTAGGACCCAAGCCGCAATGGGCGCGCAAGGATGGAGGTGAAGCGGGACTCCATCCGTCGAATATCCACGACAACCCGTATGCCGTCGGCTCCATCGACTTCACCGGCGATATGCCGATTCTGCTTGGTCCGGACGGTCCGAGCCTGGGTGGGTTCGTTTGTCCCGCCGTGATCGTGGAGGCTGAGCGTTGGAAACTGGGACAGCTGAAAACCGGCGATACGGTACGATTTCGCCGGCTCACGCTGGAACAGGCCGAAGCGCTGGAGGCGGCAATCGATCTCGCAGTGGAAACTCTTCAAGGCAGTTTGCCCGAGCTGCCCGCATCGTCACAAGGTGAGCCGGCAATTCTCAAGAGCGTGGAGATGCGGCGACCGGCCACTGTCTATCGCGCAGATGGGGATAAGTATCTATTGGTGGAGTATGGCGACCGCGTACTCGATCTGGGGTTGCGGCTGCGCGTACACTTGCTTGAAGGCAAGCTGCGCGGAGCGCGTTTACCGGGGATTATCGATATTACCCCCGGTGTGCGCTCATTACAGATTCACTACGACAATCGCCGTCTTCACCGCGAAGAGCTTCTGGAGGCGCTCGATTCCCTCGATCGTGAGATACCGGAACGCCCCGACATCACAGTGCCCTCGCGGATTGTACACATGCCTCTGTCATGGAACGATCCGGCGACGCAACTGGCGCAAGCCAAGTACATGCAGTCGGTAAGGCCGGATGCGCCGTGGTGCCCGGATAACATTGAATTCATCCGCCGCATCAACGGATTGGATTCTGTCGACGACGTGCATCGCATCGTGCATGCGGCCAACTATCTGGTGCTTGGTCTGGGCGATGTGTACCTGGGCGCTCCAGTGGCTACGCCGATGGATCCGCGCCACCGCCTGGTCACCACCAAGTACAACCCAGCGCGCACATGGACGCCGGAGAATGCCGTGGGCATCGGCGGCGCGTACATGTGCGTGTATGGAATGGAGGGGCCGGGCGGCTATCAGCTTGTTGGCCGAACCGTGCAGGTTTGGTCCCCTTACCGAACCACAAAAACATTCGTCGCCGGCGTGCCGTGGTCATTGCGGTTCTTCGATCAGATTCGTTTTTACCCTGTTTCCACAGAGGAATTGCAGGACCTGCGGCGCGACATTCTGCATGGCGCATTTGAATTGAGTGTGGAAGAAGCGGACTTCAATCTGATTCGCTATCAGGCTTTTCTCGATTCGATTCAGCCGGAGATCGCGGCGTTCAAGGCTCGCCAGAGCGAGGCATTCCATGAAGAGCGAGAACGGTGGCGATTGAATGGCCAATTGGAAGTTGCCGCGTTGCCGGAGATGCCCGACCTTGACCCGGTGGAACAAGAGGCAGCGGAAGGCTGCGAGGCTGTAAGCGCGCCCATGACAGCGAGTGTCTTCCAGATTGCTGTAGAGCCGGGGCAGCACGTAGCAGCGGGACAAAAAATGATCGTTCTGGATGCGATGAAGATGGAGTTGACGATCGGCGCCCCCGCTGCCGGCGTCATCGAAAAGATTCTTTGCCAGAGCGGGCAGATGGTGAGCGCCGGGCAGCAACTGGCGATTCTCCGCCTGGACTGAACTAGACCTGACGGAAGTGGACGAGATTGATCCGGATTAGATCGAACTGGACAGGATTTAAAGGTGCCAGCCGATACGAGGGAACGAATCGTGGATATCACCGCACTGGAGAGCGCATACCGCTCTGGCAGGCTGACGCCGAGCGCACTGGTTGAGCAGATCTATCGCGATATTGAAGTCCAGGGCGAGCGACCAGTGTGGATCACTCTCGTCCCAAAAGAGAGAGCGCTCCTCCGGGCGGCGGAGCTTGAATCTGGTGCGTCCCCAAGTTCGCTATCGCTGTATGGAGTTCCATTTGCCGTGAAGGATAACTTCGATGTGGAAGGCCTGAGCACGACTGCGGCCTGCCCCGTGTTTGCGCACCAAGCGGTTGAGACGGCAACCGCAGTGAAGCGGTTGCTGGATGCGGGAGCGATCCTGATTGGCAAAACCAATATGGATCAATTCGCAACTGGATTGGTGGGGACGCGTTCGCCGTATGGCATCTGCTCCAGCGTGTTTAGTCCTGCGTACATCTCCGGAGGATCGAGTTCAGGCTCGGCAGTCGCTGTGGCCCGCGGACTGGTCAGTTTCTCGTTGGGTAGCGACACCGCCGGTTCGGGACGTGTGCCCGCAGCCTTCAACCAACTGGTAGGGCTCAAGCCGTCTCGTGGATGGATCAGCACGCACGGCCTCTTGCCCGCATGCCGCACACTGGATTGCGTATCTATTTTTGCCGAGACCTGCGCAGACGTGTCTCGCGTCTTTCAAGTGGTACGCGGCTTCGACGCGGCCGATGCCTACTCGCGGGTTCCCGAGCCGGGGCAAGGTGCGGCACCGTGGTCTGTGCCCGGCGCAGCGAGCCTCTTCCGTTTTGGCGTGCCGACGGAAGCGACCATGCAATGGTTCGGCGACGAACCTGCGAGAGATAAATTCGACGCTGCGGTCGAGGCCCTCTCGGCGCTTGGTGGTGAGCTGGTGCGCTTCGATTACGAACCATTCCGGAAAGCGGCAAGCTTGCTTTATAGCGGCCCCTGGGTTGCTGAACGGCTGGCTGCGTTGAAGAACTTCCTCGAAGAAAATCCTGACGCGATGGAACCAACTGTGGGGTCGATTATCTCTGGCGCCGGTCGGTATAGCGCCGTCGAAGCTTTCGATGCGCAGTACACACTGGAGGACCTGCGCAGCGAAACAGCACGGGTCTGGGATAATGTCGATTTCCTGATGCTGCCGACTACGCCCGCGCACTACACCATCGAACAAGTGCAGCGGGCCCCCGTGGAGTTGAACAGCAATCTTGGTTATTACACCAACTTTGTCAACTTACTCGACTTGGCCGCAGTCGCAGTCCCTGCGGGTTTCAAAGCTAATGGCCTTCCGTTTGGTGTGTCGCTCATCGGCAAGGCATTCTCAGACGATGGATTGTTGCAGATAGCCGACGCGCTGCATCGCAGGCTGGCGATCACGCTGGGAGGCTCGGAACGCAGACTTGCAGGCACCCCTGCGGTGACTCCGGCATCCGCGCCTCACGGGTGCATCCTGATGGCCGTAGTCGGTGCGCATCTCACAGGCCAGCCATTGAATTGGCAGATGACACAAAGGCAGGCACGGCTGGTGCGCGCTACTCGCACGCATGGGGATTATCGGCTTTACGCGGTGCCAAACACCACGCCTCCCAAGCCCGGCCTGGTCTATGCGCCGGGATTCGGAGGCCTGGGAATCGAGGTCGAGGTCTGGGCGATGCCGGAGGATACAGTGGGCAGCTTTTTGAATTCCATTCCATCACCGCTTTCGTTGGGCACACTTCGACTTGCCGACGGCTCAACCGTGAAAGGATTCTTGTGCGAGCCCTCGGGTATCGCGGGAGCGCAGGAGATCACGCATCTCGGCGGATGGAGAAAGTACGTGCAGGGGTTGGCCGAACGCGCAGGCCCGAAAAATTGATCCCGCCGATGGTCGGACCTTACTCGTCGTCATCCGAGTCGTCTTCGTCGCCGGCCTTGTCTTCCTTGGCTGATTGGCCCTTTTTCTTGAGCTTCCCGGCAAGCGCGTTTTCAACTGTGACATGAAAACCAACATCGGCCGGATCCTCATCCACCTCATAGCGGGCAAGTGGCATTCCTTGCCGATCCACTAAAAACTTTGTGAAATTCCAATGGATATCGCCCCCCGGAAGACTTTGCTTGGCGTCGGTAAGGAAGCGATAGAGAGGTATCTGGTTCACGCCGCGCAGCGAGGCTGAGGCAAAGACCTGGAAGCTTACGTGCGTTGTCTCTCGATAATATTTGCGCAATGCCTCAGGGTCTTTTAATTCTTCGCCGCCAAAGTCGGCTGAAGGAATCCCGATGACTACGAGACCTTGACCGGCGTACGTTTTCTGCAACTCATTGAGTGCGTCGATCTGGTCGCGATAGATGGATTGACTGGCCAGATTGACGATCAGCAGCAATTTGCCTTTGAAGGTGGAGAGCGGAGTTTCCTTGCCATCCAGATCGACCAGCGAGTAGTCATAAACGGTCTTCTTCGATTTAGAGGGCGGCGTCTTCGGATCCTCGGCCGATGCCAGCAGAGAGCAAGCAACGAAAATGACAAATACCAAGACAAAGAAGCTACGCCTCATCCGCGATCCCATGACTGCATTGTGGCATTACGCGTCTAAAGGCGAATAAGGAATCGGCATGCCCAAAGAGGTTTTTCTTTGCCGTATTCACTTTCCTTTTAGGGTGACGAAACTTGCACCCTGCTCGATATGCTGAATGGGATTGGGGATTATTCGGGCCGGCTATGACCGTTCTGAAGCGATCGCGAAAATACATTCAACGTGCGGAATATATCGGGAACTGGAATCGATCGAGTGCCGCCGCGCAAGAAGGTCTGAGTTATGATGAAGCTCAACCCAGCTACTTTTCGGATATTGCGCCGATATCCCGATGGCGCTGAGCGTGGGATATTCAGCATGGATTTCGAGCAATTACGGACATTTCAACAGGTTTGCCGGCTGAGCAGCTTCTCGCGTGCGGCAGAGAAGCTTGGGGTGACGCAGCCCGCGATCTCCGCGCAGATTCGCTCACTCGAGAAGGAAGTGGGCGCGCGCCTGTTCGACCGCGATGGCGGCAGGGTGACGTTTACCGCGGCCGGAAGGTTGTTTGAACCGTTTGCCGAACACTGTTTGCAATGTCAAAGCCATGTCATCGTGGCAGTGAATGAGCTCTACCGTTCGGCGCGCGGGGAAGTATCGGTGAGCGCCAGTGAAGCCACCAGCCTTTATGTCCTGCCGCCTGTCTTCGCCCTCTATAAAAAGCAATGCACCCACGTGAATCTGAGCATTGTCCGCTCTGAGCACGCCCGCTCGCTGGAAGCGGTGTTCAACCGCGATGTCGATTTCGCAATCGCTTCGCTTCCCATAAAAGATTCCCGACTGGTGATACAACCGATTCACCGCGACGAGATCGTGCTGGTGGTTGCGCCCACACATCCGCTTGCTGCGCGAGAAGTGGTCAAGCTCGACGAGATTATGCAATTCCCCTTGCTATTGCTGAAGCGTGGGCGCCAGCGCACGCAACTTAACAACTTCTTTCAACATCACGAATTGCGGCCGCGGATCGCCATGGAACTTGATTCGACTGAGTTGCTGAAGCGACTGATCTGTGCGGGCCTGGGCATGGGCTTCTTGCCGCATGCCAACGTTCTCGATGACGAACATTCAGGCTTGCTGAAGATCGTGAAGGTGGAAGGCATGAAGTTGCATCGCGAATTGGCGTTGATCTATCGCAAGGACAAGACGCTCACGCGCGCTGCTCAGGCGTTTGTCGAGATCGCAGCCGGCAAGAACGGGGCAGCCGCTTATCCGCCCCTGCGCATTCCGAAGGGAAAAAATCCGGCACATTGAGCTTGATTCAGCATGTGCCGCAGGTCGATCCATCGTTTCAGCATCACCGCACTGAATTGCCGAAAACAAATCAACAATGGAGTCCGATCATGGTCTGGAATCGTTGTGTCTTTCAAAAATGCTTCATCGGCTATCTTGTTATGGCAGGTCTGGTATTTCCTTTATTCGCCGAAGATTCGAAGTTTCCGCCAAAGACGGGAGTCCAGACACCGGGCATCCAACACCCCATCGATGAATTGCCGCCTGTGGCCACGTTTGTCGTAAAAGGCCACCCGGACTGGCTTGCGGTTACAGGCGACGCCGTGTGGGTGGCAAGCTCCAATGTGAATCACGTGGTGAAGCTGGATGCCGGAACCAACCAGCCCGGAACAATCGTCACGATTGCGAAACCGTGCTCGGGAATGGCAATGGATTTTGGAAGTTTGTGGATTCCAAGTTGTGGAGACCACAGCCTTGTGCGCGCGGATGCGGAGACGGGCGCGATTCAAGCTACGATTCAAGCTGGGCCGGCCGATTCAGAGGGCGGAATTGCCACGGGTGCCGGGAGCGTGTGGCTGGTTACCTCCAAAGCGAGCGAACTGGACCGCATCGATCCGGCAACCAATCGCGTCGTTGCCAAGATCTCGATTCCTGCGGATTCCTTCAACCCCGTGTTTGCCAACGATTCGATATGGGTGAGTTCGAACGAAGGAAATGCGCTCATTCGCGTAAATCCCGCCACGAACACGGTGTCAAGTTCCACGCCCATCGGACCCAAACCGCGGTTTCTCACCGTGGGTGCAGGCTCGGTATGGATATTGAACCAGGGGGACGGAACCATTTCACGCGTGGACGCGGTCAGTGGCAAGCTGATCGCGACCATCCCCGCGGGCATTCCTGGGTTCGGGGGTGAGATCGCTTTCGGTGCGGAGTCGGTGTGGGCTACAGTCTTCGGCTTCCCAATTACCAGGATCGATCCAGCCACGAACGCTGTAGTGCGGCAATGGCACGGCGTGGGTGGCGATAGCATTCGCTATGGCCACGGATCCCTCTGGCTCACCAGCTATTCGGGCGAGAAGGTTTGGCGGCTGAATGTGCCGGTGAATTGACGAATCGCAAATGCTCGCAGAGACAGGATTCGGGTGCGGCTATGTCCGACAATTGCGTGAATCGATGAGGGCGGGAGTTGGACCCGTACTGCGTAGAAACGCTGCTGGGAATGCCTCATTCCGGGCCACTTTGGCAAGGATCTCGCTTTTGTTTATGCGGGGCATAAATAAAATCGATCAACATTGAATCATAACCTTTGACTGGGATATGGTTCGACCATGCGATGGTTCGCCTCCGACCCAATATTTACAAGCCTAAAACGAACTTATCCGGACCATCGCGCGCATGGTCGGCTCATCAGTCTTGCAGCTCGGCGATGTTCGTTTTTGCTGGCGTTTCTGGGCTGCTGGTGCGTCCTTCCTGCCGTCGCGTCCCCCCCAACGTTCACGGTTGGCTGGTCGGTTTACGCCGGTTGGAATCCGTATTTTTACATGGCCAAGTCCGGCATCCTAAAGCGCTGGGCAGATAAATATGGCGTAGTCATTAAGGTTCAGCGTTTCGATTACGCCGCCTCGTTGGATGCATTTGTCGCAAAAAATATCGACGCCTGCACCATGACCAACATGGAGGCTCTGGACATGCCGGCGGCCGCTGGTGTCGATTCCACGGTGGTGATTGTCGGCGACTACTCGAACGGCAACGACGCAGTGCTGGCGCGCAACAATGTTGCCCTAGCGCAACTGCCGGGCAAGCCGATCCTGCTGGTGCAAAAAACGGTTTCGGAATATCTGCTTGAGCGAGCTATGGTGCTCAACGGGCTGGATAACCAACTCCCGCGATTGAAGCTGCTCAATACCAGCGATTCCGATATCGTAGGCGCCTTTCTGGGCGACAAGAGCAACCAGGTCGCAGTGACCTGGAAGCCGCTGGTCTCGGAAATTCTCGATCAGGACCGCGGCGTGAAATCGCTGTTCGACTCCTCGCGTATTCCGGAAGAAATTCTGGATTTGTTAGTGGTCCGCACCGACGTGCTCAAGCGTCCTGATGGCTCGGGATTGAAATTTGCGAAGGCGGTCGCGGGGGCCTGGTACGAGACTGTGGCTCAGATTGCGGCGGCCAACGCGCAAGCCATCAGCGGAAGTGCAGCGGCCTCAGGCGACAGCGTCGCTTCTTATAAGGAGCAGTTGCGCACGACCTACCTCTATTCCACGCCGCAGGCAGCGGCACAGTTTGCGCAAGGCAGCGAGCTGAAACAGAAGATGGACTTGGTTCGGCAATTCTGCTTCCGGCACGGACTGCTCGGCCAGAATGTTCAGTCTGTCGACGACGTTGCCGTTCTCTACCCGGATGGCGCAATTCAAGGTTTGAAAGACCGAGTGCGACTGCGCGTCGACGCGAGCTATATGCAGCTTGCCGCACAAGGAAAGTTGTAGCGATGGCGCAGTCCTTTCGCGTATCGGACCTGACCGGAATCCAGGTACGTCCGGCACGCCTGTGGACACATTCTCTCTCCTGGATATTGTTTGTTGCAGGGATCGCGTTGTATGCGCATTTCTCGATACTCCGTCATCGCGAAAACCCCGAGGATCGAGTGATCCCTTCGGTGACGCAATTGGTGCAAGGCCTGAAGTCGTCGGTGCTCGAGCCTGCAGAAGAGGATGATCCGCTGGATCCTGGCGCTTCCCTGATTCAACAGGTGCGTCACAGCATGATCTGGAAGGACACGGCATCGAGCGCGCGCCGGTTCTTCATCGCATTGTTGCTTTTAGTGCCGGCGATTCTGATCGGCCTGCACATGGCCGTGTTTCCTTACGCGGGGGCATTTTTTCTCCGTTTTGTGCTGTTTTTCGACAAGATTGTGGCGTTGTCGCTCTTGCCGATTCTGTTCGTTGTTTTCGGCATCGACGAATGGTCCAAGATCATGCTGATGGTGATCGGAGTTGCGCCCACACTGATGCTCGACTCATACAACATCGCGAGTGGGGTACCCAAAGAACAGATTGTCAAGGCGTTTACGCTGAAGTCTTCGAATCTCGATGTGGCGTACAGAATTGTTCTAAAGCAAGTTTTGCCGCAGTTGATCAACAGTGTGCGGCTCAACCTGAAGCCGTTGGCGCTGTTTCTTTTTGCCGGCGAGATGATCGCCTCGACCGACGGACTAGCCTATCGCATTGCCATCATGCGCAGGCACATGGGCATGGACATCATCATTCCCTATTTGCTGTGGGTGGCGCTGCTTCTGTTTACGCTGGACGCGCTGCTTCGCTTTACCAACAGGAGATTGCACCCTTGGTATCAGCCGCACTAAGGCCTGTCATGGCGATCGCACCGCACTCCCTGCCGCGGCGCACGGAGATAGAGCTGCGCGCAGTTTCGCAGTCTTATCCCTGCGGGAACAAGGGAAGCAAGACGGTTCTCTCCAAGTTGAATCTGAAAGTGGGGGCCGGCGAGTTTGTCGTGGTGCTCGGAGAGACCGGTTGCGGGAAAAGTACGCTGTTGCGCCTGATTCTCGGTCAGGAGTTCCCAACCGAGGGAGCCATCGAGGTGGATGGCAAGCCGGTGACGTCGATCGACGCGCGTTGCGGTTATGTGCCGCAAAAGTATTCTTTGTTTCCCGATCGTACGGTGCTGGGCAATGTAATGTATGGACCAGAGAACGCGAAATGCCGGTTCCTGGCGCGGTTTCGTCCTTCGTTTTTTGCCTACCGGCGCCAACTCCGTGCCGAGGCTCAGGCGTACCTGGTCCGCATGGGTTTGCGTCCACAGGACATGGACAAGTATCCGCACCAGCTTTCCGGCGGGATGCAGCAGCGCGTCGCCATCGCACAGGCGCTGCTGATGCATCCCCCGGTGTTGTTGTTGGACGAGGCATTCAGCGCGCTCGATCCATCAACGAGGGCGAGTCTGCAGGAACAGCTGAAGGCGGTTTGGCTGGAGTCGAAACCAACAGTGATCTTTGTTACGCACAACACGTCGGAGGCGCTGTTGCTCGGTACGCGGCTCATTCTTTTGGGACGGCATCGCGAAGACCGAGCCGGAGAAACCAATCTCCTCCTCGATCTGGAGATTCCCTCATCGCAATTGCCGCATTCCGCGCGCGTGAAGAGCCGGGAGTTTCAGGAGCTGCTTGAGCACGTGAAGGGACTCGCATACAAATTCTCAAGTCTGTGCGCGGACGACGCCGACCCAGATTCTAATACGGATTCAAATGTTGAAGAGGGTGCTCTAGGATGAAACATCTCGTTCTGACCTGTAGTGCATGTGCGGTCACGCTCGGCGTGGCAATCGTCAGCACGGGAAGAGTTGCGGCTTCGGGGGACACGCCGCCGCCGTCTTCGCCCAAATTCTACGCCTCGAGAGTGACCGATATCCTCAACGACAATTGCCTCTCTTGTCATGACGAAACGGCAAAGGGAGGCCTGCGTCTGGATTCGTATGCGGCCATCATGAAAGGCGGCGCGGATGGCGCGGTCATCGTGCCGGGCGATCCGGCAGCCAGCATGTTGATTCAGGCCATTCGGCGCAATGGGGATCTCAAGATGCCGCCCAAGAAGGTGCTCGGCGATGCCGAAGTCGCCGATCTTGAAGCCTGGGTAAAAGCGGGAGCAGTCGGCGCCGATGCAGCGCAACCATCGGCAGTCGCAGCGCCGGAAACTCCAGCGACAGGCACCCAAGCTGCAGCTCCTTCAGTATTGCCGGCCAAGCTCGATGCGGATTTCTTTGAGAACAATGTCCGGCCCATCCTGGCGAACAGTTGCTATGACTGCCATGACGATACGGCCAAGGGCGGCCTGCGCGTGGACTCGAAGGCAGCCTTTGAAAAAGGCGGCAAACACGGGCCTGTGGTGGTTCTCGGCGATCCGGACAAGAGCTTGTTGATTCAAGCAGTACGGCAGACCGGCGATTTGAAGATGCCGAAGGGCGGAAAGCTGAAGCCGGACGAAGTAGCCACCCTGGTGGAATGGGTAAAAACGGGCGCTAAGTGGCCCGCGAATGCTGCGGCACCCAAGGGCAACACCACTGCGTCTACCGGCGTGATTACTGAGAAACAGCGCGAGTTCTGGTCGTTCCAGCCGCTCAAGACCGTTACACCGCCTGCCATCGAGGACAGCCGTTACGAGCACTGGGCGCAGACTCCGATTGACCGCTTCATTCTTGCCGGGCTGCACTCAGCCGGCCTGCAACCGGCGGCGCCCGCCGACCGAACGACGCTGATTCGGAGAGCAACCTTCGACCTGACCGGGCTTCCGCCGACAAACGAAGAAGTGCAGGCCTTTCTCAATGACAAGTCGGCGCACGCATGGGAGAAGGTAGTGGATCGCCTTCTGGCTTCTCCGCGCTACGGCGAGCGCTGGGGGCGTCATTGGCTTGACGTGGCGCGCTACTCCGAAGACGATGTGCGCGGCCTCGATCCCAAAGGCCGCGGCTACATGCCGTTCAACGGCGCTTACCGATATCGCGACTGGGTGGTCAAGTCGTTCAACGACGATCTGCCCTTCGACCGCTTCACGATCATGCAATTGGCCGGCGACAAGCTGCCCTTCAAATCGCCTGACGAGCGCAACAACAACCTTACGGCGACAACTTATCTCGGTGCGGGTCCTTGGGTGTGGGATCAGGCCGAGCCGATTCAGGGTCGCGCCGATGAACGCAATGAACGTGTGGATGCTGTAACGCGTGGAATGCTGGGGCTTACGGTCGGTTGCGCACGGTGCCACAACCACAAGTACGATCCCATTGCGCAGACTGACTACTACAAGATTGTCAGCATCTTCGCTAACTCCACCTACAAGGAATATCCGGTGGAGTCGCCGGCCGCGGCTGCAGCCTATGGAAAGAAGGATCTCGAAGATGCGAAGCTGCATGCCGATCTGAGAGACTACACCACCGATTTGAGCAAGCAATTGGCCGGTGCACTTTCGGTCCAGACTTCGGCCTATTTGACTGCCGCGTGGAACGTGCTGGGTAAGCCGAAGAAGACCGTCGACGAGGTTTCGTCCAAGAGCCAACTCGATCCCGAACTGCTGCAGCGGTGGGTAGACTACCTTCCTAAAGACCACACCTTTCCTTACTTGAATGACTGGAAGGCGATGGTCGCTTCGCCGGACAGCACCGAAGCCGATGCGAAAGTTCTCGGGGATGCTTTTCAAAAGCTGGTGCTTCGCGTGCGCGCCGCTGAAGCGGAGATCGAAGAGCAGAACGACGTAATTCGCGCGAAGAACAATGTGCCCAAGCACCGGCTGCTCGACGCCAAGCCAAGCGAGTTCGATACCTTCGATCAGTTCTGTCCGGGCTGCGAATTGGAGCTGAAAGCGCTGCCAGCGGACGAGGCCAAGCTTTATGCCGAGCTCTTCATCAGTTTGTCTGGAGAGCAGGAAGAGAAGTTCAAGCCCGGCGTGATGGTCTTCACGGGATGGGGACTGATGCGGCGGGTGGGACCGCAATTTCAGGCCTACATTGAGTCGCAGCAGAAGCAAATCGCAGATCTTGATAAAGAACTGAAGGACACCACCTACCCCTTCGTGAACGGCATGGACGACAAGCCAAAGGTGGTAGACATCAACCTGAACATTCGCGGCAATCCGCATGCAATGGGGCCGGTGGTGCAGCGTGGGTTTATCACCGTGCTCAGCCCGCCGGATAAGCAGCCCTATTCGGAAGGCAGCGGGCGGCTCCAGTTTGCCAACGACATTGCCAGTCATCCACTGGCGGCGCGCGTCATCGTGAACCGTGTCTGGGATTGGCACTTCGGAACAGGCATAGTGAATACTCCGGATAACTTCGGCGTGATGGGCGACAAGCCTTCCAACCCCGAGTTACTCGAGTATCTGGCGTCGGAGTTTGTCAGTCACGGACACTCTATCAAGTGGCTGCAGCGCGAGATTATGCTTTCGGCGGTCTATCGCACCAGCACCGAAGAATCTCCCGAGGCCCACAATAAGGACGGCGCTAATCGGCTTTACTCGCATTTCAACCGTCAGCGGCTCGATGCCGAGGAGCTGCGCGACAGTATGTTGTTTGCAGCCGGCGATCTCGACTTGAAAGTTATCGGTGGACCGTCGACAGACTTCACGCCCGACAATCTGCGCCGCACCGTCTACTGCAAGGTCAGCCGTTTCCGCCTCAACAATTACCTGATGGTTTTCGACTTTCCCAACCCGAGTTTCACTTCCGAACAGCGCTTTTCGAGTAATGTTCCACTGCAGCAGCTCTACTTCATGAACAATCCGTTCGTCTACAAGCAGTCAAGTGTACTGGCCGAGCGTGTACACAGCGAAGCCACAGATGATGCGCGCATTACGAAGGCTTATGAGTATCTGTTTCAACGCAAGCCAACTGGGGACGAACTGCAGTTAGGACGGAAGTTCCTGAGCACGACTCCGGAGAAGCCGGGTTACGGAGTGAACGGCGAACCAATTACGGCATGGGATGAGTATGCACGTGCGCTGCTCAGCTCCAACGAATTTCAGTTTATGAATTGATCACGAGTTACCGGCCGGTGCGCCGGCCGACTTAGGAGAACAAAATGTTTCACACCCCGCCGAATCGCTTGCTTACACGCCGCCAGGCACTGAGGACAATGGGCTGCGGCTTCGGCTATCTGAGCCTGGCCAGTCTGGTGGGTGAGTCTCTGGCCCGCGCCGAAAGCACGAGCGACCGAGCTTCGTGGATGATCACTGACAAGCCGCGCGCCAAGCACGTCATTTTCCTCTTCATGAACGGCGGCCTCTCGCAGATTGACAGCTTTGATTACAAACCTGCGCTCGAAAAATATCATGGGCAGCCGATGCCTGGCGGCGACCTGCAACATGAGCGCAAAACAGGCAACCTGATGAAGTCCCCTTTCACATTCAAGAAATACGGGAAGAGCGGCATCGAGGTCAGCGAGATCTTTCCCAATCTTGGCGAATGCGTGGACGATATGTGCTTCGTGCGCTCTGTATATACGGAGATTCCCAACCACGAGCCGGCGCTCGAAATGATGAATACAGGCGCTAATTTCTCCGGCCGGCCCTCCATGGGATCGTGGCTTACTTACGGCCTCGGCAGCATGAACAAAAACCTGCCTGGCTTCGTGGTTCTATGCCCTGAAGTGCCCACCACCGTGGGGCCACCGTTGTGGTCCTCTGCGTTTCTATCGCCGATGCACCAGGGAACCTACGTCTCCGACGCGGTGTCGAAATCGGATTTCGATCCCCAGAAACTGATCGCGAATATCCACAACGACCAATTCGACCTGACGCAGCAACGGAAAGAACTCGACCTGGTCAAGCAGTTGGACCAGATGAACATGAATTCGGCGGCGGGAGGCAGCCACGACCCGCAACTTGAAGGCACCATCGGCGCGATGGAAACGGCATTCCGCATGCAGACCGAGGCCCCCGATGTGTTCGACGTGCGCAAGGAATCTCCTGCGGTGTTGAAGATGTATGGTGAGGGCAGCACCGCGCGCGGCTGCTTGACGGCGGCGCGGCTGATCGAAAAGGGAGTGCGGATGGTCCAGGTCTACTATGCCAAGGGAGACCCCTGGGACCACCACTTTGACATCGAGTTACATCGCAAGACCGGGCGCGATTCCGACCAGCCTTTCGCGGCACTTATCAAGGACCTTAAAGCGCGTGGCCTTTTTGACGAGACCATCATCGTGGCCGGATCGGAATTTGGCCGTACGCCAGTGGTCGAGGTAGGCAGCGGCTTCATGGGCGGCCAGACCCACAACGGCCGCGATCACAATCCGCACGGCTTTACCATGTGGCTGGCAGGTGGCGGATTCAAGCAAGGATTCACTTATGGCGCCACCGATGAATTCGGCTGGAAGGCGATTGAGAATCCTGTTCATGTGCACGATATCCACGCGACCATCCTTTATCAGCTCGGCATCGATCACACCAAGCTCACTTATCACTACAGTGGGCGCGACTATCGATTGACCGATCTTTACGGTAATGTCGTTCACGATCTGATCGCTTGATCTTTCCGCGTAATGGGAAGATCTACTACACTGCTCACGTGTATTTGGAGTGGTGTCCTCGAACAACGGCCCGGCTTCTTCGACTCCAAATCCAGCAGCTCCGCAAAGGCCAACATGAAGCGTTCGATTCAGCTCCTGTTGCTTCTCTCTGTTCTCGTCCCCAGTTCGCGCGCTCAGTTCTCCGACCCGGATGGCGGGGATCTGGAGCGCGGTGTCCTGCCCGCTAAGTGGACCACCGGCGGACCTAAGTGCATGGAGATTCCCGAGTGGCAGGTCCACGAGTACAACCCCAACTTTTTCATTCTGCGCCAGTCGGGCTGCACCGATGCGGAGATGCCATTTCTGTATCTGATCTTCGGAAAAGATCGCGGGCTGCTCTGGGATACTGGCTCGCGCAACGGCAATCTCGCGCCCGCATTGCAGCACGTTGTGCATAACTGGCTGGAGCGCAATCATCGCGACAGCATTTCGATTGTCGTCACTCACTCTCATTCGCACGGCGACCACACCTTCGGCGACGCGGCGATCCAGGCACTGCACGATCCAGCCATGCCGATCGAGTTTGTAGCACCCACCGTGGAGGCCGCGTCGAAATTCTTCGGCATCGACCCCTGGCCTACGGGCCTGGGACAGGTGGATCTGGGCGGCCGTATCCTGAAAATCGTTCCGATTCCAGGCCACGACAAATACGCCATTGCGCTCTATGATCGGACGACAGGCATTGTGCTCACCGGCGACAACCTCTATCCCGGCCGGCTATATATCCCGGATTTCCCAACCTATCAGGCCAGCACAGAGCGTCTCATTGGCTTCCTTGAAGGCAAGCCCGTGGCGCATGTTTTGGGCAATCATATCGAGCAAACCAGCACACCGTTTCTCGATTTTCCGATTGGTTCCATCTACCACCCTAATGAACATCCACTGGAGCTGACATTCGGAACTCTGCTTGAACTGGAAGACGGTTTGAAGTCGATGCATGGTGTTCCTCGTCGGCTTGCGACACGCGACTTCACGATATGGCCGCTCGATCCGAAGGAGCGCGGACTGGGACCAAAAATGGAAGAGATTTACAAGCAGACCCAGGCGGAGCAATTGAAGAACAAGTGGAATCAGCATTGAGATTCTTTCTGCTGACGGCAAAATACGGCTGATCCGAGAATGTTTTGTCGAAACCTGGATACATACAGGCTGCACCCTTTCCGTCCTGGAGTTCGAAGTAATATTGCAGCGGGTATTCCGATTGTGTGTACTCCGCAGGGATCATTCCTGTGTATCGACCGCTTCCGGGGCTCATTCCCGTTGAAGTCCAGCGCTCCGCCTGGTCGACATGGCGATAAAAAAGACGAATGGTAGCTGGGTCAGCGCCGCCGGCAGACGGCGCTACCTGAAGAGAGACAGAGAGTGGCTGCCCGGGCAGGAAATCGTCCGGTTGGCGATGCGCGCACGATGCGATCGGACGTTTCGGGCGGCCGCATGCTATTTGCACTGCAATGGACGCGTTCTGTCCGGAGCCCGTTGGAGTGGGCGCGGATTGTAGTTGGGCCTGCATCGCAACCAAGTCTACGTCGATGCCCGGGAGCCGATCGCTCCAGTGGCCGCGCCGTTTCGGAACGGAACCGTAGGAGATATCGGAGACGTAGACGCGGCCAGCGCGCTGCGCCATGGCAGCCCATGCTTCGCGGGCCTGCTGGTAGTGTGCAAGTGCGAGCTTTCCAGAGTCGGCATTTCCGGTTTGCTGATAGATCTCAAAGAGCACAGCGCTGCGCAGTTTATGGGCAAAGAAGGTGCCGAGCCCGATCTGGATGAGCACGTCCTCCTCAAAGCGGCGGAATTCCGGAGACGATTGCGATCGGGTGGTCCGGCGTGCAGCGTTGAGGGCATCGCGCGACGCACCCGCGCAATCTTCAATCCACTGCGCCACTTCGATGGGAGAATACTTTCCGCTGGATTCGCCCGCCAACAAGGCGCTCGCATATTCGCGCACCGTGGAGAACATCTGCGGGTCTAAAGGGCTCACGGTTGCGAAACATTTTGGCGCCGGGGTATCTCCGTAGGGCGATGGTTCGCTGCCGAGCACGATGGGCATGTTGGTGGGCAGCTCGTACCAGAGATCGTGGTTGCTGGCCGAATCAAGGTGCGCCGATGTCAGCAAAGGCAGAATGCGGCTGCCGAAGGCGAGTGAGGTTTCCACTGCATCCGCACCGGAACCGAACTCCGCGCGCAGGTAGCGTTGCCATGTGTCAGGCTCGGCTTCCGGATTGTAGAGTTTCCGTCCCCAGACGCGATAGTAGTACTCGTATTTCTGCCAATCGGCTTTGGGATTCAAGGAGGCATCCGCATAGGCGCAACGGCCTCCAGGAGTCCCTGTGCCTTCTCGCCCTTTGAAGGTCAGAGGCTCCATCAGATCAAGACCAGCCGCACCGCAGAAGCTGGCCGTGCGCGCATAGCCCGCTGCCATCTCCGGGTCCGCGGAAAGAAGATGCCTCTGTGTCCCGGGCCATAACCGGAAGAGCACCTTGTAGTGAGCGTCTTGATGCAGGAAGTCTCCATAGCCATAGCGGGTGAAGGAGCGCGAGCCGCTGCTCAGGCTGAAGAGGGCTGACTCTGTCTGTGTGAGATTGCCGTGAGGGATTTCGAGCGCGCGTATGTCTGCCTGGTTATAGCCGAGGCTCTGATGTTCGGCCGAGTACTTTGCCCCCAGCTTTACGGGCATGCCTGTCGCAGTGGCGATATCGATCATTGTCTGATTGACGCCCTTCGCATGCATGTCGATTTCGATTGTGCGACCGCATCCGGAGATTGCTTCGAAGAGCGTCTTCCAGAATGGGTAGCTTCCTTCGGGAATTCCGCTCTCGCCGTGGACACGCATCGTCAATCCCTGGATCTCAGGGCACTCTTTCAGGATGATGGCGAGGGCATCGCGACAGTAGCGGGCATGGGTCTCGGGGGTCAGGCCTTCGATGTGATGGTAGGAGTTCGGGCTGTCGGTCCATTGATAGGCGTGGGTCCAGATGCCGAGCTGAAAATGAAGTCCACGGGCTCCTGTTTCCTGTGCGATAAAGCGCAGCATCTCGAAGTTCTTATCCCGCTCCGCCTTACTGATTTCGACCGGTGTCGCGAGCCTTGTACCATCGGGAGCCGCAAGCTGCATGACCCGAACGTCGGAATAACCGGGCACATCGATCAGGTATGGATAGGGAAAATGGAGGTAGTCATCGGTGACGCCTCTCGGGAAGTCGTATTCGAGCCCATAGGAAAAGGCGAAGCGATTAAAGCGACTAGCGACGAGCAGGTCCAGATAGCCGCTCCAGAAATCCTTGTCGTAGTACCAGGACTTGTCTTCCATCTCGGAACAGAAATAGCGGCTTACGCAACGCACTTCATTCGCGGGCTTCTCCTCGACAACGTGCTTCGACTGCAGGGCCGCGAGAGGATTGGAATTAAATTGCACCCGCTCGGCGAGTTCGAGCAGCCCATAGATGAAGCCGCGTGCGTCGGCGGCTGAGATCAAAATTGCCGAAACTCCGCCGACTTTTCCCGGCGACAGGCGCAAGCTCTCGGGCGCAGTGAGAGTTGGGCCGCCGGGAAATGCTTGAGCAAGCTGCGATTCCGGGGAAGCAACGACAACGCAAATGGAGGAGCCGGCGGCAGCTTCCGCGGACTGCTCCATCGCACAGCCGACTCCTTTCGATGCGAGGGCTTGGCGAAGCTGCTCTGCGGCGCGCTTGACAGGGGTGCTGGACGCCGTCGGATTCTCCGGATCCAAGATTAGACTGACATGGTTTGTACCCGCGGCGAATCTGGCCGGGGCCAGTCCGCATGCGGTGGCCGCACCGGCCAGTTTTAAGAAATCCCTGCGCGCAAAATTGGAAGCCGCATCAGCTCTCATTCGTCAAGGTCCTCAATCTTAAATACATTTTCTCAACGCCTCCGCGATCTTCGTCGGCAGGTTTTCTAGAAGGTGAATTTGATTGCGCCCTGCAGAATGCGTGGGTCGCCTGCTGTTGTGATACGGGCCGCCGAAGTTGGGATGGTTGGTGGTGTGAAAAGACTCTACGCGAGCTTCGAGATTGAAGCCCTCTTCCACTCGGAAGACTCGGCTCACGGCGGCGTCGACGTCGAAATACGAGGGAGTGCGCATGCTGTAGTGGCCTGCATCTTCGAAGGTCCCGGTTGTGTTCTGTACAAAGCGACCAGGATTGATCCACTGGAAAAGGATCGAGCTTCGTCCGGAAGAAGCATACAGCGGCTGTCCGGCAACGACATTGGGGCGATCCAGCCCGATGCCGGTGAGCGAGTTGTCGCGTCCCGACAGAGAGTTGATCGGGAATCCAGTTTCGTAGCGCATTAACGGCGCAATCTGCCAGTCGCTCAAGAGATAGGACAAGAGACGGCCGTGTCCAGAATGGCCGAAGTACACCACGCCCGCGTTAAACAGATTCGGCACATCGTAGGAGCAGGGACCATAATCTGCGCGAGGAGCCCCGGATTTTGAATGGTGGGTCCGCCCAGCGAGGTCACAGGGACGACCCCGTTGCACCCTATCTCTTGCCAGCTTCCACTCGGACTCCTCACAGATGCTGGCACATTGAACGCTAGCTAAGGTTCTCGATGCCTGCGTAGATTTCGAGTGCCTTGCGGTTTGAGACGATCAATGTCGACCCTCGCGATTCCAGCAAGTCATGGTACCTGAATTCCTTAAAGATGCGGCTAACTGTTTCGCGCGAGGTGCCGATGAACTCGCCGATCTCATCGTGGGTGAACGAGCACGATAGCAGAGTGCCGCGGTCAGTCTTCTGGCCGTCAGCGCACCATTCAAGCAGGAAGCGCGCAAGCTTCGCCGGAGCCCGCGACGCGACGCCGAGGGTTCGCAGCTGTTCATGGGCTCGCGTACGGTCAATACACAGCTCGCGAACCACGTTCTTGTAGGCGGAAGGGTTCCGTGCTAGAAAGGCAAGAAAAGTTGCACGATCAATTGATGCGAGTCTGCAAGGGGTAAGAGTTTCCGCGGTGATGTCATACTTGCTGCCAAAAAGGGAAGCGGCGAGTCCTAATGTATCTCCAGGGTATGCGATACCGAGAATCAGACGCCTGCCAGAACTCGAGTTCATCGAAAGCTTCACTCGTCCTTGAAGCAAATAAAGGACCGTGGAGGGCAATTGATCTTCGATGAACAGAACCGTATTTCCTCGGCGGTCGAAAAACTCCTTAAAAGAGTCCAACTCGGTAAGAATCTCAGAGGACGAGCGCTCAAAGGATTGTCCTATTCCGGAGACGCGACGGAAATTGTCAAACGCTTCCTCAGCCAATATTTGCATCCGGTCGTCCCATCCTCTCGAGTTTTTCTTAGATTGCCAAACAGCAGAAGTATGTAATCTTCATCTACCTCTCTGCAGTTCGCTCTTGCTCATAAATCATTCAGCGAAGGAAGTAAATCGAACGAAAGTAAGGAAGAATCTTTGGATACGAGCAATATTGAGCAGCTTTAGCAGTCTCAAGCATGAAGAAGCGATTGGGGCCGTCTTGCGAGGGATAATAATCAGACAATCGGCTGTATTGGCTTCTTCACTGGCGACTATTTGTGCGGCCAGAGATATGTTGGCTGCAGCAGCGACTCCGTTGACTCGATGGGCAAGCCTCCTCGGCCAGCAGCTTCTTCAAGTAACTGTCAACCGGTCCTGCTGGGTGACGACGCAGTCTTTGACGGCTGCGCCGATTTCATTTGACTGAACACAAGGGTCCCAGCGCAGTTCCGTGAGGACCTCTGTCTGAAATCCTCGATCCGTAGGACGAGTCGGCACACCGTCATTTAGACGTTTTTGAGGATGCGGGACCGCATCGCCGGCTCGTCTGGTAAACTATTTTCGTCGTTGCTTCGCATGGTTTGCTTTCCGGCTGGCT
>Ga0302325_10005492_pt1 | contig 28773 bp, 19 predicted proteins | sample Palsa_T0_2_FD_201948 | JGI IMG/M metagenome (GOLD analysis project Ga0302325, IMG submission 201948) | Peat permafrost microbial communities from Stordalen Mire near Abisko, Sweden - Palsa_T0_2 | ecosystem: Environmental > Terrestrial > Soil > Palsa > Peat permafrost | place: Sweden: Abisko...
GTCGGTGCCCTGCACCTGGTCGGCAGCGGTGGCCTGATCGACCTGCTGCAAAAGCAGGGACTGCAGGTGACGCAGCACTGATCGCAATGGCGCGCCGGCGCACCCACGCCAGCGGTGCGCGGAGGCTCCTGGCCTAAGAGCGCCTCATGCCACCGAGCCGCAGCTGCGCCGCGGCCACGATCGTGCGACGCTCATCGTTATTGGCCCGCAACCAGGCGCCGATTTCCTCGATTGTCCGCCCGCACCCCACGCACACCTGCAGCGCATCGAGCTTGCAGGTACCGATGCAGGGTGAGACCACCAGTTCAGCCTGAAGCTGCTCAGCCACAGCCGAGCCTCCCGCGGGACGTGTCATGCGCGAACCGCACTGCCAAGGGTGTCAGACATTGCGGCGGTAGCGACCGCCTGCATCGTAGAGCGCCTGGCTGATCTGGCCCAGCGAACACACCTTGACCGCCTCCATCAACTCGGCAAATACGTTGCCCTGGGAGGCGGCCACGCTCCGCAGGCGCTCGAGTGCCGCGGGCGTCTCCGCCGCGTGCAGCCGCTGGAAGCCATGGACCGCGGCGACCTGCGCATCCTTTTCACTATCGCTCGAGCGGATCAAGGCCGGACCCTGCTTGGCCACGCCCTCCGCCTGCGGGGCAAGAAAGGTATTGACCCCGATCAGCGGCAGCGAGCCATCGTGCTTGCGCTGCTCGTAGTGAAGGCTCTCTTCCTGGATCTTACTGCGCTGATACATCGTCTCCATTGCGCCCAATACGCCACCGCGCTCGGCCAGCGCATCGAACTCCTTATATACAGCCTCCTCAACCATGTCGGTCAGATACTCGAGCAGGAACGAGCCCTGCCACGGGTTCTGGTTCTTGTTCAGGCCCAGTTCGCGATTGATGATCAGCTGGATCGCCACCGCGCGCCGCACGCTCTCCTCAGTGGGTGTCGTCAGCGCCTCGTCATAGGCGTTCGTGTGCAGCGAATTGCAGTTATCAAACAGCGCGTACAAGGCCTGCAGCGTCGTGCGGATATCGTTGAACTGGATCTCCTGGGCGTGCAGCGAGCGCCCGGAAGTCTGGATGTGATACTTGAGCATCTGGCTGCGCGGGCCCGCTTCATACAGATCGCGCATCGCGCGCGCCCAGATCCGCCGCGCCACGCGGCCGATCACTGCATACTCCGGGTCCATGCCATTGGAGAAGAAGAAGGACAGATTGGGGGCAAAATCATCGACCGACATGCCGCGCGCGCGGTAGTACTCGACAATCGTAAAGCCATTGGCCAGCGTAAAGGCCAGTTGGGTGAGCGGGTTCGCGCCGGCCTCGGCAATGTGATAGCCAGAGATCGACACCGAATAGAAATTGCGGATGCGATGCTCGATAAAGTATTGCTGGATATCGCCCATCATCCGCATGGCGAATTCGGTCGAGAAGATACAGGTGTTCTGAGCCTGATCCTCCTTGAGAATATCGGCCTGCACCGTGCCACGGACCTGGGCCAGTGCTTCGGCCTTGATGCGCGCATAGGTCTTGGAATCAACCAGCTGATCGCCGCTGATGCCGAGCAAAGCAAGCCCGGTGCCATCGTGCCCTTCTGGCAGATCGCCCCGATACTCGGCCCCGCCCTCTCCTGAGTTCGCACGTGCGGCATGGAGTGCTGCTATGCGAGCCTCGGCGGCAGGCCAGTCACCACTCTCACGCAGGTGACGCTCGACGCGCTGGTCAATGACCGCGTTCATGAACATCGCCAGAATGATCGGCGCCGGACCGTTGATCGTCATCGAGACCGAGGTCGCCGGCGCGCACAGATCGAAGCCCGAGTAGAGCTTTTTCATGTCATCGACGCTGGCGATCGAGACTCCCGAGTTGCCGATGCGCCCGTAGATGTCCGGCCGTGTGTCCGGATCCTCGCCATAGAGTGTGATCGAATCAAAGGCGGTCGACAGCCGGGTCGCCGCATGACCGCGCGCCAGGTAGTGGAAGCGCCGGTTGGTGCGCTCCGGATCTCCTTCACCGGCAAACATGCGGATCGGATCCTCCTCCTCGCGACGATAGGGATAGACGCCGCCCACGTAGGGGAAATGGCCCGGAAGGTTCTCGGTGAGCAGGAATTTTAGCCGCTCGCCCCAGTCGCTGAAGGTCGGCACCGAGATCTTGGGCACCTGTGAGTGGCTGAGGCTTGAAGTGTAGTTATCACCCGTAACGGAGCGACCGCGCACGGCAAAACTGTAGTGCTCCTGCTGAACACTGCGCATCCGTTCGGGCCACGCCTTGAGTTCGGCCACGCCCTCGGCGCCCACCTGCGCGAGCGCCTCGTTGTAGCCCAGGCGCAGCGCGCGCACGCTCGCATCCTCGCCCGAGGCGCCATGGGCTGGTTCGACGCACGGCTCCAGCGGCGTCGGAAGTCCTGGGACTTCAAGCAGCTGCAGGGATTCGTAGACCGCCCCGGCGCGATGGGCGGCGGCCGCGGACTTCAGGCTCTGCGCATGGGCACGGCGTCCGTTGGCGGCGATCTCGGCCAGATAGCGGCTGCGGCTGCCCGGAATCAGCGCCTCGCGCGTCATCGTCTGCACCGGAGTGGCTGCCGGGCCCTGCCAGTCCCGCCCCTGCCAGCGCGCGCCGGAATCGCCATGGCGCTTAAACCAGTCACAGATCGCACTGAACAGGCGGTTCACGCCCGGATCGTGGAAGCGGCTGGCGATGGTCGGAAACACCGGTAGCTGCTCATCTGGGAGCTGGCGCTGATCGGGGTGATTGCGCCGCCACTGCTTGCGCACATCGCGCAATGCATCCTCGCCACCGCGCTTTTCAAATTTATTGAGCACGATCAGTTCGGCAAAATCCAGCATGTCGATTTTTTCCAGCTGGCTCGCAGCGCCGTATTCGCTGGTCATGACGTAGACCGGCAGGTCCACCAGATCGGCGATCTCTGAATCCGACTGCCCAATGCCCGCCGTCTCGATGACGATCAGATCGAACCCCGCCAGTCCCAGCAGTCCAATCACATCCTTGAGCACGGCACTGGTGGCCAGGTTCTGCCGGCGCGTGGCGAGCGAGCGCATGAAAATGCGGTCGCTGGCGAGCGCGTTCATCCGGATCCGGTCCCCGAGCAGCGCGCCGCCCGAACGGCGGCGCGTCGGATCCATCGCCACCACCGCGATCTGCAGGTTCGGGAACTGACGCAGGAAGCGCTGCAGCAGCTCATCGTTCAGGCTCGACTTGCCCGCACCGCCGGTGCCGGTCAGGCCCATCACCGGCGTGCGCGGCCGTGCGACCGCGATCGCGCGCCGGATCGCGGCCACGGTGGCATCGCCCTCAGGGGCGGTCTCGAGGGCCGATATCGCGCGCGCCAGCTGAAAGGGCCGCGCCGGATCAAAGGGACCGGCATCCGCGGCAGCGCGCTCGCGCCCGGCCGCGACGCGGCGCATGACATCCTCGATCATGCCATCGAGCCCGAGCACTCGGCCATCTTCGGGTGTGTAGATCTTCTCGACACCGTAGGCTTCCAGCGCGCGAATCTCCTCGGGCGCGAGCGTGCCGCCGCCGCCGACCACGACGCGCACGTGGCCTACGCCATGCTCACGCAGCTGATCAATCAGATAACGGAAGTACTCATTGTGGCCGCCCTGGTAGGAGGAAATCGCCAGCGCATCGGCATCCTCCTGGATCGCCGCGCGCACGATGTCGGCGACGCTGCGGTTGTGCCCAAGGTGCACCACCTCGGCGCCGTGGGCCTGCAGCAGGCGCCGGATCATATTGATGGCCGCATCGTGGCCATCGAAGAGCGAAGCTGCCGTCACGATCCGCAATGGCACCGCGGGTTCCGCCGCTGGCACGGCTCGCAGGGTTGCCGGACGCTTCATCGTGTTGCTCATGCTGCCTCACCGCCGGCATGCCCGCGCTGGCCACCGGGCACAGCATCTAGGGCAAAAACCTACCGTTGCGTAGTATTCTACTCGTTGGTAGGATACTGGCAATACCGGCGCGGCCCTTGAGGGCCCGCTGCCTGCAAAAACCCTGCTGGAAACGATCCGTTGCCCATGGCCGATACCGAATCGACTGACGCACCGCCCACGCTGGCACCCGGCAGCTCGCCCTGGCCGGTACGCGGCGTGCGCTCGCGCGCTCGCGAAATCAAGCGCGAGGCCGTTATCCGCGCTGCAGCAAGCGCCTTCCACGCCCATGGCTATCACAACACGACGATCGATCGGATCGCCGCGCTGCTGAACGTGTCCAAGCCGACCATCTATTACTACGTGGCCAACAAGGAACAGCTGCTGTTCGAATGCTTTGTTGCCGGGCTCGAACGGATCCGTGGCGCGATCCGCCGCTCGCAGTCACCGGACAGGGCCGCCCGCGAGCGACTCGATGAGGTGATTCGCGACTACGCGCTGGCCATCGCCTCTGATTACGGCTGGTGCATGGTACGGGCCGAGGATCTGGACCTGAGCGCGCAGATGAGCCGCAAGATCAAGCTGCTCAAGTCAGAGATTGACCAGGGGATCCGCCGCCTGCTGCGTGAAGGCATGCGCGATGGCTCGATTGAGCCGTGCGATCCCAAGATGACCGCTTTTGCCCTGGCCGGTGCCCTCAACTGGATTGCGCACTGGTACCGCGAGGATCGCTCGATGAGCGCGGCGCAGATTGCCAGCGCCTTTGTCGAGGTTTTCGCCGCCGGGCTGCGACCTCGGCGTGCAACCGGGCGCACCCAGCGCGCGGCCAACCCGTTGCGCGCTGGCGTGCGCCGCACGCGCACTGCCCGCTGATACTTGCTACTGGCGAGCTGATTAAGGAAGCTTGACGATGAGTGACTACATTGCCCCCCTGCGCGACATGCGCTTCGTGCTCATCGAGATGGGCGCTCTGGAATCGAGTGTCCGCCTGCCACCGTACAGCGATCTGACGCCTGAGCTGGCCGAGTCGGTGCTCGAAGAAGCAGCAAAATTGGCCAGCGGCGTGCTGGCACCGCTCAATCGCACCGGCGATGAGCAGGGTGCGCGCTGCGTGGACGGCATCGTCACGACGCCCCCGGGCTGGAAAGCGGCGTATCAGGCCTTTGCCTCCGGCGGCTGGTGCGGGCTCAGCAGCGATCCGGAGTACGGCGGCCAGGGCCTGCCGCACGTGCTCTCGGCGCTGGTCGAGGAGATGTGGAATGGCGCCAACATGGCCTTTGCGCTGTGCCCGATGCTGGCACGCGGTGCCACCGCGGCGATCGAGTCGCGCGCCAGTAAGAGCCTGCGCGACACCTACCTGCGGCACATGGTCAGCGGCGAATGGAGCGGCACGATGAACCTGACCGAGCCGCAGGCCGGCACCGACTTGGCGGCGGTGGCAACCCGCGCGCTACCCCAGACCGATGGCACCTACCGACTCCTGGGCCAGAAGATCTTCATTACCTATGGGGATCATGATCTGACCGAGAACATTGTTCACCTGGTGCTGGCGCGCACGCCGCAGGCACCGCCGGGCGTGCGCGGACTGTCGCTGTTCGTGGCGCCCAAGTTTCTGGTCAACGCGGATGGATCCCTGGGTGCGCGCAACGATGTGCAGTGCGTGTCGATCGAGCACAAGCTCGGCATCCATGGCAGCCCGACCGCCGTGCTCTCCTGGGGCGCGCATCCGGCTGCCGGCAGCAGCGGACCTGCCGGCGCTACGGCGTGGCTGGTCGGGGAGGAAAATCGCGGCCTCGAATACATGTTCATCATGATGAATGCGGCACGCTTTGGGGTCGGCGTCGAAGGTGTCGGCATCGCCGAGCGCGCCTTCCAGCGCGCGCGCCAGTATGCGCGCGAGCGCATCCAGGGCACGGAGCTGGGCGCGAAGGATGCCAAGCGCGTGCCGATCATCCGCCACCCCGATGTGCGGCGCATGCTGCTGACCATGAAGGCGCAGATCGAAGCGATGCGCGCACTCACCTGCGCGGTCGCCGCGGCACTCGATTCGGCGCACGCCGAACCTGATGCGAGCGCGCGCGCCCGCGCGCAAGCCTTTGCCGATCTGATGATTCCGGTGCTCAAGGGCTGTAACACCGAAAATGCCGTGAGCATTGCCTCGCTCGGCATCCAGATCCACGGCGGCATGGGCTTCATTGAGGAAACCGGGGCCGCGCAGCACCTGCGCGATGCGCGTATCACGACCATCTACGAGGGCACGACCGGCATTCAGGCCAATGACCTGATTGGTCGCAAGGTGGCCCGCGACAGCGGCCGCGCCGCGGCCGACTTCATCGCGCGCGTGCGCGCAGTGCTCGTTGAACTGCAGGCAAGCCCCGATCAGCAGCTGCGTGCGATCGCGCCACCGCTGCAGGCGGCCGTCGATGCACTGGCCGAAGCCACGACGTTCGTCGCCAGCACCTACGCTGCCGACCCGCGCCGCGCGAGCGCCGGCGCGGTGCCTTTTATGCAGTTGTTCGGTCTCGTGGCCGGCGGCTGGCAGATGGCGCGGGCCGCACAGGTCGCTGTGCGAGAACTCGCCGCTGGGCATGCCGAGGCGCCCTTCTATAGGGCCAAGCTCGCCACGGTACGCTTTTATACCGACCACCTGCTGGCAGCCGCACCGGGACTCGCATCTACTGTCGTCCACGGCGCCGAGGCCGTACTGGCCTACGAGGAGGAACTGGTTTAGATGCCCCGCCGCTTAGGATCAGCTGCACGAGCTTTCGACGAGCGTTGAAAGCTAAGCAGCGCCGGCGCGATGCCTGCTCGGGTTGCCATAATCCTAGCGCGCGCGCATTCTTAAGGCCGTAGTTGCGGGCCTTGCTGCAGCTGCAGGAGGAACACAAAGGCCTTAGCGCCTTGCGGGTTTAGGTCCTGAACATATCAACCGGACCGCTCAGGGGGTAGCTGCTCAAAGCCGCACTCCACTGCTCGGCACCGGCCACGGACCAGCGGCCGACCGCATCGTCCGTGGAGATCCAGAACTACCTAAAGGGGGGATGTCATGGATAGCCAGCGTCGTTCGATCGTCACATCAGGTCTCATGGGTCTGGCCGTGGCCGGAACTGCAGCCGCGGCCACGCCAGCGCGCCGAACCGAATCTACCGAGCACATGTCCGAACGCATGGCGCAACAGGCAGCGGCCGCATGGCAGGTGGAAAACACCATGAGCCGCTACTCGGTGTTCGAGTCCCTCGGCCGGGTCTCCGATGCGCTCGATGAATTCGCACTCACTGAGAAGGATGTCCAGGCCGATGTTGGCTTTGGCTTTTATTACGGCGCGGAAAGCATCCGCAAGTTCTGCTCGGTCAATGGCCTGCTGATCGGCGATTCGGCCTCCGGCACCTTGCGCAACGGTGCCACGCACCTGTACGCCAACTCGACACCGATCATCGAAGTTGCCGAGGATCTGAAGACCGCCAAGGGTCTGTGGTTATCCGCTTCGGCACTGACCTTTGGCAGCCCTTCCAAAGGCTTCCAGCCGCGAACCGGCTACAGCCGGCGCGCGTGCGATTTCATCTACGTCGATGGGCGCTGGAAGCTGTGGCATTTCATGGTCTATGGCCTGATCAGTGCGCCCATTGGCAAGGCGTGGACCGACAATGATGTGGTCGAGGAGAACATGCGCAACCGCTTTGACTGGATTCCTGACCGCCTCAAGCCTGACCTGCCCACCGACGTCGGTGTGGGCGCGGCCGGCGGCTGGCGCCCCGACCGCCCGATCATGCAGGTCAAGGTCCCTTCGCCCTATAGGACTTTTGCGGAAACCTTCAGCTACGCCCGCACCAGCTGAATTCCTGCGCGGGCCTGAGCGGCAGCATGCGTCGAGCCCAAGCCCGGCGCGTTGCCCTGTCCGCTGCCCACCTCTGCCGATATTTCCCGCTACGGGGAATTAGTGGTCGACGGATCGATCGAGGCCCCGGATAATCTGCCGATCCTCCGATTGGAGATCCCGCATGAGCGATGACGCTGAGCAACCGCCTTCAGAAGGCCGCCGCCGCCTGCTCACCGCTCTGGCGCTTGCCGGCGCTGCCAGCTCCTCGAAAGCCAATGCACGCCCCGCGTCGGCGCTGGCGCGCGATCAGCAGGCGCTGAAAGCCGCCATCAAAGGCGATGTGTACTGGCGCGAGCACGCAGGCTACGAAGAGGCGCGCGCCAGTGCCGTGTGGCGCGCCAATAAACCCGAGCGCTACCCGGCGGTGATCGTTCAGGTTCAGGATGCCGCCGATGTGCAGGCTGCGGTCCGCTATGCCCGGGCCCACGGACTCAAGGTCGGCCGGCGCGCCGGCGGCCACAGCTGGTCCAGCGCCTTCATGCGCGACGGCTCGATGCTGATTGATCTCTCACGGCTGCAGGATATCGCCATTGACGCACCGAATCGCACCGTGTGGACCGGTGCCGGCGTGCTCGGGTCGATCCTCAATACCCAGCTGATGGCCGAAGGTCTGATCGTCCCGACCGCGCATCATCTGACGCCGGGCATCAGCGGCTTTGTCATGTGCGGCGGCTTCGGCTGGAATTCACGGCTGTGGGGCAACGGCTGCGCCCACATCAGAGCGATCGATGTCGTGACTGCCGAGGGTGCATTGGTCCGCGCCGATGAAACGCAGCACAGTGACTACCTGTGGGCCGCGCGCGGCTCCGGCGCAGGTTTCCCGGGTGTGGTCACGCGCTTTGAACTCACGGCGCATCCGCTGCCGAGCATTGTCAAGGTCAGTGCTTACACCTATTCGGCTGATGATCTGGAAGCCGTATTCACCTGGGCACGCGGTATCGCGGCCGAAGTACCGCCCTACCTGGAACTCGTGATCGTCTGCTCGGCGCACGATGAGGAGGGCAATTGGATCGCGCCGCGCCTTACGGTTGCCGGGCTCGCGCTCACCGACAACGAAGCCGAGGCGGACGCGGCCCTGGCGCTACTGGCGACCTGCCCGGTCATCGACAAGGCTTTGCGCAAGCGCGAGCGGGTCTCGAGCACCATTCAGGAGCGCTACCTGAGCGGCTACAACGCCGATCCGGCCGGGCACCGCTTTGCCGCCGATAATCTGTGGACCAACGCCAGCGCCGAGGAGCTGGTACCCAAGCTTCGACAGCTGTTCACCGACCTGCCTTCGCCGCGCTCGCACGTGTTCTGGTTCAACTGGGCACCCACCAAGCCCCTACCGGACATGGCCATGTCGGTGCAGGGAGAAATCTATCTCGCCGCCTACTCGATCTGGGATGATCCGGCCGAGGATGAACGCATGACGCGCTGGCCCGTCGAGCAGATGCGCCGCCTCGAGTCGCTCTCGGTGGGTGGGCAGATGAATGATGAAAATATGCTGGCGCGTCCGCAGCAGCGCTATCTGTCGGAGGCCGCCAGCGCGCGACTTGAGCAGATCCGCGCCCTGCACGATCCGAGCGGCGTGTTCCTCTCTTACCTACGCTAGCCGGCACGCAAGCCGCTCTGGCGAGCAGGCTCCTGCCGTTCGAAGGAATCTCGTGACCAAGAAAGCTGAACCAACATCTCGACCCTCACCTTCTGGTGCTATCCCGGAGGAGTTCACGCGCGTGCGCCGCAGCCCGCGGCTCGGCACGCATCGGCGGGCGGTGATCGATGCGATCCTCGATGCCACGCCGCTGTGTCACATCGCACATGTGGTGGAAGGACGTCCGGTTGCCATCCCGACCTTGCAGTGGCGGATTGAGGATCAGCTCTACTGGCACGGCAGTACCGCCAGCCGAATGATCCGCACGCAGGGCGTTGGCGGGCCCATTTGTTTGACAGTGACGATGCTCGATGGCTGGGTATTGGCGCGCTCGGCGTTCCACCATACGATGAACTACCGCTCGGTGATGTGCTTCGGCCAACCGCAGCGCATCGCCGAGGATGCCCGCAAGCTTGAGGTACTCGAGCTGTTCATGCGCCGCTGGCTGCCGGGCCGCTGGGAAAAACTGCGGCCGACCAAGCGCAAGGAACTGGCGGCCACCGATGTCATGACGATGCCGATACTGGCTGCGAGCGCCAAGGTTCGCAGCGGACCACCCGATGAGCCCAAGGCCGATCATGCCTGGCCGGTATGGGCGGGCCACATTCCGCTCGAACTCAAGACGCTCAAGCCACAGCCCGCGCCGGACCTGGACCCGCATCTTGCCGCACCGCGCCTGGGCGCAGCGCTAAGCCGATCAAAGCCCGGCTAGCTCAGGCACTGCGCTCGCGTCGTTGCTTGATCGGCTCGGATCAGACCGGCTGCGGTCGGTACAGATCCTCATGACCAGCCACCATCAAGGCTTCTGGAATCTGCTCCAGCAGCGCCTGGAGCGGAGCCATCGAGGCGGCCGAACAGACCCCGCTCTGTTCATCCATGTAGGCGCTTTGCGCGATCTCGAACTGGATTGCGTGCACGCGCTGCGCGGGTTGACCATAAGCACGCGTGATGTAGCCGCCCTGGAAACGACCGTTGAGCACGTGGCTAAAGCGCTGCTGGGTTTGCAGGAGCGCAACGACCTTCCCTTCGCTCAGCCGGCTCATGCTGCGCCCACCATAGGTCCCGACATTGATATCCGGCAGCCGGCCGGGAAACAGTCGCGGCACGCTGCTGAGAATCGAGTGGGCATCCAGCAGCAGCGCAAAGCCATGGTGCTTGAGCCGCTGCCGGATCAGCGCTTGAATCGCATCGTGATAGGGCCGCCAATACTGCTCACGACGCTGCGCCACTTCCGCAGCATCGGGGAGGGGACCCAGGTAGATCGGCTCGCCGGCAAAGGTTTCGGTCGGACACAACGGTGTCGTGGTCTGTCCGGGGTAGAGCGAGTGATCATCGGGGGGCCGGTTCAGGTCAATCAGGTAGCGCGAGTAGCGGGCACGTAGCCACCCCGCTCCGCTGCGCCGTGCGAAGGCCCACAGCCGATCGACGTACCAGTCGGTATCAGCGACGGCGCGCCCCGCCGTGCTCAATCGCGGCAGCAAGGTCTCGGGCAATTCGGTACCGACGTGCGGCATCGAGACGATCAGCGGTGAATCTCCCGGGTCGCACTCGAACACGGCAGATTGCTCAGGTATCAAGGCTCACTCCGACCGGCCAGTCACGAAACTGCCCGGAAGCCACCAGCGAGCGGGCAGCTTCCAGATCCGGGGCCATGAAACGATCGCTGACGTAGGGCTTCACGCGCGAACGCACCAGTGCCACAGCGCGCTCCAGCGCGGCTGAACTCTTGAGCGGACGGTGGAATTCAATGCCCTGCACCGCGCTCAGCAGCTCCACGCCAATCACGGTCGCGGCATTGCCGGCCATCAGCGTGAGGCGACGCGCGGCGTGGGTGGCCATCGAGACATGATCTTCCTGGTTGGCTGAGGTCGGAATCGAATCCACGCTGCACGGATGAGCCAGTGCCTTGTTCTCCGACACCAGCGCGGCGGCGGTGACCTGCGCAATCATGAAGCCCGAGTTGACTCCGCTGTCGCGCACCAGGAAAGCTGGCAGACCACTCATCTTCGGATCAACCAGCAGCGAGATACGCCGCTCCGAGATCGAACCGATCTCGGCGATCACCAGTGCCAGCTCGTCGGCGGCGAAGGCCACGGGCTCGGCGTGGAAGTTACCACCCGAGCAGACGCTGTCATCCTCGGGAAATACCAGCGGATTATCCGTGACGGCGTTGGCCTCGCGCACCAGCGTGGCGGCAGCATTGGCCATCAGATCAAGACAGGCGCCCATGACCTGGGGCTGGCAGCGCAGCGAATATGGATCCTGTACGCGGTCGCACTCGACGTGGCTGGCGCGAATGCCGCTGCCGGCAAGCAGCTTGCGGAACGCAGCGGCAACCCGCTGCTGCCCCGGCTGGCGCCGCAGGGTGTGGATGCGCGCATCGAAAGGCACATCACTGCCCTTGAGCGCATCCACGGACAGCGCACCGCTGACCAGGGCGGCACAGAACACATCCTCGATCTGCATCAGGCCAGTCAAAGCCAGGGCGGTCGACACCTGCGTGCCATTGAGGAGTGCCAGACCCTCTTTGGGGCCCAGCTGCACCGGCTCGAGTCCGGCCCTGGCGAGTGCACGCGCGGCCGGCAGGATGCGCCCAGCCACGCGCACGTGGCCCACACCGATCAGTGCCGCCGACAAATGCGCCAGTGGTGCGAGGTCCCCGGAGGCTCCGACCGAGCCCTGTCCCGGAATGCACGGGTAGATCCCGTGCGCCAGCAGATCACAGAGCGCCTGCACCGTCGAGGCGCGAATGCCTGAGTAGCCCTGCACCAGGCTCGCAATCTTGAGCGCTATCGTCAGGCGCACGACTTCATCGGGTAGCAGCGCGCCGACACCGGCGGCATGCGAGAGCACGAGGTTGCGCTGCAACTGGTTGAGCTGCTCGCGCGGAATGCGCGTCTGGGCCAGCAGGCCGAAGCCGGTATTGATGCCATAGGCGGTCGCATCGCGCGCCAGCAAGCGCTCCACCACCGCTTCACCGCGGCGCAAACGGGCAAGATCCGCGCGGCCCAGCTGCACGCGCACCGGCTCATCACGCAACCGGCGCAGCAGCGGCAGATCGAGCGTCCCGGGCTTCCACAGCCAGGAGCGCTCGGCGCGCGCCTTGCTCATGAATTCACCATCGGCAACTTCAGTCCCTGTTCGCGCGCGCACTCGATGGCCTCGCTGTAACCGGCATCCGCATGGCGCATGACACCGGTGGCCGGATCATTCCACAGCACCCGCGCCAGGCGCCGAGCGGCCGCCGCGGTGCCGTCGGCTACGATGACTACGCCGGCATGCTGTGAGTAGCCCATGCCCACGCCACCGCCGTGGTGGATAGACACCCAGGTGGCACCGCCGGCGGTGTTGAGCAAGGCGTTGAGCAGCGGCCAGTCAGAGACCGCATCGGAACCATCCTGCATCGCCTCGGTCTCGCGATTGGGACTGGCCACTGAGCCAGAGTCCAGATGATCGCGACCGATCACGATCGGCGCTTTGAGTTCACCGCTTGCAACCATCTCATTGAAGGCCAGACCCAGCCGGTGTCGCTGGCCAAGGCCTACCCAGCAGATACGGGCCGGCAGCCCCTGGAACTGGATGCGATCGCGCGCCATGTCGAGCCAGCGATGCAGGTGCGGATCATCGGGGATCAGTTCCCGCACCTTGGCATCGGTCTTGTAGATATCTTCCGGGTCACCTGAGAGCGCGACCCAGCGAAACGGACCGATGCCGCGACAGAACAGCGGCCGGATGTAGGCCGGGACGAAGCCTGGAAAATCAAAGGCGTTCTTCACGCCCTGATTGAAGGCTTCCTGGCGGATGTTGTTGCCGTAGTCGAAGGTCGGAATGCCACGGCGCTGGAATTCGAGCATCGCTTCCACGTGGCGCGCCATCGAGGCGCGCGCGGCCGCTGCGACCCCGTCTGGATCGGAGAAGCGCCGCGCCTCCCACTGCTCAAGGCTCCAGCCTTCGGGCAGATAGCCGTTGACCGGATCGTGCGCCGAAGTCTGGTCTGTGACCGCATCGGGGCGGACTCCCCGGCGCAGCAGTTCGGGCAGGATCTCGACCGCGTTGCCCAGCAGTCCGACGGAGAGCGCCCGGCGCTCGCTGGTGGCTTGCTGAATCATCTCGAGTGCTTGCTCGAGCGACTCGGCGCGCACATCGAGATAGCGCGTATCAAGGCGCTTTTGGATGCGGCTTGGCTGGCATTCGATGGCGAGCATCGAAGCACCGGCCATCGTCGCGGCCAGCGGCTGCGCGCCGCCCATGCCGCCAAGGCCTGCGGTCAGGATCCAGCGACCGGCCAGATCGCCGCCGTAGTGACGTCGGCCAAGTTCGACGAAGGTTTCGTAGGTGCCCTGGACGATGCCCTGGCTGCCGATATAGACCCAGGAGCCGGCGGTCATCTGCCCGTACATCATCAGCCCGCGCCGGTCGAGCTCGTTGAAATGCTCCCAGGTAGCCCAGTGCGGCACCAGGTTCGAATTGGCAATCAGCACTCGCGGCGCATCGGTGTGCGTACGGAACACCCCGACCGGCTTGCCTGACTGCACCAGCAGCGTCTCGTCATCACCCAGCGTCTTGAGCGTTTCGACAATGCGATCAAAGCATTCCCAGTCGCGCGCCGCACGCCCGATGCCGCCATAGACCACCAGTTCCTCGGGACGCTCGGCCACTTCGGGATCAAGGTTGTTGCGCAGCATCCGAAGCGCCGCCTCGGTGAGCCAGCTGCGCGCCTCGAGTCGCGTGCCGTGCGCGGCGCGGATCTTGCGGGTCGTGTCGGTACGGGTGGGTGCATCCATGGTCTGCTCTCCTTCAATCCAGAATCGCTGGCTCAGATGTCAAAATTACCGCGCAGCTCAAAGCGGTTGCCGGGATGGTAGAGCAAGGCATAGGAGGCACGCTGGCCGCGGCTCCAGGTGATGCGCTCGATCAGCAGCGCGGCCTCCTTCGCCCCCATGGCCAGGTGCCGCCGGGTGGCGGCATCGGGCTGCACTGCCCGCACAGCGTGCTCGACGCGCTGCAGCGGAGCCACTTCCATCAGGTACTCATTGGGCGTCGTGCCGGTGAAATCCATCGTCAGATAATCTGGTGCCAGCAGCGGATTGACGTAGCGATCCTCAAGCTGGGCCGGCAGATCGCGCTCGAAATGTAGGATTAGCGAGTGGAACACTGCCGTGCGACGAGCGCCCAGTCCAAGGGCGCTACGCACTGCTTCGGGCGCTGCGACGCGCTCCTGCTTTAGGACCACCGCGCGATAGCCGTGGCCGCGCTCGCGGATCTCGGTCGCAATACTGCGGATCTGCAGCGGGTGGCTGGCCGCCTTCTGGTCGGCTACGAAGGTGCCGACGCCAGCGATACGCGAGAGCACGCCGGAGCGGGTCAGTTCGCGCAAAGCGCGGTTAGCGGTCATGCGCGAAACGTTGAGTTCGCGCACCAGCTCGTGCTCCGAGGGCACCCGCTCCCCGGGTCGCCACGCCCCGGAACGGATGTGGCGCAACACGTGGTTCTTGACCTGTGCGTACAGCGGTTGTGGCAAAGCGTCCAAATTCACCCCTGCTCCAGCCTGCCCATCTGGGGACCTGGCCGCGCGAACTATACCTGTATATACAGGTTACCTCAACCCTCTCCGAATCTCTGGCACGGCTACGCTGTCAGTTCGCCGTGGCGCGGCCGAGTGCATCGCGATAGGCCGCCTCGAGTGCCGTGCGCTGACCATGGCGGCCGCCCTGCACGACCCAGCGTCCGCCAACCATCACATCGCGCACCGCGCCGGCGCGCGGCGCGAACAGATGCGCATCGATCAGCGCAGCCTCCGGTACACCGGCCATCGCAGCCCGGCCGGTATCGAGCATCACCAGATCGGCCACCGCACCGGCCACCAGCTGGCCGCTACCCAGTCCCAGTGACTGCGCACCGCCGGCCGCTGCCTGTTCGTAAAGGAAAGTGCCCGCGTGGGTCGCGCCGCCGCTCAAGGAACTCATGCGCCGCTCACGCCACAGCCGCAGCGTGTATTCGGCCAGACGCAGCTCTTCGGCCGGATCAATCGAGACCTGGCTGTCGCTGCCAATGCCAAAGAGCCCACCGCCAGCAAGCAACTCATCCAGTGGAAACCGCCCGTCCCCCAGGTTCCCCTCGGTACTCGGGCACAAGCCCACCACCGCGCGGACCTGGGCTATCTGGCGCAGTTCATCCGCATCGGCGTGCGTTGCATGCACCAGGCACCAGTGCTCATCGACAAGTCCCAGGGACATCAGCAGTTCGATCGGTCGCTTGCCACTGAAGGCCACGCACTCCTCGACCTCGCGCCGCTGTTCGGCGATATGGATATGCACCGGCAGATCCGGCGCGAGCGCGCGCAGCGCGGCGACCACCTCGCGCAACACACCGGTGCTGACGGCGCGCAGACTGTGCACGGCCATTCCGGTGCGCTGCAGCAGGCTTTCACCGCCGCGCAGCTGCGCATGCAGGTTGAGATAATCCTCCGCACTCAGAATGAAACGGCGTTGAGCGGCACTGGGCGGTTTCTCGCCAAACCCCGAGAGTTGATAAAGCGTCGGCAGCAGAATCTGGCGGATCCCGGTCTGGGTCGCAGCCGCGCGTACGGCGAGCGCCAGCGTGGCTGGATTTTCGTAGGCGTTGCCGTCGGGCTGATGGTGCAGGTAGTGGAACTCGCCGACCGAGGTGTAGCCGGCCTCGAGCATCTCCATGTACACGTAGCTTGCAATCGCCCCGACGTCGCTGGCTTCCAGCCGATCCAGGAAGCGGTACATCGCATCGCGCCATGTCCAGAATGAATCATGACCGGGACCAGCGACTTCCGTGGCGCCCGCGAGCGCCCGCTGAAACGCGTGACTGTGCACATTGGGCATGCCCGGCAATGCAAGACCGCGGGTCAGAGGCACGGCGCCGGCAACAGCCTGGGGCGTGAGGCTCTGGATCCGGCCCTCGGCAACTGTGACAGCCACGTTGCAGGCGATCCCCTCGGGCAACAGCGCCCGTTCCAGAAATAATTGCACTGGCACCTCAGTTTCCCCCGCCGCACTTCTTATAATAAAGAAACCGCCGCCCTTTTCGCGGGAAACGGACAAGCAGACGTGTGGGACAGTATCTGGATCGATGTCGCTGTGGCAACCCTGGAGCCGGGAGCGGATGCCTATGGACTGATACCGGATGCAGCCATCGGTGTCGAGGGCGAACAGATCGCATGGATCGGTGAGCGGCGCGAGCTCACCCAGGCTCCCGAGCGCCTGGCGCGGCGCATCCACTCGGGCGCCGGTCGCTGCCTGATGCCGGGACTGATCGATTGCCACACGCACCTGATCTTTGGAGGCGATCGGGCCAGCGAGTTCGAGCAGCGCGCCGCCGGTGCCAGCTACGCCGAGATTGCCGCGGCCGGCGGGGGCATCGCTGCTACGGTCGCGCGCACGCGCGCACTCTCGGTTGACGAGCTGGTCGCAGCAGCGCTGCCGCGCGCCCGTGCCCTGTTGAGCGAAGGCGTCACCACGCTTGAGATCAAGTCTGGCTACGGACTGGATGTCGCCAACGAACTGAAACTGCTGCGCGCGGCGCGCGCGCTCGGTGCGCTGGTGGATGTTGAAGTGGTGCCGACGCTGCTGGCCCTGCATGCGCTGCCGCGCGAGGCGGCGGCCGATCGCAGCGGCTATATCGATCGGGTCTGCAACGAGCTGATCCCGCAGGTCGCGCGCGAGGGCCTGGCCCGGGCCGTGGATGTGTTCTGCGAGTCGATTGCCTTTTCGCCGGCAGAATGTGCGCGCGCGCTCGATGCGGCACGTACGCATGGGCTGGCCGTGAAAATGCATGCCGAGCAGCTCTCGGATCAGGGTGGCGCCATCGTGGCTGCAGCCCACGGTGCGCTCTCGGCCGATCATTTGGAATATCTGTCGCTGCGTGGCGTGGAGGCCCTGGCGCGCAGCGGCACGGTGGCGGTGCTGCTGCCGGGTGCCTATCTGCTGCTGCGTGAGCGCCAGCCGCCACCGGTCGCTGCGCTGCGTGCTCATCAGGTGCCGATGGCGCTGGCTACCGACTGCAATCCGGGCACCTCTCCCAGCACTTCACTGCAGCTGATGCTGCCGCTCGCCTGCACGCTCTTTGGATTGATGCCCGCTGAGGCCGTGGCCGGCGTGACACGCCACGCCGCAGCAGCGCTGGGCCTGGCCGAATCGCGCGGTACGCTACGCGTGGGCAAGCGCGCGGACTTTGCGCTCTTTGATATCGCGCACCCGCGCGAACTGGCCTACTGGCTCGGTGGCAATCGCTGCTACACCGCAGTGCGCGGCGGCCGCGTGCGTACAGTGACGGCCTGAATTGCCGGATCGCTAGATATTGGAATCCGGTGAGGCGGCCTTGCGCCGATTGATGAACTCGAGCAGCGCCTCATCGATGGCCGGATCGAGCGGCGGTGCCTCGTACTCAGCCAGTTGCTTCTTCCACATGGCATTCGCTCGCTGCGCCATGTCCTTGGCGCCTTCCGCATCCCACTGCTCAAAGCTGTTGTTATCCGCCAGCGGCGAGCGGTAGAAGGCGTTCTCAAAGTTCGCCTGCGTGTGCGCGCAACCGAGAAAATGCTTGCCCGGTCCGACTTCGCGGATCGCATCCATGGCCTGCCCGTTCTCGCTTAAATCCACGCCGGCCAGCAGCGTGTGCATCATGCCGGCCTGATCGGCATCGATGACAAATTTCTCGTAGCCCATCGCCAGACCGCCTTCGAGCCAGCCAGCCGTGTGCAGCACGAAGTTGACGCCCGCCAGGCACGTTGGCAGCAGCGTCTGGGCCGATTCGAAGGCCGCCTGTGCATCGGCGATCTTCGAGGCGCACAGCGAACCCCCAGAGCGGAACGGCACGCCGAGGCGGCGTGCCAGTGCCGCCATCGTATAGAGCACCAGCGCTGGCTCCGGGGTGCCAAAGCTCGGCGCACCCGACTGCATCGAGAGCGAGGAGGCGAAACTGCCCAGCACGACGGGCGCGCCAGGATTCACGAGCTGCGTGAGTGCCAGGCCCGCCAGCGCCTCGGCCAGTGTCACCGCGACCGTGCCCGCGACCGTCACCGGCGACATCGCACCCGCGAGGATGAAGGGCGTGATGATGCAGGCCTGATTGGCGCGCGCATATTCTTTGGCGGCGCCCAGCATGGTCGCATCGAAGGTCAGCGGCGAGTTGGCATTGATCAGGTTGATGACCGCGGTCTTGGGCCGGCCGGTGGCCGGATCCATGAAGTCGCCCCCGAAGAGGATCTTGGTCATCTCGACCGTATCGCGGGCACGCTCCGGGGCTGTGACTGAGCCCATGTACGGCTTGTCGCTGTACTTGATATGGCTGTAGACCATGTCCAGGTGGCGCTTGTTGACCGGCAGGTCCACGGGCTCGCAGATCGTGCCGCCCGAGTGATGCAGCGAGTTCGCCATGTAGGCGAGCTTCACAAAGTTGCGGAAGTCCTCAATGCGCGCGTAGCGGCGGCCTTCATCGAGATTACGCACGAAGGGCGAACCATAGGCCGGGGCGAACACGGTGTTGTTGCCACCGATCAGGACACTGCGGGCCGGATTGCGCGCGTGCTGCACGAACTGGCGCGGCGCGCTGCGCTGGATGATCTCGCGGCACATGCCACGCGGGAAGCGCACGCGCTCGCCCTGCACGTCGGCACCGGCGATGCGAAACAGATCGAGGACTTCGGGGTCTTCACGAAAGTCGATGCCGATTTCGGCCAGCACCGTATCGGCGTTGTGCTCGAGCAGTGCCAGACCGTCCGGATCGACGACCTCGTAATAAGGGATCTTGCGGGTGATATACGGCACAAAGGAGCTGGCGCGCGCGGTGCGGGCGGCTCGCTTGGCATCTCGGCCACTGGGACGGCGAGCGCGCGGGGCCTGCTCGGTTGGTTCGTCCATGACCGTATCTCCTTGAATTGGATGAAAATGCGAATGCCGCACATCGGCCCATGCGCTTTCTCGCTACCGGCGGGCCGGCGCCAGTATGTGCGCAGCCCCTGCCCACCCCTGCTCAGTTTGCGGCGTGCACTTATTAGAGCGCGCCATTCCCCGGGCGCGACAACCGGGGCGAAAGCCTGGCAGCCCGAACCTTAAGTCGAAACTTGGAATTCGCGGCTTCCGTCATCCGCGGGCGGTCCATCCGCCTGCGGGTGACTGCGTCGATTCGCAGTTCATCCTGGCGCACCGGAACGGCCCGCGCCATTCCTGATCTCGCCAGTCCCTGCGCGTCAATTTGGGCGTTCCCCGCCCTATCTGCGGATCGGTTCGAGTTCATCTGTGCAGCTCGCTCCGCTCCGCTTCCCAATCCTCGGCTGCTCTTGAAGACCCGTTCGAGGCACCAGTAGTTTATGTCGATCCGAACTGGCACTTGGGAGTATTCAGGTTAGCCGCCTCGCCCAGGATTGACCACCCGCAGAGCTGCTGTGAGCCTGCAGAAATGGCGGGGTAATCCTAGCCACTACGAATTCACCCGCTCATAAGTCGTCCCTGACAGCCGGCTGTCCCGCTGCGCGCTGATTTGAACCGGCTGGGTCACTTACCTCCGTGTAAGCTCCGCTGCACGGCGCCCTTCCCGGCAGCGCCGAGGGTCCGCCATGAGATTCACCCGCTCCCCGCTACTGGCTCTGATCAGTGTCATCACTGTGCTGTTGATGAGTGCTGCGGCGAGTGCCCATCACTCGGTCGCAGCTTTTGATCGCGATAATCCGATCACTGTGGCCGGCACCGTCAAAGAGTTTCGCTGGACCAACCCCCACACCTGGATCCACCTCGCGGTGCCCGATGGGAACGGTGGCGAAGAGGACTGGGGCATGGAAGGCGGTGCGGTCAACATGGTCGTGCGCCAGGGCTGGACCACCGATACGCTCAAGCCGGGGATGAAGGTGAAGCTCTTGGTCGCCCCGCGGCGTGACGGCAAGATCGGTGGCGAATGGCTGCGGCTGCTCGAGATTGATGGCAAACCCTTCGAGAGCCCCAAAGCCCCCTAGCGTGGCCGGCACGCGCGCGCAGCGGACCGACACGAAGCGCTACCCAAGAATGCCCCGCGCAGCTTTGCATGCCGCCAACTGCTAGAGCGCGCGGGCGGCCTTCTACATCCCCGCATCGCGCCGACCCATGCTACATTTGCGCCGAGATTTGCCCGCATTGCCGTGAACCAGAAGGGCGACGCGATCGCCTCCTCGGTGTGCAGCAGCCCCAGGATCGACCTTAAGAGCAACGAGACGATGAATACCAGCCTCGCGATGCGCCTGCATTCCACCTTGGATGAGGATGCCTGGGAAGATCTGCTCAGTTTCATTGAGGACCGTCGCGTCATCCCGATTGTCGGTCCCGAACTGCTGCAGGTCACGACCGACAAAGGTCCGCGACTGCTGCTCGACTGGGTGGCCGAGAAGCTGGCCGCACGCCTGAACGTGAACATTGCCGAGCTACCCCAGCCCTACACCCTGAATGATGTCGTGTGCTGGTTCCTCGCCGCGCGCGGACGGCGTGAAGAGGCCTATGTGCGCCTGCGCGGCATCATCAAGGACGCCAACTTCGAACCACCGGCGACGCTGCGGCGCCTGGCGGCGATCAGCGATTTTGACCTGTTCGTCTCAACGACCTTTGATCCGCTGCTCGAGAACGCGATCAACCTGGAGCGCTTCGGCGGTGCTGCCGGCACCGAGGTGGTGTCCTATTCCCCAAACCGCGTTGCCGATCTGCCGGCCGAGCGCGACCAGCTGCAGCGCCCGGTGGTCTATCACCTCTTTGGCAAGGTCTCGGCCTCCCCGACCTATGTGATCTCGGATGAAGATCTGCTCGAGTTCATCTGCGCCCTGCAGAGCGAGCACCTGGCACCGGAGAAGCTGTTCCACGAACTCGAGCACAGCCACCTGCTGTTCATCGGCAGCAACTTCACCAACTGGCTGGCGCGCCTGTTCCTGCGCATGGCCAAGCGCCAGCGGCTTTCTGATCCGCGCGATGTGGGCGAGATCCTGGCCGATGATCACACCAGCCAGGATGATCGGCTGATGGCCTTCCTGCAGCAGGTGAGCGTGCGCACCCGCATCTACATGGGCGCCGAGCGTTTCGTCGAGGAACTGCACAGCCGCTGGCAGGCGCGCCGCAAACCTGCGCTGACGGCGAGCGCCGCACCGGCGCGCTTCCTGCCGCCGGCGCGCGAGATGCCGGACAACGCGGTCTTCATCAGCTATGCGCGCGATGACCTACCGGCCGTGCAGCAGATCAAGGCGGGCCTCGAGGCCGCTGGCATCACAACCTGGTTTGACATGGATCGGCTCGAAGGCGGCGATGACTACGATCGCAAGATTCAGCGCAACATCGCGCGCTGCTCCTACTTCATCCCGGTGGTCTCGGCCACGACGCAACGACGGCTCGAGGGCTACTTCCGGCGCGAGTGGAGCTATGCGCTCGATCGCGTGCGCAACATGGCCGATGGCGCGCTCTTCATCCTGCCGGTGACCATTGATGCCACCAGCGCCGCCGAGGCGCTGGTGCCCGACAAGTTCAAGGCCCTGCACTTTACGCAGCTGCCCGGCGGGCAGGTCCCGGGCGAGTTCTCGCAACGGCTCAATGACTTCATGAAGGCGCGCAGCTGATGAACGCTGCAATTCCGATGACGGCTGTCGCCGACCCCTCGAGCGCGAATGTCGATGAGCGCAACCCGTGGCTCGGCCTCGCCTCCTTCACCGAGGAAACCCGCGCCTATTTCTACGGTCGCGAGGAAGAGGTTGCCGAACTCGCGCGCCGCGTGCAGCGCAAGCTCCTGACCGTGCTGTTCGGCCAGTCGGGCCTGGGCAAGACCTCGATCCTGCGCGCTGGCCTGGTGCCGCGCCTGCGCGGCCAGGGCTACTGCCCGATCTATGTCCGCATCGACTATGGGCATGATGCCCCGGAGCCTGCGGATCAGATCAAGCAGGCGATCAGCCGCACCGCGCGGCATTCGGGCCAGTGGACCCAGGCCGGCGTCGCCATCGAGGGCGAGTCGCTGTGGGAGTTCCTGCACCATCGCGACGATGTGCTGCGCGATGAGGCCGGCAATACCCTGATCCCGCTGCTGATCTTCGATCAGTTCGAGGAAATCTTCACGCTCGCGCAGAGCGATGATTTTGGCCGCGCGCGAGCCGCGCGCTTTGTCGAGGAGCTGGCCGATCTGGTCGAGAACCGCCCGCCCAAGGCGCTCGAGGCCAAACTCGAGCTCGATGATGCGGCCGCTGAGCGCTTTGATTTCACGCGCAGTGACTATCGCGTGCTGATCTCGCTGCGCGAGGATTATCTGGCGCCGCTCGAGAGCCTGAAGAAAGCGATGCCGAGCATTTCGCAGAACCGCCTGCGACTGGCACCGATGACCGGCACTCAGGCGCTCTCCGCCGTGCTGCAACCGGGCAAGAAACTGGTGACCGAGGAAGTGGCGGCCGCGATTGTCCGCTTCGTCGCTGGCGGGGCCGAGCTGGCCAACGCCGAGGTGGAACCGTCGCTCTTAAGCCTGATCTGCCGTGAATTGAACGATGCGCGCCTCGCGCAGGGGCGCAGCGAGATCTCACTCGACCTGCTGGCCGGTTCGCACGCGACGATCTTAAGCAATTTTTACGAGCGGGCGCTGGCCGACCAGCCGCCTTCCGTGCGCCAGATCATCGAGGATGATCTGCTGACCAGCTCCGGCTATCGCGAGAACATCGCCGAAGAACGCCTCGTGAGTCAATTCAAGGCGGTCGGCGCCGCACCGGAGACGCTGGCCACGCTGGTCAATCGCCGCCTGCTGCGCATCGAGGAGCGGCTCGATGTCCGGCGCGTCGAGCTGACGCACGATGTGCTGTGCGGTGTCGTCAAGGCGAGCCGCGACCTGCGCCACGAGCGCGAAGCCGAGCAGGCGACGGAGCGAAAACTCGCCGAGCAGCGCGAGCGCGAACTGGCCGCGCGACGCGCGCTGATGCGCGCTCGCAAAGTCGCCTCAGTGTGCATCGTGCTCGCCTGCGGCGCCGTGCTGGCGGCAGTTTTTGCCTACTACAATTCACAGCGTGCGCGGCGGGCCGAACAGCTGGCCGAACAGACGCGTGCCGAGGCCGAGCAGGCCCGCGGTGGCGCCGAGCAGTTGCTGGGCTACTTGAGCGATGATCTGGCCAAGGAGCTCTCCAGCTTTGGACAGCTAAAAGTCGTGGCGGAGTTCTCCAAGCGACAGATCGACTACTTCCACACGCTGCCGCTGGCGCTGCGGGACGTCGAGACGACGCGCAATGGCGCTCTTGCAATGGAGCATTACGCCCGTGCCGAGCGCAGTCTTGGCGAATCGAAGACCGCTCTGGTCAATGCCACCGAAGCCACACAACTGCTCGAGCAGATGCAGCAGCAGGGGGATCATTCCGAACCGACGACCATCGCGCTGGCGATGGGCTATGCGATCACGAGCCTGGTGCAGGATGAACTCAACGATCCGGCCGGCGCGGTCTCGCTCAAGCACGCAATGGACACACTGGAGCCACTGGCCGAGGCACCACGTCCGTCTGCGGCGGTTGAAAATGCCTACATTCTGATATTGGAGCGACGCGGCTACGAAGCCATCGGCGAAAGCAACTACGCCGAGGGCCAGCGACTGGCACAGAAAGCCATGCTGATCGATGAAGGCATGGGCGGCAAGGATCCGGCCAATGTGGATCTGGCGGCCGAATACGTAGAGCTCGCCGCCTGGGACATCACGGCATTTTCGAATATGGGTCGAAATGATGAAGCGCGGCAGATCGGAAATGCCGCCGTCATCATGGCCGACAGGGTGCTTGAGCAGCGGCCCGGCAACCGTGTGGCCATGCACGCGGAGCAGGTGCTTATCAGCGTGCTGGCCGGCGTCGCCTCGAACGATCTGAACGCCGCCGAGGCGCTGCGCGTGGCAAACCGCGGCGATCAAATCTCGACGGTACTGCTTAATCTGGACCCCAAGAGCATCTCGAGCCTGACCAACCTCGGTGAGCAGCTGCTCGCTACCGGCGACGCCCATGCGACGCTCGGCCAGCTGCATGCGGCGATTCCCTACTATAGCCAGGCATTTGACCTGCTGGCCCGGACGGCCACCAACGGCGGTGGCCCCGCGCTGCTTTATGCCTATTTCCTTGGCGCGTACGCCGACAACGAGTCGCAATTTGGTGAGTTTGGCGCAGCGGCAGCTACACTCGCGCGATTCGACGCGGTCCGGGCCGATGTTAAGAACGAAGCGGGCAGCAGCGTCGTGCCGGCAATGGCTGATGGCCTGGCCAAGTACGGTGAGAGTGCGATGGCCCTGCGTCACGATGATCTTGAAACGGCGCAGCGCGTGGCTGCCGAAGGGGTCAGGGAGGTTCAGGCGACCAAAGCGGAACCGGGTTTTGAGCAGCTACAGAAGAATGTGACGCTGTATTCAGTCGCGAACATCCTCGGGCATGCCGAGTATCGGCTGGGCCACTACGCGGCTGCGGAGGCGGCGCAGCGTATTGCCATCGAAGCGCGCCACAAATACGCGGATCAGGCAGTTAGCGACCGGCGGGACATCGCCGAGAAATCCACTTGGCTCGCGATGGCGCTGATCAAGCAGGACAAGATCGCAGAGGCGACCGAGATCATCAACCCGGTGGTAAAGTTTCACCGCGAGCTGGTCGCGAGGAACCATGGCGATCAGTTCGAACCCACCGAACTGGCCTCAGCCCTGTACGCCCAGGCGCTGACCGACAAGGTGCACCGCACAGCGCTGTTGCAGGAAGCGACGCACCTGATTGATTCGGTGGCGACTGAAACCCGCAACCAGCATGATGTGCGCCAGATGCGCGAACGGATCCAGCAGGCCTTGCAGGGTTAGAGCGCATCCGGGTGTGAATGAGTGACAATCGAAGGCACTGGCGCGGGCCGGTGCGCCGGCGCATCCGCCGCCGAGGAACCATGGCCCCCACGAAAATGACCGTCCACTGGCTCGCGGTGCTGCTGGCACTCCTGCTGCCAGGCGTGACAGCCGCCGCGGTCCAGGTCATCGTCGGACCCACACCGATCCCCGATGGCGAGGCGCGCGCAGCGGGTGACATTACCGTGATGAACGCGCATCTGGCCTTTGCGCTCGCGGTGGACAGCGCGGTGCCCTACGGCATTCCGCGCGGCGCACTGATCGATGCCGCACCCGTGGTCAACGGCAAGATCGGACGCGATCACATCGTGTTCGCCGATTTCATCCCCAATGACTGGTCAGCTTGGCCCAACACCTACCATCACGTGGATATCCTGGAGCGCAGCCCGGCGCGGGCCGTGATCCGCATTACCCGCGACTGGGGTCAGGCCACGATCACGACGCTCTACACGCTCAGCGCCGATGCCGATGCCATCGAGATCCGCACCACGATGCGCAACGAGGGCAGCACGCCACTGGCGAACCTGCTCTCGGGCATGACGCTGTGGCCCAAGGGGGGCTACCTCTTCAGCGTGCCGGGCCTCGCTGATCTCAAGAAGGGTCGCGCCGAGGGCGCCCTGAGTGATCGGGTCGTGGCCTACGATGAAGACTGGAACATTGCACTGCACGCGCCGTACTTCGATCACGTGGATTTCGATTCCAAGGATCTGTACCACCTGCACACGCTGGCTCCCGGCGAGAGCCACAGCTTCGAGGCCTGGCTGCAGATCGGCGCCAGCGGCGACCTGGGCGCCGTCGTGCAGGCTGAGATCGCACGCAAACACCTGCCCTCCGGCAGCGTGCAGGGGCTGGTCAGGACACGCGCCGGCAAGCTGATCGACTCACCGGTGATCGTGATCGAGCATCAGGGCAAGCCCTACGCCTGGGTCATGGGACACAGCGGGCACTTCCAGATGACACTGCCTGCCGGCGACTACGCGCTCTATGCCACCGCAAGGAACTATTCGCAGAGCGAACGAGCGCCAATCAAAGTGATTGCAGGCGAAGCGCAGCAGCGGAATTTTATTGATCTGGCGCCACCGGGCCGCGTGCACTTTGAGATCAGAGATACGCACAACGGCAAGCCGCTCGATGCGCGCCTGAGTCTCATTGAAGGCCAACAGCCACTGGTCGAGTTCCTGGGCCGCAGGACCCTGTTCACCGAACTGGATCACAAGGGCGAGCTTGAGACCGACATGCCACCGGGCCACTACCGCCTCAAAATCTCCGCAGGCGGTGGGTTCCTGGCCCCCGATCGCACCGTACCGCTGGAGGTCATCTCCGGACGCACGCAGTCACTGGCGGTGACGATCGCGCCACTGTTTGATCCCCCGGCGCGGGGCTGGTACGCGGCTGACCTGCACCATCACGCCGACCAGGCCGAGGCCGTGACGCCGCCGACGGATCTGGCCCGCTCGCAGCTGGCCGCGGGGCTTGATCTGCTGTTCGTCAGCGACCACGACTCCACCGTCAATCATCATCTGCTGCAGCAGATCGCTGATGGACGGCACATGGCCTTCATCCCCTCGGTCGAGCTCTCGCCCTCCTGGGGCCATTTCAATGCCTATCCGCTCACCCCAGGTCTGCCACTGAAGATCGACACCAGCACCGCGACTATCGATCAGATTTTCGCCGAGGCGCGCCGCCAGGGCGCCACCGTCATCCAGGCCAACCATCCCTTTAATGCCTATGGCTATTTTTCAAGCCTCGCCCGCAACGAAGTCCCCGGGGGCTTCAATCCGGCCTTCGAGCTGCTGGAGGTCAACGCGGCCGAGCCTGGGGACGATGAGAAGGTGCTCAAGGCACTGTGGGCGCTGTGGAACGCCGGCCATCGCTATTACCTTGCCGCCGGCACCGACACGCACGATGTCTGGCGCGAGCAGTCAGGTGCAGTGCGCACGCTGGCTCATATCGAGGGACCCGTGAACGCGCACGCCTTTGCCGATGCGGTCAGTGCTGGCCATGCCTATGTGAGTGCCGGGCCGCTGCTATATCCGAGTGTGATGTTCGGCTCGCAGCTGAAGCTTCGCCAGGATGAGCCGTTCAGCTTGAGCTTCGATCTGGAATCGGTCACGGGTCTGAAGCAGGCCGATCTGGTCTGGCAGGGCGAGATCATTCAGAGCCAGTCCTTCCCGGGCGCTCCGCATTCCAAGCACGTGCAATTTGCACTGAGCGGTGCCGGCCCCAGCTGGTACCAACTCATTGTCGAGGATGCGCTTGGCCGTAAGGCCTATGCCGATCCGATCTGGGTCGATGTCGTTGATGCCCCGATTCAGCAAAGCGTCCCGGGCGCTGCAGCGGGGCGCGCCCAGAGCCCTTAGACAAGGCATTCAGTGCACTGGTTTGCCGGAAATAGTCGCCGTATTGGCTAACTTCTGGTCGAAGAATTCGAAAGTCGTTTCCAGTATCTGCTGTTCCTGTGCGGGTGTCGCACCGGTGAATCCATGCCCGAGCCCTGGGTAGATGATCACTTGCACCTCATCGCCGTGAGCCTTCAATGCCTCAGCCAGCGCTTGACTCTGTGCTGGAGGCACTAAGGGATCCGCGCTGCCCTGCATAATCAAGAACGGAGGAGCGCCATCCGCAACGTAGCTCACTGGGCTGCCAGTAGCCAAGAGTTCAGTTGAGCACAGGCTCGGTTCACACCCCATGAGGTCAGCAACAGCTCGCGCCGCCGGACCCTCAGGTCCAAGATTAAAATCGGTGGACCCGAACCAGTCGACCACTGCTTGAACGCAGCTGGAGGTATCGGGATCAGCCGCCCCGGCGTTCAAAGCCTCTGCGTGGCAAGAGGTACCCGTCAGCGCAGCGAGGTGGCCACCGGCCGACAATCCCCATGCGGCAATTCGGGCTGGATCGATGCCGTACTCAGTGGCGTGCTTGCGCACAAACCGAACTGCATCTTTCACGTCCTGAATGGCCGCTGGAAACTTCGCCTCATGCGAAAAGCGATAGGTTATGGCCGCGACCACGTAGCCTCGTGCCGCAAGCCTGGCCAGCACGTGGGTCCAGTCCCCGTAGGTCCAGTCGGCGCGCGGATTGCCAATTTCCCAACCGCCGCCGTGTATCCATACGACTGCAGGGTGCTGCACTCTTGTATTCGTCGGCACGTAGAGATCGAGCTTCAAGGGCCGATAACCGGGAACGACTTTGTAGGTCACATCCTGCAAGCCAACGACTCCGTGCGGATATTGAATCCTCAATGTGGAGTGCACTGTCGGCAGCGGCGGTTCAAACAGTGGCGGCGGTCCCGGCGCGGGCGCCGCTGCCTGTGGGATATCGCTTTGAGTTGTAGCGCCGGCCCATAACTGGCTTGCGAGAAGCGAAAGCCCGAGCAATGCGCACGCGGCGATACAGCGAGCTGATTTCATGGCGCCCACCTTCTAGATTAAGAGACGCGCACGAGGCCACTCTCGGACCTCGTGAGCTTTCGGGCTCATAGATTACAGATTATTCCGGGCACATAGCTGACACTTTTGGGCTTTT
>Ga0302325_10005496_pt1 | contig 28768 bp, 23 predicted proteins | sample Palsa_T0_2_FD_201948 | JGI IMG/M metagenome (GOLD analysis project Ga0302325, IMG submission 201948) | Peat permafrost microbial communities from Stordalen Mire near Abisko, Sweden - Palsa_T0_2 | ecosystem: Environmental > Terrestrial > Soil > Palsa > Peat permafrost | place: Sweden: Abisko...
CGCTACAAGTGGCAGGGAAAGCGGCGCGGCACGCCGGGGCTGGACATCCATCCCGCGGCCTTCGTGACGTTCATTCAGAATCACGATCAGATAGCGAATTCCGCGTATGGTCAGCGCTGTAATGCGCTGACTTCGCCCGGCAAATTCCGCGCGATGACCGCCCTGTTGCTGCTTGCTCCCGGCACGCCTATGCTCTTTCAGGGCCAGGAATTCGGAGCATCCAGCCCATTCCTGTTCTTCGCCGATCACGGCAGGGAGCTGGCGAAACAAATCCGCGCAGGCCGCGCCGACTTCTTCGCGCAATTCCCGAGCCTTGCTACGCCCGAAATGCGGGAACGCTTTGCCGATCCAGGCGATCCCGCTACCTTCCAACGCTGCAAGCTGGATTTTTCCGAGCGGGAGACGCACCGCCCGATTTACGAGCTGCATCGCGACCTGTTGAAGATTCGCCGCGAGGAGCCGGTATTTCGCGCGCAGAAGCCCCATGGCGTGGATGGCGCGGTTCTGTCGTCCGAGGCGTTCCTGCTGCGCTTTTTCGGTGACCACGGAGACGACCGGCTCTTGTTGGTGAACTTCGGTATCGATCTGCGTCTCGATCCCGCGCCGGAGCCCCTGCTTGCTCCTCCGGCCGATTCCGGCTGGACCGTCGCGTGGTCGAGCGAAGATCCCAGGTACGGAGGTATTGGAATGCCGCCCATCGAACCCGAGAACAACTGGCTGATTCCCGGCCACGCTTCGGTATTGATGAAGCCTCGTCCAACCTATGACTGACCTGGTAATCCGCTTGCCCTGGCCGGGCAAAGGCGGCTGCGCTTCCGACGCGGGACTCAACTGCGAATGGCTGGTTACGAATGGCCTGGGCGGCTATGCCTCCGGCACCCTGTCCGGCGTCATCACGCGGCGCTATCACGGCTATCTGGTGGCGGCGCTGCCCGCTCCTTTCGGTCGCGTCATGATGCTCAACGAACTGGTGGAACGCTTGGAGCTGCCGGATAACCGCTTCGTGCAGTTGAGCGGGAATGAGAGGGCCGGCGATCCGGTGAAGCTCGACGCCATGGAGCACATCGGCGAATTCCGGCTGGAGGCCGGGACACCGGTCTGGCGTTACGAAATCGGAAGCGTCGTTATCGAGAAGCGGGTGGTGTTGCCGCACGGCCAAAACACGGCGTTCATCAATTACTCGCTCCTGTCCGGCGAAGACAGCGTGCGGCTGGTGCTGCGGCCGTCCATTCACTTCCGGCCCCATGAAACAGCGGTGAGCGCCGAATTGGAATCCACCTACACTCTGACCGTTGGACAGGATCGCTACGAAGTCTCGGCGGGAACGGATTTGCCGCCGCTGCGGCTCTTGTTCCTTGGCCAAAACGCGGCGCTCACGGTGGATCGCGTTCGGATCGAGAAGGTGACGTATCGCATCGAGGAGCTCCGCGGTTATCCCGCCCAGGGCGATTTGTGGAGCCCAGGCTTTTTCCATGCCGATCTGCGGAAGGATTGCGATGCTACGTTGATTCTTTCGTCCGAGTCATGGGATGACATGCGCGCGCTGGATCGTCCCCTGGCGTTCCGATCGGAAGGAGAACGCAAACGCCGCATCCTGGCGGCCGCTACCGCCAGGTTGAGCAAAGACCTGTCCGATCTGGTGGAGAACCACGCCACGGCCGCCGAGTTGGTGTGTGCGGCCGATCAATTCCTGATTACTCCGGCGGGAAGAACCGACGACGCCACCCGGGCCCGCGCCGTGGGCGACGAAGTACGTACGGTGATCGCCGGGTATCACTGGTTCACGGACTGGGGCCGCGACACCATGATCTCGCTGGAAGGTCTGACGCTCTCCACCGGCCGCTATGCCGAGGCGGCATGGATCCTTCGGACCTTCTCCCACTATGTTCGGGACGGTTTGATCCCCAACCTGTTTCCCGAGCGGCGCACCGAAGGCCTGTATCACACCGCGGACGCCACGCTGTGGTTTTTCCACGCGCTGGATCGCTACACCACAGCCAGCGGAGATCGCTCCGTTCTCGAAATGACGCTGCCCAAGCTGCTCGACATTTTCGAATGGCACGTCCGCGGTACCGCCTTTGGAATTGGCGTAGACTCGCGCGATGGGTTGCTGGCGCAGGGCGCGGAAGGTTACGCGCTGACTTGGATGGATGCCAAGGTTGACGATTGGGTGGTGACGCCGCGGCGGGGGAAGGCGGTTGAGATCAATGCCTTGTGGTACAACGCGCTGAAGCTGCTGGAGGGCTGGCTCACCGAACATAATGAGCCTGATCAAGCCAGCCGCGTTGCCAAGTCCGCACAGCAAGCCCGCGAGTCCTTCAACGCGCGATTCTGGTATGAGCCCGGGAAGCATCTTTGGGACGTGATCGACGGCCCCCATGGGGACGACCCCGCTTGCCGCCCCAATCAACTGCTCGCTTTTTCTTTGAAGCATCCGATTCTCGACGAATCGCGCTGGCCGGCGGTGCTCGAATCGGCGCGCGCCAAGCTTCTCACGCCGGTCGGCTTGCGATCCCTTTCGCCGGATCACGAGGACTTCAAGCCGAAGTACGACGGCGACCTGCGCGCCCGCGATGCCGCCTATCATCAGGGAACCGTGTGGGCCTGGCTGATCGGACCGTTTATCGACGCCTGGCTGAAGGTTTACCCCGGCGATTTCGAGGGCGCCGGCAAGTTTCTGGACGGCTTCCAGCCGCATCTGAGAGAAGCCTGCATCGGCTCCATCAGCGAAATCTTCGATGCAGAGCCGCCGTTCACTCCGCGTGGATGCATCGCGCAAGCCTGGAGCGTCGCCGAGGTTTTACGGTGCTGGATCAAGTGCCGCCTGCGCTAACGGTCACGGCTCCGTTACCAAGCACGCTGCTGCACACCGAGCCGCGACCGTCAGGGAGCGGTCTTGGGCCCTGGACTTTTCCCCACATAGTCGGGTTCTTGCCGAAATTGGCAGAAGTTATAATTGACGGGAGGCAGCGGCGAGTTCTGGATTAGTGACAAGGTCCTTGAGTTTGAGGCTCAACGCGATACCTCCGTCCACTCGGTTTGTCGTACCAAGGCTGGTGCTTGTTTCAAAGCCGAGAAGTTCAGCGCGCCTCGGACCTTGTCTTCTCGCGGAAATTACTCTTGCGTCCGCAGTTGATCGTCAAGGGCGAACTGGAAACCCCAGAATCCTTCGGTTCTTCGGGTACGCCGGTCGTGCCAAGGGTACACGCGGCTTCAGCGACGCTAAGTGAACAGTATCGGGTTTAGCAGAAGACCGGCGCATCCCGAACCCTTTTTGGCGCCGGGTTAGGGAGTGGCTTCTTGGCCGTTAGCCCGCACGCGATCGGCGACGCTCCTCTCCGCCAGCTTCTGCTTCGCCATTTGTGTGGCGCAGGTTTCAACGTCCCGAGCCTGCACTCACGCAGTCGCCCGTCGCCGGTTCGGACTCCTCCGTGCCGCCGCCATCGGAATTCAATTCCGCCGCCCTCCGAAATCGCGATGGGGTCATTCCCATATACCGCTTGAACAATAACGACAGGTGGCTCTGGTCCGAGAAGCCGCAAACCAGCGCGATTTCCGCCAAAGACGTTCGCGAGTTCGCCAGCAATTGCGACGCATATTGAACCCTGCGCCGCCGGATCATCTCGCCCACCGTACAGCGGTTATATTTGTGGAACTCGCGCGACAGATGAACCCGGTGCACCCCCACCTCCGACGCAATCTCAGCCAGGCTCAACCTCTCCAGGAATCTGGACTCCACAATCTCGGTCGCCTGCTTCAGCCAATGCGGTGCGGGCCTTGACACTATTCCCACGATGTCCATCGCTAACGCGCTCGCATTCCATCATCGGCGCAGCGCCGGCTGCGAGTGGTCACCGGGATGTAAACGTTTGGTAAAAACGCATTCGCGCGCAATCTCCCAATCCTCGTCCGCGCGAATCGCTAGTACCTGCACCGCGGAGCCGCTCGCCGCAATATTCTGATCCAAATGTGGCCGCGCGTTCTTCTCCGCATCCAGCTCCAGACCGAGAAATTCGAGCTGCCGGCACGCGTCCTGGCGCAACGGGGCGCAATTTTCGCCGATGCCGCCGGTGAACACGATCGCGTCCGCTCCGCCCAGCACGGCCAGCATCCCGCCGATCTCGCGCGTCACGCGATGCGCGTAAATAGCGTACGCCAGCCGCGCCCGTTCGTCGCCTTTCCCGATGGCCTCCAGAATCTCGCGCATGTCGCCGGAAACGCCGGACACTCCAAGCAGCCCGGACTTCGTGTTCAGAATTTCGTCCATCCGATCCGCGGTGTAGCCCTGGCTGCGGATCAAATAGACCATAATGCCGGGATCGATGGAACCCGAGCGCGTCCCCATCATCAAGCCTTCCAGCGGCGTAAATCCCATGCTGGTGTCTACGCTCTTGCCGTTCTTAACCGCCGTCACCGACGCGCCATTCCCAAGATGACAGACAATCAGCCGCGACGAATTTTCGGGAACCTGCATTAGCTCGGCCGCGCGGCGCGTGGAGTATTGAACGCTGATCCCGTGAAATCCATAGCGCCGGATGCCTTGCTCCAGCCACGCATAGGGTCCCGGATAAACATAAGCGGCCGGCTGCAGCGTCGCGTGGAAGCCGGTGTCGAAAACGGCCACCTGAGGCACGTCCTTGCCGATCGCGCGATCTACCGTCTCGATAGCCCCGAGCTGCAGCTTGTTGTGTACCGGCGCGAACTGCGCTTGTTCCGCGATCCCCATGCGAACCTCGGGAGTGATCAAAACACTCTTGCGATACTTGGGCCCGCCATGCACGATGCGATGGCCCACCACATCGATTTCGGCCGGAGAATCGATCGCTTTCTTCTCTCCTTTCCACAGCGATTCAAGCAGCGGGCCGAGCAGACCGTCCGGCGTCTGGGGAGATTTCCAGTCCGCGTGCGCGGTCCAGCTTGGGGCCATCGCTTCCACCGGGAGATCGCCATCCGGGACGTTCCGAAACCAGCATTTGAAACTGCTTGAGCCGACGTTCAGGACCAGAATCCTCATGCGCGCGGCCATCTCCAGTTTTTGATTCCCGGCATGTCGTCTCCGCAGCGCGAGACGTACAGTTTGTGTTCGATCAGACGATCCCGCAACGACTGCTTGGCGTAGCCCGAGATACTGCGTAGGCGGGGCACCCGGTCGATGGCGTCGCCTGCCAGGTGAAACCGGTCCAGCTCGTTCATCACTGTCATGTCGAAAGGCGTGGTCGTGCTGCCTTGCTCTTTGTAGCCGCGCACGCGGCCAGCGCGCCGGTCTCCCCTTCACCGTCGCCAATCACGCATCCGCGGGAGTGCGTGCGCCACGTTTGACACGTGACTGTAATTCCGAACGTGAAATCGTTCATCGTCTTCCCGCAGGCCGCCCTCTTCTCGCAGCTATCCTCGATCGGCGCTCTGCGTTACCGATTCCTGGGTCCCGGAACTCAGTGGACGAAGCCCTTGGAGCCAGGCGCCAAGCTTCAGCAACGCTTCACCGGCGGGCGTCGCCTGCGTTCCCTGTGCGCTGCCGGCCAGCTTAAAAGCAAGCCCGAACTCGCCCGCCAAAATCGCTCTCCGCGCCGCCTCCCGCAGGCTCCATGCTTCGGCCGCGATCCGCATCAGGCGCGCGAGATCCGCTCCACACCGCGAACAAACCGCCGCGCCGCGAAAACGAGCCTGGCAAACCGGACAACGGCCCGCTTCAGCCAAACCGTTCGGCCCGCTCAATTCGGGCGGCTCCCGACCTGGCCCTCCATGAAGAAGAGCAGTTCGGTCAGGGCGCGCGAGGCTTTGGCGAGCGCCTCGCTATCGCCCGATTCGATGGCCTCGCCGATGCGCTCATGCAGGTCGATGGCTTCTTCGCGATCCTCCTCATGCATGTCGTCGAGCAGCTTTCGCGAGCGCTCCATCAGACTTTCCGCCGCTGCTTCGCCCGCCACCACGGTCCGCTCCACGGGCGCGCCGCCGCTCTCCACTTCCTCAAATTCCCCTTCGATGATCTCGTGATCCGTTTCTTCGCTGTCGGCGAACTCTGTGGAGCGCGATGCAAAAAGCTCCTGAATCCGTTTCCGGCCGGCCGCGATCTCTTCCGGCGTCTTAGCCTGCATGGCGTTCGTGATGGTGATCTGTTTCGACCGGCCTGTCAACTTCTCGAGCGAGGTCACTTCGAGAATGCCGTCCAGATCCAGCCGCATGCGGCAGAGAATCTCGTTGAGATCTTCCTTCTCCGTCAGGCCCCCGATGGTGAAATCGCCCACCAGTATGTTTTTCAGAGCATCCTCGTCCTCGCCCTGATAGACATGCACATCCACCGCGGACTGGAAAGGATGGGTGGTGTAAAACCGTTCGGTGCGCGTCAACGGCAGAGGCGTATTGCGGCGGATGATGGGCTTGTAGCAATGCGGATAGGGAACACCCCCGCGCTCACCCAAAAACGAGACGCCGAAGGAATAGGGCGAGACATCCACCAGCACGCGATCCACCTCGCGGCCCGACAGACGGGAGGCCATCACACCGGCTCCCAGCGCCACGCATAGGTCGGGATGCACATCCTGGCGGGGCTCGATCCCCGTCCGATCCGCTAGCAGGTTAAACACCAGCGGAGTGCGCGTGGAACCGCCCACCAGCAGCACTGCATCCATGTCGCCGGGCTTCCGTCCGCAATCCTGCAGCGCTTGGGATACGCTGTCGAGCGTCGATTCCACCAGAGGACGAATGAGCGCCTCGTACTCCTGCCGCGAGATCTCCATTTCGAGATGCAGAGGCCGGCCGTCGCGCTCGGCCAGAGATTCCTCGCGGATCCGAGTGTACGGTTCCTGGCTTAGCTTCTTCTTGGCCTCTTCGGCGGCCCACCACAACCGCGCCTTCGCGGACGGGTGTCCATTGCGGAGATCGATTCCGTGCCGCTTCTGAAATTCCTGCGCCAGACGTTCGGCGAGAAGGTCGTCGAAATCGTCGCCTCCCAGGCGATTGTTGCCGTGACTGGAGAGTACTTCGGTGATATCGCCCTCCACGGTCACCACGGAAACGTCGAACGTGCCGCCGCCCAGATCGTATATCAGGGCCGTGTGCCGGGAGCCGTCGCCGTAGCCATAAGCCAGGCTGGCGGCGGTGGGCTCGTTCAGGATGCGGACCACTTCCAGGCCCGCCAGCGAGCCCGCTTCGCGCGTGGCGGCCCGTTGCGCATCGGAGAAGTAGGCGGGCACCGTAATGACGGCTTTCTCGGGGCGCTGGCCCAGCGAAAGACGGGTCCATTCCACTAGCTCTCGCAGGATCAGGGCCGAAATTTCCGGCGGGGTCAGGCTCCTGTCGCCCAGCATCACCATTTCCTGGCTCCCCATCCGGCGCTTGATGCTGCGCACCGTTCGCTCCGGATAAAGGGCCTGCTGGTTGCGGGCCGGTTCGCCCACCAGAAGCTCTCCCGAAGCCGAAAGCCCGACGCAAGAAGGCAGGATCCGCTGGTCGCCTGGCCCCAGCACGCGCACCTGCCCGTCTGTGAACGCCGCTACTTCGGAGTTCGTAGTTCCCAGATCGATACCGACTATCAGATCGTTCATTGTTTTTCGCTCACCTCATTGCTAATTCTCAAAGCGCTAATTCTCAAAGCGCTGCCGGCAGAAGCCACACCGGGTGCGCGCGACACTTTTACCTGCGCGGGACGAAACACCTCTCCATCCCATTCGTAACCGCTCCGGTACACTTCGAGCACCGTGCCGGGATCGGCCGTGGCCGATTCCTCGCTGTCGATCGCGTTCATGCGTCGCGGGTCGAAGCTTTCCCCCCGGCACCGGATCTCCCTGGCGTTGAACTCGTCGAGAGTCTGATCCAGGCGCTCGATACCGAGCTCGTAACCCCTGATCAACGCGCCCAACGCGGCGGCCTCGCGGGCCGGCTGGCGCGAAAAAGTCCGGCGCAGCATTCTGGGCAACCACCGGGGCAACCACCCGGCCCGCTCGGCTGCGGCGATCTCCTCTTCGCGAACCCGCGCCGACTCGCGTCCCCGCGCCAGCCGATCGCGAAGATCGATCAAGGCGGCCAATATATCTCTGCGGCATCGCCGCTCCGTTTCCCGGCGCAGCGCGCGCTCACGCTCCGTGTACACCGCCCGAAGGTCGTCCGCGATCTTCTCCGTTTGCGCAGTCAGCGTGTGGTTCAGTTCCTGGAACGCCCTGCCTTGCAGTTTGATTTCCTGCGTCAGCGACGTCATCGCCGCCCAAAGCGCATACTCATCGCTACCACGCGCGGGATCGGAGGAATTGTTCAGGACGGATTCCAGGATGTCGGCGTCTATTCCCCCAGGCGGGTCCTCGCCGGTGAGAACGGAGTCCAATAGCGCTTCAAAGCGGCGAAGGATCTCTGCGCGGTCCGTTCCCAGCGTCATTTCTTCTTCAACACTTCGCGCCACGGTTGCGGCCCGGCAAAGATGCGAGACGCCCTGTGGCCTTCGAGCAGCGAAACGAGCGGCGCGCCGGACTCGCCGGCCGACAACATGGCCCGGGCGCGCCTGCGCGGGTCCCGCAGCGTGTCGTATGCATCGCGAATTTTTTCGAACTCCGCGGGCGCCCGGTCCGGCGGGAATTCTTTTACCTTACTCAGATAGGCCGCGCGAATCTCTTCCTCGCCCGCATTGGCCGCCACACCCAATATTTCGTTTGGGTTCATCCCTTGCGCCTGCCTTTCTTCTTCTGGCTCGGCGTTTTTTTCCCGGCGGGCGAGTCCTCCATAAGAATCTGCTCGAGGATCTCAGCCGGGTCTTCCCCACGGAGAAACGACTCCTTCGCGACTTCGAACAAGGCGGGCAGGAGGTCGCGCGGAATTTCTTTGGGGGCCATTTCGAAAAAGGATCGTCTCATTTCTTCTTCATCCCGAGGGTTCTCATATGGATTGAATTCGTCTGGATTGAATTCGTCGAGCGCCGTACCGGAAGACTCGCCCCGCGCGCTGCGGCAGACGGGGCACATGCACAAGTCATCGTCGAACAGATACGAATAATCCGGACCGGGGCGGGAGGCAGAGGGAAAGCCGGGAGACGCTTTTTCCTTCTGGAGCACCTCGCGCGCCTGATCGGCGGTGAGGGATAACGGGTCGTCGTCAAAAAGATCGCGGCCAGCTTCGACAGCCTGGTTGACTACCTCCATGTCGCGGTGAGCGCGGCCCAACTCGGCGGCCGCCGCCGTCAACGCCTGGTAACGATCGTCCAGGTCCTCCGGCAATGCGCGGGCGCGCAGCAAAAGGAAATACGCTTCCGTGGCTCCACCGCGCTGGAGACCGGCGGTGGATGCCGCCCACGCGAGTCTGGGATGTTCGCTGGCGATCCCCATCTCTCCCAGCAAGCGAATCTGTTCCACGTTGAGCGAGCCGCTGTTGCGGGGAAACTGCGCCTCCGTCTCATCGAAGTATTCGTTCGGAAGTTGGAAGTTGCTGTCGATCCCAATATCCTTGGCAAGCGCCAGCGCCCTGGCCATGGACGCGGGAAGGTGGGACCGTTGTTGTTTGGTGAGTTCGGTCGGATAAGGCAGAATTACGAGATCCCTCCGCTTGGCGGATGCCGCGCATCCGGAAACGAAAATTTTCCCCGTAAAGTCGTCGCCCAGCGCGCGCTCCGCTTCGAGAAGTGCCTGGACGGCGGCTGGTTTGTCGCCGGATGCCAGGCAGATCAAAGCGCGGAAAGCGGCCAGGAACGCCGGCCGGTCGCCCTGCTGGGACTGAGGGAGAGCCGCGATCTCCTCCAGTCTTTCCGCCGCCAGGCGCGGCTTTTTCTTCTGCAAATGCTGCAGGGCGGCCGAGGCCAGCAACCGAACACGCGCGGTGCGCACGGTGGAGTTCACCGCGTCGATTCGCTCGGCTTTGTTCAGATAGGACAGCGCTGTGGGAAAGGCGTCGCGCTTTTCCGCTTCTTCCATTAGAAACAACAGCGGCTCGACGGCGTCCGGGAGGGCCTTGCTCCACGCTTGGGCCACGTTTTCGGCCTCGCCGATCGATTTTCCCCGAGCCCACACCAGCCACTGCGCGAAGGCGTCCGGATGCCGGTCTATCAGGCAGGCGCGCGCGTAGAGTTCGTCGGGAAAATAAAAGTAGTTGCTTTCCCGGGAGACCGCTTTAACGTATGGCCGCTGCATTTCCCGCAACAACGGCTCTGGCATCCGGCCGAGGAGGCCCGCCATGCGGAGATACAAGGCCGCTACCTCCAGGCTGCGTTCGGCAAACCACCCTTCGCGCATCGCTTCCTGGCGGAAACAATCCCACCATCCGCAGGCTAGCATCAGATCCTCGCTGTCGCCGGTGCGTTCCAGCTCCCAGGCCAGGTCCCGCAAGAAAACCGCATCCCTGCGAGGTGCGCCTTCCAGCGCTGCGATCATGCGCTCGCCGTCCAGACTAGCCACCTCGGCCTTCACGCTGGCCATCTGCCGCAATGCGCCCAGCAGGCTTGGCGAGCTTTGGCGGCATTCCCGCACCGCGGAGCGGACCGCCTTGAAAATCTGACCGGGATCATTTGCCCTGGCGAAGGCGTGGTCCAGATCTGCCAGCGCCCGGCGGAGGCCGTCCAAGCTGCCCCGGGTCCGGGCTGCCAGCGCCGCCTCGGCCGGTTTAAGATCTCCCGGCGCGGCTCCCAGCATGGCGCGCATCGCGGGAACCAGCCGAAAGGGCGCCGATTCGGGCTTGATCGCAGCCAGAAAGTCCTCGCAGGATTTATCCTCGTTGCGATAGAAGCTCGCGATTGCGCGGATCAGAAGCTTCCAGTTCGCCAAGGGGCTGCGATGCGACACCTCCGGCAACGCAATCTGCTCGTCGGTCACCGGCCCGCTGGTGACGACGCCGAAAGCCTGGTCGAGCGCCGCCGCAGCCTGCCGCAGGCCATGCTCCGGGGGTAGCGCCGCGCAACGCGCCAGCGACGCCAAGTCTGTCACCTGGTTTTGAATCACTTGCTCGATCGCCGCGCGGCTCTCGGCGCTCAATGCCGGATCGTTGAGCGGCTTGAGCAACTCGTCGAGATCGCCGCCACTTGCGGACGCGGATGCGGTCAGAGCATCCAGCCGCTCTTTTGCAGTCGGAAACCGCTCGCGCACCAGCGCGATGAGCGACTTTGCTTCCAACGCAAGATTCTGATCGAATAGCGCCTGTATCCGCGCCAGATAGGCGTCGATCAAAAGGATCTCGGAGTCCGCGCTTCCTCGCTGCTTGTGGAACTCTTTGGCGTCATCGAGGGCGGTCTTCGACTTCCCGCTCCCGATTAGTTGCCGGATGCTTGTCTCGGTTACGCTGCGTTGTGGTGCCACGCTGACGCTCTGAACTTTCTTCTCGGGGGTAACGAAATTATACCGGACAATCCAGGTCTGCGGGTAATTTAATGAGTACGGCGTTCAGCGGCTACTGCGCCAATCTGTCGCCCACCTCTTCCGCTATCTCCCAACCCATTGAATGCACTGGCCAAACGCGTGGCGCACGCACTCCTGCGTGCAGCCTGCACACTCGTGTGTACGCGATATGTTTCACTGCCTCGGAGCCGCGAAACCCCCAAAACGGTTAAGCACCCATGAGTACGCCGCGGTCCGGCCGGTGAGACTCGAAGAGCAAGTCGCTCGGCAAGTATCGCGCTGTATTGGTGCCCAACGATAAGGCAGGCCATCATTAGCCAAATGCGTCGGCAACTGGCCGCTAACCAATTCCGCAATCAGCCAACCAGGCCGCGTTGACAAAGCGTCTCCAAAATCAGCCGCGCGCCTTGCTCCGGAGTGCCGGCGCTTCCGTCCAATGTTACGTCCGCATCGTCGGGCGGTTCGTAGGGATCGTCCACTCCGGTCATGCCGTGCAGCCCGCCGGAGCGGGCCTTGGCGTACAGGCCCTTCACGTCGCGTTCCTCGCAAATCTCCAAAGGAGTGGACACGTGCACCAAAACGAAGTTTCCGCGATCGCCGCCGGCTTGATCCACCATGCAGCGCACCAGTTTCCGCGCCGCGTCGTAGGGGCTGACGACGGCGCAAATAACTGCCCCCTGATGGCGCACGATCTCCGACGCCACGAATCCGATGCGGGCGATGTTGGTGTCCCGATCCTGACGGTTGAACCCAAGTCCGGCGGACAAGTGCGTCCGAACCACGTCTCCGTCCAGCAGCGTCAGGGTCCGGCTGCGCTCTTTGAGCATCTGGACCAGCGCGCCGGCGATGGTGGATTTGCCGGCGGATGGCAAACCGGTTAGCCAGACGCAGAATCCATTCCCGCTAACAGCTCGATGTGATGGCATGGCGTTATTTAGCATTTTTGCGCTCCTTCACTTTCAAAACCGGCTCCCTTACGGTCGCGGCTCTGTAACGCGCGGAATTTACTGAGCCGCGCGCCAGCAGCACACCCGGAGACGACCCGATGTCGTGCACTGGAGAACATCGACTCGAAGAATACCGGAAGGGTGGCGCGTGAGCCAAGCGGTCTTTTCGGACTTTCGGCACAGCCTCTTAGATAGTCTACTTCAGGTTGCGGCTTTCGTAAGCTAGCAATAGTAATGGAACCTCTAGTAGTATCCAAGGTCTTTTACTATGCTAGTAGGTGTTGAGGTTATGATACCCTTGAAATCTCTCGCCAAAGTTGTTCGCAAAGCTGTTTCGCAAAGTTTTTTCGGAGGAAGCGTGATCCGCGTATTTCTATTATCGGTACTTCTCAGTTCCGCCCTGGTGCTCCAGGCGCAGCCGACAATCGCGAGTGGCAGCGTTCTAAACGTCGCCAGTTACAGCTATTCCGGCCTGCCCAGCGGCTCCATCGCCCAGGGCTCTATGTTCGTCGTTTTCGGAGGAAACCTGGGCATCACCAGCACCGGGAGCCTCAGCTACCCCTTGCCGACCACCCTGGACAAGACCTCAATCCAAGTGACTTCGGGTGGCACAACTGTGGACGCCATCATGATCTACACTACCCCCGGCCAGGTGGCCGCCATCCTGCCATCCAACACACCCGTCGGGACGGGGATGCTAACTCTTACGTACAATGGCCAGTCCAGTTCCGCGGTCCCCATTCAGATTGTGCCCAGCTCCTTTGGCGCGTTCACCCAAAACCAAGGCGGAAGTGGGCCGGCCGTTATACAGGATTATGTTTCGGCCACCGATCTACCGGTAAACACGATCGTCGCCCCCGCCTATCCAGGCCAGACAGTGACTCTGTGGGGAACGGGCTTGGGTCCGACAAGCGGGAACGATGCCGACCAACCGGTGCAAACGAACATGCAAGCAGCCCTGAACGTACAGGTTTGGGTTGGAAGCCAGCAGGCAACGGTGACCTACGCGGGCCGTTCCCTGGACGCGGCGATCGATCAGATCGATTTCGTAGTGCCCACTGGCGTGCAGGGCTGTTACCTGCCCCTGGCGGTGAAAGCCGGGACCGCCGGCGTCGTCTCCAACATCGCCTCTATGGCCGTGGCGCCAAGCGCGGGCGCAGCTTGTTCGGACGCCGATGGCATCAATGCTTCCGACGTGGCAACCCTCCAATCTAAAGGATCGGTCAAGCTGGGGGCCGTGAATCTGACGCATATCGCCCTCAATTTAGGCATCGCGACCGTGTTTTCGGACGAGGCGGCTGCGATATTTGGCACCTATTCGCCGACGCAATTATCATCCTCGCTGGGTTTAACGGTATCGCCGTCGGTGGGAAGCTGCACCGTATCGCAATTCCTGGGCCTGAATCCAATTCCGGTCGATCCCACAAAACCAAGTCCGCTGGATGCGGGCGGGTCCTTACCGATAACCGGTCCTACTGGGAACAAGAGCATCGCCAGCACATCCACAGGCTTTTACTCGGCGACGCTGGGGGGCGTGCCTTTGGCGCAGATTCTCACCGCCAGTCCCGAGCCGGCATACTTCAGCCCCGGGTCTTACACTTTATCCGGGTCCGGCGGCAGCGCGGTGGGTTCGTTCTCGTCGGCTTTTGCCGTTCCGGCACTGTTGAGCTCGAATGCAACCTCCATCACCAGCATCGATCGCTCGAAAGACTTGACCGTTACCTGGACCGGCGCAGGCAGTGGCTTTGTGGCCATCAGCGCCACCTCCTCGGTGGGAGGACCGCTGGGTCCCAGCGCCACCAGCCCGGGCATCGTCTTCCTATGCATCGCTCCGGCCTCGGCCGGAACCTTCACGGTTCCTTCCATTTATCTCCAGACGCTCCCGCCCACCACGGTGCAAAGCGCCGTGCCGAACAGTTTCTTACTGGTCGGCACTCAGACCGAACCTGAAAATTTCAGCGCGTCCGGCTTGGATGACGGCTACTTGACCTATCGCAGCCTGGTGGGCACGGGTGTGACCGTTAAATGAAACCCCAGGACGCCGCCAAATGAAAGACGCAGTATGACCCCCGCCAGCTCACAGCCCTCCGCCCTCACGCCGGAGCAGATTTATGAACGCCTGCGCGCCGTTGTCACAGACCGCCTGGACTTGACGCCGGAACAGTTGGCCGCCTTGCGCCCCGACCTCAACATCGTGCAGGGCCTGCAACTCGACTCTTTAGCGCAAGTGACTTTAATCGCCGGCGTCGAAGATGAATTCCACATCGAACTGTCCTTGGAGGACCGCGAGGGCATCGCAACGATAGCCGATCTAGTCACTCTGATTCGGGAGCGATCGGCCGCCAATTAAAAGCCGGACTGAATATGCAAAGTAATTCGATGCAGCGAACGATTGTGGACGTTTTGATTAACCTGTCCGGCCAAACCCGGACCGGGGCCCGCTTCGTGCGCAGAAATGGCGCGGCCGAGTTTTATCCTTATCGAGATATTCTGGCATCGGCTCAGGCATTCGCGGTGGGGCTTCAGAAGCGCGGAATCAAGCCCGGCGACCGGGTGGCGCTGATCCTGCCGACCAGCAAAGGGTTCCTGGATGCGTTCCTCGGCTGTCAACTGGCGGGCGCGGTGCCGGCCGCTCTTTACCCGCCAATCCGCCTGGGAAAATTAGACGAGTACTTCGAACGGACACGGCAGATGTTGAGCAAGATTGGCGCTCGCCTGTTGATTACCGACGCGCGCGTCAGGAAGCTGCTGGGACCTGTGGCCAGCGGGGTGGAATGCCTGGAAGCCGCCATCGACGTGCACGATCTGGACGCCGATGGCGCGCAGTGGCGTCGGCCCGACGTCAAGCCGGACGATCCAGCGTTTCTGCAGTTTTCTTCCGGCAGTACGCGCGAGCCGAAAGCCGTCATCATGACGCATCGCAGCCTCATCGCCAATCTGGAAATGATGGCTTCGGCCTTTCGGTCCATACCGGATGCCGATCCGGAAAACGGCGGTGTATGCTGGCTGCCGCTGTACCACGATATGGGGCTGGTAGGTTGCATGCTTAGCGGCGTGTATTATCCGGCCACCGTCACCTACATTCCTCCGGAGGATTTTATCGTTCAGCCGGCCCTTTGGCTGAAGACCATTTCGCGCTACAAGGCCATCATATCGCCGGCCCCGCATTTTGCTTATCGGCTGTGCTATTCCAAAATCCGCGACCAGGAGATGGAAGGTGTAGATCTTTCCAGTTGGAGACTAGCGTTAAACGGCGCCGAGCCGATAGAGATAGAAGGCATGCGTTTGTTCCAGGAACGTTTCTCCAAGTGGGGTTTTAAGCCGCAGGCGATGACGCCTGTTTATGGGCTGGCGGAAGCCGGCCTGGCGGTCACTTTTTCGGACCTCGAAACGCCGCCGCTGGTGACGGAATTCGATCGCGAGCTGCTCTCAACCTCGAACACCGCCGCGCCCGGACACGGCCGGCCGCTGACCAGCGTAGGCAAGCGTCTTCCCGGCCTGGATGTGCAAATTCGCGATGACAACAATCAGGCCGTGGGCGACAACCTGGTGGGCAAAATCGTGATCCGGGGCGCATCCATTACGCCCGGCTTCTTCAACGATCCCGAGCTGACCCAAGCCGCTATCAAGGACGGCTGGCTGGACACCGGAGACCTGGGATTTTTTCATGAGGAGAACCTGTACATCGCGGGCCGATCCAAGGATCTGATCATCATCCGCGGGCGCAATTACGCTCCCCAGGAGATCGAAGATCTGCTGTTCGACGTGCCCGGCGTGCGCACCGGTTGCAGCGTGGCCTTGAGCGCTTCGGTCGGCTCGGAAGGCGAACAGTTGATCATCCTGGCGGAGAAGGATCTGCGCTTGAAGATAGCCGAAGAGGAACTCCTCGCGGCCATCGGCGAGCGGATTCTGGCAGGCTTGTCTTTGAAGCCCTATTTGGTTCAGATTCTCGAACCGGGGACGTTGCCGCGGACCTCTTCCGGCAAATTCCGCCGCGCGGACGCGCTTCGCATGTTTCTGGCCGGCGAACTGGTGCCTCCCGAAAAGGTCACCGCATTGAAACTGTTCGTCGAGATCGGTAAGTCGCAGATCGCCTGGGGGCGGTTCCGTCTGCGCAACGAGTAAACCATACGTGCTGACATTATCTTTAATATCGATGCTGCGCCTGTTTTGCGCGCTGGCATTATCCGTGACGCTGCTCTATTCGCAGGCTCAGAGCAGTTCAGCCGACCTGAAAGGTACGGTGCAAGATCCTTCGGGCGCGGCTATTGCCGGAGCTAATTTATCCGTCAAAGATCCGCAAACCGGGCTCAACAGAAGCACGGTTTCGGACCGCAACGGAGATTTCCTGTTCAGCGCATTGCCCCCCTCCCGGTACAACCTGCATGTGGAGGTTCCCGGTTTCGCCGCCAAGAATCTGGAAGGGATCACATTGCGCGTGGGCGACACGGTGAATCTGCCCGTTGCGATGTCCATCGAAGAAGTGGGAACGGCGGTGGATGTTACTTCCCAGGCGCCCACCGTGGAGACGGATCGCACCCAGCAATCCAGCACTCTGGAATTGCAAACCATCGTCAATCTGCCCATCAATCAGCGCAATTACCTGGATCTCGCGCTGCTCACGCCGGGTGTAGCGGATTCCAACACGATCGTGGACAGCAACGATTACCGGATCGCGCAGACTCCGCAATCGGGGCTTAGTTTCGGAGGCAGCAATGGCCGTTCCAACGCCTTCTTTATCGATGGCGTGGAGAACTATGTCAACTCCGGCGGAGTGAGGCTGTCCGTGAGCCAGGAAGCGGTGCAGGAATTTCAAATCAACCGCAGCAGTTTTTCAGCCGAATATGGCGGCGCGGCCGGCGGGACGGTGAATATCGTGACGCGCTCGGGAACCAACAGCGTGCATGGAAACTTTTTCGGATTTCTCCGGACCACGGATCTGGAAGCGCGCAATTACTTCGATCCGGGGAAGGCTTCCTACACCCGCTCACAGGCCGGCGCTACGCTCGGGGCACCCATCAAACGCGATAAGACATTTGTGTTTCTGGCCTACGAGAGACTGGATCGCCATGAAGCGCAGTTCGTCAGCATCCTGGACAATCCGTCGATCTTGAACCAGATCACGCCTTCCCAACAGCAATTATTCAATTACTTCAGCTCTTCGGACAATCTGCTTTTGAAGCTGGTGGCCAGCAACGGGGAAAGCCTGCTGGTGCCTTCCTCCAATCCGAACGTGGTGAAGCTGTTCACCCAGAACAGCGGAGTGTTCCCGTTCTCGGAGGAAAATCCGGCCTACTCTTTCCGCATCGATCACCACTTGTCGGACCGCAACAGCCTGTTCCTGCGCGGCAATCTGAACACGCTTTTCCAGCAAAACGCGCAACTGGGCGCGCAGATCGGCTATAACCGCGGTGAAAGCTTCAACCAGTTCGATGCCACCATCGCGGCGGGCGACACCTTTGTCGCAACCCCGAATTGGGTTTTCGAAACGCGCGCCATGTTCAACTACAACCGGAATTTCATCAATCCGGTGGAACCGAACGGCCCGGAGTTTAATGTGGAAGGCTACGGATCGTTTGGAAGAGACACGTTCTTACCCTCCGCTACCTTCGAGCGTCACTTCGAGTTGCTGCAAAACACCAGCTATCACAACGGACGGCACACCATCAAGTTCGGCTGGGATATCAATCCGGTGCGGGACAAGGTTCGGTCCGACACCTATTTCGGCGGCCGATTCGAGTTCGGCGAGCAAATTCCGCTCTCCAGCCTGTTCGCCACCGCGCTGAACGATCCCAACTTTCCGGCGGAAGCCAGCGCTTATTTGACGGCCGCGGGCCAGAGCGGCCTGATTACGAATCTGAACGCGCCCGTCACCGCGTTGCAAGCCTTCGCCGTGGGCGCGCCCATTTACTACCAGCAAGGATTCGGCAATCCGAACTGGCTGGGATGGTTCTACCGCTATGGTTTCTTCATCCAGGACTCCTGGGCTATTCGCCCCAACCTGACGCTCAACTATGGAGTGCGATACGACCTGGAGATCAATCCCAGCGCGCTGGGATCGGACTTCAAGACTGTTGCGCCGCGGCTCGGATTTGCCTGGTCGCCCAACAGCAAGACGGTGGTGCGCGGCGGGTTTGGTATTTACTTCGCGCCGTCCAACGCGCAGTATGCAAACGTCGCCGCTACGCTCGGCCATACCATCGATCTGGTGGTGGTTACTGCGCTCGGTTTGCCCACTTTGATTAACCCGGCCACCAACCAGCCCCTCACCTCCATTGATATCTATCAAGGACTCAGCGCCGAAGGAATACTCGGCAACCGGCCGATTGCAGCCAGCGATCTGGCGCAGTTCGGCCTGGTACCGGGACCGAATTCGCCGGGCCGCGTAGTGTTCGGTTCGGATCCTTATATCAGCGCCTATGCCGAACAGTACAGCCTGGAAGTGGAACACGCATTCGGCGATTATAGTGTCTCGCTGGCTTATAACTATAGCCGTGGCGCGCACATTGCGCACACCGATGGACGCAATGTCTACCAGACCGGGACGCAGCCGGATGGGCAGCCGGAATTCAGCCTGATCAATCCGGACATCTCGCAGTTGAACTATTTTGCCTATAACGCCAATTCTTTTTACAGCGCGGGAACGGCGCAAATTACCAGAAGATTTCGCAAGAGCCTGGCTCTCAATTCGCACTTCACCTGGAGCAAGGCCACGGACGAATCTACGGATTTCAACTCGGATTACGCGCCCAACAACGAGCTCGACCTGCGGGCAGATCGAGGCTTGTCGCCCTTCAACGCATCTTACCGGGTGGTCTTCGACGCGGTCTATCAATCGCCCGTCCAAGGCTCCACGTTCCGCAGCCGTTTACTGGCCGGCTGGACTCTGTCTCCGGTGATTCAATACAGCTCCTCGCGGCCGTTCAATATTCTTACCGGTCTCGACAATTATGGGGACAATTACATCACCAATCATCGTCCTTGGGGAGCTGGCCGCGATATCGGCCGCGGGCCGGACATGTTTACCACCAATATGCGCATCTCGCGTAAGTTCCGGCTGAGCGAACGGTGGCTGCTGGAAGCTCTCATTGAGGGATTCAATCTGGAGAACCGAACCAACTTCCGATCCGTGAACAACATTGTCGGCGACGTCCCCCTTTCCAGCCTGCCCAATCCTATTCAAGCTTTTCGGGGCGATCCGAATGAACCTCTGGCGTACACCTCCGCTTTTGAGCCGAGGATATTTCAGGTTGGGCTGAAGATCAGCTACTGAAGCGTGGCCGTCGACGGCCTGCGAATGCGATTTCCTCGCAGGATCTTTCATAGCACAGGCTGTGTCGAAAGCCCGAAGAGACCGCTTGCTCATGCGCGCGGCTCAGTGGATTCCGGGCGTTACAGAGCCGCGACCGTAAGGGAGCCGGTTTCGAAAGCCCCATAGCGCAGGAGCGCCCAGGAAACACCAGATCGCGATCACCGGGTCGCAGATGGCGCACCCCAGTGACGATGTGAGGTCGAATGGCAGCAGCGGATTCCCGTACAGATGATGCAACAGGTCCCACGCCGTATGCAGCAGCCAGCCGATTCCGATAAAGCTATAAGAGCGCAGGCCGTTGTAGGCCACAATCAGAATCAAGGCTCCAAAAGCAATTTCCCAAAACCCGAAGCCGCCGCTCCAATAAACGGAACCGGCCCCGGCGATCAAAATGGCCATGAACTTTTTCCGGGCCGGTTCTTTGATCAGCGACACCAGCAGTATAAAGACCATTGCCACGACCACGGGCATGATCCACTGAATGGGTGTGACAAAATTGGCAGTTCTCATAAAGTCTGCCTTCAAACCGTTGTTCCTTGCGTGAGTTCGCGCGCGATCTGACGCGTTTGCCGGTTGAGTGGCTCCACCAGGGCCATAAGATGCTGCGTCATCGCGGGACCTGCCTCTTTTGGCGTCCCGGCATGGAACGGCGGCTGAGGATCGTACTCCATAAATAGCTGCGTCATCTTCGCGACGTCATCGCCTCGCAGTTTGGCCAGCAGCACCAGGCCGAAGTCGATGCCCGCGGTCACCCCGCCTCCGGTGATCCGGTTGCGGTCCGTCACCACTCGCCCTTCCGCCGGCTCCGCTCCAAACAACGGAAGCAGTTCGCAGGCCGCCCAGTGCGATGTCGCCTGGTAGCCGTCCAGTAAGCCCGCCGCGCCCAGGATCAGCGATCCCGAACACACCGACGTGACGTATCCCGCGCGTGCGCCGCGATCCGCCAGGAATGCCAGGACCTCCGCATCCTGCATCACGGCAATCATGCCTTCGCCGCCCGGCACGAACAACACGTCCAGGTTGTTCGGACACTCGCTCAGAGTCGCCGTAGGCTCAATCCCGATGCCGGTGTCGGTCCGGATCATGTCCTTGGTCTTCCAAACCAGGTGGATCCTGGCGTGTGCTGACAGTACTGTCTGCGGACCCAGCAGATCCAGCAGCGTCAAACCGGGATACAACAGCATTCCGATCTCAAGAGGCTCACTCATGATTCTCTAACCATCCTTTCGTTATTCGTCTGCTCGTTATTGGTCTACAAATAGACACACTTCACCCCGGCGTTGCGGCCGAGCTTTTCGCCCGCCAACGATAGGGACAGGAACTATTTCAACGTCTGCGCTGTTTAGGGTGCTGCTCGCGCCAGCAGCGCGTCAAACGCAGTCTGCGCGCGCCGGTCCGCATCGGGAGACTTCAGGAAGCGCTGCGCCGCGTGATGACTCAGATAGATGCCGCACAACTCCCACACAAATTGATCCGCGTCCAGGTCCGACTGCAGATGACCCAGCGCGGCAGCCTGCCGGACCACTCCCGTGAGCAGGCCGCGCCACTCGGCTTCCATTTCTGAAATTTTGTCCCGAACAGGACTCACGACGTCGTCGAATTCGAACATGCCCGCCGCCACCGGGCAACCTCCGGGCAAACCGGCGCGCGGAGCCCACCCAAACCAATTCTTCACGAGCGCCTTCAGCCGGGGAAGCCCTTCGGGCTCGCTCATCGATGGTGCGATGATGTACCGGGCTCCCACTTCCGCGGTGTGTTCTAGAAGGCTGATTTGGACCTCTTCTTTGGAATGGAAGTGTGCGAACAGACCGCTTTTCGACATTCCGACCTGGCCCGCTAGCACGCCAAGAGTTACGCCCTCCAGTCCGGACTGGCTCATCAGCGCGAGACCCCGGTCGAGAATACGCTCGCGGGTGGATACTGCATTTCCCATGAGAAGAAAATAGCACGACCGGTCGTAACAGTCAAGACCGAAGTTCTGATTTGATCGGGACGCTGATCCGGTGAGAGTCTTCCGCGCACATCTGTGCCACAAGTCGCCGCCGATGTTTTCGGCCCTGTGGGCCTGCAGTCTGGAGTTTCTACATTTCCTGACTGGAATCGGGAGTGCCGGAGTGCTTCGGTGGTGGGGCAGGCGGCACCGCCTGCCCGCCCGTGCTTTGACCAACCCCACTGCTCCGCGAATGCCACCAACCCAGCCGACACCGGATTGTCCTCAATGTACGGGACCATCCGATCTCTCTGCCGTCGGTTGCGTACCGGCACGGGCGGCATGGGCGTGGTCTACTCCGCCAGCGACCGCGTGCTGCTGCGGAAGGTGGCGCTCAAGTTCCCGCCTTCCGGTCTCGCGCCCAGCCTCGACCGAAGCCGCTTTCTCCGCGAAGCCATTGCTTCGTCCTCGTTGGATCATCCCAATATCGGCGCCGTATTCAGCATGGAGGAGTGGGAGGGGCAGCCTTTCATCGTCACGGCGCATTATTCCGGCGGAACGTTGCGCGACCGGCTGGATCGCCGCGGAGCCCTGCCTCTCCCCCAGGCCCTCCAAGTCGCGTCCGAAGTGGCCGCGGGGCTGGCCGCGGCTCATGCCAGGGGCATCGTCCACCGCGATATCGGTCTCGCCAAATTATTGGAAGCGCCGGATCTCACCGCGCCCGGGACCACCATGGGAACCGCCGGCTACATGGCTCCCGAACAAATATCGAGCGCCGAAGTCGGCCCGCCGGCGGATCTGTGGGCGCTAGGCGTGCTGCTACGAAATGATCTCGGGGCGGCGTCCTTTCGGGGGAGATTCATACGCTGCCACGCTGCGATTCGTGCTCTACGACGATCTGCAGCCGCTTCCGGCGGTCCCTTCCCAGGTATCCCGGGTTCTGGAGGGCGCGTTGTGCAAGTCGCCGAACGGGCGCTATGCTTCCACAAGCCGCCTGCTAGCCGATTTGGAGCTGGCTCGCGGCAACTCTCGCCCGGTCGAAGAAACAGCGACCCTCTCGAAGGTTCGCGTCCCGCCTCCATCGCGCAAACAAATTCGGCCCGCCGTTGCCCTGTCCAGCGTGCTCCTGATTTCCGTCTTGTTGGCTCTTCTCTGGCGGGGGCGAGCTATTCGGTTCATCCCCGAAAACAGGTCGCGATGCTGCCACTTACTGCGATTGGCCGACGGTGTATCAACCCTTGTGACCGACTCGCTGGCCGCCGCAAACCCGAATGCCGGACCGCGCTTGTCCTCCGCACCCGAGGTGCAGAACGCTCGCGTTAACGATGCCGCCCTCCAGTGGGACCCACAACAGCACGCGGGAGCCACAATTTGAGAAGGCGGCGGCGTGCATTTGCGGACGGGAACCACCACGCCAGGCTGCCTGTGTCGACGTGTGCCTTACGGTCGCGCCTATGCGACGACGCCCGATTGCGGCCCACAATCTCCGCGAGGTCTATGGACCCAAGGCGGCTGTAGACGGGCTCAACCTGGAAGTGCCGCGCGGAAGTGCCGCGCGCCTGCTTCTTCGGTGTTCTTGGGCCCATTGGCGCGAGGAAAACCACCACCACCCGCATGCTGATAGGCCTGGCACCGCCTACTTCCGGCAGCATCGACCTTTTGGCCTGCCGATGACATTGCTGTTCGATCATCTCACCGGCCTGGGGATGGCGCGCGAGCGACCCCGGGAGCTGCTGGCGCTGCTTGAACTCGATGGCGAGCCGGGCAAACCGATCTGCGATTATTCCAACGGCATGCGCAATCGCGTGGCCATGGCCGCCGCGCTGAACCCTTCGAGCGTTCGGCGCGCCAGGCTCCATGAAATGAAGGAAATTCTGCTGGCTCAGGTGCGGCGCGGCGCAACCATGTTCCTGACATCCCATGTGCTGGAGGTGGTGGAGCGACTGTGCGACCGCGTGGCCATCATCCACGACGGAAAGCTGGTGAAATCAGGGACCATGGCCGAACTGCGCACCGGCTCCGAAACGCTGGAAGATGTGTTCGTCCGCGTGGTGGGCGCGGACCATCCGGCCGAGACGCTGGATAGGCTTCCGAGCCTCTTTCATGTAAGGTTAGCCTAACTTTCGCAGCTGCGAAAGTTGGTTTAAGAACCGGCTAGCGCCGCGCTCCGTTTTGCGCGTGTCACTCACAAGAAGTTCAGCAGAAACGTCGGGTGCGTGGCCTCTTTCTCGCCGTTCACGTCGTTCGTCTCGAACGCCGCGAGGTGATACGTTCAAGGCGTAGACCAACGGCTTCCTGGAGCCGGACACGCAAACGACAAAACGCAATAACCCGCCGCGCCGGCGCCACGCCCGACTCTCGAACAAAGATGGTTCCTTAACCGAGGACCGATCGGCTTACTCTTTCTTCCCGTTGATGGGCGTAGCCTCCGCCGTCCCCATACCCACAATCTCGATCACGGCCTCTTCGTCTCTCGCGCCATCGTAATGGATCTGTTTACCAAAGTGCGTCACTACGGCGCCTGCCTTCATGGGAGTGGTGGTGCTCATATCGTAATTGGGGCCCGTGCCCACCCACCAGGTTCCCGAAAGGACCGTAATAAACCGGTCATGCGGGTGAGTGTGGGGCATGCTGTTGTGATGCGGGTGCCACTTCATGAGCTCGACGTACAGGCTACCCTCTTTGTTGGGGTCGCCGGACACAATAAACGTTGCGTTACCGCCGTTTGCACTTTCTTTCCATTGGACGTCCTTGAGGTTCACAAAACTTGCGACTTTAGGGTCGACGTCGGCTTTCACCGCACCGAGCCACACGAACGCCCCCATTACCATCGAAACAACCGATAAGCGCCGTAGCGCCAAAAAACCAGCCATGCTTCCCTCCTTGTGGGACGACGTAACTCTCTTGGACAGAATACCACTTAGAGAGACCGGCCTTTTAGATCCTGGCATAGGCGGTGGCGAGACTTATTCGCGATCCTAAGCTTGGCGTCATCCCTGACATGCCGCTCCGGATGCACACTCGGGGGTGGTTTCGTAATCATTCCTTGTCGTTCGTCGGTTGTAGTTCGCCAGAGAGTCGTGCGGCCTGGGCTAGAAGGTAGTCGCGCTCTGGAAGGCTTGCGGTCTTGCCTGCCGCGGCACGGTAGTACCTGGCGGCCTCCTTGGGATCTCCACCGATCTCCAGCAGATGTGCTCGAACAGCGTCCAAGCGGTGATGATCGGCGAGTCTGGCGTCGGCTTGCAGGACGTCCAGCAGCTCTAAGCCTCGGGTTGGGCCGTGCACCATCGCCGAGGCGACCGCGTGGTTCAAACCGACCATAGGATTGCCGGACATGCGCCGGAGCAGATCGTAGAGCGCCAGAATCTGCGGCCAATCGGTGGCTTCGGCTTGCGCCGCTTCATCGTGGACGGCTGCGATGGCGGCCTGCAATTGGTAAGGCCCGACGGATCCCTTGGGCAATGTGGCCGAAAGCAGCGCCACCCCCTCCGCGATCTGTTCCCTGTCCCAGAGCGCTCTGTTTTGTCGCGCGAGTGGAATCAACTCGCCTCCGGCGCCCGTGCGCGCCAGGCGGCGAGCATCGGTCAACAACATGAGAGCGAGCAATCCAGCGACCTCTGTGTCGTCGGGTTGCAGCTTATGAACGATGCGTGCCAGGCGCATCGCCTCATGCGACAGGTCATTTCGGAGCAGATTTGGTCCGGTGCTGGTGGTATAGCCTTCATTGAAGATCAGGTACAGGACGTGCAACACGGCCTGCAGCCGCTGGGTTCGTTCCCGCGGAGTCGGAAATTGAAACGGAATGCCGGAGTTCTTGATGTTTTGCTTGGCGCGGCTGATCCGCTGGGCCATAGTCGCTTCGGGCACCAGGAACGCGTGGGCGATCTCGGCAGTGGTCAAGCCGCCCACGGCCCGCAACGTGAGCGCAATGGCCGACGAAAGAGTCAACGCCGGATGGCAGCACATGAAGAGCAGGACCAGCGTGTCGTCCTCTCGCATTTCGGCAGGCTGGGACTGTGAGGTCTGCGCCGCCTCCAGGGCCGTCTGGTTCTCACGCCGGCGGCGAGCCGATTCGCTGCGAATTTGATCCAGCATGCGCCGGGAAGCCACGTGCGTCAGCCACGCACGGGGATTGTCCGGCAGGCCTTCGCGCGGCCACTCGATCGCCGCAGCCAGCAAGGATTCCTGAACCGCGTCTTCGGCGGCCGCGAAGTCACCGAACCTTCGGACCACCGCCCCGAGCACCCGCGGCGTCAATTCCCGCAACAGGGTCTCGATCGGAGGGTCCAAAGCGCAAAGGGTGCGGCGCGCACCGCCGAGCGGATTAGGAAGTGCCTCGCGCCGCGCTCCGTTTTGCGCGTGTTCCTCAAATGGCTGCCCGATCACCTGCGCGGCTCTTCCGCGCCACCGAGCACCTGCCGCACTTCGATCGGCATGCTTCCCCGCACCCCGCCGGATCCGGGCGCTGCCGAAACCCGCGCGGCAATTTTGTAAGCTTCCTCCGGACTCTCCACCTCGACGATCCAGTAGCCGGCAAGGAACTCCTTCGATTCCGGGAACACTCCGTCTGTGATCGGCTCGCCGTCCTTCCCCGCTCGAACCATCCTGGCTTGAGCGGGAAACGCCAATCCCTCGGTAGCAACGAACACCCCGGCATCTTTGAGATCCTTGCTGAAAGCGCGCATGAACGCGATATTCGCCTGCAGGTCCTGTTTGGGCCATTGGGCGTACGCATCAAAATCGGTTTTGGCGCCCATCATCAATAGCATGTACTTCATTTTGAGCTCCTTTCGATCATTGCGCCGGACGCTTCCGTGATGAGCTCATCGGACCTGCCGGTCATGATCTGCCGCACTTCTATTGGCATGTTGGTGGGCATTCCACCGGGCCCCGGCCCCGCCGACAAGCGCGCCGCGATCTCATAGGCGCGTTCCATAGACTCGACGTCGACGATCCAGAAACCCAGCAGAAACTCCTTAGCCTCCGGGAACACGCCGTCGGTAATCGGAGATCCGTCCTTCCCGGCTCGTACGATCTTGGCCTCATCCGGTCCGGCCAACGGGTGTGTGGCCACAAACTCTCCCGATTCGCGAAGCTCCTGGTTGAGGCGCTTCAGGAAGGCGAAGTGCGTCTGAATGTCCTTCTCGGGCCATGCCCTATAGCCGTCTACACCGGCTTTCGTGCCGGCCATCAGCAGAATGTATTTCATGAACTTGTTCCTTTCATAAGGCAGTCGGAGCACGCGGCCTTCTCTCGACATCCCGGACACGATTTTAGATAAAAATTGGAGGCCCGCGACGGCACGTCCATTCTGGGCCTGCTGGATCGACATCCTCATAGAGTGCCAAGATGTCATTTATGGGGTTTAGGCCCTCGGCGCGTAGACTCGATGACCGACACGCGCGATGCGAGCGCAGGTTGCCGGCAGGCGCGGGAACTGGGCGGCGACTGTCTCCGGCAGGGGGCTTGCGGCGGCGCTGATGATCTCGAATGTCCAGTCGTCCTTTCGCGCGGCCGCCTCTTCACCGGGAACAGCGGGGTTACGGCGATTGAAGCAATGAATCGCCAGGTGTATGGATCGTGTCTCGCCGAGCGGTATGCCACACCGGCGATGACAAGAAGAGAAGCTCTTTCGCTGGTAGTCGCCCTGATAGCGGCTTACATACTTCTGGAATTCGTATCGCGGAAGGTGGTCGATGAGCTGTAAGAAAACCCTTTGGTCCAGCTTCACCCCTCATTGTCGGTGCTCGCTCTGGAGGTCGAAGGCGCGGCGACTCGCCCCCATGCGAGCCGCAGTTGAAGATGCGCTGACTGCGCATCCGACTCCGGCAGCTTGCGAACTGGCAGCCGGCTCGGCTGCACCGATTCAGTATTGAAGCATCGCCTTCCCGAACTTCGCGCCGGTTCATGGATGAACAATTGGTCAATTGCGCTTCAGCGTGCGTCGATCAAAGAACATCCGCCTTCGATGGATGCCGTAGTGCTGCGCGTCGGGTAAAGCATTTTGCCCCAGCGATTGGGCAGAATCCGCGCGCCTGCGTGGCATTGCGCACAAAATAGGGGCTTGTTGACTCAGCAGATGCCACGCCGGACGGCATCCATTTGGGTTGGCCGGGGCCATCGGCATGCTCAGGTACTTAGTGCTGGGAGGCGCCCGCTGCCCACGTGTGACACCGTGTTATCGAGTACCACCGCTCGCGGACTCGCTCCCAGCAATAACCAGGCTATCATCAACCACCCTGGCACCGGATTTTCGCCGGCTCTGTTCTTATAATCGGTCCGAACCCCAGAATCCTATATTGCCCCCACAGGACTATTGGCTTTGAATATCGCGTAAATAGCGCGCCAAGTTGTCGATGCGAACCCTCTCGAGGTCCTGATCCCGCGTTACTTGGGAAAAAACGGGGCCCCAAACCGGCATACTCCTAGTTCCGTGACCGCTCGGCAGCGCTTCTTCACCCGAGACGATGCGGCCCACCCGCTCCAGTGGAAACTTGCCGCCATTGCGGGCCGCGATCCGCGTCAGGTCCGCCGGCGGCACTTTGAGCCAGCGCGCCATCGGGCCGTCGCCTTTGGCAGCTTCGCCGTGGCAGGAGGCACAATAAGCGCGGTAGAGTTTGTCTCCCCGGATCGATACGATGAGGGGCTGCACCTCTGTTCCCGGCCCGCCGGCTTCCAGCAGCGCCGCCCCGGCGACGGTCACCGCCAGAAGCGCAAGCAGGGCGACCCACTTCTCGCGCCAACCGCCATGCGGCGGGTCGTTCTGTGCGGCCGGGATCGGTTCTATGGCGGGAATCTCTGTGGTATTTGGCACGGCATTGTCCTCGTGTTAGATGGATAGCAATCCTGGTACCGCACCTACCCTTAGCTAAACGTTGCATTTACCCTGGGATAGCGTTCCCCGGCGCAAGCGGCTGCGCAATTTCACCCACCCGTTCCATTTTGGAAGTCGGGCGCCTTTGTCGAGGCCTCCAGTTGCGCCTTGAGTTTGCCGACGGTCACCGGCTTGGTGACATAGTCGTCGAACCCGGCTTCCAGTGCGCGTTCCCGGTCGCCCTGCATGGCAAACGCGGTCAGCGCCACTACTCGCAGGCTTTTCAGTGCAGGGTCGCTCCGGATTTCCCGCACCACCGCATAGCCGTCCATTTTGGGCATCTGGATGTCGAGCAGCACCAGGTCGGGCCGGGACTCGCGAATCTTTTCGAGCGCCTCGCGGCCGTCCGAAGCTTCCAAAATCGAACCCACGTGCTCCGCCAGGCTTTCGCGGACCAGTTCG
>Ga0302325_10005497_pt1 | contig 28766 bp, 23 predicted proteins | sample Palsa_T0_2_FD_201948 | JGI IMG/M metagenome (GOLD analysis project Ga0302325, IMG submission 201948) | Peat permafrost microbial communities from Stordalen Mire near Abisko, Sweden - Palsa_T0_2 | ecosystem: Environmental > Terrestrial > Soil > Palsa > Peat permafrost | place: Sweden: Abisko...
TTGATGACCTCGGGAAGGTGGACCGCCGTCCTCACCGGGTCGCCGCCCTTCGAGAACGTGAGCAATTGGAGCGTCAGCTCTCCCGCGCGCTTCGTCGCGAGGACCGCCTCGTCCAGCAGGGCCGCCTGCTCGGGCATCCCGCTCAGGTCGAGCTGGAGCAGTGTGAGGTTGCTCAGGACCGCGGTAAGGATGTTGTTGAAATCGTGCGCGATGCCGCCGGCGAGTATCCCGACGGACTCCATCTTCGCGGCATTCTGGAGCTTTTCCTCCATGCGCTGGCGCTCCGTGATGTCGCGAAACACAAGGACCGCGCCCACCCGCTTGCTCGATATGTTGGCGACCGGGACCAGCCTGCCCTCCACGAGGCGCATCCGGTTCTCGCGACCCCTGATCAGCGTCTGCGAAGGAATCTCGGCGGAGGTCCCACCCTCGAGGACGGCGCCGACAGGCAGTTCGGTGTCCCGGCCGTTCATCGCGTTCTTGAGGATGCAGATCTGGGTCACGTCGCGCCCCACGGCCTCCTCGGAGGACCACTGGACCATGTCGGCCGCGGCCCGGTTGATGAAGAGGACCCGTCCCCGCGAGTCGATGGTGATCACGCCCTCGCTCATGCTGCCCAGGGTGACCGCGAGACGCTCCTTTTCCGCGGCGAGGGCGAGCTCGGCTTCGCGACGGGCGGTGATGTCGACGCTGACGCCCACGAGGTTCCATGAGTTGGGCCCGAGACGGGTGATCTTGACGTGTTCGTGGAGGACGAAGGTGTTGCCCCGGTTGGTGACGTGGTACTCCTGCTCGTATGCGGGTTTGTTTTCGCGGAGGGCTTGCCGCAAGGTCACCCGTATCGACTTCCATTCCGCGACCATCGGCTGCTCCCACAGGCGGTCCAGCTTGGGAATCGAATCCTCCCCGAATATCCTCTTGTAGAGGACCGAGGGGGGTATGAACATTTGCCACCCGAGCTCGAGGTCCGGGTCGCCGGTCGCAATCGCCTGCCACAGGAGGCAGTCAGCCCCCGTGAGTATCTGGTCCAGCTGGCCCTCGGTCGACCGGCGCGCCTCCTCGGCCTCGTGGCGCTTCGTGACATCGATGACGACCCCGGCGAGATTCCACTCATTCTCGCCTGCGGGCCGGATGATGACCTCCTCGCTCAGCCAGTGAATGCCGTCCGTCCCTATGATCCGAAACTCCTGCTGATACCCGTTCGCCCGCTCGGCCAGCGCCTTTTCGGCGGTCCGCGCCGTTCGCTCGTGGTCGGGCGCCTGCTCGTCCTTCCAGAGCCAGCCCTTCTCAACAAGGGATGCCAGTCGGTAGATCGGATTTTGGCTGAGCTGGGGAGGCGTCCTGATCTTCCATTTCAATACCCCGTCCTCCCTCCAGACCCTCGCCCACCAGAGGAGGACATTGGAGCGGTCCAGCGTGTCCAGGATGAGCTGGTAGTTTTCGAGCTTGGCCGCACTCGCGCCATCACCGGATCCGGGATCGAGAGGGCTTGCCGGTGCGTCGGACCCCTCGCGATGCTGCATCACCGCCAGGGCGCCCAGGCCGAGGAGGCCGAGGGCCACGAGGGCAGCGATGGAGGCAGTAAGGAATGCAAGCAGCACGTGGGGTTTGGGATAGCTAACCGGCCGCACCGGGCCGCGGGGTTACCGACACACCTGAAGCCTTACGGATCCTGTTTCATCGAGATAATCTCCTGGGGAAAAAGGAGTCAACCGCGCAGCCCCCTTGGCGTAATTCTACTCCTCGCCGTCGTGGTAATCGAGCGGCTCGGAGCGGATAAGGACGCGCTCGGGCGAGCGCACGAGCCATTTCCCGCTGTCGGGATAGTGGCATGACTCCCCTATCGGATTGTCCGCGATGATGTAAAGGACCAAGTCGCCTCCGGGGCTGCTCGTGATCTGGTGCGGGACTCCCGGCTCAAATTGGAATGCGTCGCCCGCCCCGATGGGCGTGTTGCCGTCCGGGTCGCGGACACTTCCGCTCCCGGAGATGACGTGGTAGAATTCCCACTGGGCGCTATGCGAGTGATAGGGGCATGGGCTCTTCCCCGCGGGTATGCGGCAAATCTCCACGTCAAACGGCTGCCGCTTCATCAGGTCCGTCGAGGCCGGCTGGCGGCCGAGCACGAGGGATATGTTCCTGTCGGCGCTCGAGAATTTCCCCTTTGGCGACGTCCAGGTCTCCTCAGGAATGTCCCCAGTGTTTATTTTTTTCATGTCATTTCCTTCGGTGGGTTCCTCCCGAATCCGACACGTCGTCGTCTATGTGGAACGCGTGCACGACGCGGTGGAAGATGGGCGCAAGCACAATGCCGACGGCCGAGAGGAAAACGACCCCGCTGAAAAGGGCGTAGGCCGAGGCGAACATCTTTGAAGCGGTGTCCTTCATGGGATCGACCGGACCCATGCCGGTCAGGATCATCGAGGCGTTGAGGATGGCGTCTATCCACGAGAGCCCGGCGACAACGTGGTACCCGAGCACCCCGGCAAACAGCGCGATGAAGACAATGGAGAGCGTGACCAGGAGCGACAGGGCCATCCTCTTGGCAAATTTCGGCCACGTCAGGAGTTTCTCGCCCTTCTTCTCGTACATGGTGTTGGGGAATGGCCGTCAGGTCCGAACCGTGGGCAATATGTGTCAGGAATGCCCCCGGGCATCAAAGCGATAGTGCGGGGCGCCTCACCCGCGGTCGGCCGCCCGTCGGCGGCCGGATACCTTGAACTCGGCCCACGCCCCAAGCTGCACCGACGCGGCCTTTGAGGACGCCACCAGGAGGTGACGGCGGTTTGCCCGGTTGAGCGACTGTCCGTAGGCGATCAGCGCATCCAGATCCGCGCTGCCCTTCCAGCCCGCGCTCCTCAGCTGCGCCGAGCCCAGAAGATGGGCCCATTGCCGTACGAATTCCTCGTGGTCCGACTTGGAAAGGTGCTCGACCACGATGCGGTCCTCGGCGGGCTGCAGCTCGTGGACAATGAAGGACGGGGCCCCGCTGATCCATGAGAGGCGCGCGATGGGCACGTACTGCATGAAATGCTGCACGGTGGCCACGCGCTCGCCCTCGCACCGCCAGGGCGGCTGCCTCACCTTGAGTCGGGCCCGCGGGGCCGACGGCGCCGAAGCCTTCATGTCCAGCATGTAGGGCTGGTGCTTGCCCCTCACGAGGACCACGTACCTTTCCAGGCCCAGGCTCCCATTGCCGGCGATCCTCCCGCAGACGTCGAGCACCCTGTAGAAATCGGGATCGGCCTGGCGCCGCGCCCAGATTTCAAACCGCCGGCGCGCCCGAGCCTTGGTGGCGCGTCCAATCGCGAAGGAGTGATCCTTCCGGATCCTGAGCTTCTCCCCGGAAACGAATTTTGACAGGAAATCCTTGCGGTTGCGGTCCGCCACCCTCGAGAGGAGCTCCGCGATGGGCCCCTTGGCCACCTCGGGCTCGATGTGGCCCGGCTTGCCGCCGCCGAGCGTCAGGGCATACGTGGCCAGGAACAGGCGGGCGAGGTCCGGCTTGCCCAGCACATGGAGCGCGGCGAGAGCGCGCCCGATCTCCCAACTGACCGGAGCGAGGCAGCATTCGTCAAAGTCGTTGATGTCGAAATAGGGCACGCGGTTCGCGCCCTTGTAGCTGCCGAGGTTCTCAAGGTGCGCGTCGCCGCTGATCCAGGCCAGCGGGGCCCCCTTCGGGCAGACCTTGGCCCAGGTCCGGTAGAAGAGCGGCGCGGTCCCGCGGTAGAATGCGAATGCGCTCTCGCGCATTTTCGCCCACTTGAGGGTGAGCAGTTCCGGGTTTCGGCCGCGGTTGGAGGCGTGGATCGATCCGGTGGTGCTCATGGCTTGAACCTAATAGGCTTCCATCATAGACCAAGGCCAGAGCGTTTGTGCCCGGTCGCACCCCTCCCGCCCTGTCCCCCGTCGACTGCAAATCCCTTGTCCGACTCCTGTTGGCGGCGGCGCTGCCGCTCGCAGGGGGGCCCCTCGCCGTCTGCGGGGGTAGCCCCGCCGATCCCCCGGCACCTGTCGCGGTCTCCGGCATCGCCGGCGTGACCTACCTGACCGTCGATCCGGCGCCCCTCCGGCGGTTCTACGGGCAGGGGGCCGGGCTCGCCGAGGCGCCGGCCGGACCGGGCGCAGTCCGGTTCGCCGTGGGCACCCGCCAGTGGATCGAATTCGAGACCGTTCCCGATTCCCATTGGCCCCGGCGCCTGCAGTACGTGACGCTCGAGGTGCCCAGCCTGACGGAGCTCGATCGGGCGTTGAACGAGCGCGGGGTGCCGTCGCGCTGGATGGGGTCGGATCCGCGGAGCCGGTTCCTGCAGTTTGCGGATCCGTCGGGCGACCTGCTCCGGGCGGAGGAGCCGCGGCCTCCGACTGCGGTGCCTTCCGGTGCCGCGGCGCCGTTCAGCGGGCACCTGCAGCACGTCGGCTTCGCGGTCGCCCGATCGCAGGCGCGGGCCACGATGGCGTTTTACCGCGACACGCTGGGATGGCCCGAGGCGGTTCGCATGGCCGACCCGGACGGTCGGCTCGCCATGGCAAAGTTCCGGCTGCCCGGGCCGCGGGGCGAGTTGATCGAGCTCATCCTTTTTGATCCGCCCCTCAACAAGTGGGCCGCGGGCGCGTTTGACCATGTCAACTTCGAGGTCGCCGACATCGACAGCGCCTACCGGGCGCTGCATCGCGGAGGCATCGCGAACCAGGCCAAGCACCTGCCGACGGTGAACGGCGAGCGGCTCTGGGCGATCAACCTGACCGATCCCGAGCTGACCCGGATTGAGATTCAGGTCCTAGCGCCGACCCACGAGGCCATCGGCACCGTCTCGGCAGCCGGCGCGGATCCCGCTGACCTCAGGACCCGATGAGGCCGGCGATCCGACCGAGGGCGCGCAGGCCCCTCACCCGCCGATGTCCATTTCCCACCCCGTCTGCGGGCACCCCCCTCCGGCGCAGGGAGCGCTTTGCGTCACCGGGGCACGGCAGGATTGAATCGCGCATTCCCGGGCGGATAGCTTCCCAGCGATGCAGGGTCTGAGCGAAACGCCCCCTTCCCGAAGCCCGTGGTGGACGGCCGCGATGATCCTCGGCCTGTCGCTAGCATGCTACTGGCCGTCCCTTCACGGCGGCCTTGTCTGGGACGACGACGCCCACGTCACCCCGGCCGGCCTCCAATCGGCCGCCGGGCTTCGGCGGATCTGGACCAATCCCGGGGCCACCCAGCAATATTATCCGCTCCTCCACACGGTCTTCTGGATCGAGCACCGGCTGTGGGGCGACGCGACACTGGGTTACCACCTCGCCAACGTGCTGGAGCATGCGGCGGCCGCGTGCCTTCTCACCGCGGTCCTGCGCCGGCTCTCGGCGCCGGGCGCCGGCCTCGCCGGACTGCTTTTCGCCGTCCACCCGGTCTGTGTCGAGTCGGTCGCTTGGATCTCCGAGCAGAAGAACACGCTCTCCCTGGACTTCTATCTCCTGGCCGTGCTCGCTTACCTGGGGTTCGACGGCTCCCGCGGACGCCCTGCCGCTTCGCGAGCGTACGCGCTGGCGACGCTGCTCTTCGGGGCCGCCCTCCTGACGAAGACGGTGACGGCGACGCTGCCGGCCGCGCTCCTCGTCGTCTTCTGGTGGAAGCGGGGCCGGCTCTCGTGGCGACGCGACGCCGTGCCGCTGCTCCCCTGGTTCGCGGCCGCGATCGCCAGCGGGCTGTTCACCGCGCACGTGGAGCGCGCGTGGATCGGGGCGAGGGGCGCGGATTTTGACCTGACGTTGGCGGAGCGCTTCCTCCTCGCCGGTCGCGTCGTGTGGTTCTACCTCGGCAAGCTCATCTGGCCGGCAGACCTCATCTTCGTCTACCCTCGCTGGGACGTGGCGTCCGCGGCGCCCGGATGGACCGCCTGCCTGGGGGCCGCCGCACTGGCGACGGTCGGGCTGTGGATCCTGCGCCGGCGCGCCCGGGGCCCGCTGGCGTCATGGCTTTTCTTTGTCGGTTCGCTCTTCCCCGCCCTGGGCTTCTTCAACGTCTACCCGTTCCTCTTCTCCTACGTCGCCGACCATTTCCAATACCTGGCGAGCCTCGGGGTTTTCGCGGCGCTTTCCGCCGGCGCCGTCATCCTGCTGGGACGGGTCCGCGGGCCGGCAAGGGCCGCCGGCCGCGTCGCCATCGGCGCCGTAGCGGCGGTGCTCGCCGTTCTCACCCGCGCGCAATGCCGCACCTACATCGACGCGCCCACGCTCTACGAGACGACCCTCAGGCGGAATCCCGGATGCTGGATGGCTCACAACAACCTGGGCCTCTGGTACGAGCACGGGGGCGACCCCGGACGCGCAATCGCGGAGTACGAGGCCGCGCTCAGCCTGAAGTCCGACAACGGGACGGCCCACAACAACCTCGGGGGCATTCTGAGGCGGATGCCCGGGCGGCGGGACGAGGCGTTCACCCACCTGCGCGAGGCCGTGCGCCTCGAGCCCGGCAACTCGGAGGCGCACAACAATCTGGGAGTCTGGTATGAGGACGGGGGCGACCTTCGGGAGGCGGCCGCCCAGTTCGAGGACGCTCTCCGCTCGGCGCCCGAAAACGCCGAGGCCCACAACAACCTCGGAAGCGTGCTCGCAAGGTCGCCGGACAGCCTTGAGGGTGCGGCCGCACATTTTCGCGAGGCGGTCCGCCTGCGGCCGGATTTTGCGGAGGCTCACAACAACCTGGGGAACGCCCTGCTGACCGTCCCGGGGCGGCTGGACGAGGCGGTCGCCGAGTACCAGGCGGCCCTGGGCATCAGGCCGGCGTTCGCCGAGGCGCACCTCAACCTCGCCAACGCCTGGGCGCGGGTCCCCGCCCGCGCCGACGATGCGATTGCGGAATACGGCCGGGCGATCCTCCTCATGCCGGACAGCGCCGAGGCCCATAACAACCTGGGACTGGCCCTCAGCGCGCAGGGCAGGACAATGCAGGCCGTTGCGCAGTTCAAGGAGGCCCTTCGCCTAATGCCGGGGTTTCCCGAGATCCGCTTCAACATAGCCGTGGCGCTCCTGAAGGCGGGCGGACACGAGAGCGAGGCGGCGGCGCAGCTTGAGGCTCTGCTCCAGGCGAGGCCGGGCAACGAGAGGGCCAAGCGGGTCCTGGCGCAGATCCCGGCAGGCGACCGTTAGCCGGCTGGCTCCGTGGGGGTGCCTGTAACGAGGGCGCGGGGTGTTCGGTTGGGCCGCGCGGATGTGGGCCTGCTGAGGGAGGGGCCGCACTGCCGGGGAGCGCCTCTCGATTCCTTCGGGAGCCCGTGTCCGCGCCCCATTGCTCAGGACATGATTTTTGGAGTCTGGGATATGCCGCGCGGATTGGCTCCCGCTCCGCAGGCGTCTCAATGCAACACGACATGAGCCTGCGCGAGTTCCTGAAAGCCATTCCAAAGGTCAGCCTTCACCTCCACCTCGAGGGTTCCGTGCAGGCCCAGACGGTGGTGGAGCTGGCGGAGAAGCATGGCGTGGCTCTTCCCGCCCACAAAGTTCCGCAGGACATCTACTCCTATCCCGACATCATCAAGTTCCTCGAGGTCTACAGCCTGGTCGCGCACGTCGTGCGCGACGTGGACGATTTCCGCCGCATCACCTACGAGACTCTGAGGGAGGCCAGCGAGCACAACGTGCGTTACCGCGAGATGTTCTGGAGCCCGATGGCTCACATGGATGTCGGCGTCAAGTACCCGGATGCCTTGGAGGGCATCGTCAGGGGGATCCGCGACGCCAAGAAGGATTTTGGAATCGACTGCCGCCTCATTGCCGACATCGACCGGATGCGCGAGCCCGAGCTCGGCCTGGAGCTGGTTGAGACGGTGCTCAACCACCGATGCGACGACTTGATCGGTCTCGGCCTCGACTATGCCGAGGCGGGCAATCCGCCCGAGAAGTTCTGGAAGGCCTTCCGGCTTGCGGGCTCGAGGGGCCTGCGGCTCACCGCCCATTCCTGCGAGGATGCTCCCCCGCGCAATGTCGAGACCTGCCTGGACCTCCTGGGGTGCGAGCGAATAGACCACGGATACCATGTGATCGAGGACGAGCGCATCACGGCGCGCTGCGTCGAGGAGGGCATCGTATTCAACGCGACGCCGGTCTCCACCGCCTGGGTCTACTTTGGCAACGACCTGCCCCACCATCCCATCAGGAAGATGGTCGCGGCAGGCATTAAGGTGACGCTCGACTGCGACGATCCCCCGATGTTCAAGACCGACCCGACCCGAGACTACATTGTCGCCGTTGAAGAGATGGGTTTCAGCATCGAGCAGATTCGAGAGTGCGTCATGAACTCCATCGACGGATCGTGGCTCGACGATCCGTCCAAGCGGCGCATGCGCAGGGATTTGTCACTGGAGTTTGACCGCCTCGCGGCACAGCTTCCGGAACGGTGAACGGCAGGCGACCCCCCAACGGGCGGCGGAAACCTGGGTCCGGAGCCGGCCCACGGCGCCCTCGGCACGCGCCCGGGTTCCTACCATCGGTTCTTGGCTGCGCGGGGATAGGGAAAGGACTCAGCGCCCTCGTCCACGGGGACCACACCCTCTGCCTGGAGCGCCCCAACCGTGTGGTCGTAATACTCCTTCCACACGACAAGCTTGCCGTCCTTGATCTCCCCTATCGCCGCGGTGCCCTCGGCCTCGCGTTTTCCCGTGGCGAGGTTGGTCGCGCAGAACTGGTACTCAGCCAGGACACGGTTCCCCTCGACGATGAACCGCGTCGGGTAGATGCGCGTGTCCTTCCATTCCGTCTTCCATTTCTCAAAGAACGCGATCGCCCCGGACCTGTCGAGGGTGCCCCCCGGGTGGGCCCACAGCAGGTGGTCGTCAAGGGTCGACTCGAATTGGGCAAGGTCCCCGGTCTCCCAGGACTTGGCGAAGGTGGCGACGGTGGCGATAACCTGATCGCGGGTGGGGTCGGCAGCCGGGGCCGCGGGCACGACGATCGCGGCGATGAGGGCCGCCATGGGAGCGAGAAGGCGCATCAGGGCAAGCGAGCACCCCGTGTGCCAAGCTGCCGGCCGGTTCCCGTGCCTGAATCGCTGCCTCAGGCTGTGCCGTACACCATTCCAAGCTCCCGGAGCCACAGGCGGTACGCGATTGATGTCCGGTCTGAGTTGAGGTGCAGCTCCGCTTGCAGGTCCAGAGGCAGGAACTCCGGGCGCTGCGACTCAACGATGGGCACGTCCTGAAGAAAGATTCGGTCGACATATTCGATCAGCGCGGGATCGGGGATGAAGTCGGCGTTCTGGACCGCCATATTCAGCCACGCCAGCGTGTTCTGCTCGTCGACCGGCGTCGTCGACAGCATGAGCGTGATACGGACCTGCCCAGCCTGCTTCGCAAGGTAGGCCACCAGGGGGTGCGTGACCTTATAGGTGTATTGGACCATCGAGCCTTGTCCCGTGCCCGCTCCGTCCGGCTGCCAGACCTCGATGTCGGTCGCTTCCACGCCGGTTGCCGTCGTCGTGACATTGTACTTCGCGACTTCGGGCCGCATCTCGTCGCCAAGAATACCGGGATGCACGAACGCGAAATGAGCGAGATCGAGGAAATTCTCGATGACCCGAGGCCCCTGAGCCCGGATGCGATACGGCCCCCGAACAAAGTTTCGGTAGTCCTTTGACCCCCACTCCGGAAAATGCGGAACGCCGGACGCGGGCTCCTCGAGGGCGACCCATATCCAGCCATAGGCCTCCCGGCAGGCATACCCTTTCGCCTTTGCGCGCGGCGGGGGCACCTGGCGGGGGTGCGCGGGAATCCGCACGCACGCACCCGTCGCGTCATAGGTCCATCCATGGTACGGGCACCTGAGACATCCGCCCTCAACGCGTCCGAGCGAGAGCCGCGCCCCGCGATGGATGCAGAGATCCTCCCAGGCAAGGACCTGGGAACCGGCCTTCCAAAGCACCACCTTGCGCCCCAGAAGCTCGACCGCATGCGGCTTGTCCTCGGGCACATCGGCGAGGTTTGCCACCGCAAACCACTCCCGCCGGAGAAAAGGGTCCTCGACCATGGGCGGATGCGAGCAGCAAGCGTGCCGTTACAGACGCGGGCGCGCCCCCAAAGCCCGGCCCGGCAGGGAACTCGGAGGGCTCATGAGTCGGGTTCCAGCTGCGACCTGAGCACGGCGATCTCGCGCTCGAAATCCCGTCGCATGGCCCTCTTCTCGCCGTCATCGAGCCACGATCCCTCGATGCCGTTCAGAGCGAGCTCGACGGCCTTCTCGGGACCGAGCTTCATCGCGGAGCAGGTCACGACAAACTCCCGGCCGATTTCCGTGCCAAACATCGGCGGGTCGTCGGAGTTCAGCGTGACGTTCAGCCCGAGCTCCATCATCCGGCGCAGCGGCTGATTCGCCCGGTCGGTCCAGCCGAGCGCGACGGCGCAGGCGGACGGGCAGCAGGTGAACCATATCCCCTCGTCGAGCGCCCTTGCCACCATCTTCGGATCGCGAAGGACTTCATATCCATGATCGATGCGCTCACACTTCAGGACATCGAGCGCATAGTTGAAGTTCTGCTCGGTCCCCTTGCTCTCCGCACAGTGCACGGTCAGGCGCATGCCGTTTTTCTTCGCGTAGTGGTAGGCGCTGACAAAATGCTGCAATCCCTCCGTCCCGTCGTCGGGCAACGCGTCCGATCCCAGCCCGATGATTTCGTCGCAACGGGCCTTGAGCATCGCGTCGATCATCTCGTGAGCCTCACCGCAGGAATGGCCTCTGTGAATGGCCGGGATCAACCTGCATTTGACCCCGAAATCCCTCTCAGCCGCACGGATTCCGTCCAGGATTCCGTCCAGAATCGTTCGATAGGAAATCCCCTCGCGCGTGTGGGTCGTGGGATTGAAAAACATCTCGCGGTACTTCAGGTTCCCGAGCTTCACGCCGTCCTCGAGCGTTTCGTAGGCGACGCGCGCAAAGTCCTCCCTGTCCCTGATGGACCGGCACACGATGTCATAGACCTTCAGGAAATCGACCAGCGTATCGTAGGCATAAAATCTTGAGGGGTCATCCGACGGCAGTTCCAAACGGTGTTTCTTTGCCAGCTCAAAGAAGGTGCCAGGACGCACGGATCCCTCGAAATGTATATGAAGCTCCGCCTTCGGCAGCTTTCGCAGGAACTCCTCATATTTCATGCCCGTCCTGCGGCCGGCGCGCCTGTTGCCCGTCCCGGGGGGCCCACGGTCAGGGCCGCCTTGAAAACATCACCGGCGTATTCGGCGAGCTTCGGATCGGGATATAAAGGCATAGCGATCTGCGTCGTCGCGGGTTTCGCAGGCCAAGAGAAGCAGGACCCGAACCAGACGGCATGTCGCTGAAATCAAAAAACATGTCTGGAAGAGACTTGCCTACGCGGGCTGGTCCGCCTCGCGCGGCCGCGACTGAAGTCCCAAGGCCCACGACAGCACCGTTCCCGCGACAACAGTCCCCGCAAATACATACGGCAGCAGGTCCCACGGCGCGGGAGGGGCCGGATAGAGGGTCGCCGCAAGCGCGAATCCAAAGATCATAAGGGCGCTGGCGGAGAGCGCGATGTGATACCAGCGCAGTTCGCCCCGGCGGCCCAGAAAGAAGGGCACCGAGATGCAGGCCCAAAGATAGGTCGAGACGAACCCAAGGCTCGCGAGCTGAGCGCCGTAGGCCATTCCGTCCTCAAGCCGGACACCGCAGGCGACAAGGGCGAGCGGCAGGACCATCGCCACGATGCCCACGAGCGCTATGGCCCTGTGGGGAGTCGCGTTGACCGGGTGTGCGATCCCGAAGCCGGGCCAGAATTGGCCCCGGCGCGACATCGAGAACAGGACCCGTGCCGCGGCATTCATGCATCCGAGCATGCACGCAAAGAAGCTGAGCGTGATTCCAATCCCCACCACGATGGCCAGATGCGGCCAGCCCGCCGCGACGGCCAGATAGTCGAATGGAACGAATGTCTGGGCAAGATCGAGGCCGCTGCCCCTGAAGGCCATTGTGACCACATAGGCCATTGTCAGGTACAGGAGCCCGATCGGCAGGATGCACGCCAGGATCGCCCGCGGGATGGCCTTCAGCGCATGCTTCGACTCCTCGCCCAGCGTGGTGACGCTCTCAAAACCGGTCAGGCTCATGAACGCCAGTATTATCCCAAGGCGCATGCCCCGGGGCTTCACACCGGTGAGATGAAGCTGGTCGGCATCGAACCATTTGCCGGTGTGGATGATGAAAAGAACGGCAAGTGCGACCATTGTCCCCAGCGAAAGGCATTCGACGCCGAGCATGAGGTTCGTCGACAGGCTGATGCCGCGCCGCGCCGCCCACCATGCGGCCGCGACCGAGCCCGCAACAAGCGAGACCGCAACCGCCGAGGGCATATGAAGACCAAGCTGGGAGGCGACCTGCGCCGCGTAGAATCCCACGCTCGGAGCGCAGTCCGCCACGGCGAACGTCAGGGTCGCGAAATAGGTCCAGCCCGCGACCAGGCCCGCCCTCGGCCCCAGGCCCAGCTCAGCGAACGTGGAGAACGAGCCGGCCGACGCCGTACGCGACGTGAACACGTTGATATTCGCGGCAAGGAGCGCGTATCCCGCGGCAACCGGCACGAACAGCAGCCAGGTTCCGTTGCCCGCATTCGCAAAGACAAGCGGGATGAACATCGTCAGTCCGCCGGAAGGGGCCATTGAGCCGACGGTCTGGGCCAGGTTCTCGACGAAAGTCACGCAGTTGCGGCGCAGCGACCCCGCTTCCGGGCAGAGGGCTTTCGCTGGGGGTTCCTCGGGCATTCGCGGGATGAGGAGCACCTCAGATGCCACTCCCGGGTCCCTTTGGGCGGGACGAGCCCCAGATATGACTAAGGGCAAGGCAGGCATGGCTTGTGGTTTGATTGCTGCTGGGCTCCTGTGAATGGATTTTTGCGTGAAACATGATCGATCCGGAATTCCTTCCGGGGCCGCATGATCCGCCCCGTGCCCGCGACCGGCCCCGGCATCGCCCCGCCCCGCTCCTCGACCTTCGCCGACTCCGAATGGCGCGTGCTGGCGCGTTTCTGGCACCCGGTGGCCGTCAGCGCAAAGGTCAGGGACAGGCCCGTCGCCGCGCGCCTTCTCGACGAACGCCTCGTTGTCTTCCGCACCTCAGCGGGAATCACGGTCGCCCGCGACCTCTGCCTGCACCGCGGCGCCAGGCTCAGCCTGGGAGAGATGGCGGGAGAGGAGCTGGTCTGCGGCTTCCACGGCTTTCATTACAACCGCTTCGGGCACTGCACGCGGATACCGGCACATCCCGGGATCGCGATACCGGCGAAGCTGTGCCTTCAGACGTTCACATGCGCCGAGCGTTACGGACTGGTATGGGTCTGCCTGGCCGGCGACCCCGTGGCTCCGCTGCCCGACTGGCCCGAGGTCGAAGGCGGCGCCTATGAGATCATCCCCATGGAGCCGCTGGATTGGAACGCCTCGGCCGGCCGGCACACGGAGAACTTCAACGACATCGCCCACCTTTCCTGGGTCCACACGGGCACCTTCGGCCACCGGGAAACCCCGGAAGTCGTCCGGTATCCCGTGCAGGAGGAGGAGCACCGCCTCTCCATTGTCATTCCCGAGGCAAACCAGCACGACCGCGACGTCCATGGCGGGCGGCCGGACAGGATCAGCAAGGTGCGTTATGCGCAGAACGTCGACCTGCCCTTTGCCTCCAAGCTCCTGGTGGACTACTTTGAGGGGAGGCACCTTTACTTTTTCGACGTCGCGGCGCCCCTCTCCGTCGATTCCTGCCGCATCTTCGCGATCATTGGCCGGAATTTCGGCTTCGAGGATCCGCCGCAGGACATGCTGGCCTACAACCTTGCCGTGCTCGCCGAGGACAAGCCCTTCGTGGAGAGCCAGTGCCCGCAGGACCTTCCCCTGGACCTCCACGATGAGATCCACATTCCGGCCGACCTGCTCTCCGTCCGCTACCGAAAGAAATTGAAGGCCCTGGGGCTCGGCGAGCAGTTCGTCGCGTGACGGAACCCCGCGCCCGGTCCGCATCGGACCCGGCCCTACGCGAGGCTCCGGGGCGAAACGCTTACGGCCCGTCGTAGTGCTGATCGGGATATTCGCCCCTCAGCAGGCTCGGCTGAAGCTCGCGCTTGAGCATTCGAAGCTCGGTGGGGCAGCTGCCGTACTTCATCTTAATGTGCCTGGAGAAGTGAAAAGGGGTCTTGTAGCCGCACTGGTAGGCGATCTCGCTCACCGTCAGGCCGGTTTGGCGCAGCAGGAAGGCCCCCTTCTCGGCCCTGAGGTTCCATAGGTGCTGGATCGGGCTGACGCCGTGGCTGCGCTTGAAAAGGCGGTCGAGGTACTGCGGGCTCACGCCCGCGCGGCGGGCGATCTGACCGTTGTCGATGTGCTCGCAGAAATGGCTCTCGATGAATTCCTTGCCCCGGGTCACGGGCTCCGGGACCAGGGCCTCGTCCCAGTCGAGATTGGCCTGGTGGAGATAGGCGCAAATCATCGCCTCGCCCAGGGCGTCGCGGAATGCGCGTACCTCGTCGCGGTTCTCGCAGGCCAGCTTCTTGCCTATTTCCATCAGCTGGCGCAGCGTGTCGGAGACCTCGAGCGAGATCGGGGCCTTCTTCAGTTTCTGGCGGACCCAGGCCGAGCCGGCCGGCTCCCCGGTGTCGCACCATTGAATGATCGTCCTTGTGCCGCGCGGAAAATGGAATTCGACAGAATCGCCGCTGTAGATCAGCGCCACCCTTCCCGCCGGGATGTCCGCGGTCATGCCGTCCCAGCGAACCTCCATGGTTCCTTCGACGACAATGACAAGGTTCACTGAACCCGAGGGGACCGGACCAAAGGAGCCTCCGTTGGTGTAAGTTGTTTCACCAAAGATAAAGGGCTGGTTGCGGTAGAAAAGGCCCATCCGCGCAACACAGGAGCAGTCAGCGTGCCACAACCCCCTTCCTGGTTTCACCACGGATATTCGGGCCGAGCCCCCGGGATCCAGAGGCGATTGGGGCAAGCTTGCGCCATCCTGAGCCCATTCAAATCAATCCGCGGCATATCTGTGATTCCTCAGCCGCGGGCCGCGAGGACAAGGACATGATTATTGGGATTTGGGATATGCCGGATGGTTTAGCTCCTGCTTGGATGACGCGATATGCAAACCTTGCTTCCAAGCATATTGAGGGACTTGTCCAGGCGCGGCCTGCCCCTCGCGCTCGCCCTTTCGACCCTGGCTCTTTCGGCGGCCGGCCAGCAGGCGCCCACCCCTGCCCCGTCGACTATGCCGGATGCGGCCGCCCCGGCGACGACAACGACGTCGAGCAATTCAAATATCACGACGCTCGAGAAATACACCGTCAGCGACGTTCCCGTGGAGGACCAGATCCTTCCCACCGTCCGGCCCGTCGAAGGCGTCCTCGGCGATCCGACCGACGTCCTCGACATCCCAAGGTCAGTCTCGATGATCGACAAGGCCTGGATGGACGACCGGCAGGTCACCAATTCGATGGACTTTGGGCAGTTCGCAGCCGGCGTCTACTCCCCTGCCAGGTACGGCGTCCCGGCGACCCCGATCGTGCGCGGCGACAACGCCGAGATGTACGTCAACGGCCAGGCTGAGCTCTTCACCACGTCCAGCATCCTCCCCAGCTTCAACGGCGTGGAGGCGATGGACGTGGTCAAGGGTCCGGGCTCAGCCATATACGGCCCCCAGAGCGAGGGGGCCGGCGGCTATGCCAATTTCACGACCAAGGAGCCCTATTTCGACCGCGAGCACACGGATGTCTCCATGACGTTTGGGTACCTTGCGGACGGAGGGTCCTATTGGAACCCGGAGCTGACGATCGACACCAGCGCGCCCATCACGGACAACCTCGCCTACAGGGTCAGCTACCTGAGCCGCTACGGCCTCGGCTATTACGAGAACCAGAAGAACCAGACCCAGGACATTTACACGGCGTTCACCTACCATGCGACGAAGGCGCTTTCGCTCCAATGGTGGGGCCAATACTACGGAAACGTCATCGGCGACGTCACCGGGGTGAACCGGGTCACCCAGAATTTCATCAACACGGGAGAATACATCGGCGGCCAGGTGACCATCTATCCGGATGCACCGCCCTTCGGCATGGGCTATCCCGACGGCTCCTACGGCGTCCTCGACCCCACCACGGCCTACACCGTGAAGCTGCCCTGGAACAAGGCCCTCCTCTCCCCGGGCGATGTGGGACGGACAGAACGCTTCCAATCCCAGCTGATCTCGACCCTCATCCTCAGCCCCGATGCCAGCATCGTCAACAGGACCTACTTCGAGAACGCGAACGACCGGCAGTACAATCTCTGGGGCTACAGCGAGTACGTTCCCCTCATGGCCTCCGTCCAGGACCGCGCGGAATATCACCGCGATTTCACCCTGGGCGCCACGGAAAACAGGCTCATCGCGGGCGCCGACTTCCGGTACACCCGAATCGTCGCCTACCAGGACTATGCCGTCGAGCCCTTCTTCTACTTCGATCTGGACCAGCCCTCCTCAAACCTCGTGCTTCCGTCCTACTCGGTGCTCGGCAACACGCTCGGCGCCCCTTACCTGGTCCCGGGCCACTCGAAATACGGCGCCTACCTGGTCAACGATTCGGCCAACCAGGATTCGCACATCTACGACTCGGCGGCCTTCCTCCAGGACACGCTCACCCTGGACAAGCATCTGCTCCTCACCGCGGGCTTCCGGGTCGACCACATCAAGGCGGATGACGGCAACCCGGCCCTGAACCAGGTGGCCGACCCCGTCACCGGGGTGTTCTACAATCCCGGCATGTATGTCCCCCGCGGCAGCATCTACTACGCCGAGGACAGCGTGAACAATCCGTCGTATTTCGGCAGCCTCGTGTTCAAGGCCACGGACTCGCGCTCCTTCTATGTCAGCTACAACAGGGTCAGCGCGGTGCTGGGCTCCGAGAACTACGGCGGCCTGAACGTGGCGGAGATCACCGACGGGGCCAACACGCCGATCGGAACGCCGGCCCAGTACCATTCGCAGCTGGAAACGTCGCTCATGACGAAGAGCATCCTCTACGAGGCCGGCTACAAGGAGAGCTTCCTCGGCAACACGCTCTTTGTCGACGCGGCGATCTACCAACAGACCAAGGAAGAGCCCCAAGTCGAGGGGCCCGCGTACCTGGTCAAGGCCGAGGGGATCGAGCTCGATGCGGTCTACCAGCCGACCAAGGCCCTCTCGGTGAACGCGAATTTCACGTACGAGAACGTGACCGACTTTGGATCGGCATTCTTCCAGCAGACGAACAGCTACCTGGACGGCTACCCCGTCGGATTCGAAGTCGACGGCCAGTCGGGCACCGGCAATGGAAGCCCGAACTACAGCAGCGTCCCGCAGAACAACTACGCCGGGTACTACACGCCGGCGGGCAACCGGATGAAGGCCCCGGGCGTCCCGAGCGTCCTTGGAAACGTGTTCGTGCAGTATCAATGGAAGTCGGGCCTGGGCTTCGGCTTGGGGCCGCAGTTCCAGGGCAGGCAGTACGCGAACGACGAGGACACGCTCTCCATTCCCGCCGAGTACGAGCTCGACGGGTTCATCTACTACCGGGCCAAGACGTGGGATGTGACCGTCAACATAAAGAACATGACGAACGAGCGGATCCTCGACCCCATAGACGTCACCTTTGCCGGCAACGACGCCATCTACGTGCGGCCCCCGATCAGCGCCTCGATCACCCTACGCCTGCGGTTCTGATGATGTCCCACGGTATCCCCGTCCGCTGAAAGGGTCTCACCTCCGCGGGGCGCCCCGCCGCCCCGTCCGATTCCGCGACGAGACTTAAAATGAAAAACCCCGACCGCGTTCTTGTCCACGACTGGCATCCCCTGGCGAAGGTGGAGGATTTCACCGGGCGGAGCGTCCTGGCCGCACGCCTCCTCGGGGAGGACCTCGTCCTCTGGACGGACGGCCAGGGCACGTACCATGCATGGAGGGACCTCTGCATCCACCGTGGAGCAAGGCTTTCGCTTGGAAAGGTGAAGGACGGCTGCCTGCAGTGCCCCTACCACGGGTGGACTTACAACGGGGCGGGGACGTGCGTGAGGATTCCCGCCCACCCCGGCCAGAAGCCCCCACCGCGGGCGGTGGTCGAGGTGCACGGCTGCAGGGAGGCCTACGGCTGGGTGTGGGGGTGCCTCTCAGACACGCCGAACGAGCTGCCGGCCTTCCCCGAATGGGGTGATGCCCACGTTCGCAATTTCACGATGGGGCCCTACGAACTGAACGCCGGCGGTCCCCGGATCATCGAGAACTTCCTCGACCTGGCGCACCTGTCCGTCGTGCACGAGGGGATCCTCGGCGTCGAGGGCCGCGGGGAGATCGGGCGATACCAAGTCGAGAAGCGCCCGGACGGGGTCTACGCAACCGATATCGTCGTGTGGCAGCCGGACCCCGACGGATCCGGCCAGCCCGCGGCCGCACACTACACCTACAGGGTCATCCGCCCGCTCGCGGCGTACCTGACCAAGCGGGCGGGGAGCAGCGTCTTCACGATGATGATCGTTGCGACCCCGGTGGACGAAATCCTCAGCAGGGTCTGGATCGTGTTTTCGATGAAGGGCGCGGACAGCACGCCCTCCCAGCAGCTCTTCGACTGGACGGAGCGCGTGTTCCTTCAGGACAAGCCCGTTGTCCAGTCGCAGCGCCCTGAACTCCTTCCGCTCGATCTCCAGGCCGAGCTCCACCTCAACTGCGACCGCACCTCGATCGCCTACCGGCAGTGGCTCAATGAGCTGGGTGTCGGGTTCGGCACCTCCTAGGGACCCGCGCCGCCTGTGATCGACGACCCCGTCCTCCTCAATGACTGGCACGTGGTGGCCCGCGCCTCCGAACTTGCCGCGGACTCCGTGAGGCCGTCGCGGCTTCTCGGCGTCGACATCGTCATCTGGCGCGGCGGCGACGGGATCCAGGTCTGGGATGACCTGTGCATCCACCGCGGGGCGAAGCTCTCGGGCGGCCGCGTCAAGGAAGGCTGCCTCACCTGTCCCTACCACGGCTGGACCTACGACTCGGCGGGGAAATGTGTGCGGATCCCGGCGCATCCCTCACAGACGCCGCCGCCCCGGGCCCATACCCGGACCCATCCCGTGAGGGTGGCCTACGACCTCGTCTGGACAAGCCTCGGCACGCCGGCGGGCGACCTGCCCCCCTTTCCCGAATGGGACGATCCCGCCTACCGAAACATACCGTGCGGGCCCTACCCTTTCAACGCGCTCGGGCCCCGCGTCATCGAGAACTTTCTCGACGTGGGACACTTCCCGTTCGTCCACGCCGGCTACCTCGGGGACCCCGGACACACCGAGATTGACGACTATGAGGCGGAGATCACGCCGACGGGGGTCATCGCCAGGGACATTCCCATCTGGCAGCCGGACCCGGACGGCACCGGACAGTCCGCCAAGGTCTTCTACACCTACGAGGCCCTCAGGCCCCTCACGGCACGGTTCACGAAGGCGCAGGGCGACAAGCGATTCAGCATGATCGACATTGTCACGCCCGTCGATGAGGGGCACAGCCTCGCCTGGGCGATCATGGCCATGAACTACTCATTCGAGGTCCCGGCCGAGAAGATCGTGGTTTTCCAGGACGAGGTCACCGCCCAGGACCTGCCGATTGTCGAATCCCAGCGGCCCGAGATGCTTCCGCTGGACCTCCAGGCCGAGCTGCACCTGCGCTCGGACCGCACCGCAATCGCCTACCGCAAGTGGCTGAGGCAGCTCGGGCTCAAATACGGCACTTCGTGACGAATCGCGCAACCCCTCCCCGGTCGCGAGGCGAAAGGCAGCGGACTTGATCCCGCCCCAAAGGCCGCGACCCTGATGAGCACCTCCTCCATTGCCGACATCGTGCGGCCCAACGAGGCCACGTTCTCGGACCATGACCGCGACGTCCTCGCGTCCTTCTGGCATCCCGTCGCGTTCGCGTCCGAAGTCGCGGACAAGCCGCTTGCGCGGAGGCTCCTCGATGTGCGCCTGGTCGTCTTTCGCGGCGAGGGCGGCATCGCCGTCGCGCGCGACCTGTGCGCCCACCGCGGCGCGTCGCTCAGCCGCGGATGGATGGACGGGTGCACGCTTGTCTGCGGGTACCACGGCTTCAGGTATGCGGGAGACGGCTCGTGCTCGGGCGTCCCGGCCCAGGATCCGTCCGTTCCCCTGTCGCGGAAGCTGCGGCTGCGCACTTTCCCCGCGGTCGTCACGCACGGCCTCGTCTGGACCTGCCTGCGGCCGCCCGCGCGCGCCCCGGTTCCGGAATGGCCGGACCTTGCCCGGGCGGACAGGCAGAACCTGGAGCTGCCCCCGTCCACCTGGAAAGCGGCCGCTCCGCGGCAGGTCGAGAACTTCAACGACGTGGCGCACCTGTCGTGGGTCCACACCGGGACCTTCGGCAACCGGAATGCGCCCCGGATCGACGACTACAAGGTGGTCGAGCAGCCGGACTCGCTGGAGTTTTCGCTCAGGTACCCGCAGGTGGACCGCGACACCTTCCTCAAGCGGGAGAACGCGATCACCTCAATGACCTACGTCTACACGCTGAGGCTGCCCTTCGCCACCAAGCTCGGCGTCACTTCCCCGGACGGGAGGATACTCGACATCTACGACATCGCGTCGCCGGAGACGGCGCGCCAGACGCGGGTGTACATGCTGCTGTCCCGCAATTACGACCAGCTGGAGGCGGCGGGTCCTGCGATCGACTACCAGCTCCACGTGAACCAGGAGGACATTCCCGTGGTGGAGGACCAGTATCCGGAGGACCTGCCCCTGGACCTCCGCGAGGAGGTCCACATTTCCGCAGACCGCATGTCCATCGCCTACCGTAGGCGCCTCGTCTCGCTCGGCCTCAGCGGATCCTGGATCGCCTGAGGATGGCACGGGCGTTGCTGAAATCATTTCGCCCTATGCCCGCCATGCGACGCAACGCCGCTCCCGCTTGGGGGCCGGCTTCCCCCGAACGGCATGGATCCTAACCTCCGAGGCGGCGAAGGCGGCGGTTCGCCGCCCGCTGCGCCGACGCTCCGACGAAACTCCCTCAGCGGGCTGGAGAACGTCGCCCAGACGCTGGGAACGATGGCGCCCACCGGCACGCTGGGTGTGATCATCCCGCTGCTCATCGGCAAGACCGGCAACGGGACATGGCTCCTTTTCCTGGCTGTCCTGGGGATCTGCCTGCTGATACTGGTCAACATCAACGGATTTGCGACCCGTTGCGCCTCGGCGGGCGGCCTGGCCACCTACGCGCGGCTCGGTCTCGGCCGGCGGGCGGGGGTATTCGCAGGCTGGATCTACATCGGGGCCATGCTCTTCGGCGCGGCGAGCTCGGCTCCCTCCGCGGCCTACTACGCCTGCCTCGTCATTTCCGAAACCACGGGGATACCGAATGGCGTGCCGCTGGGGGCGGCGATCACCACCCTTGTCGTGATTGCCGCCTGGTGGACCGCCTTCAGGGACATGAAGCTGTCCGGCGACGTCATGATCGTCATCGAGGCCACCTCGCTGACTGTCATGATTGCGATCATCGCCATCGCGATGCTCAGGAGCGGCGCCTGGATCGACCGGCCCCAGCTGCGGCTCGAGGGAGCCGGGCCGGGTGCGTTCAGCGCCGGACTGGTGCTCACCTTCCTCACCATGGGGGGCTTCGAGAGCGCGACAACCCTGGGCGAGGAGGCGCGCCACGCGAAGCGGGCGATCCCGAGGGCGATCCTGGGCTGCGTGCTTCCGATCGGCATCCTCTATCTCGGCATGACCTACCTTCTCGTGGGCCTCGGCAGGAAATTCGGCATCGCCCTCGACCAGCTCGAGACCCCGTTCGACACCCTCGCCAAGCTGAGCCGCCACCCCTTGCTCGGCACCCTGAGCTCCATCGGCGTCGCGCTCAGCTACTTTGCATGCGCCCTGGGATCGATCAACGCCGGTTCGCGGACGATGTATTCCATGTCCGAGGACGGCAATTTCTTCGGGTCGTTCGGGCGTGCCCACCCCGTGAACGCGACGCCCCATCGGGCGATCGCGCTCTTTGGGCTTCTCTCGATCGCGATCCCCTCGGGGCTCCTCTTCTCGGGCGTGACGCTCTATTCCGTGATCGACTATGTCTCCCAGCTGTCGGCCCTCGGGTTCATCGGGGCCTACTTCATGGTCTGCCTCGCCGCGCCTTTCTTCCTGGCAAAGGAGGGCGGAGCCAGCTGGCAGCGGATCGCGGCTTCCGTGTCCGCCCTCCTGCTTCTCGGAGTCGTGATGGTCCAGAGCGTCTACCCGGTGCCTCCGGCGCCCGCGTGCTACCTGCCGTACGTCTTCGCGGCGACTATGGCCGCGGGAATCGCCGTCTCCCTGTGGGTGCGGAGCGAGCCCAGGATGCTCAAAGCCGCATGAAGGCCTTCGTCAAGGGTGACATCGACGGGTTCATAGCCCTCTGGCTCGACAACCTGGTGGTCGCGATCGTCATGGTGAAGCTGAGCCTCGGCTTTCCTCTCTACCTGGATCCGCACCTGTTCTACTCGCGGCTCATGCCCGCATCAGCCGTCGGGCTCCTGATCGGCAACCTCTACTACGCCTGGCAGGCGCACCGCCTCGCGCGGAGGGAGAACCGCGCCGACGTGTGCGCGCTGCCCTTTGGGATGAGCATCATCCTGCTCGTCACCTTCGTGTTCCTGGTCCTCTATCCCGCAAAGGTCCGTGCGCTCAACGCCGGTCTGAGCGAGGCCGACGCCAGCATGGCTGCGTGGCGGGCGGGCGTCGGCGCCGCCTTCATCATGGGCCTCATCGAGTGCGCCGGGGCTTTCGTCGGCGCCTCGATCCGGCGGCTGACGCCGCGGGCGGCCCTGCTCTCGACCCTGGCGGGGATCGCGCTGGCGTTTCTGGCCCTCGACTTCTTCTTCCGCGCGTATGCCTTTCCCGTGGTCGGCCTAACGACGCTGTGCCTCTCGTTTGTCTTCTATTTCGGACGGGTCGGACGCCACCTTCGCGTCCCCCGGGGATTGCTCATCCTGCTGGCCGGGACAGCCCTGGCGTGGGCGTCGCATTATATCTCGGGATCGACGATGGTCCCGGTCGGGAAGCTCGATTTTGGCACGCTTGGGATCTACCCGCCCATCCCCAATCCCTCTCTCCTGCTCACGTGGTGGCACTCGATCGGCGACAGCCTGCCGGTCGTCCTTCCTCTGGGTCTTGTGAGCACCCTCTGGTCCCTGCAGACCATCGAGTCCGCGGAGGCGGCAGGCGACGGTTACGACACCCGGAATTGTCTGCTTTTCAATGGGTTCGCGACGATGGGGTCCGCGATTTTCGGGTCGCCGTTCCTGGCCACGATCTACTTCGGTCATCCCGGCTGGAAAGCCATTGGATCCCGCGCGGGCTATTCCGTCCTCAATGCGGCCGCCATGACTCTCATCGCATGCACGGGAACCCTGGGGATCATCGTCCACTTCATCCCTGTGGAGGCCGGAATGGCCCTCATCATCTGGATCGGCCTCGCGATGACCGCGCAGGCGTTCGAGGCCGTCCCGCCACGGCACATCCCGGCCGTCGTCGTCGGCCTGGTCCCGGCGCTGGGAGCCTACACGGAGTTTGCCATCAAGCGCACGCTGCTGGCCGTCGGCTACGGGACACAGGAACATCCGATACCCGCCACGCTCAACACCCTGTTTGCCGACAGGGCGGACTATTACTCGGCCGGGGTCTTCGCCATAGGCGAGGGCTACATCTACACTTGCATGATCCTCAGCGCGGCGACCGTGCACATCATTGATCGGCGCTTCAGGCAGGCCGCGGCATGGTTTGCCATCGGGGGAGTCATCGCCCTCCTGGGCCTCGCCCACAACTTCAGGATCACGGGTTCAGACATCATCGGGGTGCTGGGCTACGCACCCGGAGCCATCCCGCTGGCATATTTCATAATGGCCGGGATCTGCCTGATCACCGACCGGCTCGCGGGCCGCGAGGCCCTCCCGCCCGAGGGGAGCGGACACTGAGCCCATGGCTCCGCTACGCCGTGAATTCCCCGCCCAGCCCAAGGCCTACCAGCGCGTTCCTGTAGCAGGTCGAGAACCGGTCCGCCCGGATGTGGAATTCCTCGGAGAGGTCCAGCGGAAGCTCTTCCGGCCGCTGGGCCTCGACGAAGGGCCTGTCCTCGGAAACCACCTGGTTCTGCAGCGCGATGGAGCTGTCCTCCGGCTTGTCCAGGTCGAAGTCCCGGGTCAGCCGGAACAGGACGTTGGTCTCGCGCGCGGAGACGGGCGATGGCAGGTTGTAGGCCACGAAGTTCCGCTCCGGGCCGAAGCAGATGCGAAGCCTCGTGTAGAACGGAAACGTGAGGTCATACGTATAGTGGATGTGCTCCACGGGTCCCTTCCTCCCGAAATCCTCGATCGAATGCCGGTCGTAGTCCGCCTCGAAATGGATGCCCGTGCCGCCCACCTCGACGTCGTATTTCGGCACCTCGGGCCTCTCGGGATTCCCAAACGTTCCGACGTGCACGAAGGAAAGGTGGGCCAGGTCGTTGAAGTTCTCCGTGTGGCGCGCGGCGGAACACTTCCAGACCCCCGCGGCCAGCTTCATCTGCTTCAGCCCCGGGTCATCAAGCTCCGGCCAGTCGGGCAGCGGCTGGCGCGGCTCCTTTGCGAGGCAAACCCAGACGACCCCGAACCTCTCCTCGGCGAGCACCGTCTGGAGACAAAGCTTCTTTGGAATCGCCACGTCGGGCTGGGCGGGGATTCGCGTGCATTGGCCGTTCGCGCCATATCGGAATCCATGGTAGGCGCAGACGACCTCCTCGCCCTCCACCCTGCCGAAACTGAGGGGAACGCCCCTGTGGATGCAGATATCCTTTGCCGCCACCACCCGGCCTCCCGCGCGGTAGAGCACGAGCTTCTCGTCAAGGAGCGTGGCGGAAAATGGCTTGGGTCCCCCGATGTCGGACGAGAAGGCGACCGGATGCCAGAACGAGGCGAGCGCCGCCCAATCCGAGGGCGTGAACGTGCAGTTGCGGGGAAGCACCGCAGGCTCCAGGGGTGCGAGGGTCTGTTGCATGGGATTCAGGGGGCGCGGTTTTCCAAGCATTCCATGTGCCACGGGGATCGCGCCGCGATGTTTCGGTTGAACCGAATTGCGGCATGGGGTCAACTTCTCGCACGCGGCCCCGACGCGCCGTCGTGCGTCTAACATGAAGCTCAAAGTCTACAGGAACCTTTGGGGCGTCCCAGGCCCCAGGGACGCCGCGATCGCGTCGATCATGGACGCGGGGTACGATGGAATCGAGGCGATCCTCTTCACGCCCGAGGAACACGCCGAGATGAAGAGGACGCTGCTTCACCGGAAAATCCCCTTCAAGGGAACCATCTGGACTCGGGACGCAGGTCCCCGCGCGGCGGACCATCTTCGCCTGTTCAACCTGCAGCTCCAGGACTTGATCCGCACAGGCGCCGACTCGATCAACGTGATCGGCGGCCACGACTGCTGGTCGCCGGGCGAGTCCCACCGGTACTTTGAGGGTGCCCTCAAGTCGGGTGACGCGGCCGGCCTGCCGGTCGCCCACGAGATTCACCGCAACTCGGCGCTTTTCCATCCCACGGCCGCGAAACGCATCCTCAAGCTGTACCCCGAACTCCGGCTGACCTGCGACTTCAGCCACTGGGTGGTTGCCTGCGAGCGCCTGATCGACGACCAGCTCGACCTCATCCGCCTCTGCGCCGCGCGGGCGGACCATGTGCACACCCGGGTGGGCACCGAGGAGGCCCCGCAGGTCGCGGACATCCGCGCCCCTGAGGCGCTGCCCTACCTCCTCGCGTTTGAGCGCTGGTGGGACATCATCTGGGAGGAGCAGCTGGCGCGCGACGAGGCGGTCTCAACCCTCTGTCCGGAATTCGGCCCTCCGCCTTACCTGCCGACGCTTCCCTATTCAGGCAAGCCCGTCGCCAACCTTGCGGAAATCTGCGACTGGCAGAAGGACCGGCAGATCGCCCGTTTCAACACATGGATGACCTCGAGGAAAAGCACAGGGGGGACTGTCGACTCAATTCCACCCCCGCGCAAACCCTCGGCGTTCAAGCCCGCCAAAGAACATCGCGGGAAATGAGCCGTTCACTTTCTCTCGGGGAGCGCATCCCTCGCCGCCCGCCGGACATCCGCGCAACGGATTGAACCGCTGAAATTCCATGAGGCAAATCGGCGGCGGAAGGATTCCTCAACCAGGATTTACGAATTCGCTTTCCTTGATCGGACCTGCGATGGCAAACCCACCCTTGCCGGTGGGTCGCTGACGAGGAAAGGCTGAACCTTACTCAGTCAGGCTATCGACGGCAATGGGCACCGTCGCTGGAGTCTTTGGCGCCTTGCTCGGCTTGAACTTCCTCCTCGGCTTGGAGGGCTTCCTGGGGGCAGCCTTCTTGAGTTTCTTGCTCCTGGTGAGTCCCGCCGCCGCCTTGATGTTGCTGACTGCGGCTGTGCTGACCTTGTATTTCTCGGCTACCGCCTTTGTCGTCATCCCCTTCTTCAGGGCAGAGATTATTCCTTTCTTGATGGGGACCGTGATCCTGGCCCGTTTCCTCTTCGACGCCGTGACCACCGCGACGGTATCCGCTATCTCCAACAGTTCCTGGATGCTGTCGTAACCCAGTTTCTTCAGCAGGGATGCCACTCTTCGAAGAGCCGTCTTCTTCTTGCGTGCATCCGACTTGATCGACCTCGCTTTGAGAGAGGCGAGTTTCCGTTCCAGTTTCAGGATTTCTTTGTCGTAGCTCATTATTTGTTTTTTTGGGGAGGGGTTTTACGGAAGGAAAATTGCGCCGGACCTGGTCTGCCTAGCCGACGGCAATCGGCGAATAGTAGTGCTCTAGGTCCTTCGCCCAACAAAAATCTATAACAAAAATCGCGTTGGGCCGGAAGAAGGCAAGAGCCGGTATGCCGGATAACTGGCAACCTCCGGGCGACCCGAGGGTCCCAAGACTTCCCTTCCCCTTTAAGGTCCCATGTGGCAGCTAAAACTCGCGCTAGTCGGCTATTGTTTGCCGGGCGCGAGGTCGATTTCACTGCCGTTTGTCACAGCACATGAATTCGCACATTGGATTCTTCACCGGAATTCAGTCACAGGGTGTGGATATGATCCGTTCCGGCCGCTCCGACGAGCCGATCCGAATTTTGGCCTTCAGTGCAGGGCACACGGATTTACATCGCTGGTCGCCACTGTCACTTCCCATTTCCGCACGTCAACACCCCTCACGAGCAACCACACAGGCAGTGACAACCCCCCGGGCAACATCAACAGAAGCAGGCTGCCGGGTGCATACGCGGGCGCGAGGACCAGCAGGAAGTTCCTTGCGATGAATGCGAGACCACCGAGCGTCATAAGGACTCCGAGAAATTTCGGAAGGTATCCTGATCGAAAGATCAAGTACCCACGCAGCACCCAGGCCACGCCGTAGAACACCGTGAACATCACGCCACCGTACGTAAACAACTTGAGCGACAGCAGTGCGAAAGTATCAAGTTGATCGGGCGCGAAGGTCTTCAAGTAGCCAGCGCCTCCCAGGATGAGCGACGGCGCGAGGTAAGAGAGCTCGCAGGTGGCAAAGACCGCGGTGCCCACGAGTCCAAAGAACGCGGCGAGGAGGGCGATATCCTTGCGGACGGGCCTCAGCAACACGTACAGAATAAGCGACAGCGCAATATCACACACGGATTCTACGAGGTAGCCGGCGAAGCCCATGCGGAACAGCGACTCAAAAGCCTTGATGTTTTGCGCCGTGGCGGTCGCGCTGGACGAAACTATGAGCCTGGACGGAACGTAGGCCTCACCAAAACCACCCGCGACGAGCGAGAGCAGCAATAGGATTCCTGCAATCCTTGCGTACGTCTGTACAGACACCGCCCGCGTGGGCGCAACCTGACGATCTTCGCTCGGTCCAGTGGTCACAAATGGATCCCTCCTAAAAGGGAGCAGTCGATCGTGGATATGTGCAGCAAGTCATGGCCACCGACATGCCAAGGATGTGAAGAAACGAAAATTTAGATAATAGCGACATCGCGCCGGAGTTTCTCAGGCTTCCCATTTTATAAGGTGTGGATTTACCATGGAGAACCTGAGGAGGTTGCACTTTCAAGCCGGCATTCGTAGAATGAAATTGCGAATCTGAGGGGCTCCCAGCTATCTTGGCGTCACTCTGCATTTGCGCAGCTAACTCCAGAACAGTCAACTCCCGCCGCGTGAGTTGCTTATCAAATGAAAATGGAGCGCGTCGCATTCCACGTTGAATGTCCACGAAAGATTCGGAAAAATAACTCGATCCTGCACTCACTGTTTCGAGGACCGTGCGCATTCCTTCTGTTTCGTTGCGACGTACTCTTCCACCGCCCGATCCAGAGGTTTCAGCTCCCGCGGCTCACGATAGTTGGCTAACGCATAGTCTAGGTAAGACAGCAACGGACGGGGGCGCCCACTTAGACGGCGGAAGGCGCCCTCGGCTTCTCGCAACTGAGTATCCGTCAGAAATGTCGTAGTCTGACGCAGCCCCGCGGCCTCCTGAGCCGCCCGAATTTCCAGCACTGACTTCTGGACGGCTGCTTCCTCCCGAGACTTGAAGTTCTTGCGAATCGGGACGCCATGCAGCCAACCGGAAACGCGACAGGACGAGGTGCCGTTGCGGTTAGTAAACCGCGCAAGTTCGAACGATGTGTTTGCGGACATGCTAATGTTGCCACGTCAACTGGCAACCTAGCCTCGACCAAAACTTAAGTCCTTCTCGCGAAGAACTTAAACTGGTGCCCAGGGTGGGG
>Ga0302325_10005498_pt1 | contig 28766 bp, 25 predicted proteins | sample Palsa_T0_2_FD_201948 | JGI IMG/M metagenome (GOLD analysis project Ga0302325, IMG submission 201948) | Peat permafrost microbial communities from Stordalen Mire near Abisko, Sweden - Palsa_T0_2 | ecosystem: Environmental > Terrestrial > Soil > Palsa > Peat permafrost | place: Sweden: Abisko...
CGCCGATTTGTTCCTGGATACGCTGCCTTCCGGCACGCGAGCCGCCGCCAGCGACGCCTTGTGGGCGGGCCTGCCGGTGCTGACCTGCCGCGGCAACACGTTCGCAGGACGGGTTGCAACGAGCCAGCTCCATTGCCTCGGGCTCGACGAGCTGGTGACGCCGAGTCTCACCGAATACGCCACGATCGCGCAATGGCTCGCGCAAGACCGCGACATCCTCGCGGAAATAAGAAAGCGCCTTGCCGAAAACAGGTCGACCTCACCGCTGTTCGACACCGATCTCACGCGCCGCCACATCGAAGAGGCCTACACCGTCATGTGGGCGCGCCGGCAGGCCGGCGAGAGCCCTCGCGGCTTCGATGTCGAAGCCCGACCGGACACCCCGCCGGCGCCTGCTCCGGCTGCGCCCGAGAGCGTGGCTCGCCCTGCAGATGCACCAGCGGATGCAGCTGCGGCTGCGGACGCCGCCGCGGCTGTACCAGCGGATCCGGCTGTCTCGCCCCCTGCGGATGCCCCCGCCGCGCCGGCCCCGGCGCCGGACATCCCGGCCTGATGCCTGCCGGCGGATTCACGCCGGCGGCGAGCGCAGCAATTCCATCGGCACGATCGGCGCATCCTTGGAACTGCGCAGCGTGAGCGTGGTCTTGACGTTGAGCACGTGGGGCACCGCGGTCAGATCGGTCACGAACGCCTGGAACTTGGGCAGGTTCGGCGCCACGCATTTGAGGATGAAATCGATCTCGCCCGACAACATCCAGCATTCCCGAACCAGCGGCTGGCCGCGCACGAAGCTCTCGAACGCCTGGAGATCGGCCTCGGCCTGGCTCGACAGATGCACCATCGCGAACGCGATCACCTCGCAACCGAGTTCCTTCTCGTTGAGGAGCGCGCGGTAGCCGCGGATGTAGCCGGCCTCCTCGAGCGCACGGACGCGGCGCAAGCAGGGTGGGGCCGAAATGCCGACCCGTCTCGCCAGCTCCACATTCGTCATGCGGCCGTCCTCCTGGAGCTCCCGCAAAATATGGCGATCGATGGCATCGAGGTGTCGCACCAGGTCGCGTCTCCCCATGGGCCGGCAAGGGGCAAGCCGTGCCGGAATTCTGATTGAAAAATAGGCCACACCGCCGCTTATGTCAGCAACAGAGCCTGATTGTAGCGCGGCACGCCCCTTTCTTGAAACTTTATTGCGCCGGCACGCTTCACGGGCGCGTTACCATGTATTGCCCAAGCCGGGAAAAAATGCGAATTCAGGGTTGCGTTTCTTGCATAGCTTTGGCAAAGCCCTACATAAACGACGCCGGTGCGCCATGCGCCGACCGGGCCGGCCCCGGGGGGCTTGGTCCCGGCTGAGAGCGGGCCCTGCCCGGAGAAGCAAGCATGTCGACATTTATCCATGCCAAGGTCGTGATCATCGGTTCCGGCCCGGCCGGCTATACGGCTGCCATCTATGCCGCGCGCGCCATGCTGGAGCCGATCCTGATCCAGGGAGTCCAGCCGGGCGGCCAGCTCACGGTCACCACCGATGTGGAGAACTATCCGGGCTTTGCCGACGTCATCCAGGGCCCCTGGCTGATGGAGCAGATGGAGAGGCAAGCGGCCCATGTCGGCACCAGGCTGGTCGCCGATCACGTCAATGCCGTCGATCTCGGCCGGCGGCCATTCCGCATCGCCTGCGATTCCGGCGACGCCTATGTGACGGAAACCCTGATCATCGCCACCGGTGCCCAGGCGCGCTGGCTGAACCTCGCCTCCGAGCAGGCGTTCCGCGGCCACGGCGTTTCCGCCTGCGCCACCTGCGACGGGTTCTTCTACAAAGGCAAAAAGGTCGTGGTGGTCGGCGGCGGCAACACCGCCGTCGAGGAGGCGTTGTTCCTCACCAATTTCGCCGACAAGGTGACGGTGGTCCATCGCCGCGACGCGTTCCGCGCCGAGCGCATCCTGCAGGACCGCCTGTTCAGGAATACCAAGATCGACGTGGTCTGGGACCACGAGGTGGCGGAGATCGGCGGCCCGGAACAGCCCCGCAAGGTCGCGGAGGTCAGGCTGCGCAACGTCAGGACCGGCGCGCATTCCACGATCTCCACCGACGGCGTGTTCATCGCCATCGGCCACACGCCGGCCACCGAATTGTTCGCCGGCCAGATCGAGATGAAGCCGTCCGGCTACATCAAGACCGCGCCCTCGACCGCCACCTCGGTGCCCGGCGTGTTCGCCGCAGGCGACGTCGCCGACGAGATCTACCGCCAGGCGGTGACCGCGGCGGGGATGGGGTGCATGGCGGCGCTGGAAGCGGAGCGCTTTCTCGCCCACAACGCGATCAACCGCGCCGCCGCCGAATAGGCCGCGCGGAATCCCGGTTCCGCACGAGCGGAACCGGATTGCAACACCGGAATGTTCCGGGCTCGCGGCCAAATCCCGCGCAGCAGCCATCCAGGGAATTTCGCACCCGCGATTTTGATCGATCATGGACTGGGACAAACTCAAGGTCTTCCACGCCGCCGCCGAAGCCGGCAGCTTCACTCACGCGGGCGAGCAGCTCGGGCTGTCGCAATCGGCGGTTTCGCGCCAAGTGAGCGCGCTGGAGCAGGAACTCACGGTGTCCCTGTTCCATCGCCATGCCCGCGGGCTCATTCTCACCGAGCAGGGCGAATTGCTCTATCGCACCGCCCACGACGTGTTCATGAAGCTCGAATCGGCGCGCGCCAAGCTGACCGACAGCCGCGAGCGCCCCAACGGCGATCTCAAAATCACCACCACGGTGGGGATCGGCGTCCATTGGCTCACCCCGCGGCTCGGCGAATTCGGCGATCTCTATCCCGACATCCGCATCACCCTGATCACCACCGACGAGGAGCTCGATCTCGCCATGCGCGAGGCGGACGTGGCGATCCGCCTGCGCCAGCCGACGCAGCCCGACCTGATCCAGCGCAAGCTGTTCTCGGTGCACTTTCACGCTTATGCCTCGCCGGAATATCTCAAGCGCCTCGGCACGCCGCGCACCCCCGACGAGCTCGACAAGCATCATCTGCTGGTGCTCGGCGGCAACGTGCCCTCGTTCCTGCAGAATACCCGCTGGCTGGTCGACGTCGGCCGCAACGGCAAGGGCCCGCGCACGCCGCATCTCATCATCAACAACATCATCGGCATTTTGCGCGCGTGCCAGGCCGGGCTCGGCATCGCCATGCTGCCGGATTACATCGTGGAGGAGGACGGCGGGCTGGTGCAATTGTTCAACGAAGAGGAGACCATCGCGCTCGACGCCTATTTCGTTTACCCTGAGGAGCTCAAGTCGGTCGCCCGCGTGCAGGCCTTCCGCGACTTCCTCGTCAGCAAGGCGCAGCGCTGGAGTTATTAAAGCTCTCTGTCCGCGCGGATTCGTCGCGCATCCGCTGGCATGGCAGACATGCGGCTCGCAGGGTGCCGCGGTGCATCGCAATTGCCATATACGAGGCTGTCGGCGGCACATCGTAGCGTTCAAGTACGTGCCGCCGGCTGTTCCCTCTGGAAGGTGATGGCCGATCGCGTGATCGGCCAAACTGCGCCGGGCCTTGTTGGCCCGGCTTTTTTTGCACCATCGCGCACTCCCGTCATCCCTCTGTCCGTCATCCCACTTGTGCCGGGCACCTGCCTCTCTCATCATGGCGTAACGGTAAGTCGGTGCGGAATCCCGGACCGATAAAAGCGAGACCAAGATGACGGTGCGATTGGACGCGGGCGCCGGCACGGTGCACTGGGGCTATCTCGACGCCACCTTGGCGCCGGTGACATCGATCGGCAGCGGTGAGACCGTGACGATCTCAACCGTCTCGGGGCCGCCGGACGCGCTGCCGCCGCCGCCGGCCACGGTTCCGCAAGCGCTCTACGACATCCACAATGCCAAAACGCGGCGCATGCTGCCGGGCCACATGTGCACCGGGCCGGTGGCGGTGCGCGGCGCAAGGCCGGGCCAGGTGCTGCAGGTCGACATCGAGGACATCGCGCTGCATTACGACTGGGGCTACACCGCGATCCGTCCGCTCAAGGGCGCCCTGCCCTATGATTTTCCCGAGCCGCGGATGATCCATGTGGCGCTGGAGCGCAATCGGATGGTGGGCCGGCTGCCCTGGGGCACCGAGATTCCGCTGCGGCCGTTCTTCGGCGTGATGGCGACCGCACCGCCGCGCGCCTGGGGCACGGTGTCGAGCATCCAGCCGCGCCAGTTCGGCGGCAACATGGACAACAAGGAGCTGGTCGCCGGCACCACGCTCTACCTGCCGGTGTTCACGGACCATGCGCTGTTCTCGGTCGGCGACGGCCATGGCGCCCAGGGCGACGGCGAAGTCTGCGTCAACGCCATCGAGACCGGCCTGATCGGCCGCTTCCGGCTCACCATCCGCGACGACATGAGCCTCGCCTGGCCGATGGCGGAGACGCCGACCCACGTCATCACCATGGCGTTCGATCCCGACCTCGACGATTGCGTCGTCGTCGCGCTGCGCCAGATGCTCGACCTGATCGAGAGCCGCACTATGCTCAAACGCCACGAGGCTTACATGCTATGCAGCCTCGCCGCCGACCTGCGCGTCACCCAGGTGGTCAACGAGTACAAGGGCATCCACGTGATGCTGGAGAAGCAGTACCTGCAGCCTGCGCGGTGAGTGCGGCACGTGATCCCCATCCGGTCAACGCCGTCATTCCGGGGCGCGCGCCTGCGCGCGAACCGGGAATGACCAATTGTTTGTTCTGATCAACCGCCGTTCCCTGATTACAGCACCGCTTCCAGCCAGTCGGCGGCGTAGTCGATGCCGATCTGGCGGTTGTCGACATGGGCGTGCTCGGCGCCGCCCTCCTCGGTGGAGAAGATCTTCAGCGTCTTGTTCTCGGCGCCGACCGCCTCGAACAGTTTCGGCGCGTTCTCTACCGGCACCACGCGGTCGTTGCCGCCATGGGTGATGAGGAACGGACAGCTGATGTCCTTGGCCACGTCCTTCATGGAAAAACCGCGCGCGATCTCGATCGCCTCGTCGGGCGTCGCGGCGTTCACCACCCACTGGAACTGGAAGTTCGACTGGGCGACCGTGGTCGGGGCGCTCTTGTTCTTCTCCTTGATCCGCGTCTGCCATCCCGCGAGATCCCAGTGCAGCGCGCTGAGCGCGATCCCGGCGGCGTAACGGTGCTCGCGGGCGGCGATGCGGCTCGAATAAAAGCCGCCGAAGCTGTAACCCATGATGGCGACCCGCTCCGGATCGACCTCGCTGCGCGTGGTGAGGTAATCGTAAGCCGCGGCGCCGGGCACCTCGTAATCGTAGCGGGCATGGATGCCGCGGATGCGCAGGCTCTCGCCCTGGCCCGGCCCGTCCATGGCGAGCGTGTTGAATCCGCGCCGGGCGAATTCGAGGCCGGCGAAGAAGATGCTCATCTCCTTCGCGTTGTCCATGCCATCGACGACCACCACGGTGGGCGCCGGGCCGGTGACGCCGGCACCCTTCATGAACAGCGCCGGCAGGGTCGTGCCCTGGTAGGGCACCTCGACGAATTCGATATTGGGATAACGTAGCCTGATGCCGGTGTGGTAGCAGCGATAGGCCTTGCGGCCCCAGGCGCGCTTTTCCTCGCCCGGCAGGATGAAGCGCTCGGCATTGTAGAAATAGTTCCCGGCGCGCAGGTAATAATCTCCGGCGCTGTGGCGGCGCCCCTCGGCCGCGGCGGCATCGGCGCGGGTCTCGATCAGCGCGGCCATGGCGCCCCACTCCTCCTGCCAAGCCTGCGGCTCGTGCTGGCGCAGCCGCAGCTTCTCGCAGACGCGATCCATCTCCCCGAGCGCCACCACCCCATAGGGCGCCATCCCCTTGATGATCAGGCTCGCGTTCGACCACAGGAAATTGTCGCCGAAATGATCGATCCAAGGGCCTCTGGCCATGAACACGTCCTCTTGAAGATGGGGGTTGGGCGGACTGCGCGGGGCTTGGCGCAGCAAAGATCAGGGCCCCCGGGACGCCCCCGAAAGGCCTTACTATAGGATCAAATCCGTTGCCGGAAGTGTGACTTGCCGGTGAAGCGTTTCGCACGTAGCTGTAACTGCAGCGGCATTCGGCGAGAATCGAATCCCCGGAGGAGAACCCCATGCACATCATTCGCCGCCACGGGTGGGAGATACCGGAGCACCAAGCCACTCCCGAGCACCTGTTCTTCGATCGCCGCGTGTTCCTGGCGGCGACGGGAGCGGCAGCCCTCGCGCTGTCGCCGGTCGCGGCGCTGGCCCAGCGGGCGAGCGAGGTTCCCGATCCGACCGCGGATCTCTATCCGGCCAAGCGCAACGAGAAGTTCAAGCTCGACCGCCCCGTCACCCCGGAGGCGATCAATACCACCTACAACAACTTCTACGAGTTCGGCTCGTCGAAATCGATTTCGCGCGCCGCACAGGCGCTGAAGGAGCGGCCGTGGTCGGTCAAGATCGACGGCATGGTGGAGAAACCGCAGGAGATCGCCATCGACGATCTCATCCGCAAGATGCCGCTGGAAGAGCGGCTGTACCGCCACCGCTGTGTCGAGGCCTGGGGCATGGCGATACCGTGGACCGGCTTCCCGCTCGCCAAGCTGGTGGAAATGGCGCATCCGTTGTCGTCGGCGAAATATGTGCAGATGCAGACCTTCCTCGACCCCGCGATGGCGCCTGGCCAGCGCGCGAGCTGGTATCCGTGGCCCTATGTGGAAGGCGTGACCATGGCGGAGGCCAACAACGACCTGGCCTTCCTCGTTACCGGGGCCTACGGCAAGCCGGTGGCGAAGTCGCAGGGCGCGCCGCTGCGCCTGGCGCTGCCGTGGAAATACGGCTTCAAGTCGATCAAATCGATCACCAAGTTCACCTTCACCGACAAGCGGCCCAAGACCTTCTGGGAGGCGCTCCAGGCCTCCGAATATGGCTTCTGGGCCAACGTCAATCCGGAGGTGTCCCATCCGCGCTGGAGCCAGGCCACCGAGCAGGTGATCGGCACCAATGAGCGCCGCCCCACTTTGTTGTTCAACGGCTACGGCGAATTCGTCGCCGACCTCTACAAGGACATCAAGGGCGAACGGTTGTGGGCGTGAGGTGAGGTGAAGCGAAGCGAGCTCAAGAGTGCGTGTGGCGCGGCCTCGGCCGTCGTCCTTCGAGGCTCGTTGCGCTCGCGCCTCAGGATGACGATCATATGTGGTGTCGGGAGGACACCTCGCCTCGACGCCTCATCCTACCTCGACCCGTCATCCTGAGGCACTCGCGCTCTTCGCGCGAGCCTCGAAGGACGACGGCCCCGGCGTTTCCGCAACCGCACTTCGCACCGACCCGACACTCAAATCACCGCGGCGGCGCCGCCGTCGACGGGCCAGGCGCTGCCGGTGACGAAGCTCGCGCGCTCGGAGGCGAGGAAGGCGACGACGGCGCCGACCTCGCGGCCCTCCCCCATGCGGGCCAGCGGAATGCGGGCGACCCGCACCGCCCGCATCTCCGCTTCCGGCTTGCCGGTGCGCGCGGCCTCGGCGCGGATCGTCTCGTCGAGCCGCTCGGAATGGATGACGCTCGGTATCACCGCATTGATGAGGATGCCATCCTTGGCCAGCTCCCCGGCGACCGCCTTGATGAGGTTGAGGATCGCGGCATTGTTGAGCCCGACCGACACCGCCGCCGGCTGCGGCTGACGCGCCGCGCCGCCGAGCACGTTGACGATCCGGCCCCATTTGCGCCGGCGCATCAGCGGCACTGCGAGGCGCAGACAGCGCGCGGTGCCGTCGAGCTTGTCCTCGAAAATCCGCGCCCACTTCGCCTCGTCGAACGAAAGGAAATCGCCGCGGCCGATCACCGCGCCGCAATTGACGAGAATGTCGAGCCGGCCGAAATCGGCCATGGTCTTCGCAAACACCGCGCGCACCGCGTCCTCGTCGTTGAGATCGGCGGGTGCGCCGACCACGCGGCCCCGGGCCAGCGGCGCAAGCTCCGCACACGCCGCGGCATTCCTCTCGCCGTCCTTGCTGAGCAGGACCACGTCGGCGCCTTCCGCGGCCAGTTCGGCGGCGCACGCCTTGCCGATGCCGCGGCTCGCGCCGGTGACGATGGCGACGCGCCCGGAAAGTCCGAGATCCATCGCCTCAGCCGGTGTATTCGAGGATGTGCATGCCGGCGCCGGCGCGGTCGATCAAATAGAGCCGGCCGTGCTCGTCGGCGCCGATGTCGTTGGACTGGATCGCCTCCTGGCCCTCGGGCAATTCGGGCACGTAGCAGCCGATCTCGCGGGGCCGCAGCGGGTCCTTGACGTCGACCGCCCGCAGCCCGGCATTGAAATAGGTGAGGAACACGATGTCGGCCCACGGTCCTTCGCTCGGGATGTTCTCCAGGATGTTGTGGGCGCCGAACCGGCCGGGACGGTTGAAGTACTTCTCCCGGTCCGGGAAGAACGTCGCGACCGGGATCGGGTTGGTCTCGAGCCGTGCATCGATGATCCACATGAACTGGCTGTCCCAGTATTTCTGCCGCGCCCGCGCCTCGTCGGTGACGACGAGATAGGGCCGGTCGCCGATCGGCCAGCAGGTGTGGTTGGAGCCGGGAAACGGCGGCGACCATTGCAGGTGGCCGACCAGCTTCATGTCGCGCAAATCGGTGCAGTCGATGATCGACATGCCGCCGCCCCACCAGGCGCAATACATGCGGTTGCCGCGGATCATCGGTGGGCCGTGGAGCGTGATCGAGCTCTCCGCCGGCATCGGGTCGTTGCCCTCGCCGTCGCCCTCGGACTTCATCCACGGCAGGCCCCAGATGCTGACCACCTCGGGCTTGAGCGGGTCGCTCACGTCGAGCGTCCAGATCACCCGTTTGTTCCAGCCCGGCGCGTCGTTGGGCAGGAAGGCGAGCTTGCGCTTGTTGTCGACGCCGAACCGGTGCGGGCCGCTGCCGGGGGTGTCGTAGAAGCCGACTTCGCGCGGCTGGTCCGGCTTGCTGATGTCGAAGATGAAAAGCCCGGCGCGGGCGTTCTTGCCCTTGTCGCCGACCAGGCGCTCCGAATTGACGTAGAGATGGTGGTCGCCGACGACGCGGACCTTGTGGCAATGCACGCCGGGCGGCGCACGGAACTCGTACACCTTCTTCGGGTTTCGCGGGTCGCGCACGTCGTGCGCGGTAAAGCCTTCCGGCCCGTTATAGCTCGCGCCGCCGACCGCGCCGACATAGGCATAGCCCTTGTGTATCTCGACGATGCTGCCGCCGCCCCAGGCGGCCGAGCGATCATGCCCGAGCAGCTTGAAGCCCTTGGATTCCTCGGGTTGGCTCGTGGTCATCTCAGTCCTCCCATGTGCGGCGGCTCGTGCCTGTCCCGCTCGTGTCCTGTTTCCGACGTCCGATTCCTAATTGCTGTCATCGTCCGGCTTGACCGGGCGATCCGGTAACCACCGCACTTGGATCCGCGCACGCCGTACACCATCAGCGCAGGGGTTACTGGATGCCCCGCTTTCGCGGAGCATGACATCATAGAATTCGGATTGAACCGTCATCGCTCAATTCGGAATGTAGCGGCTGCCGAAGGCGGGCTGGCTCTGGCCGAGGCCGGGCAGCTCCCACACGCCGGCGCCGCCGGGGTTGCGGTCGGCGCTGATCTGCGCATCGATCAGGTAGGGCCGGTTGGTGGCGATGGCCTTGCGTATGGCATCGCCGAGATCGGCGGCGCGGTCGATCCGCACGCCCTCGATGCCGGCCGACCGTGCCATGGCGGCGAAATCGGGATTGTAGGGCAGCCCGGTGTCGGGATGCTTGAAGTCGGTGGCGAGTTCGCGGCCGCCGAGATAGCCGCGCTGCAGCCCGCGGATCGAGGCATAGGCGTAGTTGTTCCACACCACCCAGACCACCGGGATATCGTATTCCACCGCGGTGCCGAGCACGCTCGCGTGCATGAAGAAGGCGCCGTCGCCGCACACCGATACGCAGGGCCGGTCGGGCGCGGCGAGCTTCGCCCCGAGCACACCGGCGACGCCGAAGCCCATGGGACCAAATCCCATGGAACCGATGAGGGAGTCCGGCCGCCGCGGCTTGCAGAACTGGATCAGCCAGTTGTGATGGATGCCGATGTCGCTGACGAGGATGGCATCGGCCGGCAGCGCCTTGTCGATCTCGTAGGCCGCGCGCTGAGGATTGATCGGCGAGGCATCGTCGACAAAGCCCGGGGCGATGAAGGCCTCCCATTCGCGGCGATAGCCGGCGATGGCGTCGAGCCATTTCGCCCGCGCCGCTGCGCGTTCGCCGACGTTCTTGCGCCGCTCCAGCGCGCCGAGCACCTGACGCAGGAAGGTACGCACATCCGCCATCAGGCCGAGCGCGACGGGATAATTGCGCGCGATCTCGTCGGGGTCGATGTCCACATGGATGAGCTTGGTGGGCGGGATGGTGAAGGAATAGCCGGGCAGCCAGGAGCTGGAGGTGCGGTCGTCGAACCGCACGCCGAGCGCAAGCAGCACGTCCGCCTGCCGTGTGGCGTGGTTGGCGTGATACGGCCCGTTGCGGGCGACGAGGCCTAGGCCGAGCGGATTGGAGGCATCGATGGCGCCGATACCGCTCGCCGACGAAGCCACCGGAATCTGCAGCTTTTCCGCGAGCGCGAGGAGATCGTCGGCGGCGCCGCCATACTTGACGCCCTGCCCGACCAGGATCACCGGGCGCTCGGCGGCGAGCAGCATGTCGACCGCCTTCTCCACGCCTTCAGGGTCGGCGCCGCAGCGGCACGAGATGTTGGCGCTCCACTCTTCGGGCTTGGGCGTCTCTTCCGCCGCCGCCTCGCGAAACACATCGAACGGCACGTCGAGCACCACCGGACCGGGCCGCCCGGTCACCATGGTCTTCCACGCCTGGCGCACCGCGAGCGGCACCATCTCGCCGCGGGTCGGCTGGAACACCCGCTTGCAATAGGCGCGCACGGTGGAGGGAAAGTCCGCCTGGTAGTGGCGGTACAACTCCTGGAACGCGCCGCGGTTGAACTGGCTGGTCGGAATATTCCCGGTCACAGCCAGAAACGGCACCGAGTCGAGAAACGAGTTGCCGAGCGCGATCGGCAGGTTCGCCGAGCCCGGCCCGCATGAGGTAAAGGTCGCGGTCGGCTGGCCGGACACGCGGTAATAGACATCCGCCATGAAGCCGGCCACGGTCTCGTGATGGACCGAGATGGTCTTGATCTCTTCCGCGCGTCCGTAGAGCGCATCGATGAACTGGATGTTGCCGTGGCCGCACAGCCCGAACGCATAGGGCACCTTCTCGCGGATGAGGTAGTCGACGATCACCTGGGCACCGTCGAGCATGTTCTTACCGGCCATCGGGGGCTCCTTTGGGGGCCGCGGCGCTTGTGAGCAGCGGCCCCGGGACGAATGCGGGCGCATTCATGGAATTGCGGGAGGCCGGGGTCAAGGGCGGGGGACGACGATCATCGGGGGCGCACGAGCGGACAGCCCGCATGAGCGCAGGCATGCGGGATCTGGCGAAAGACTACATCAACCCAGCCGTTGCTCCCGGATTACGTTTGGCTCATCCCAACCACCGGGCGGCCGGGTAGGGGTCGGGCTCCGCCGCCAAAAGCCTCGTCTCAGGCCGCAGTTCGCCCGGCCGAGCGGGAGGCTCGCGGTTTCTTCGGTGGCGGAAGGAGCAGGTCGGCCGAAACATGGAAGCGAGCGCGCAGCCTCTGCACCATTGCCATGCTCAGCCCTTTCTTGCCCCGAAGGACCTCGCTGACGCGGCTCGCTGTTCCCAGGATCGGCACCATGTCAGCACGGGTGAGATCGTGCTGATCCATCAGGTGACGGATCAGATCCGCTATACGCGGCGGCCGGCGAGGCCATTTGCTCTCCTCATGGGCGGCGATCAGACGCGCTTGCGCCCGCAGCCGGGCTACGTCGGCCGGCTCGTCCGATTTCCAGAGCCGATCGACGAGGGCGCGGGCGCGGGCAAGCTCCGCATCGCTATCGATCAAGATCAGGGTTGCGTCCATCACACGGTCTCCGCATCGATCTTGTCGTACTCGCCATGGGCGCCGAAGAACCGGATTGCCAGGACTCCGGCCCGATATTGGAGCGCCGCAACCAGCCGATAGTGGTTCCCCTCGATGTTGAAAACGACCCGGCTGGCCTTCAGAATGCTCGCCTTCGGTACGACGCCTTCACATCCTCGGGGTTGCGCCACTGCGCGTGGCCGGCAATGTCGAGCCAAGCCTCGTATTGCGATCGTGCCGCCTTGATCCCTTTATGGCCGGCGTGGTGGCGAAGATAACCTTCTACCAACTCCGTGCCGATGACGATCATGTAAAAGGATGGCACAAAATTCCAAAAATTGGAAGTCCCGAGAGAGCGGGCAACATTCTACATCCACCCCTCACCGCAACGCCTGCGCCTCATCGCTGCCGTCGATCCCCGCCAGCCACTTTGCCAGCGCCAGAACGAGCATCGCGATCACGATCTGCAGCATGGTCAGCGCCGACAGCGCGCGGAAGCCGCCCTCCTGGTACATGTCGTAGATGACGACGGAGAGCACTTCGAGCTTGGGTGAGTACAGCAGGATCGACGCCGACAGCTCGCGGGTGAAGGCGACGAACAGCAGCGCCCAGCCGGCGGCGAGCCCGGGCTTGAGCAGCGGCAGGGTGACGCGGCGGAAGGTCATGAACCAGCTCGCCCCTGCCGCGAGCGAGGATTCCTCCAGCTCGGGATGGATCTGCTTGAGCGTCGCCGACACCGAGCGCACGCCCACCGGCAGATAGCGCGTCATGTAGGCGACGAACAGGATCCAGATGGTGCCGTAGAGCACGAAGGGCGGCGTGATCCAGGCATGCAGGAGGCCCACGGCCAGCACGATGCCGGGAAACCCCATGGGGATCATGGTGAGGGCATCGAGCAGCTTCGATCCCGGCAGGCGGACGCGCTGGGTCAGGACCGCGATGAAGGCGCACAGCACGATGGTGACGGTGGCGCCGACCGAGGCGATGAACAGGCTGTTGACGATGGCGCGCTGGGCTGCCGGATAGTCGAACAGCACCTGGTGGTAGTTGGCGAGGGTGAACTGCTCCCAGCGGAAATCCGCCGTCCAGATGGTGCGGATCGAGCTGACGAAGATGGTCGCGATCGGCAGCAGCACCGCGAACACGAGATAGACGAGGCACAGCGCCAGCACGGCTCCGCGCCAGCGGCCGAGGCCGATGCGGCGCGGCGGTGTGCCCTTGCCGCCCACGGTCGTGTAGGAGCGCAGCCCCAGCAGGCGCTTGTGCAGCCATAGGCCGCCGAGCGCGATCGCCAGCAGCGTGACGCTCAGCGCCGCGGCGAGGCCGTCCCGGGGCGGGTATACGGATTGGGCTTCCCAGATGCTGGTGGTCAGCACCCTGATCTTGGCGGGGGTGCCGAGCACGGCCGGCACCGCGAACTGCTCGGCCGCGAGGATGAAGACGAGCAGCGCGCCGGCGAGGATCGCCGGCAGCGCCAAGGGCAGCGTCACCCGCAGCGCGGTCCGGAACACGCCGGCGCCGGCGGAGAGCGAGGCCTCCTCCAGTGCCGGGTTCATCGAGCGCAGCGCGCCGGAGACGAGCAGGAACACCACCGGCGCCTCGTAGAGCGCCTGCACGAAGATGATCGCCGGCAGCGAATAGGCGTTGAGCAGCGGCCCGCCGCCGCCGAAGAACCGCCACGCCTGGTTGATGAGGCCGGTCTGCGGGCTCGCCAGCAGGATCCAGGCGAGCGCGCCGACCAGCGGCGTCGATATGAAGGGGATCACCGCTGCAAGCTCGACCAGGCGGCGCCCCGGCATGTCGGTGCGCACCACCGCCCAGGCGAGAAAGGTGCCGGCGAGGACGGCGATCGCCGAGGTGCCCGCAGCGATCACGATGGTGTTGAGGATGGCCTCGTAGTTGCGCAGGCTGGTGTAGGCCGCAACGTACCAGACGCCTGAGAGCGTGCCGTCATCCGCGCGCACGGACTGGTCGAGCAGGATCAGCGCGGGATAGACGATCAGCACGCACAGGAAAAGGATCACCGCCACGTGGGCGGCGAACAGCGGCATCGCCCAGGCGGGGCGGCCGGTAAGGCGGCGGGGGGCGCGGGGGGCGTCGGTCAGGCTCGACATCGGTGCACTCGGAAGTCTGCCAAGGGCTCACCCCGGGCATCGAAGAGCTTTTGTCCCCAGGGAAACGTCATCCTGAGTCGCCCTTCGCGCGAGCCTCGAAGGATGGGGCCGAGGCGTCGCCACAAGCGTGCTTGCGGTACTGCCTGGGCCGTCGCCCTTCGAGGCTCGCGCAACCAGCGCTCGCACCTCAGGGTGACGGGTCCCGTATGGGGATGGCGGAACGGCGTTTGGTGGTGCCATGCCCTCGGAACGGGCCGTGCATACGCGCCGTTCACTTGAACAGGTCGATCCACTCGTCGAGCAGTTCGCGCTGCTGGGGAAAGAACTTGTCCATGTCGGCGACCGTGCTCGCCATCAGCTTGGTGTCCTTGATGAGGCGGCGGCCGCGCTCGGCCTTGGCGGGCGTGATGTCGTCGCGCAGCGACACGGTGCCGTATTTGGCCTCCCACACCTCCTGCGCCTCACGCGACAGGGCGAAATCGAGGAATTTCCTGCCGAGATCCGGGTCGGGGCCTCCGGCCGGCAGCCCGATCACCTCGTAGCTCGCGGGAATGCCCTCCGGAGGCTGCACCAGGTAGAGATTGGCCCCCTTCTGCATGGCCGCGACCACGTAATAGTCGAGCAGCATGGCGGCTAGGGGGCGCTCGCCGGAGATGATGGTTTCGGTGGTCTCGCCTGAGCCGTTGCGCACCAGGATGTCCTGCTTGGCGAGCTTTTCCATGAACGACTTGCCATAGGTCGAACGCAGCGCCGCGTACCAGTGCAGCGCGGCGCCGCTGTAGAGGGCATCCGACATGGTCATGCGGCCCTTCCATTTCGGAAGCAGCAGATCCTCCCAGGTCCTGGGCGCATCTTCCGGGTGGATGGCGTCGGCGTTGTAGGCCATGCTCAGGGTGAGCACGTTGATGGGAGTCCAATAGCCGGCGAGCCGCGTCGCCGCCGGATAATGCGCGCTTTCCGGGCTGTCATATTGCGCCAGCAGTCCCGTGCGCGACCACAGGCTCATCAGCCCGGGTATCGAGATGTCCATCACCGCAAAGCGGACCTGCCTGGCGCGCACCTCCTGCTCGATGCGCTCGGTGAGCTTGACGCCGCCGATGCGGAAATACTCGACCGCGGCGCCGGTCTTGGCCTTGAACATCTTCGACCACTCTTCGTCCGCCCCGGAGGCGGACGCCGAGTACCACAGGATCGACTGCTGCGCGCCGGCCGGCCGGCCGAACAGCGCCCCGGCCGCGACCGCGGCGCCGGCGCCCATCAGGGTGCGGCGGGAGACCAGCCGGGAGGTGCGGTCGCTCATGGGGTTCTCCGGTTCCGCTATTCCGCGGAGACCTCTTCCACGGTCGGGCACTTCTTCATCTCGATCCGCGCCTCGTATTTCTCGTAGTTGGACTTGTCGTAGATGGCGGGCTTGAGCACCAAATCCTGCGGCACCGGCTGCTTGCGCAGGTTGAGGGCCGCGAGTTCCGTGCTCAGGCAACCCAGCACGAATCCGTTGAACTCGCCGGTCGCCAGCATTCTACCGGCCTTGATCAGCTCGACCGCCTCCTTGCTGCCATTGATTCCGACCACCAGCGACTTGCGCCCGTGCTTCTCCAGGGTGTCGGTCACCGCCGCCGCCATCGAATCATTGGCCGCCAGCACGCCGTCGATCTGGGGGAACGTGCTGATCCAGCCTTCCATCGCGTTCTGAGCCGGCTTGCGCTGGTAGTTGCCGGACTTGGACGCCAGCAGCTTCACCCCCGCGGCTTCCTTGATCGCATCATTGAAGCCCTTGAGACGCTCGGTGTTCGTGGTGTTGCCGGCGATGCCCTCGAGGATGACGACGGTGCCCTTGCCGCCCATTTCCTTGAACAGGCGGCGCGCCACCGCGAGCCCGAGCTGGTAGTCGTCGGGAAGCACGCGGGAGACGAAATTTCCGCCGACGCTGCGGTCGGTCACCTCGGTCACGGGAATGGCGGCGGCATTGATCTTCTGGATCGCCGGCACCAGCTTCTCGTTGTCGACGGGATCGAACACGATCGCGTCCGGCTTGTTGCGGATGGCGTCCTCCACCAGCTTGGTCTGCTCGACGACATTGTCCGGGGTGGTCGGCACGTAGTGCACCACCATGATCCCCAGCGCCACCGCCGCCGCGTTGCTGCCGATGCGGATCGCCTGAGAGAACGGATTGGTGTTGTTCTTGGTGAAAAGCGCAATCGTCTCCGCATTCGCATCGCAGGCGGACATCGCGCCCGCGGCTGCCAATGCAACCAGGACCGGACTCAGACCCTTCATGTTTCACTCCCTTGGCACCGACCCGTGTTGGCGAGACTTTCCACCATGCCGGCGCAGTTGGGAAGGGGGTATCGGCCGCCGACGCTTTTGGCCGCAGCCCGGGCGCGACGGTCCTCGAAACGATGAACCAAGCAGATTGCGCGCATAAATATCGAAACGAATTTTAGAATGCGCCTCGGCAATGCGCGGCGAGGCCGTCATTCGCGGCAGATTGCGCGGATGGCGGGCACAGGTCGCTGTGGATGGTCGATTGTTTCACCATTCGCGGCTGACGACGATAGTCAAGACGCCGTCGAGGCGAATCGACGTGCGTGGCATGCTTATTGCTCCAAACCGTGGGGGTAGGCCGGACAGGCCGCATCAGGCCCGAGCAGGAGGCTCGATGTCGTCAGGTGCATCCGCTTCGCCGGTGCCGATTCCAGGCGCCGACAGCAAGCTGTATAACCACGATCTGGCGCCGACCGCGCTGCAAGGTCGCACCTGGGGCGTGTTCAGCCTGTTTGCAATGTGGATGTCGGATGTGCATTCCGTCGGCGGCTACACGTTCGCGGCCAGCCTGTTCTTCCTCGGACTGACCGGATGGCAGGTGCTGATCTCGATGATCGTCGGGATCATGGCGGTCTATTTCCTGATGAACCTCATCGGCAGGCCGTCGCAGCGCTACGGCATTCCCTATCCGGTCGTCGCGCGCATCAGCTTCGGCGTCATGGGCGCGAACCTCGCGGCCGTCGTGCGCGGGGTCGTCGGCATCGTCTGGTACGGCGTGCAGACCTATTTCGCATCGAAGGCGGTCCAGGTGCTGGTGGTGACGCTGCTGCCGTCCGCCGCCGGATTGACCCACGGCGGATTCGTGGGGCTGTCGCCGCTCGGCTGGTTCAGCTTCCTGTTCATGTGGTTCTTTCAGCTCGTCATCTTTCTCAGCGGCATGGAGACGATCCGCAAGTTCATCGATTTCTGCGGGCCGGTGGTTTATGTCGTGATGTTCGCCCTGGCGATCTGGATGCTGTCGCAGACCGGGGTCTCCAGCCTGTCGCTGCAGCTCAGCGCGGCTCCGGCCAGCGGCATCGCGACCGCCGGACTGATGGCCAATGCCGCGATGCTGATCGTCGCCTATTTCGGCGCGCTGCTGTTGAATTTCGGCGACTTCGCACGGTTCGCCAAGAGCGAGCAGGCGATGAAGACCGGCAATTTCCTCGGCCTGCCGCTCAATTTCCTGGTGTTCTCGATCATCACCGTCATCGTCACCGCCGGAACGCTGCAGGTGTTCGGCTCCGCGATCATGGATCCCGTCCTGATCGTGGAAAAGATCGGCAATCCGGTCGTCGTGGCGATCGGCTCCATCACCTTCATCGTCGCGACGATGGGGATCAACATCGTGGCGAACTTCGTTTCGCCCGCCTACGACATCGCCAATCTCTACCCCGAGAAGATCAATTTCAGGCTCGGCGGCCTGATCACCTCGATCCTGTCGGTGCTGGTCTGCCCGTGGCTGTTCGTCTCCAGCCCGCAGGCGATCACGCTGTTCGTGAGCATCTTCGGCGCCGTGCTGGGGCCGCTGTTCGGAACCATCATGGCCGACTACTACCTGGTGAAGCGGCAGGCCGTGAAGGTGGACGACCTGTACTCCATGTCGCCGACCGGTTCGTACTTCTATGACCGCGGCTGGAACCGAAACGCCGTCATCGCGCTCGCGGCGTCCGGCTTCCTGTCGATCGGCTTGGCGCTGCTGGGCGCCTACGGTTCCGTCATCAATGTCGGCGACTGGGGCTGGCTGATCGGCGCATGCGCCGCCGCTCTCGTTTACCGGGCATTATGCGGCTACTCCACGTCGGCGGCGGAGCTGAGGCTGGCAAGAGCGAAGTAAGCCGCAATACCGGCCCGAGGCGCCGCCGCGTCACAACCCCGCATACCATTGATAGCCGCGGTCTTCCCAGAAGCCGCCCTTGCCCTTGCCGATGCGGTCGAGCCGTTCGACCGCCTCGATGCGGGTGAGGTACTTGGCGTGCTTGTAGCCGACCTGGCGCTCGACCCGCAGGCGCAGCGGTGCGCCGTGGCGGACCGGCAGCGATTTGCCGTTCATGTCGTAGGCGAGAATGGTCTGCGGGTGCAACGCATCGAACAGATCGAGGCTCTCGTAATAGAAGCCGCTGCGGTCGGGCGTGCGCACCAGTTCGTCGATGCAGTAGAACACGACGTAGCGGGCCTCGGGCGCAAGCTCCGCCTCCGCCAGCACGCGGCTGAGCTGGACGCCGGTCCACTGGCCGACGGCGCTCCAGCCCTCGTCGCAATTGTGCATGGTGATCTGGGTGCGCGCCGGCATCGCCCTTATGTCCTCGAGCGAAAGCGTCAGCGGCTTGCGGACGAGGCCGTCCACGGTGAGCTTCCAGTTATCGAACCCCCGCATCATCATCTGGCGGTACAGCGGGGCCGGCGGCATGGCGGTGCCGTTGGGCGGGAAATCCGGCGAGATGTCGGCCATGGTGTATTCGCGCACCAAGGGCTGGCCGGCGAGCAACAGGCGCTGCGCGCGCAGCGACATGGCCTGGCCGAGATCGAGGAACCAGCGCAATTGCGGGGCGTCGGACAGCTGCTGGTCGCAGCCCGTGAGCAGCGGCGCCGCGGCCGCCGCCGCGCCGGCCGCGATCAGCCTGCGGCGGGTCATGAGCTTCCTCATGCGCCGCGCTCCGGCCGCACCACATAACGTCCCGTGATCATCGAACGCATCCCGTTGAAGGCTCCCGCGATCAAGACCTGCACGACATGAACGAGCACGAACAGGACCAGCAGGTTCGCCGCCAGGAAATGGATCGTGCGCGCCGACTGGCGGCCGCCGAACACGTCGAACAGCACCGGCGCCGCCGCCGTCACCGCCGGCGACATGGTGAGCCCGGTCAGGACCATCACCGGCAGCAGCACGAAGATCACTGCGATGTAAGCAAATTTCTGCAGCACGTTGTAGCGGCGCGCGGCCTCGCCCCGCGGCGTCCGCAGCCTTATGTGGTCCCACACCTGCGCGAGGATGTGGCGCGGCCGAAGCTCGCCCGCGGCCGGCGCGAGGTCGCGGCGGAAATGACCGGACATCAGGCCGAACAGCAGATAGAGGACGCCGTTTACGGCGAACAGCCAGGCGAGCGCGAAATGCCAGTCCCGCGCCAGCGCGAGGCCGGGGCCGCCCGGCAGCGTGATCCAGTTGGGAAACGCCATCGCGGCGGGATCGCCATCGGCATCGGCGGAGACGCCGAGCAGGCCCGTGGTCACGAAGCTCCAGCCGCCGATCCGGGTGATGCCGGTGATCTCGTCCGATTCCGAATCCTCGATGGCGCCGATCGAAATGAAGGAGGGCACGCCGCGATAGCCGTAATTTCCCCAGTACAGCGCCGGATGATAATTGAAGATGCGCAGCCCGCTCATCAGCAGCAAGGCGAGGCAGAGCGCATTGATCCAGTGGGTCACCCGCACCACGGCGCCGTGGCGATACATGACCTCGCCCCGGCGCACGGCCGGCGCCGCGACGGCCGGGATCGCGGGGACGGCAGGGCTTTGCTCGGTTACGGCCATGTGCTCGGTCACTTAGAACATGTAATACGCCGTCCACCGCCCATAGGCGACGACCGCGATCCAGCAGGCGAGCGAAATCGCGCCGGCGAGCCGCGCGCTCAGGGGGGTGGCGGCACGGTCCCACTTCGCGACCCCGCGATAGGTGATGTAGTGGAACACCAGCATGTTGATGCCGGCGAGCAGCAGCAGCAGCAGCTTCATGCGGAAGGCGTAATTGTTGTAATACTTGACCGCCTGCCCCGTGAACATCAGCACGCCGGTGAGCACGGCGATGCCGAAGGCGACCCAGGTCCACGGCAATGCCTGGCGGCAGATGTCGGTGACGGCGCAATCCTTGGATGCGATGCCGAGCAGGCGCAGGTCGACCACCGCGATCATGCCGAACACCACGGTGATCGCGGCGATATGGATCATGTCCAGGGCGGAGAACCCGAAGATCCCCTGCGATACGGTCAGCGCCAGCGGCGTTGTTTCCAGCCAGTGCAAGAACGCGACGGGTTCCACGTTTCAATTCCCTCGGTTTCAGTTCCCCGGTTTCAGTTCCCTCGATCGGCTCATTGCGCCGAGCGCCGCTCAGCCGATGAGGTTCGCCATCCACCGCCCACGCCCGGCCAGCGTCACCCCGAGCCATAGAATGAGCGTCGCGGTCGCGGCGAGGCCCGCCATCCCGCGCGCACGAGCGTTTTTCTCCCACAATGCCTCGCCCCGCATCGCGACCGCGAGAATCAGCGTGGCCGCGATCGCGGGCACCATCATCCACAGTTTCACTTGCAGGGCGGGATCGCGCAAGGTCCTGGGATTGCCGACCGCCAGCGCGACACCGGTCACGGTGAGGACGACGAGGGACGTCCAGATCCAGGGCAGGTAGCGATGCCCCCGCGCGGCGATGGTCTGCGTCCGCGACACGCCCCACAGCCGCAGCGAGACCATGATGACCGAAGACAGCATCATTCCGATCGCGAGGATATGAACGGTCTGCAGCAGCGGGAACAGCCACGCGATCCGCCGCATCGCCAGGCTGAACGGCAGGCCTGTAAACCACTGGGCGAGGTCCGCCATGCCAGATGCTCCCTGGATGTTCCCTAGACGCTCCCGGGGCCGCAACAGCGGCGCCCGCGATCAGCATGGAGCATACGGCGCGAATGTCCATCCGTCGATTTCCGCCGTCGATTTCCGCCGTCGATTTGCGGTGCATTGCGGCCGGGCAGGCCGATGCCTATGCTGGCCGGAAATCGCCCCGCCGGCGCGAAACGCCGGCGGGCACATCGGGAGGACAGCCATGACGTCCCACACCACCGCCGCCGCGCTGGCGACACTCGGGGCCGCCGGCATGGTGATGCTGGCCGGCATCGCCCATGCGGCCGAGATCAGGGTGATCGGCTCGCCTGGCACCAGGGCACCCTATACCCGGCTGGTGCCGGGCTTCGAGAAGGCGACCGGGCACAAGGTGGTGACGGTCTGGGGCGGCGTCAACGATGTCGCCAAGCGCGTCGCCGACGGCGAGACCGCCGATGTGGTCATGCTCCCCGCCGCCCAGATCGACGGCCTCATCAAGCAGGGCAAGCTCATCCCGGACAGCCGCGTCGATGTCGCGAAGTCCGGCATCGGCGTGGCGATCCGCGCCGGCGCCGCGAAGATCGACATCAGCTCCGCCGAGGGCCTCAAGAAGGCGCTGCTCGCCGCCAAGACGATCGCCTACTCGACGGGGCCGAGCGGCGTCTACATGGCGGACCTGATCCGGAAATGGGGCATCGCCGACCAGGTCAAATCCAAGATCGTGCCGGCGCGCCGCAACGTGCCGATCGGCGTGATGGTGGCAGCCGGCGAAGCCGAGATCGGCTTCCAGCAGGTGAGCGAACTGCTTCCCGTGGAGGGCATCGACTATCTCGGGCCGCTGCCGCCCGACATCCAGGAGACCACGGTATTCTCCGCCGCCGTGCACAAAGCCGCCGGCGCCGCCGATGCGGGCCGGGCGCTGCTCAAATTCCTGACCGCGCCCGAGGCGGCCCCGGTCATCAGGAAGACCGGCATGGAGCCGGGCTGAGCGGCGGGCGAAGCGCTGTCATTCCGGGGCGCCGTGTAACGGCGAACCCGGAATCCAGACGGCCTCGCCGCCCTCGCCGCAGCCTGGATTCCGGGTTCGCGCGAAACCGCGCGCCCCGGAATGACGCCGTTTGAGGTTGATCTTGCGCAATGATATTGCGAGGCTGCGTCGGGATCATGCCGGCCAGCTTCCGGCGCGGCATCTACCCGGGACAGGCGGAGCGGACAGTGAGAGATCGATCCACTTCGTTCCCGCCGTTCGGGGTTCTCACCCTCCTGCTGGCACTGACCTCCTTGCCCTGCATGCAGCCGGCGGCTGCGAAAACGCGCGCGGTCGATACGCGTTCCGCGCTCAACGAAGCCGAGCGCGCCACCATCGCGCTGTTCGAACGGGTGGCGCCCTCGGTCGTGGCGGTCAGCGTCATCGTCGGTGCGGATGATCCCGCGAAGTTCCACATCGGCACCGGGTCCGGCTTCGTTTGGGACGCGGCCGGCCATATCGTCACCAACAATCACGTCGTGCGCGGCGCCGGCACGATCACCATATGGCTCCCATCGGGGGAGCAATTCGAGGCCGAAATCGTCGGCGTCGCGCCGAATTACGATCTTGCGGTCATCCGCCCGAAGGCAAAGCACAGCCTGCCGCCCGCCATTGCGGTCGGTTCGTCCGCCGCTCTGAAGGTCGGGCAGTCGGCCTATGTCATCGGAAGCCCGTTCGGCCTCGAGCAATCCCTGACCACCGGCGTCATCAGCGGGCTGCGGCGGCAGCTGCCGACCACCAGGAGCCGCGAAATCGCGAACATCATCCAAACCGACGCGGCGGTCTATCCCGGCAATTCCGGAGGTCCGCTGCTCGACTCGGCGGGACGCGTCATCGGCGTGATCAGCGCCTTCTTCTCGCTCGCCGCACCGAATACCGCACTGGGATTTGCAATTCCGTCGGATGTCGCGAGCCGGATCATTCCCGAACTCATCAGCAAGGGACGGATACCGACAGCGGGCATCGGTATCGTTCCGGCCGAAGAAGCCGACACGATGCGGGCGGGAATCGACGGCGTCGTCGTCGCCCAGGTCCGCCCCGGATCCCCCGCGGAGCGCGCGGGCCTGCACGGCGCAAATGCGCAGGCTGGGACGCAAGGCGATGTCATCGTCGCCGCCGACGGCGTTCCGATCCGCAGTCCGTTCGACCTGACGAACCTGCTCGAACGGGTCGGCATCGGCAAGACTGTCGCGCTTACCGTCAAGCGCGACGGGCGCACGACCGCAATGCCCGTGGACATCGTCGACATGGACGGGTCGCCGAGGTGATCATCGCTGGCTCGACGCGCGCCGCCAACCCGGCCGCGGAAACCTTCCGTCCGCTGGAGGAAGGCGGCCTCGTCAGCGGGTAAGCTGCCCGCACTCCGCTTCCGCGGCCTCCATGCCCTTGGCCCTGATGACCGCTGCGGCTTGCGATGAAGCAAGGAACGCGACCACGCGATGCGCCGGCGGCAGGTCCGTCGCGGTCGCCGCCACGGCCGCCGAGAACACCGTGACGTGCTGCAATTCGCCCGGCAGCTCCCCGACCATATCGAGACCGGGCACGGCGAGGATTTCGGCAACCTGCTGAATCCCGATCTCGACTTCGCCCGACGCGACGGCATCGCCGACCACGACCACCCCGCCGGTGCCGCCCCCGATCCGCCTGATCTTGCCCTCCAGCTCCGTCGTCAGCTCCAGCCGCTCCAACACCGCGACGATATGATTGCCGCTGGGGCTTCCGGTGGCGGGATCCGCGATGGCGATCGAACGCGCATCGCGTAACGCGCGCTTAAAGGATTCGACCGAACCGATGTCCGGCCGCGCCGCGCCGGCGCGCACGGCGACGCCGATGGCGGAGCGCGCCACCGCGGTCACGGTCATCAGCAGGATCCTGTCGTGACGCCCGAGATCGTCCATCGCGGCCGCCGTGGTGATGACGACGTCGGCCGCCTCGCCTGCCATCACCCGGGCGCTGACGCCGCCGGAGCTCGCAAACTGCACCATCACCGGTCTGCCGGCGATGCGCTCGAGGGCGCCGATCAGCTCATCCATGACCGGATGCATGGCGCCGGCGCACAGGATGTCCAACTGGGACGATGATGGCGGCTGGGTCGGCGGGCTCGGATTCATTGCAGGCCTTTGTCTGGGACATCTGTCCGAATCATTTCCGATTCGGCTGATCCAATTAGTGTCATTGCCCGGCTTGACTGGGCAATCCAGTACTCACGGTCGGTGTTTACTGGATCGCCCGGTCAAGCCGGGCGATGACAGCGAGTTGTGAGTCAACCTATTCCAAAACACGCCAACGGATCTGGGCGGCTCGCAGGGGCGCTTGCGTAGCGCGCTCCCGTAGTGGATCATCGCCCCGCGTACTCATTGCGGCAAGGAGACGAGATCGATGAATGAGACGAGGACGATGAGCTACACCCTGGACGCGCTCGCCGCCGACATCCATCGTGAGCTGTCGCGCGATCCCTCCGTCGCTGCGAAGCAGGCGGTGTGCCGGCACGTGTCGCGCGCGCTGAACGACGGCGAATTCGTCGCGACCCACCTCAAGGACAGGCCCGCGGGGTCCGATCCGCGGGAGATTCTCTACGAAGATCCCGAGCTCGGCTTCTGCGTCTGCGCCCATGTCTATGACGGCAAGGCGATCGGCTCGCCGCACGATCATGGTTCGAGCTGGGCGATCTACGGACAGGCCACCGGGGTCACGGAAATGACGGAATGGAAGATCGTCGAGCAAGGGGCGGCGGAAACGCCGTCGCTGGTCGAGCCGGTCCGGACCTACCTGATGCATCCCGGCGACGTGCAATTCTACGACGTCGGCATGGTCCATTCGCCCAAGCGCGAAGCGCCGGTGAAGCTGATCCGCATCGAGGGAAAGAACCTCGACAAGGTCAAGCGTTCCAGGATCAAGGCGAAGTAGGAGGCGGCACGTTAGAGCATTGATTTGAGCATGATCTTATCCGAAAAGTCTGCAACTTTTCGGGATCATCCTCTGGCGACACGGAACACGCCGCGCTCCTGGGCATCGAGCTGACCGAGCAGGCCGGTTTCCCAGGCGAGATATTGCCTGGCCGCCTCGGCATTGCCGTCATGGCGGCCGTGGGTGAAGAACAGGAAATCGATACAGTCGGAATCGGCGGGACGATCGGGCGAGGCCTCGACCGGCAGGCCGGCCTCGCACCACGCCTGATAGCCGCCGGTCATCACGCGAACGTCGTTCGATCCGGCCTCGGCGAGATCGATGGCGGCGAGCGCGGCCACGGCAGGCTCGTCGGCGACGAGGACGACTGTCCGCGCCGAATTCCGCGCGGCGTCGATGCGCGCGCCGGCGATCCCGGGCCTGATCGCCCATGCGGCCCCCGCCATATGGCCCTTGCGGTAGGCCATGCCGGGGCGCAGGTCGAGGACCTCGACCGCGCCCGCGCGCAATCCGGCGGCCGTCTCCTGCACCGTTATCGGCCGCGGCGCCGGCGGCTCGAACGTATCGGCGGCTCTGCGCCAATCGAGCGCTGCCGCCGCATCGGCGTCATCGAGCACGCAGGCCTCATGGCCGAGCTGGCGCAGCCAGCCGGCGATCACCGGCGCGCGCACCAGCTCGCGGTCGAACAGCACGATCCGCGCGCCCTTGACGCCGACCCACTGGTCGGTGGCCTGGACGACCTGGCCGCCGGGAGCGTGGACGAAGCCCGCCAGGCCGTCGGCGGCAAACTCCTGCGCCGTGCGGACATCGAACAGAAACGTCGTACGCGCTTCGTCGCCCAGCCAGGCGTGGGCCGTGCGCGGCGCGACGAACGGCGCCCCGCATGCCTCGGCGACCCGCCGCGCGCGCGACCGCAGCGCGGCGAGATCGGCGGCGCCGACCGCGTCGGGATAACGGCGGCTGGCGCCGCGTTCCAGCTCGAGCCCCGCCAGGAACCAGCCCTGCGTGCCGTTCTCGAGCGCGAATACCGGATTCGGGACGCCGAAATCGATCAGGGTCTGCGCGCCGATGATCGAGCGCGTGCGCCCCGCGCAGTTGACCACGATCTTCGTCTTCGGATCGGGTGCGATGTCCCCGATGCGCAGGACCAGTTCGCCGTTCGGACAGCAGATGCCGCCGGGAATGTTCATGTTGCGGAATTCGGCAAACGGACGCCCGTCGACGATGACGAAATCCTCATCGGCGGCGCGCATCGATGCGAGGTCATGGGCCGAAATCCGCGGCGTATGGCGCTGGTGCTCGACCAGTTCGCCGAACACCTTGCTGGGAACGTTCACCCCCGCATAAAGCGTGTATCCCGCCTCGTCCCATGCCTTCACGCCGCCGGCGAGAACGAACAGGTTACGATAGCCGTGCGCGGCCGCGCGGGCGGCAGCGCGCCCGGCCACGCCGTCACCGCCGTCGCAGAGGACCATGCGCACCGCGGTATTTGGCGCAAGTTTGGGCAGGGCGATCTCGAAACGGCTGTAGGGCAGCGGGACGGCGAAGAACAGGTGGCCGGTGCCGTACTGGCCGTGCTCGCGGACATCGAGCAGCGCGATTTCGCGGCCGTCGGAAAGCCAAGCCTTCAGGGTCCGCGCATCGATCTCGGCAGGCATCGTTCTTGCCTCTGTCGTCCGTGAATTCGGTCGGGCATCGTTACGGCGTTGTGGATTGCTGACGCAAGCCCAAATGGGTTAGCGTGAAACGGCTGGGACCATCAGCCGGTTGTGGAGGTAAGCATGGCTCACGCGAAATTGCCGGCACGGATCGCTCTTGGCGCCGCCGGCGCATCGATCATCGCCGCCGCGGCGCTCGCGCAAACGCCGGCGCCTCCCGCTCCGCCGTACCCGCCGACCGCGACCATCACCACGCCCGGCTATCCCGCCCTCGGGCCTGCCGACCCCAAGCTCCGCGTGACGGATTTGCCGAACGGCAAGAAGGTGCACCTGCTGCCGGCGACGCTCGATACCACGCAATGGGGCTGGTTCGACAATGCCCAGCCGCCCGTGCTTCGCGTCCATTCCGGCGACACCATCGTGATGGAAACGATGATGCACAGCCACAATCAGGTGGTCCCCGGCACCACCATCGAACAGATCAAGAAACTGCGCACCGATTTTCCCGGCCGCGGGCCGCACACGCTGACGGGACCGATCTATATCGAGGAGGCCCAGCCCGGCGACGTGCTCAAGGTGACGTTGAACAAGATCGTCCCGCGCGCCTACGCGACGAACTTCAATGTCCCGGGAATGTTCGGCGAGTTCCCGAGCCTCTATCAGGACGGGCAGGTCAAATATCTCTATCTCGATCTCGACACCATGACGACCGAATTCCTGCCCGGCATCGTGCTGCCGCTGCATCCGTTCCCGGGCACGCTGGGGGTCGCGCGCAAGGAACCCGGCCGCTATTCGAGCGTGCCGCCCGGCGAATACGCCGGCAATATGGACATCCGTGACTTCGTTCCCGGCTCGACGCTCTATGTGCCGGTGCAGGTGCCCGGCGCGCTGCTGTGGAGCGGGGACTCCCACGCCGGCCAGGGCAATGGCGAGATCAACCTCACCGCCATGGAGACCGCCTACAAGGAGCTCAACATCACCGTGGAGGTCGTCAAGGGCATGCCGCTCGACTTCCCGCGGATCGAAACGGCGAAATCCTGGATCACAATGGGAATGGACCAGGACCTGAACAAGGCGTGGACGCAAGCCAAGGCGCAGACGGTCAAGTTCCTCACCGAGCAGCGCGGCATTTCCGCCGCCCAGGCGGAGGCGCTGATGCCGGGCGTTTCCGATTGCCGGGTCTCCCAGGTCGTGAACATCAAGAAGGGCATCCACTGCCTCAGTCCCAAGAATGCGGGCGACAGGGAAGACATGGAGCGCCCGGCCGCGGAGACGGCGGCCTATTACGTCTCCCATGTCAGGGATGCCGACCTCAACAAGGCGATGGACCAAGCATCGATGGGCATGATCAAATTCCTCGAAACGGAGAAGAAGATCGCGCGGCTCGATGCCTACGGCCTCGCCAGCGTCGCGATGGATTGCCGGGTGGGCGCCGTCTCCGATACCGAGAAGAATGTGCACTGCCTGCTGCCGAAGAGCATCTTTGTCGCGCATTGACGAGAGGCTGGGAGCGGCGGCGAGGCGCTACGCCGGTCCGCGCCCGAGGGCGCGGCAACTCGCCCTCGTCGCGCTCTGTCTCGCCCTCGCGTCGCCAGGACTCGCGCAGGACCGCGTCCAAACAGATCGCATCCGACCGGACCGCATCGAGGTCGTGACCACCACGACCGATTTGCGCAGCCTCACCGAGGCGGTGGGCGGCGAGCGCGTCGCGGTGGTGAGCCTCGCGCCCGCGACCATGAACGCCGAGGACTACCAACCCAAGCCGCAGGACGTCGTGCGCCTGACGCATGCGCGCCTGCTGGTGCGCGTCGGGCTCGACTATGACCTGTGGGTCGATCGCCTGCTCGCGCAGGCCGGCCGGCCCGAGATCGGCCGCGGCGGGCCGTTTTACGTCGATACCTCCCGCGACATCGCGGCGCTCGAACTTCGCGGCATGAGCGTCGGCCCCGGCGACGGCCATGCCCATGGCAGCGGCAACCCGCATTATTGGCTCGATCCGCAGAACGCCGATCTCATCACCGGCGCGATCCTCGAAGCCTTGGAGCGGATCGATCCCGAGCACGCCGCCGGCTACGAGGCCCGGCGCGCGGCGTTCCTTCTGCGCCTGCAAGCCAAGCTGGCGGAATGGGAGAACGCCTTGGCGCCGCTCAAGGCCCTGCCCATGGTCGCCTACCACGACAGCTGGCCGTACTTCGCGCGC
>Ga0302325_10005499_pt1 | contig 28763 bp, 24 predicted proteins | sample Palsa_T0_2_FD_201948 | JGI IMG/M metagenome (GOLD analysis project Ga0302325, IMG submission 201948) | Peat permafrost microbial communities from Stordalen Mire near Abisko, Sweden - Palsa_T0_2 | ecosystem: Environmental > Terrestrial > Soil > Palsa > Peat permafrost | place: Sweden: Abisko...
AACCTGAGACAGACCTTTACGGGGGCGCGGTTGGGGGGCGGCGGCGGGTGCCTGGCGCAGGCGGCGTACGGCGCGCAGTTGAGCGTCTAGAGAGGCTTCAAAGACGCTGAGGATCACATCTTTGGTTTCGTCGTTCATGGGGGCTCCAGAGCCTAAGGGCTCAGGAACAGGATGGCATACCTACGTCGGTCTGTCAATACAAATAAGGATAGACCGACCTGCTGGATGGGGCCGATCGGGTTTCCTAACTCGCTGAGGAATAAAACAATCTACGGGGAAAATGTAGAAACTCCAGTCCGCGAGCTTCGCTCGCGGGAAGGCCGGCTGACAGCCGGCTGCGGCCATGATTGGCCGCCCTACGGTGAAAATGTATCTCTAAACCGGCCAATTTTGACCGCAGTGAGAAAGTGAGCGTAAGCGGCTTCGAATGAGCAAGATTGGCCGGTTTAGACGCTACTTATCGGGCCAATTTTTTGGCGGAGCCCCCAACCTTAAGCCTCACAGATAGTTAGGTGCTGAGCGGAGTGAAAAATTGGCCGGATAAGTAGAAACTGGAGAGCCGGGCTACGCCCGGCTTTTTTTTAAACTGGCTACTCTTTCGGCACAGCCAGCAGCGCGCCCCAGTGGAGCCCCGCGCCGAACGCGGCGAAAACCGCGGGTCCGGCTAGCGGCGACGGGTCTTGGCTGCGCCATTCCGCCGCGGCGATGAGCAGGGATGCCGACGAGGTATTGCCAAAGCGCTGGATGTTGCAGGAGAAGCGTTCCTGGGGAACACCCACAGTTTGCGCCACGCGGGCGATCAAATTGAGGTTGGCCTGATGCATCAGGAAGACCTGCACATCGAGGGGCGGGATACGGTTCCGGTGCAACAGTTCGGTAATGGCGCGCGGGACTTTGCGGGATGCCTGCATAATGATCGTGCGGCCTTCCATATATAGAGGCGCGGCCAGGTCAAGGCGCAGCGCATCGGCGAACTCGGCGTCGCTGGAAAGCAGTGCATCGCGGATTTCGGCGAAGCCGCTTTCGGCGCTCACCAGGCAGGCGCCTGCGCCGTCGCCGAACAGAAAGGCGGTATCGCCCTCCGTCGCCACCCGCGACATGATCTCCGTGCCGATCACCAGCACGTTCCGGTACGCCGGCACGAGATGCGCAGCGAGCGCCATGCCGAACAACGACCCCGCGCTGGCGATGGGCAGATCGATGGCCGGCACGCCGGGGATGCCCAAGTCCGTGCCGATGGACGAAGCCGGTCCGGGAAATCTGCACGGGGCCGAACTGCAGGCGACCAGAAGCATGCCGACCTCGCGCGGAGACATGCCCGCGTTTTCCAGGCAGTCCTGCGCGGCCGCCACGCCCAGCGATGCCACCGATTCATGGCCGGCCGCGAACCGGCGCTGCTCGATTCCGGTCGAACGAACGATCCATTCCGCGCCGGCGCCAGTCTGGGCGGCTAACTCGGCGTTATCCACCACGCGTGTGGGCAAGTAAGCGCCGAACGCCCGCAAGTAAGCCATAGTCAGGAGTGAGTTTCGATGTAAGCTTCGATGCGCGCAATGGAATCGAACTTACGCGGCGTGAGATCGGAATCCGGGATGCGGATGGAGAATTCGCGCTCCAGCGCGCTCACCATGTCAGTCAGCGCGAAGGAATCCAGCACGCCGGACTCAAACAACGACTCATCCGCACCGATGGCCAGCGGTTTGCCGGAGAGCTTCTCTACAATCTCAGTGATCCTGGTTTGTTTGTTCATCTGTAGCTTGATTGGATACTTCGGGGCGAACCTTCAAGTAACTGTCGTACAGCCGCATTATATCTTGAAACAGCACGGTGGCCAACCGTTGATAACCCAGGGAAGTAAAATGCACGTAATCGCCCTGGGCCAGACCCGCCATGACCCAGTTGACCATGGATCCTTCCGCGCCCATGCGCGCGCGTGTGTTCCAGTAAGCGCAGCGATTCTGGCGGCAGGCCTCCTGTTGGGCGGCGATGATGCGATCCACACCCTCGAACGGACGCCAGCGGCCTTTCACACGATAAAACCGGTCGGGCGGACCCAGCACCAGAATGGCGGCCGCCGGCACGGCGCGTCGCAGGCGCTGCAGGATGGCGGAAAACGTTTCCAGGTAGCTGGCTTCGCTCCATCTTGAATCGCCGGCTTCGTTGGTGCCGTAGGCCAGCACGATCAGGGCAGGGTCGCGGCGCTGGAGATAGGCAGCGTGCATAGTCTCATCCCAGCGTTGGATGAGCCCGGCCTCCGCGCCATTGATCCCCATGGATTCGTAGGTGATCCCTTTCTGCTTCTGGGTGACCCATCCGAAGAGCCGCACGGGCGCGGACTCGATGGTGCGCACTTCGAAACGATGATGGCCGGGCGTGGTGGCGTGTTCCAGAAATCCCGGCGCGAAGGGGCCTTCGGTGGAGGCTTCCTTGACGGTTTCGCCATTGTCGGAAAGTGCGATGCGGCCTCCGCCGGGCTGCTGCAGGTAGTCGATTTCGACGGAGTCGCAGTCCGCATCCAGGTAGATGGTTTGCCCGGGGCGCTCGGTGGCGATGCTGACGCCGCCGAGACCGAACAGGCCGTCGCCTTCGCCGGTGCGCAGGCCCGCTGAATCCCAAGCCTTGCTGGCGCCGCCGTGCACGTCGTAGCGGCGATAGCCTTTGAAGGGAATGCCCGCCAGCGAAAAGCCCGCGCCGCCATCGCCGAAGCGGTTCTGGAAGAGGTCGCGGAGCCCGCTGGTCCAATCGTCGGCCGCGGTGTGGGAATCGCCGAAGTGCAGGATGTGGACGGCGGGGCTGTCGCCGGTAGACAGGCGATAGAGGCGTTCGAAGAAGGGCACCAGCGCGCCGGGGCGATCGATTACCGGGTCGGGGCGCTCATCCAATCCGAGCGCCACCTTTTGCAGCGAAGCGGCGCGCACATTGGCGCTGACGCGGGGCGGCGGATAGTGGTGTACGGGCGCGGCGCGCGCCTTCTTCTTAGTTTTCTTGGACTTCTTGGCGGGCTTCTTCTTGGGTTGAGAGGCGGTCGCGGTATTGGTTTGCGCGGCGGCAGGGAGCGCGCCACACAGGCAGAGAAAGGCGAATGCGGCGCGCCACGGCATGCCGTCAGCGCACCTCAGCCACGGCCTGGGGATGGAGCACTTGCCGCGATTTGTAACGATTCAAACCTGCAACCAATTCCTTCACGAAAGCCACGGCGACTATGCGGGCGCCGGCGGGCGTGGGATGAATGAAATCCGCCGAAACCAGCCGGGGCTGGCTGTCATACCAGCGCGCCATGGTCCCTTCGCCGCCCATCACTTCGTATGTATTGAAAAATCCGCAATGCAACTCGCCGGCCACGCGGCGCTGTATCTCGACGATGCGAGGTATGGTGGGCAGCGTCTCAATTTCGCCGCCATTCTTCTCTCCGCGGTCCATGGGACTCATCACCAGTATAGAGGTATCGGGCAGCGCAGCGCGCACGCGGCGGATGGCTTCACGCAACTGCTTCTCATACTCATGTGTGAGGAAAGCGGCGAAACCGCTCTCATTGGTGCCGTAATTGAGGACCACCAGGTCGGGGTTGCGGTGGCGCAACTCCTCGGCCCAGTGGTTCTCGTTGAAGATCAGGGCCAGCATGGAGACGGACGCGCCATTCATGCCGGCGCTATCGTAGACCACGCCGGTCTTGCGCTTCTCCAGTGTGATGCCGAACATGCGGACGAGTCCTTCGGCGCTGAATTCGAGCGTGCCGGTTCCAGGCGGCAGATCGAAGCGGGCAAACCCGGCGGCGCGTGAGGGTGCGTCCGTAGCGATAGTGCCGACCGGTTGGCCGGCCGAGGAAACGGTGATGTCGCCTCCATCCGGCTGGCGCAGGAACCAGACTTCGAGGCGCGTTTGCGTGGGATCGCGCAGGGTGACGCGGCTGTAAGCGCCGGTGCTCGTGGAAAACGCCACGCCACCCAGGCCGAACAGGCCGTTGCGCAGATCCCAACGCGTGCCGGGGTCCATCTGCCAACCGCGGCTGGACAGGTCGATGCCGCGATGCTCATACCAAGCCCACGGTTTGCCGATCAACGTGAAGCCATGGCCGGCATCGCCGAAGCGCTTCTGCAGTAACTGGCGGGTATCGCCGGTGATGAGGTCGGCGGTGGTGGGCGAGTCGCCGTAGTGCAGGATGCGGGTGATGGCCATGGGCTCGCCGCGCTCGGTGCGCCACAGTGCGGCGTAGAACCGGTCGAGGCTGCCATCGCCATCCAGCAGGTAGCGGGGCACGACCACTCTGGCCCGGACCGGCGCAGCGGCCTCGGGGACGGCGTGCGGCTGCAGCGGCCAAATGGGCGTCAGATCGGGGGTGAATTCCACGATCGCCGCTACGGTTTCCAGGTTCGGCGTCGATACGCCGCGCACCACGCGCGATGCGCCGGCCAGCAGCAGGGCGAACGTGACGATGGTCAGGGCGGTGCGGATGGGGAAGGCGCGCATGTCAGAATCGCGTGTAGACGAACGGCGCGGAACCCCGCCCCGCGAGTAGTTGAATGGCCACCACGGCCAGCGCCATGGCGGCCGCCTGCACATAGAAAGGAGTGCGGCCGAATAGATCGACGGTGCGCTCGTACCAGTTCTTGGGAACGGCCTGGCCCGCGGCGCCCAACAGCGATACCAGCAATACGCCGAGCGAGACGTTTTGGAGTGAGAAGGTCAGCGACCCGATGCGCTTCAGCACAGTGAACGCTACGGCCGCGGTCGGGCTGCGGAAGAACACCCAGGTAAGACAAACGAACTGGTAAGTGCAGAAGATGCGGACGGCGCGCGACGCCCATCCGCTTTCGGGGCGCCGTCCGCGCCATGCCTGCCAGCGCCGCGTGACAGCCAGTGCGGCGCCGTGCAGAAGGCCCCAGATGGCGAACGGCCAAGTGGCGCCATGCCATAAACCGCCGAGTAACATGGTGACGACCAAGTTCAGATACGGCATTACGCGCGTACGCTTGCCGGGCAGCGAGAAATACAGATAATCGCGCAGCCAGTTAGAAAACGTAATATGCCAGCGGCGCCAGAAATCGGCCATATTTATGGCTGTGTAAGGGCGGTCGAAGTTGATGGGAAGGCGCACGCCCAGCAGCATGCCGCAGCCGCGCGCGATATCCGTATAGCCGGAGAAATCGTAGTAAAGCTCCAGGGAATAAACGTAGACCGCCGCCAACACTTCCATACCGCTGTAGAGATTGGGGGTATCGAAGACCCGGTCGACCAAGTTACCGGCCAGATAGTCGGCGATAAGCAGCTTCTTTGCCAGTCCGAAGACGATGAGAAACAGGGCGCGCGAGCCATCCGCAGGCTTGAGTTCGAACTTGCGGGTGAGTTGCTTGAGGATCTCGGCGGGGCGCGTAATGGGTCCAGCCTGAATGGTGGGGAAGAAAGACGCTGCGGCGAGATAGCCTAAGTAAGATGGCGCTGCGGCGGCGTCTTTCCGGTAGATGTCGATGGTGTAGGACAGGGATTGAAAGACATAGAAAGAGAGACTCAGCGGGAAGATCCAGTCCCAACCGGATCGCAGCGGAAACAGCGCCATGTGACGGGAGAGGATTAGCAGACTTAGGTTGGCGATCAGACTTATGGCCAGGAAGAAGCGCCGGACTAAGGAACGCTTGAATGATTGCATCGCCAGGCCGCATAGGTAGTCTATGGTGGAGCAGGCGGGAATAAGTGCGAGATAGAATAGTCCATATCTTGCGCAGAAGAGGTAGTTAGCTGCCAGCAGAACAGTCAGCCTGGCAAGGCGGGATCCGGCCACCAGCCAGTATGCGAACAGGGCGATGATTACAAAAAGGAAGTAGGGGGCACCGGTAGAGTGCACATGGGCATTATCTCATAAATTCCCCACGCTCAAATCAGCCCCGGATGAACACGAATTAAACATCGGGAATTCTCAGATCTGTCCGGTTGGGAGGTTCGAAATCCGGTCCTTGATTTTCTCCGGCAAGACCCTGTTCAACTCCCGATAGCTTTGGCGGAAGGTACGCTTGACTTCGTCGGGCGAGGAGTCGGCCACCCGGCGGGCGGCATCCATCACGCACGGCGCCAGGCGCGATTGCGACAACACCAGTTTGGGCTGTACGGGGAAGAACGCCATGATGCCCCAGATGGTGATGGTGCAGAAGAGCAGGCCGCGCGCCGCGCCAAAACCGGCGCCCAGCAGGCGGTCCAACCAGACCAGGTCAAGGGAGCGCAAGAACTTGGCCAGCAACCCCGCGATAACGGAACCCAGGATGACGATGCCACAATAGACGATCAGGAAGCCAACCACATTGGCAACGGTGGTATTCGAGAGGTGCAGGGTATGGCCCACCACGTGGTAGTAATGGAGGCCGAAGATGAGCCCCAGGATGGATGCCGCGAAGCCCACGGCGGTCTTCGCGAAGCCGGCACTCAGGCCCGCGACGATGGAGAGGATCATCATCAGGCCCAGCGTCAAATCGATCCAGTTATTCATGCGCGCCTCTCAGATTGATACGCGCTCGGGTTTCGGTTTGTTCCCGCGGGCTGCGGTTGGGGTATCCCGCGAAGATAGTTTATGCCCTTTTTGACGTTCAAAGCCAATATGCGATTTATTTTCTGCATGTTAGAAAAATGACAAAAAGACGAGCCCAGGGTGGATTGCGCCCGCCAGCCCGGCGCGCCTCCGGCACCCACGGTTCTCCGGATCCGCCGACATTTTCAGGTACCACGTTAGCACGCCGGGAGGCAGGGACTAACTCGAGGCCACGAGGGCGATCTGTGCTTACAGCAGGGCTGTGAAGGGCAGCGGTAGTAAGGAGGAAACGATGCGGTGCGCGACACAAAAGTGGAGAGGCGCCAAAAATTCAAAGGAAATCGGGAGGGCGGGTCACGGGCGGCTGACTGTTAAGCGCCGCTGTTTGATCGCCTTCAGGCCAACTGCCGAATGACTTTTTTCCATCGGCGTTTATCGGCGTTCATCGGCGGCCCATACCGGTTTTGATTTTCGAATAGGCCGGAAGAAACACATATCTCGGCCGCCGATCCGTGGGCTCAAGTCGCGTGGCGCGGATACCCAGTTCTATGTCGGCACCCGTGCGTGCGCCACGGGCGCGATATCATGGTTTCGATGCGTTTCTTGGCGCTGGCGCTGATGTGGGCCGGGGTGGCCGCCGCGGCGGATCTTCGGCTTCCGGTGCGGTCGCGCGCGAAGGGCGAGCCAGTCCGGCGGGAAGAGTCGCTTCCAGTATCGCAAACCGCCATACTGATCTGCGACATGTGGGACAAGCATTGGTGTTCGGGCGCCACCGAGCGAGTGGAGGCGCTGGCGATCAAGATGGCGCCGGTCATCGACGCGGCGCGGGCGCGCGGGATTCAGATCATCCACGCGCCATCGGAGACCATGGAGTTCTACAAAGACTGGCCGCAGCGGCGGCGCATGCTGGGCATCGCGAAAGTCCAGCCACCGCCGCCGCTGGGAATTACGGATCCGCCGCTGCCTATCGACGACCGCAGTGGCGGATGCGATACCGGCGAGTCGTTCTATACGGCGTGGAAACGCGAGATCGCCACGCTGCCGGTAGTCGACGGGGATGTAATCTCCGACGATGGATTGCAGATCTACAGCTTCCTGCGCGAGCATGGGATTCGCAATCTGCTGGTGATGGGCGTACACGCGAACATGTGCGTGTTGAACCGCTCGTTCGCCATCAAGCAAATGACCAACTGGGGGATTCATTGCGTGCTGGTGCGGGACCTGACCGACAGCATGTACAACCCCAAAGATCGCCCTTATGTGAGCCATGCGCGGGGGACTGAAATGGTGGTGGAGCATATCGAGAAATATTGGTGCCCCTCGGCAGTCAGCGCGGACCTGATGAGAGCTTTGGCGGACGCGGGGTCCAAGTGAGCGCGGCATGGACCCGGCTGGAGTAAAGGTGGCCCTTAAGGCCAGGACTGCTCCGGCCGAAGATCGGATGCGCCTTCCGGAGGCGACCCGGGCAGCCGGATATGCGGTCCTGCTGGTGTGGCTGAACGCTTACGTTTGCCGCGAAATGTTCGCGCGCTACACGCCGCACATGAACTCGATGCAGGGCTTTTGGATCGCCATGGCACGGCTCGCCGGGGGCGGTTGGTGGCATTCCACATGGTGGCGGTATTGGGACTGCGGATCGCCAGTCGAATTCATCTATGCACCGCTAGTGCCCGCCGTGAGCGCCTGGACGGCGGCGGTTCGCGGAACGCCTCCCGACGCCGGGTTTGCAATGGTCGCGGGCATCGTATATTGCCTGGGCCCGCTCACTCTATTTGGCATGGCGTGGTTGCTGACGCGGGCGCCGGGGCATGCCTTTGCGGCCGCTGCGCTGTACTCGCTGACGGCGCCCTCGCAGGCGATCGTGCCGGATATTCCGTTCGCGTTTCAGCACTTCTGGGATGCCCGCCGTTTGTACTTGTCGGCGGTGTGGGATGAAACGCCGCACATGGCCGCCCTGGCGCTCCTGCCGCTGGTTATTTTGTTCCTCTCGCTTTCTATCCGAAAGCGCCGCACAGTGTATTACGCCGCCACAGTGCTGGCCATCGCGGCCTGTTCGCTAGCCAGCGACTTCGGTGCGATTGTCACGGCCATGGCGAGTGTGTGTCTGCTCTTTGTGCTGCGCCGAAGGGATTTCGTCCGGAACCTGATGCTGACGGCAGGGATCGGACTGTTCTCGTATATAGTTTGCTCGCCGTTTCTATCGCCGGCTAACATTCGGGCGATTCACGAGTCTTCGGCTGGCGGCGAGGGCGGACAGTGGACCATGGGATCGTTCACCGCGCTGGCCATCGTCGCCACCGGGTGGGCGATTTTGTGGCACTTCCTGCCCCGTTGGACGGCGGATTGGCGTTTGCAGTTCTTCGCGCTTTTCGCCTGGCTGACCGGAAGCGTACCGCTCATATTTACCTATTTGAACCGCCAATTTCTGCCGCAACCGGGCCGCTATAAGGTGGAAATGGAGCTTTCGCTGGCGCTGTTGGTGGCGTTCGCGGCGCGCCCGCTTTTCGCCAGGTTTCCGCGTCCGCTGAGAGTCTGCCTATTGTTGCTGCTGGTGGCGCTGGCGGGGGAGCAGATCGTCAGCACCCGCCGGTTCGCCAAGGCTGTTCTGGCGCCGGCGGACATTACCCAGACTATCGAATACCGCACCTCCATCTGGGCGCGGGACCATCTTCCAGGCGTGCGCATCATGCTGCCCGGATCGATCGGGCAATGGGCCGATGCCTTCGCCGACATCGAGCAGTTAGGCGGCGGTTCGTGGAGCACCGCGTATAACCCGGTCCAACAGCGCGCCAAGGCTGGTATATATAACGGAGGCGACACCGACGAGGCGGATGCGCGCGTTTCGCTGGCGTGGTTGAAGGCCTTCGGCGCCGGCGCGGCCGCAGTTTCGGGTCCCAAGAGCCAGGAGTTTTGGAAAGTATTCGCGCACCCCGCAAAATTCGACGGGCGCTTACCGGTACTTTGGCGGGAAGACGATGTGACTATATATCGGGTTGCGCCGGGAACGGAATCTTTGGCGCATGTTGTGGCGGAGAGCGCCCTCGTCCGGCACACGCCTTCCTCGCCGAGAGACACGGTAGAGGTGGAGAGGTATGTGGCGGCCCTTGAAGATGCGTCGGCGCCGGTGGCGGAGTTCCGCTGGCAAGGCACGAATCGGATTCACATCCGGACAACGGCATCCACGGGCCAGTTAGTCTCCATCCAGGTGACCCATCATCCCGGCTGGCATGCGAAAGCCAATGGGATTGCCCGGCAGGTAAAGGCCGACGGCCTGGGGCTGATGTGGCTCGAACCGGGATGCAACGGTCCGTGCGACGTACAACTCAACTACGACGGCGGAGCGGAATTGCGGATCTGCCATTTGCTGAGTGCGGTGGGCTTGGCGGCGCTGGCCGTCTTCCTATGTTGGAGAGCCGTTCGCGAATTTAGGGGATAGTTGGCGGCGCCATGGGCCGGCTGGGGGCAGAACTTGGCCCGCGCGGGTCCCCTGGAGCCGCTTCTTGCTCCAAAATCTAGCCTTTGCGAAGAGAAGATGGCGGCCTGGGAGGCCGCCGCAGGCCGAGGGCCTGCCCCACTATTTGTGCAGAATCGCTTCCCCGGCGAAAAGTGAGTGGCATTGGGTAAGAGGGCAGGCCACAAATCAGAACAGAATGCCCGCGACTTGTTCGGCGACGTTGCGCGCCTTCTCGCGAAGGTCTTTGGCGGTGGACGAGCGGTCGTTTGTGCTTATCCGCACCAGAAAGGCCTGGTCGCGAACCCGCCCCACAACCTGCTCCGCGATCCAACCTTGCTTGCCTTCGTAAGAGCAAGCCACCGCTTCGTTGCCGATGGCCTTCAGCGGCGCGGCACCCGATGCGCATTGGGCGTGCGGAGCGCTTACCGCTGCCACTTCAATTCGCAGCGCAGCTACGTGCGCGCCGTTCTGCCGGACAAACTCGCAACTGGTCGTGGTGACGGTCGCCTGGACCGCGCCGCCCAACACGCCGCCGGCGGTCGCGGCGTTCAGCCACGGACAGCGGTTTTCAGCGGCCGCCATGGCCTGCCAGCATACGACGATCGCCAGGATGGCGCGCGTACCCGTCACGACCGGCGCTTTCCGGCGGGCTGCAACGTTTCCGCTTTCAATATCTTGCCGCCCTCCTGGATGACGTATAGCTTGTTCACGTCCAGGTCCTTCAATAAATCTACCTGCCCGCTCAGCCACCGTATCTCGACCGAGTCCACCTTGGTGGCCTGGTCGAGCCCGAAGTGCATGCGCAGGTCATTCTGCGAGAAGTAACTGCCGCCGCTGCGCAACTCATCCATCTGCGACAAAGGTTTGGGCGCGTCCGGCTTGTTCTTGGCGACCACGGTCACGCGCGTGCCGATGCCGCTGCGGTTGGACTTCACGCCCTGCAGCTTGATCTTGATCCAATTGCGCTGCAGAGTGGAATCGCAGCGCAAGAGCTGCGGAATGGCATTGACGCAATTCACCGCCACGTCGATATCGCCATCGTTATCGTAATCGCCGAAAGCGCAGCCGCGCGCGGGAGCATTCTCCAGAATTCCGGGGCCGCCTTTGTCTGTTACATCCTCGAAGCGCCCGTTTTGCAGGTTGCGGTACAGATACTTGTGTTCCGCGTATTTCAAATCCGCGTTGGACTTATCGACTTCTGGATACACGTGGCCATTGGACATCAGGATATCGAGCCAGCCGTCATTGTCCATATCGAAGAAGCCCACGCCCCAACCCAGCAGGCGGGTGTTCACTCCCAAGCCGCTCGGATAGGTGCGGTCTTCGAAGGTGGCATCGCCCAGGTTGGTGTAGAGTGAATCGGTGTCTCCGGCGAAGTTAGTCTTCACCACATCCAGATTGCCATCGCGATTGTAGTCGCCGATGGAGACGCCCATGCCGGCCTGCGGCTTGCCTTCCGGAGAGAGCGCGGCGCCGGATTCGATGGCGATGTCCTTGAAGGTGCCGTCTTTTTGATTCTGATAGAGCGTGGCGGTGGAGGAGTCGTTGGCGACGTAGATATCCGGCCAGCCATCGTTATCCAGGTCCGATGCGGCCACGCTCAAGCCATAAGTGCCCGGGGTATTCCAGATACCGGCCTTCTCGCTGACGTCCGCGAACGTCCCATTCCCGTTGTTGTGGTACAGGATGTTTTTGCCGCCACGCAAGCCGGGCGGTCCGCAGGCCACCATGAGTCCCTTGTAAGTGCAAGGGCCGGCCTCCGGCGGCGGCGCAGTCTTCAAATCGAAATCGACGTAATTGGCCACGAACAGATCCAGGTGTCCGTCCTTGTCGTAGTCGACAAACGTACAACCGGTGTTCCAGCGGATCTTGGGACCGGGCTGCATGAGCCCCGCGTCTTTGGTGACATCCGTGAAGGTGCCGTCGCCGTGGTTGCGGTATAGGGCATTCTGGCCGTAGTAAGTCACGAACAGGTCGTCGTAGCCGTCGTTGTCATAGTCGCCCACGCAGCAGGCTTGTCCCCAGCCCGTGCGATGCTCCAGGCCGGACCCCTTGGTTACATCGGTGAACGTGCCGTCGCGATTGTTCTTGAAGAGATGGCAGCGGGGTTCCTGGCCGGCCGGAAAGCCTTCCAGACGCCAGCCATTCACCAGGAAGACATCCAGCCAGCCGTCCTGATCGTAATCGTAGAAGGCCAGGCCGCAACCGGTGGTTTCGAGAAGATACTTGTTTTTGCCTTCACCGCCGTAGATGGTCTTTACGGCGAGGCCGGATTCCTTGACTACTTCCACGAAGCTGATTCCGAGCGGGGTACCTTCGATGGGTGACTTAGGGCCGGTTGGCGGCGGCATGGCCTTGGCATCGTAACTTCGCTCGACGGGTCCGGGGAGCTTTTGACCGAGGGTTAGTAAGCCGGAAAAGGGCAGCACCAGGGCCGTGCGGCTCAACGAGTGCACCATCTGGCGTCTGGTGGGTTTCAAAGACATTGTCTCCTCATTGTGGGGCAAGCCCTCGGCCTGCGGCGGCCTCCAAGGCCGCCTCGCCTAAGGCGGGCTACGCCCCCCTGCGCTGCCAAGAGTGTCAGCGCGGCACGAGTGCCTGCGCCACGTCCCTCACTTGGGCTGACCTCCGGCGGTCTCGACCGCTTCATGCGACAGATCCGTGTGCATGTGCCAGGGGACGCTTTCGGTGGAGATTTCCGGATTTTTGCGCAGGAATTCGAGCGAGTAAGTAGGGGCACCCGGATCCACCTGCTTGGTCGCAAACATGGCGGCCTGTTCGGCGGCCTTGTCCTTCATCCCCATCCTGCGGTACAACACGGCCAGGTTGTAATGTGCCGCCAGATCGTCGGGATCGATGGCCTGCAACTTCTCAAACTGCTCGCGGGCCTCGTCGTAATCGTGGCGCTGATAGTAGGCGATCCCCAATTCCCGCCGCGGATCGCGCGCTTGCGGATACTGTTCCACTACCCTTTGCAAATCGGCCACCTCTTCATCGCGGTGGCCTCCGCGGCGTTCCACCAGCGCCAGATAGTAAAGCGCGCGGCCGTTGTTGGGCGACAGTTCCAGTGCCTTCTCCAGGCTGGCGCGAGCCTCGGAATACTTTTCCCACTCGATATAGGTCAGTCCGATGTTGGTGTGGCCATCCGCGTAGTCCGGGCGCAGCTTCACCACTTGCTCAAAGGCGTGCATGGAATCGGCGTACTGCAGTTGGTCGAGATAAGCAATGCCCAGATTGTTCCACCGCATCCAATCGGCATTATCCTGCGGCTCGCGGCCACCCGGCGGGTTGTCGCCCAGATTCAGGACGCGGGTACGGGAAGCCAGTTCCACCACCGGATAAGCCGGGTGATCGTTTCCAAAGATGTTATTCAAGTAACTCTGCCGCAAGTGGCGATAGTTCACGCGCGCGGTTACTGTCAGCGGTCCCTTGGCGTTGGCCGGAATCCGGAACTCATAGCGGACCAGCGCCGAACGGCCCGATTGGATGGTGTTGTCGTAAGCCACCGAGTGAATGGTCCAGACTTTGTGATTGTCCACGAATTCACCGTCGTCGTTCACCGGACGGTTGGTGAAGCTGTGCGCCCGCCGGTCGAGCGAGCCATCGGGGTTCAGGAAGCCGCTGTGATAAATCTCCTGTCCGCCGGCGCCAGTGACTTGAAACTCAACCCATGGCTCATATAGGTCGCGCACTTCGGGAACCAGCGAATGGGCGATATTCTTGTTCTGGATCACCACCATCATCTGGACGACGTCATTCGGGGCCAGTTGGAAAGCGGTGGAACCCAGCGGCGCGACCATGCCATCGTCGCCCGCCTTCTTGATCGCGAATAGATCCACGTTAAGGTAATTCCCCGACTTAAGAAACTCGATAGTCTTCTGCAATTGCTCGTCGTAACCATAGTAGAAGGGCACCGCGGTGTTGCCGGCCGGCCAGCGGTGCGAAACCAGCGTGCCGTGTTTGGCGCCGTCGTCTTTGAGCGTAAGCGGCGCCCGTTGCATGTGGCAATCCTGACAGGTGGTGAAGCCGGTTGAGTAAAACGTCAATGGATTGCGCGTCGAGAACTTGGAGTTCTGCCACTCGTCGTACGCGGTGAACGCACGAATGAACTTGTAGTCGTTCAACGGATTCGGCAGGTTTGCCTTGTGACAGGCGGCGCAAAATTCCGACGTCCGGTAGAAACCCTGCATCACTGCACGCGAATGGCGGTCGGGATGGTCGCGGATCTCTTGGTCCGGCACTTCCCCGGGGATGCGGTTGCCATCTTCGTCCACCATCACGGCAGGCACACCCATCACGAAGCCGCCATTTCCATTGGTGGATTGCAGTTTCTGAATGGAATGGCATGTGGTGCAGGTGAGGCCGTCCTGGTCGAAGCTGCGGTCGGCCTGCGAATTCTGCGTCAGCCCGCCGGAGAGCACAGCAATGGGGTTGTGACAGCTATCGCAGTGCCGCGTAAACTCGATGCCCTTGGTGCGCGCCAGAATGTTCACGCTGGCCCGATAGAAGGGCGTGCGAAATGAGTTGGAATGCAGCGCCTGGCGCCACTGGCTGTAGGCTTCCTGGTGACAGCGGCCGCAATATTCCGCGGTGGGAAACGCGGTGGGCTGGATAAAGTCGTTGCCGGCTACATCCGCGTTACCGGGGACAGAAATTTTGTCTTTGCCAAAGCGAAAATTGTAGGTTTCACGGACCTTGTCTGCGTAGGCCTTGCGCTCGCTGCTTTCGTCCGATTGTGCCCAGGAAATCGCGCAACCCGCGAAGACAGCCGCCGCCAGGAACCAGCGCACGCGGTTCATTCGCATAGCACTCTCTTGCCCGATGGATATGGGCATTAGTATAGCAAGATCGGCCGGGCTTCGCCCGGCGCGATGGCAGGAATGCCATCGCGGCAGGCAGGAGTGCCTGCGCCACGTCGGCTCCAGAGCCGGCTAAAGGCCGGCTGCGGGCATGATTGCCCGCCCTACGGTTTTATCCGGATGCGCATGGCCCCCACATACCGATCCGCCCCGCCATAGTATCCGGTAAGATCCAACGGGTCCTGCGGGCGCGCCACGGCGCCCTCCAGGAAAATCACGTTCGGCACGGTTCCTACGCGCTCCCACACCAGGCTGGGCAGCAGGAACGGCTTATCGCAGCGCGCCACCACGCGCCGGGGATCGGCTTTGTCGAACAGAATCCAACCGGGCCCATAGACCAGCTTGTCGTCGGCGCCGTTGTACAGCAGCAGGATGCCGGCGCTGGTCATGAGCGGCGGCGGGCCCGGCTCCATCACGCGGGAATCGAAGGCGCCCGGCCGGCGGTCGAGCACGGGTTGGCTGGTGGCGTCTGCCCAATGCAGCAGGTCGTCCGAACTGGCCAGCCCCACGTAGTCGCGATCCTTGCCGTCCGGGTCGTGGCGGGTACCTAGATAGTACATCCACCATCGCCCGTTAAGCCGCTCCGGCAGGATGGCTCCGGACTTGGTCCACCCATTGTTCCAGGTCCCCTTGTAGGCCGGCAGAATCACGCCGCGGCGTTGCCAGTGCCGCAGGTCCGTGGATGTTGCCAGGCAAAGCTGCGCGTCGTGCCGGTTGTAGCCCGTGTACGTGAGGTAATAAAGCGCATCAACTCGCACCACGCGCGGATCTTCCACGCCACCGCCCATTTCGTATGGCGCAACGGGCTCCAGCGCCGGGTGGGGATCGATTTTGAAGTGCAGCCCGTCGGCGGCTTCCGCGTAGCCGATGCGCGAGGTCCCGTGCGCGTCGCTCGCGCGGAACAGCAACACGGTTTTCGAGCCCACGATGACTGCGGCCGGATTGAAGGCGCCCGCGGCCATCCACGCCGGCGCGGCGGGCTTCAGCACCGGCTGATCGCTCAGGCGTTGGGCGTCAATGGTGATGGCCGGCGGCTGGGCCAGCAGCCCAACCGCCAAGACGGAAATGACTCCAGCGGCCCGATTCAGAACGCGCACCTAGTTCACGCTGACTTTGCCGAGGGCGGTGGCCTGCGTAGTCTCTCCAACCGCGAGCACGGCATTCGGTCCACGGGATGCGTTCGCCGGGATCGTGACCTTTAAGGTACTGGTTCCTTGCGCGTTCGCGGTGGTTGTACCAAGCAACTGCCGGGGTTCGTCCCAGTAGATATCGACTGTCTCCCCTGCGCCGAAACCAAGGCCTACCGCCGTCAAGGTATCGCCTGGCACACCGTGATTTGGAGTGACGACCATGGCGGCCGAGACAAAGAACGGCGCAGCACCGAGTTTACCGCTGGTCAGGCCCACCGCGTAAAAGTCGATGGGACCGTACGCGCTCTGCGGTTCGCGAGCACTGATCGTAAAGGCGCCGCTGGCGTTGGCAGTGGCGGTAACTAGCGGGGAACCGCCGATGTGGTTGACGTAGATGGCAACGGTTTCCAAAGGAGCGAAGCCGCTTCCGGTTGTGGTGAGTTTGGTTCCGGGCGGGCCGCCGGTTTGGCTGAGGCTCAGCATCGCTGCGGGCCAGACCTGCAGGGTGAACGATCCGAAGGCGCTGGCGATGTCTCCTGGAGCAGGAGAGAACTCTTTCATTTGACAAACATCTCCGGGCGGAGTGGCAGGGGCGTTGAAAGTATAGCCGGTTAGAACCACGACGACACCACCGGAACTGTAAGCGGCGCTGCCCGAACCGGCTACCGGGGCGCCGGCCAGTGTTAGAGTGCTGCTGCCGTTTGGCAGAAAGATCGGGCTATCGATAGCTCCAAATACCGAGATGCCCGGCGTTGAATTATTCCCATCGAAGAACAGATTCAAGGCATCGAAGCTGAAGCTCACGTTTGGTTGGACAAAGGCGTAGTAGGTGTAGCTTTTACCCGCTTCCAAGGGAATGGAAATGGCCGCTTGCGCATCGGATGGGCCATTGACCGGGGATGTCGCATCCGGATTTAGCGCCAGCCACAGGTCCCAATCATTATCGCCGCCGAGCGTATTCCATACTTGGCCGGAGAAGGCCCCGGTTGAGTTGGTCGAAAACTGAATTGCGCCCGTCAGCGTAGTCTGCGGGTACGCCGCTAGCGGGATCAGCAGCAAAGATAGAGACAGGCAAAGGCGGTGCAAGGGGCGAGGTGCGGTCTGAAGAGTCATCGTCACAATCCTTCTGGGCCACAGGGATGCTCCGTCTCGGGGTCCCGGCTACCCGCGATTATAGTCCATGCCGGTATGTTTAAAGTAATATACTGTTTTCTTGCCCCGTCGCACACGCAAATTTCTGCCGACCTGTTTCGCGGCGCTGTTCCTGGCAGCGCTCGCCGCGCAGACTGCGCCCAAAACGCAGCCTGCCCCGATTCAGGATTACATCCGCAAGATGTGGGGCGTGCTGACGCGTTCGAACCGCAACCTGGCGCAGGCCGCCGTGGACCCCAAATTTCAGCCGCTGCCCAATGGCCGCTGGCCGGTCTACGTGCCCGCGAACGAGGACGCGCGGCTGATCGAAGGCCAATTGCGGCACGAAATGGCGCCCGCCGACTTTCCGAAAATCGAGATCCGCAAGCTTCCCGCGGACACCGCCGGCCTGAAGGAGCAAGGCCTGCTCTATGTGCCGCGCCCCTACGTGGTGCCCGGCGGCCGCTTCAATGAAATGTACGGGTGGGATAGTTACTTCATCCAGGTCGGCCTGCTGCGCGACCACGAAGACGCCCTGGCCAAAGACATGGCCGACAATTTCCTGTACGAGATCCGCAATTACGGCAAGATCCTGAACGCCAACCGCACTTATTACCTGACGCGTTCGCAGCCGCCGTTCCTGACCCAGATGCTGCTGGGAGTCTACCAGCGCACCAAGGATCGCCAGTGGCTGGCCGACGCCATGCCCGCTGTCGAATCTTACTACCGCTTCTGGACCAGCGAGCCGCACCTGACGCCCGCGACCGGCCTGTCTCGTTACTACGACCTGGGCGACGGGCCCGCGCCCGAGTCGGTATCCGCCGAGCGCGATGCCCAGGGACTGACCCACTACGACCGCGTGAAAGAATATTACCGCACCGAAAAAGTGACCGATTACGACGTGGGCGAATTCTACGACCGCAAGCGCGATGTGCTGACGGACCTGTTCTACAAGGGCGATCGCTCGATGCGCGAATCCGGCTTCGACCCTTCGAACCGGTTCGGCCCGTTCAGCGTGGATATTATCCATTACGATCCGGTGTGCCTGAACTCGCTGCTGTACCTGATGGAAAGCCAGACGGCCGAAATTCTCGAAATCGTGGGCAAGGGCGCGGAGGCGGGCGATTGGCGCAAGCGCGCCGCGGATCGCGCGGAGGCCATCAACCGGCTGATGTGGGACGCGCAGGATGGGCTTTACTACGATTACAATTTCGCGCACAAGACGGTGCGCCGGTATCCGTTCCTGACCACGTTCTATCCGCTGTGGGCGGGCATCGCGAGCAAGGAGCAAGCCGCGGCCGTGGCGCGGAATGTGGCGAAGTTCGAGCGGCCGGGCGGCCTTTCCACGAGCACTTACGAGAGCGGCAATCAGTGGGATCTGCCGTTCGGGTGGGCGCCTTTGCAGATGATCGCAGTGGAAGGCCTGCGCCGCTATGGGTTCAACGCCGATGCGGACCGTATCTCGCAGGAGTTCCTGTCGCTGGTGCGGGATGAGTACGGCAAGGTGGGCTTCATCGTGGAGAAGTACGATGTGGTGCGGCGCGGGACCGACAGCAGCAGCATTCGTTATGGGTATCAGTCGAACCAGGCGGGGTTTGGGTGGACTAATGCGGTGTATACGCGGTTGTTGGATGGGTTAAGCCACTGAAGGTTCCAGGTCTCTGCTCAAATACTCCAGAATCTCCTGCTCGCGCCCCTGGATTTCCAGGAGGATTGGCTCGGACAGCCGCAGGTAGTCTTGACGCGAATGAACCTTGCGCGCTTCCAGGAGTATTTTCCTCAGTTACCGATGCATTGCTGAGCAAGCAGCATTTGATCGTCGGTTTGAATCATGGCATTTCCAATTCCACAATACCGCGTTTTCCAGCTTCGAGTAGATTTCAGAAAATGGAGTCGACGATCGACCTGTGCCAGTACGGGACCCTGGTCTACTCGAAATGCTCGCCCATAACCCGGAACATCGACGTCTCTGGGGGCTGGCTTAGTTACCGCCTTCCCTCGCGATAGGCGGGCTGCGCCACGTACTTTTTGACAGATCTGCATTTCTGCTTTAATTGTAGGGCGGCCAATCATGGCCGCAGCCGCCTTTTAGGCGGCCTGAGCCGGCTGAAAGCCGGCTGCGGGCAGAATTGCCCGCCCCACGGTGCAAAAAGTGCTCCACGTCAGGAATGGGACTGTGGCCTAACGCAGCACAAAGCTGATCTGTTGACTGACGTAGCCCCCGCCGCTGCCGGGCATGCGCACGATTAAGCCATCGGACTCTGCGCGGGTGGCGCCTTCGACGCCCGCCAACAGATCGCCGTTCACCAGTTCCAGACGGTACGCGCGCAACGCCCGCCCTGAAACGGTGAGCAGGAGCTTCCGCCCATTGTCGCTCCACTGTTCGGAAACGACCTTCAGATTGGTGCTGGGCTCGGCCAGGCGGGGCGGCGTGAATGGCACCGCATAACCAAACATTCCATGATGGCGGATGGCGAGGGTCGTCTTTCCCGGCTTCACTGTGACCGTGAAGCGCGGATGCCAGTCCTCAAATTCGTTGTCCGTTTTCCAGGCGACCGGCTGACCGTCCAGCGTGGCGCTGTCCAGGTGCGCGCACGGCGGATAGGCGGGTGCGAATTCCAGTTCGAAAGCCTCGGCCCCCGCATTGGCGATGGTCAACTGCAGGGTGCTCGCGTCCCGGCGGATATCCAGGTTCACGCGGCCGCCCAGGAACGGGAGGCCGTGCACGCCGGCCGTCTGCCAGTCCGCGGGAAGGTGCGGGGCGAAGGCGATTTTCCGTTCGCCCGCATCGCTCTGCAGCCCCAGCAGGCCGCGCAGCAGGGGCGACACCACCATGGCGGCCGACCAGATCTGGTGCGGCGAGGCGGTGGATAGCGGCGAATACGAGTCGCCGGAGAGCACCTCGGTGGTGTTGCCGCCGGCGCCGTCGAGCGCCAGCCAGGCATTGGCGCGCAGGTTCGCGAGCGCGGGCTCCGCCGCATGGTTGCGGTATTCGCCCACCGAAGCCCAGCCCGTGAACAGCGGCCAGACCGAGCCGAAATGGTAACCCGACGGATCGTAGAGCGGGTTGTGCGACGAAATGATGCGCATGCCCCAATCGGTGGCGTGTTCTTCCTGCGCGAGCATGCCGATCATTTGCTGCGCATGCTGCCGGTCGAGCAGGTCGAACCACATGGGGACGGTGGCCAGCACGCTGGGCTGGTCGACCGGCTGGCCGCTGGTGTCGAGTGCGAATGCGTAATCGTGGGCCTGCGGGAGCCAGAAGCGATCTTCGAGCGCCTTGCGCTTCTGCTCGAACTCCGCCGCAAGTTGCTTCGCGCGCGCATCGTCGCCCAGCAATCGCGCCAGCATGGCCAGCGAGCGCAGAGACTCAACGTAACAGCCCGCCTGATAGAATTCCACGCGCACCGGAAGCAACGGACCGCCCTCCACCCATCCGTGGCCCACGTGCAGATTGCGTGGAAAGCCCGCTTCATCGAGCGTGGACTGCATGAACGCCAGCGCCTTCCACAAGCGCGGCGCCTGCTCGCGCGCGAAGGCCACGTCGCCGCTGGCCCGCACGTAATCGGCGGCGGCGATGGCGTAGAGCGGCGTGGCATCCGCGGAGGCGAATCCGTAGGGAAACTGCTTGAACCAATCGACCAGGCTGGCCGATTGCGAGATCTCGTGCGGGATCTTGCCGTCGTCACGCTGGAAATGGGAGATGAATCCGATGGCGGCGCGGGCATTGGCGAAATCGCCCGCGGCCGTGAGCGCGAACGACGTCCAGAACGAATCGCGTCCGAAGAACCAGGCGAAGCCCGGGCGGTAAGCGCCTTTCGACGGACCATAGCCGGCCACCAGACCGCGGCCTAGAAACGGATTGTCCACGAATCCTTTCATCATGCTGATGCGCGACCAGTCGTAAGCCTGCTGCAGATGCGCGTCCGGCAGCTCCAGTTCGATGGTGTTCGCGAGGTAGGCGCTGTAGTAGCGCTCGGTCTCTTCCACGAGCGGGCCGCTGCGATCGATCAGGCGGCGATAGGCGGCCAGCGCTTCGTCCGCCGATTTCATGGACGCGGCGAAGGCCAGCACCCTTGTCGCATGGCCCTTGATTTCGCCGAGCGTGAATACCGATGTGGCCGCAGACGAGTAGTTGGTGGCGTAGGCCTGCGATAGGAGCGCCGCATCGGGGGACCCGAAAACCGCCGAGTAGGGCTGGCCGTCGGCTCCGAAGCGGAAGGCCTTCAGTGGACCGTTCCACTCGCTGTAGCCTGTGCCGATGGAGGCCGGCCACATGAGCTGGAAATCCCGGACGAACTCCACATCGACGCGCAGAGGGTTGCGCGCCTGCACATCGAGCAGCAGCAGCCCGCCCGGTTCATCGGTGGGGATCAGCAGCGTCTCGGTGACCTGAAAATCGTCGCCGGCATACGTGATGCTGTACGATCCGGGCCGCGACGAAATGCGCCGCGCGATGCTCTCGCCTGGAATGACCTGTGCGCCGGTGACAAACCGCAGCTTCAGGCCGCCGAAGATTTTCAGAGGATAGACATAGGCTTCCAGCGTGCCATTCTCCGCGCCGAGCAGGCCGGCGCGCGGGCCGGTGGCATCCAGAAACTCCCATGCGCGGACGGGACGAGAGATCTGGGGGGCGCCCGCGAAGCAGGACAGGGCGAAGAAGAGGGGCAATGCTTGGCGCATAGGTATCAGTATACTGGGGCGGGTGGCGAGGAGACGCTCAATAGTTACTCTAAATCCGGCAGCTTGACGGTCTGGGCCTCGCCTAGAACGACCTCCGTTTCAAGGCTGGTGGAATCCACACAACGTATAAGTTCGCGTTCGGCACAGAACCCATACCGATGGGTATATCAATGCAGACACCGAGATGAACATTGCCTCTGCTGGTTAAGAGCGCGCAACCCACGTCCCCGGCGATAAAATGGCCATTCCGCAAAGAGCATATTCACGGATTTCTCTTGGGCAGGCCGTAGAAATGTGAATGCCCGATCGGGAAAAGGCCAAAGTCCAGGCGCGAGCTTCGCTCGCGGGAGAGCCGGCTGAAAGCCGGCTGCGGGCATGATTGCCCGCCCCACGGTGCAAGGCTAGGGATGCAACTTGGTGTTTGGCGAGCATGTCGACGAATTTCCCGATGCGCTGGGCGCGGGTGGCGGCGCGCTTGGCGGTTTGGACGCGCCACAGGACGGCGTAGCGATTGGCGCTATCCAGAGTGGCGAAGAAGGCCTTGGCGCGCGGGTTGCGATCGAGGGCGGCCTGCAGGTCGTCGGGGATGGCGGCGGTACTGGGCGAGTCGTAGGCGGATTCCCACCGGCCATCCTGCTTGGCGCGCTCCACCTGTTCGAGGCCGGCGGGCTGCATGCGGCCGGCTTCGATTAACGCCAGGGCTTTCTGGCGATTGATCTTCGACCAGATGCTTTTGGCTTTGCGGGGGGTGAAGCGCTGCAGCCAGGCCAGGCCACTCTCAGGGCGCTTTTGGGCGTCGATCCAGCCGTAGCAGAGGGCCGCTTCGAGGGCCTCGTCGTAGGACACGGACTGGAGGGGGGAACCTTTTTTGGACAGACGAAGCCAGATGCCGGATGAGGTTTTGTGGTGGCGGTGGAGCCAGGCGATCCAATCATTGGGACGGGCGAAGAGGACGGGGATTTCGTCGGGCGGCCTGGGAGGCCGCCGCAGGCTGGGAGCCTGCCCCACTTATTTCTCCACCGGGAGACCGGCTTGTTGCCAGGCCTTCCATCCGCCGTCGAGCGAGATGGCATCGGTATAACCCATCTTTTGCAGATTGTCGGCGGCCAGGGCGGAGCGGTATCCGCCGCCGCAATAGAGCACCAGGCGGGTGTTCTTGTGGGGCACCTGGGCCTCGATGTCGCGCTCGACGATTCCCTTGCCGAGGTGTACTGCGCCCGCGGCGTGGCCGGCGGCCCATTCGCGATCCTCGCGCACGTCGACCAAGATGTGGGGTTCGTCCCGCAGCTTTCGGTAGCCTTCGATATCGATCTGTTTCACACGCGATTTGGCGTCGTTGACGATGGCCAGAAACCCCTCGCTATGAACCATACTTACTCCACTCTCCTGATCTCGGCGCCGGCGCGCGCCAGTTTCGTTTCGATTTTCTCATAGCCGCGGTCGATGTGGTAGACGCGATCGATGACGGTCTCTCCGCGGGCGGCCAGGGCGGCCAGCACCAGCGACGCACTGGCTCGCAGATCGGAAGCGATGACGCCCGCGCCGGTCAGCACCGATGGTCCGGCTACGATCGCCTGGCGGCCTTCCAAGCGAATGTTGGCGCCCATGCGGGCCAGTTCCTGGGCGTGCATGAAGCGGTTTTCGAAAATCGTCTCCACCACCATGGCGATGCCCTGCGCCTGGGTCATGAGGGCCAAGTACTGGGCTTGCAGATCGGTAGCGAAGCCGGGGTACTCCTCGGTGGTCACGTCCACGGACCGCAAACGCTTGGGGGCACAGATCTGGAGTGTGGCGGCATCGATCTGGGTGACTTCGGCGCCGGCTTGAAGCAGCTTGGCCACCAGGGCGCCGACGTGCTCGGGCACGCAATCCGCGATCTGGAGATCGCCGCCGGTGATGGCGCCGGCGATGAGGAAGGTGCCGGCTTCGATGCGGTCGGCGATGATGGTGTGATCCGCGCCATGCAGCTTTTCGACGCCGCGAATGTGAATGGTGGAGGTGCCGGCGCCTTCGATCTGCGCGCCCATCTTGGCCAGCAAGGCGCTCAGATCGACGACCTCGGGTTCGCGCGCCGCGTTGCGCAGGGTGGTGTCGCCACGCGCCAGGACGGCGGCCATGATGAGATCCTCGGTGCCGGTGACGGTGATGCGATCGAAGTGAATGACAGCGCCCCGCAAACCCTCGGGCGCTTCGGCTTCGATGTAGCCGTGGGCCTGCTGGATGCGCGCGCCCAATTGCTCGAGGCCGAGCAGATGCAGGTTGATGGGCCGCGCGCCGATGGCGCATCCGCCGGGGAGGGAAACGCGGGCGCGGCCGGTGCGGGCCACCAGCGGGCCCAGCACCAGGCTGGAGGCGCGCATGGTCTTCACCAGCTCGTAGGGCGCTTCGGAGGAGACGATTTGCGGCGTGTGGAGGCGGATGGTCTCGCCGTCCACCTCCGACTGGCTGCCGATGTCGACTAAGAGGCGCTGCATGGTGCGGATGTCGCGCACACGCGGAATGCGCCGCAGGGTGACGGGCTCGTCGGTAAGCAAAGCCGCGGCGAGCGCCGGCAGCGCGGAATTCTTCGATCCGCTGACGCGGATCTCGCCCTGCAAGCGAGGGCCGCCTTTGATTACGAATTTATCCATAGCGATACACAGAGTTTAAGAAGATGGCGGCCTGGGAGGCCGCCGCAGGCCGAGGGCCTGCCCCACAATTTGCGCTCATGGGCGGCCCTTTCCCATGACTATGGCTTTGCGGACGTTGTTGTCCGCGGCTTCCAGGAGGGCTGCGGCGGCCTCGCAGGTTACGCCCGCGGCCTTGGCGACGATGCGCTGGGCGCGGTCTATTAGTTTGCTGTTTTTTGGCTGCACGTTGACCATCAGGTTTCCGTAGACGTAACCTAGGCGGATGAAGACGGCGGTGCTGACCATGTTGAGGACCAGCTTGGTAGCGGTGCCTGCCTTCATACGGGTGGAGCCGGCCAGGATCTCGGGGCCGGTGAGCGGCGTGATCGGAATGTGCACGGCACGGGCCAATTCGGAATCGGGGGTGCAACTGATGGCGGCCGTAACGGCTCCCAGGCGGCGGGCTTCGGCGATGGCGCCCAGCACGTAGGGCGTGCGTCCGCTGGCGGCGATGCCGACCAGCACGTCGCGGGCGGTGAAGCCGCGTTCGCGCAGGTCGCGGGCGCCGATGGCGGGATCGTCTTCCGTGGTTTCGGTGGCGCGCGCCAGGGCCGCTTCGCCGCCCGCCATGACGCCCTGCACGATTTGGGGATCGACATTGAAAGTGGGCGGGCATTCGGCGGCATCCAGTACGCCCAGCCGGCCGCTGGTGCCGGCGCCGATGTAGAACAGGCGTCCGCCGGCGCGCAGGGCTCCGACGATGGCATCCACGGCTTGGGTAATGGCGGGGATTTCGTGGGCCACCGCATCGGCGACTTTGCGGTCTTCGGCGCTAATGATTTCGAGGACGCGTTGAGTGGGCAGGGCGTCGATGCCTTCGGAGGCGGGATTGATTTGTTCGGTCAGGAGATGGTCAAGCAAGCCCTATTGTGGCGGGAAGGCCGCGCTGTTGGCAAGCGTGAGCCGGCTGAAGAGCCGGCTGCGGGCAAAATTGCCCGCCCCACGATGCAAGTCAGGGGATGGCGGCCTTGCGCATGACGGCGCGGGCGGTTTCCAGCGCTCGCCGGGCGGCATCTTCGGGCGTCATTTCCTTCAGGAAGCGGCCGAAGACCTCTACGCTGAGGGCGTCCTGGTAACCAATTTGCTGGAGGGCCTGGAGGAAGCCCACCAGGTTGATGACGCCTTCGCCGGGCATGAGGCGCTCGTTGTCGCGGATCTGATCGGGCGGCAGCTTGGGGGCATCGTTGAAGTGCACGTGGACGATGGCGTCTTTACCGGCCTTGATAATATCTTCGGTGGTGGCGCCGGCGTGGTGCCAATGCCACACGTCCAAAAGCAGACCCACATTGGAGCCGCATTCGCGGGCGAAGGCCAGCATCTCGGGCATGCGCCAGATGAACTCGTAAGGCTCCTGCCGGCGGAGGTGCAGGGGTCCGATGAATTCGAGGCCGAGGCGGACGTGGGAGCGGGCCAGCACGTCGGCGCAGGCGCGGAAGCGCTTCAGATAGAGGGTGCGCAACTCGGCTTTAGGGGTCTTGCTGGAGGGCATGATCCAGGTGACCATGCGGGGGCAACCGATGGCGGCGGAAAACGAGGCGGCGTCGCCCAGTTTGTCCAGATCTTGGGCGAAGACGGCGTCGTCTTTGCGAAATTCCACGGGAAGGTTGATGGCGGCGGGCTTGATCTTCAGTTCTGCGAGCAAAGCATTTGTGACGGACAAACCCGCTTTCATGGCGGCACCCAGATCGACGTCGACGCCGGGAAAGCCGACCTTGGCTGCCAGGCGCGCGAACTCGGGCCAGGGCACGCGTCCGGCGACTATGGTCGGGTTCAGAGAAAGGTACATGGTTTATTGTGCCATGTTCCGGACAATCAAAGCCTAGGTTATTGGATTTAATGACAATCCGGGGGTGGGGGGCTTTGGGGCGGGGTGCGGCGAAGGATTTGGGCTACGGATGAACACGGATTCGCACGAATAAAGACGGGATACAGGGACACGTTTGGTGGGACCGGGGGGACTGGGGACTGAGTTGTCAAAGAGCTGGGGTTGGATTGGTTAGCGGGTGTCGGGGGACATTACGTAGACGTGGCCTTCGGTGGGCTCCGGTGGCGCGGGCTGCGGGGCTGGGGGCTGAGGGGCCGGAGGTTGGGGGCTGGGGGCCGGGGTGCGCTTGGGACGGTGCTGCTGGAGGTGTTCCAGGTCGCGCATGGTTTTGGAGAAGGAATTCTCAAGCCGGGTGCGCTGCGCGGAAAACTTTTCGAGCAGGGCCATTTGGCGTTCGGGATCCATGGGATTCAAATAGACGATGCTTTCGAAATTGGCGAGGCGCATGAGCAGCCATTGCTGCACGGCCAGTTGTTCGACGTGCAGTTTTTCGGTGCGGCCCTGGGGCTGCCAATCGTCTTCGAGTTCGGCGCAGAGTTGGTTGAACTCTTCGGCGTTTTCGAAGGGCAGGATGGTATTGCGGGCACGCAGTCCGTGTTTGAGGGCGTTGAATCGGACCTTTTCCTTGCCCTCGGGGGTTTTGGGACCGGTGGAGTGCTGCGCGTTGCGCTGGTTGGCTTCCTGCTGTTTTGCCGAAATCATACGAATGGTTTTCCTTTCGACTTGAGAATAGACCCGCGGAGATTGCGCACCGCCCGGTGGAGGCGGGCCTGGCTTGCGGGAGGTATTTGCTTGGTATAGGTTGCGAGCGGAAAATTTGTTTGGAAGTGGTGTGACTGTGTGCCGATCAGCCTGCCGCCCCTAATTCCGTGCTATACTGAAGACGGTTTTTGATCTACGGCCGATCGCCTTCCGGTGCGCCCACCTCCGATTAGCTGCCCTTCAAACCCGTAAAGGAAATAGACGATGAAGAAACTCTTTGTAGGAAACCTCAGTTTTGGAGCCACGGAAGATACCATCCGTTCGCTCTTTGAAAGTCACGGCACTGTTGAAAGTGTGAGTTTGATTACCGATCGCGATACCGGCAGATCCAAGGGATTTGGCTTCGTGGAAATGACCAACGACGCCGAAGCCCAACGGGCCATCACCGCGGTAAATGGGAAAGATATCGATGGCCGAGCGCTTACGGTAAACGAAGCCCGCCCCAAGACGGATCGCGCGGGCAGCGGCGGCGGAGGCGGCGGCTACAAAAAGTCCCGCTGGTAAACCGGCGGCGCGAAACGCAAGTCCGGCTTGGGCAGATGGGCGCCCGGCCGGACTCTCGACCCTCAGGCTGAGGAAGGTTGCATGAGTTATTACAATAAAGTATCCATGTCGGAATTTTTCCGCGAGGTTTACACACCTTCCCAGCAGTATCTGGGGTCGGTCTATTTGAATTCCTCGGCGCGCAAATGGGCCATCAAAGAGTATCCGGGCCAGTGGTTCGATTCCGAAGACGGCGCCCGGCGCTGGTTGATCGATAAAAACGAACCTACCAGCAAGGGGTAAAACATCCACTAAATGAAAGACGCTTTTGTGCTCTCACTATCGAAGTCTAAGACAAGGAGTAACGACGTGCGTCCCGTTGAGCGGCTGAAAGGAACCGGGGTGGTAACGACCAGACGCGGCAAGGAGATTTCGGTTCAGTACCATATCACCTTCGCTCCCGACGACCCTGCCGCAACCGGAGATACGCCGGCGTCCGCATTGAAGGCGTTTTCGGGCCAAGTTTGGTGCCCGTACGACGGATCTTTCGTCTGTGTACACTCCGGACAGACCATGACACTGCGCATGGAAGACGGACGGCAGCTTTGCTTTTCCCATAGCAATCGGGATGGCGGGGTTACGGTTACTAAGTGGATTGGGTAATTGAAAGAGATGGCGGCCTGGGAGGCCGCCGCAGGCTGGGAGCCTGCCCCACTAACGCTCGCCGGGTTTGCCCATGTAATGTCCGGCCCTGTGGACCGAGTCATGGTCGTCTTTGGCCTCCAGGTGAGTGATTACTTCGGCCGGCTGCCCTAAGGTTTCGGCCAGCCGCTCCTCCAGTAGAGTGGCCAAACGGTGGGCCTCAGCCACGGTTTCCGACCCGGCAAACAGCAGGTGCACCTCTACCAGCAGCCGATGGCCGGTGCTGCGGAACCGCACTCCGTGATATTGCACGCCCAACTCCCCACATAGCGTGTCCAACTTCTTTCGCAGGAGGCTGCCGGTTTGCGGATCGGCTGTGTCGAGCAGGCCGGTGGCAGACCGCCAGATGAGGTTGCCTCCCGACCATAAAATGTTCAGGGCGACGGCGAGGGCGCAAATCACGTCCCATTGTTTCCATCCGGTCCAGAGAACCAAGCCCAGGCCCGCCACGACCCCGAAGCCGGTCCAACTGTCGGTGAGCACGTGCTTGCCATCGGCCTCCAGGATGAGCGACTGGGCGCGCTTGCCGGCGCGCACCAGATACCAGCCCA
>Ga0302325_10005500_pt1 | contig 28763 bp, 24 predicted proteins | sample Palsa_T0_2_FD_201948 | JGI IMG/M metagenome (GOLD analysis project Ga0302325, IMG submission 201948) | Peat permafrost microbial communities from Stordalen Mire near Abisko, Sweden - Palsa_T0_2 | ecosystem: Environmental > Terrestrial > Soil > Palsa > Peat permafrost | place: Sweden: Abisko...
GGCCACGGTCCTCGATCGGTCCGCGCGAGACGCACTCGCGTGGCCGGGGGACAAGACCGACGTCCCCCTGGGACTGATAAGCTCCGGAGAAGGCAGCGATTGGCCTTATCTCAACGACGAGTTCGAACTCGATAAGAGGCTCGCCGCCGCGTCCACGGCCGGGATGTTCCTCAGCGTTCCCGGCTGGAGCCACGATCATATGCTGGAGAATCCGAGCTACCTGCCCACCATCGTCGAAATGATTCGAAGTGTGGTCGACCGGGCAAAGGTCAGGTTCGCCCGGTGAACGGCCGAGTGAAATCGATTAGCGTGAGCGCATGAGCCGATGGCTGCTCGCTCGGTCTTCCGCGATTTGCCGCGCGGTCGCCTACCTGGCCGCAGTGCTCGTCGCAGCGCCTCTCGTTTACCACCTGTCACGCGGTTCGCTCGCCTATCTCGGGCTCCTGCAGGACGACTACTTCTACTACGCGATCACTGCCGACAAGTTCGTCACCCTCGGCCGACTGACGTACGACGGCACGACGCTCACGAACGGATTTCACCCGTTGTGGTTTCTCGTCGTGGTGCTGATTCGCCTCGTCAGCGGGAGCCTGAACGGCGCCTTCTACGTCATCCTCGCCGCCGTGTTCGTCGGCTCGATGGTCGTCACCTACGAGCTGTCGCACGCATTCGCGAGATCGCTGGGTGCTTCGGCCGCCCTGGCCCCGGCCGTCGCGCTCGCGCACGCCGTGCCCACCGATATCGTCTCGTGCTGCGGCATGGAGACAGCGGTCGACATTCCGTTCTTGCTCTGGCTGTTGCTCGAGGTCGTAGAGACCAAGGTCGTGACGTCCAGGCGAGCGGCTCGCCTCGGCCTCATTGCCTCCCTCGCCGTTCTCGCGCGCCTCGACCTCGGGCTTCTCGTCGTCCTGCTGGTTCTCGGGTGGCTGGCGGCTGCGCGACCGCGCCCTTCGGTCGCCTTGCGGCTTGGAGCCGCGTTCGGAGCCGGCGGTCTCCTGGTCCCCGTCTACGTCCTCTTCAACGTCATCGTGTTCGGGTCTCCGCTGCCGGTGTCCGGGCTCGCAAAGCAGCTCGTGAAGCGGCCCGGTTTCAACGTCGGTTACCTTCGGGGGATCGCGTTTCATTCGATCTTCGGCCCCGCCACCGGCATCACGCTGGTCCTCGGCGCCGTGACGGTGTGGGCGTTCGCGCGACGGCAGGCGCAACGAGCGACCGCCGACGGCGAGGGCGGCGCGACAGGTCCCAGCTTGCCGCCCGCCGCGCTCCTGGCCGCAGCGACCCTGCTCGGCTTCACGGGAACGTTCTTCTTCGCGAACGCGCTGACGGGCTGGGTCTTCTTCTATTGGTACGCGTACCCGCTCGGCCCCGCGCTCGTCGCGGCGCTGACGGTGATCGGAGTCTGGGGCGTCCCCCGCATCCCGGTACTTTGGCGCGAACGCGCGTCCGCTGTCTTCGTGGCCGCCGCCACCGTGGTCGCCTTCGGCGAAGGGTGCCGCTATTTCGTCACGCACGGGCTCCTCTGGACCGTCGACGACAATGGCCTTCTCGCCATGAGCGTCGAGCTTGCCGAGCGCTTGCACGACCGCAAAGGCGTCTTCGCCATGGGCGCGGTCGGTGGCTTCGCGACCTACCTCCTCCGCGAGCCGGTCGTCCAGATCGAGGGCCTGATGAGCGACCGGGCCATGATTCGACACGTCGGCAACGAGGACGATCTTGGCCCCGTGCTGCAGCAGTATGGCGTCGACTATCTCATCGTGAGCCTCCACCGCGCGAAGTTCGAGCAGCACGACGGCTGCTACGTAATCACGCAACCAAACGCCGAATGGGCCGGGGCGCGCACCGCGAAGATGCACGGCGAGCTATGCGCCCAACCGATCGTGTCCTTCGCGACGAGGGTGCCTCACCGGGAATGGTCGGAGTTCAGCTCGCTGGACACCGCCGTCTTCGACCTGCGAGGCGCGAGCTGGCGAGCCAGGTAGCAGGCGTGTCCGGACACGCGAACTCGGCATGAGCCGCCGGGCCGCATGGCTGGCCGGCGTCGCGGTGCTCTTTCTATCGGTCGCCGTGGCGCTCATCGCCGGCTACCGCACCTACCGCCGCGTCGACCGCGACATGCATGCGCCTCGTCGGGCGATCGCGAGGCCCGCCGAACTCGCGTCGAGGCTCGAAGACGTGACACTGATGCCCCCGTCGGGGCCCGTCGCAGCCTGGTACCTGCCGCCTCGCAACGGCGCGGTGGTCGTTTACGTGCACGGCTCGACCGGCGATCGGCTCGACTTCGTGCCGGACCTCGTCGGTCTCGAACTGGCGGGATACGGCGCCGTCGTGCCTGACCTGCCCGGACACGGGGCGAGCGGAGGCTCGACGCGGTGGGGCCGCGACGCCCAGCACGTCGTGGCCGCCGCGGTCGATTTCGCCAGCCAGAGAGCCGACCACATCGCCATCCTCGGCTTCTCGATGGGGTCGAGCGTGGCGGCGCACGTCGCCGCGGGCGATGCCCGGATCGGCGCGATCGTCCTTACCGGAGCGTTCAGCGACATCCGCTCGCAGCTTCGCTACGAGTTCCGGCGCTGGGGCCCCATCACGCAGTGGCCCGCATTGTGGGCGGCCGAACGCGACGGGCTGGCCATCGAGGACCTCGACACGGCGCAAGTCGTCGGCCTCCTGGCACCGCGTCCGCTGCTCCTCGTCGGCGGAAGCCTGGACGCCACCGTTCCGCCCGACATGGTCCAGGCGCTCTACGCGGCTGCGCGCGAGCCGAAGCAGATCGAGATTGTTCCCGGCGCGACCCATGGGGCCTACGGACGCGTCGGCGGCGCGCCGTATTACGACCGCTTGCGCCGCTTCCTCGACGACGCCCTAGGTCGTTCCGGTCTCTTCGCGCCGTAAGGGCCGACTCAGGCGAGCATTCCGCCATCGACGCCGAGGATCGTCCCCGTAATGAACGACGCGCTGTCGGAACCCATGAAGACGATGGCTTGACCGATCTCCTCGGAGGTTCCGGTGCGCTTCAGCGGCACGTGCCCGACCAAGGCGGCCTTCACTTCGGCACTGCCGGTGAATCGATCCAACATGCCCGTCTCGACCGGGCCCGGCGCGACGGCGTTGACCCGCACGCCCGTGCCCGAGAGTCCGGCGTCGCCCCGTGCGGCCAGTTCGGCCTGGTTCACGTTCTCGATCGCCCGCTTCGCGTTCTCGTAAAAGCTCTTCCCGGCGTCCGTCAGGTTGAGCCGGCGCGTCGACCTCAAGAGCAACCGGACCCCGAGCCGCTCCTCGAGTTGCGCCACGGCCTTGGAGACCGCCGGCTGCCCCACGCCGAGCTGGCTCGCAGCCGCGGAGAATGAGCCCGCATCGACGACGCGGACGAAGATCTCCATCGCTGCGAGTCGATCGGCTTTCACCGGGCTGGCCGTAACGTAGCGCGGCCAAGCGGAGACGGCCCGCGTCGGAGGGGATGGGGTCGGCACCTCGCTCGTCCGGCTCCACGTTGCTTCTTGACAGCGTCGAACGTTAGACTATGTCTAACTCTGTGAACGACAGCGATCTCTCGGCTCGCCTCCGTGCGGCCGGCGTTCGTCCGTCCGCCCAGCGAATGGCCGTCGCCGAGTACGTGCTCACCACCGACGAGCACCCGTCGGCCGAGCAAGTGCACGCCCGCGTCGCCAAGCGATGGCCCTACCTGTCCCGCGCCACCGTCTACAACACGCTCAACCTCTTCGTGAAAGAGGGGCTCTTGAAACAGCTCGTCCTCTCCGAGGGCAAGGCCGTCTTCGATCCGAAGATCGAGCGGCACCATCACTTCATCGACGACGTCACGGGCCGGATCGAAGACGTCCCGTGGGACGCGGTGAAGGTCGGCAACGCGCGGCTCGATGGCTATGACGTCCGCGAATACATGGTCGTCCTGCGGGGCCGAAAGGCGCGCCCTTCGTCGGTCCGTCCGGCCCCGCCCGTTATCCCGTCCAACCGCAAAGAAACAAAGAAGCCAAAGGAACCCAAAAGAACATGATTACCCCCGGAACGCCCCTCCCCGAGTTCAAGACCACCGCGTGCGTCGGCACCGAAAAAGGGAAAGAGTTCAAGGACGTCAGCTCGTCGGACTTCCCCGGCAAGTGGCTCGTCCTCTACACGTACCCGAAGGACTTCACATTCGTCTGCCCGACCGAGATCGTCGAGTTCGACAAGAAGCTCAAGGCCTTCTCGGATCGCGACGCCGTGGTCCTCGGCGGCTCGACCGACAACGAGTTCTCGCATCTCGCGTGGCGCAATAACCACAGCGACCTCCGCGGCATCCACCACGCGCTCCTCTTCTATTCACCCAAGCTCGCGCAGGATCTCGGCATCCTGCATCCCCAGGCCGGCGTCGCCCTCCGCGCGACCATCATCGTCGACCCGCAGGGTGTCGTCCGCTTCGCGAGCGCCAACGACCTTTCGGTCGGCCGCAACGTCGACGAAGTGATTCGTGTCCTCGACGGTCTCCAGACCGACGAGCTCTGCCCCTGCAACTGGAAGAAGGGCGACGAAACCCTCACCGAGCAGCTCAAGAAGGCCGGCTGACCGGCGCCCCCCCCGCGCGGGCGTGGCGCGAGCCTCGTCGCGCCCGCGACGGCTGCTTTTGGCGTTCTCGGCCACCGTCGGCCACTCCCCGAGTGCCCACGACCCCCCCGAAGGATCCTGTTTATCCCATGGCCACCCTCGAAGAGCTCCGCGAGACGTTTCCTCCCGCGGCGCGTGACATCAAGATCAACCTGCAGAACGTCCTCACGCCGGGCACATTGAACGAGGCCCAGACGTGGGGTGTCGCCATCGCGTGCGCAGAGGCGGCGCGCAGCACCCGCCTCACCTCGGCCGTCCTCGAAGACGCCAAGGCACGCGGGATCGCCGAAGAAGTCATCGAAGACGCGCGGGCCGCCGCCATCTTGATGGCGATGAACAACGTCTTTTACCGGTTCCGGCACATCGTCGACAAAGAGGAATACGCGCAGAAGCCGGCGCGCCTTCGCATGCAGCGCCTCGCGCAGGTGACGTCGAACAAGGCCGACTTCGAGCTCTTCTGCCTCGCGGTGAGCGCCATCAACAACTGCGAGACCTGCGTCCGGTCGCACGAAGAGGCCGTGCTCAAGGGCGGGCTCACGTCGGACCACGTGCACGACGCCGTGCGCATTGCGGCCACGATCGCCGCCGCCGCGCAGGCGCTCGAAGCGCTCTGACTCCGGCGCGACTTACGCGTCTCGATCAAGGGCGCCGCTTGCTGACAGGGGGCCGTTGGAGTCAGTCGCCCGTGCCAGCCGCGTACCCTCACGCCCTCGCCCCGCCAAAGCCCCCTCTTTCTCGAAGAAGCTCGAAGAAGCCGGGGTGACCGACGGGGTTCGCCCGTTCCTGTACGGAGTCCAGCCGCTTTGGGCTGGACGCAGTACAGGAACGACAGAACCCCGGAGCAAGGTCGAGGAGGCTTCTTACCTCGACAGGGGGTGACCGACGGGGTTCGAACCCGCGACACCTGGAGCCACAATCCAGTGCTCTACCAGCTGAGCTACGGCCACCGCATGCGCATGCGTAGATGATGCGCGCCCGCCAAATGACATGTCCCGGCTCTGCTTTCAAGCAGTTGCTCGCCCCGGGCGGCGCCGCATGCTACATGGGCCGACCGCTTCATGGACCCATCTGAGCTACAGTCCGTCCTCGGGCCTGCGTTGTCGAGCGCCCTCACCGCCAAGGGTTACACAACCCTTACGGCCGTACAGACGGCCGTTCTCGACCCGGCCCTCGCCGGACGCGACCTGCGAATCACCTCGCAGACAGGCTCCGGCAAGACGGTTGCCATCGGGTTTACCCTGCGGCACCTGATCGGAACGGCCCGGGGCGAAGGGTCCCATCCGGCCGCCCCCGCGTCCAAGTCGGCCCTCGCGCGCCCCAGGGCAATGGTGATCGTGCCGACGCGCGAGCTCGCAAAGCAGCTCGAGGAGGAGCTCGCCTGGCTCTACTTACCTACGGGGGCGCGTCTCGCGTGCGTGACGGGCGGCGCAGGCTACGGCGACGAGCGGCGCGCCCTCGGACGCAACCCGGCCGTCATCGTGGGGACTCCGGGACGCCTGCTCGAGCACCTGCAGCGCGGCACCATCGACGCGACCACCGTCGGAACCGTCGTCCTCGACGAGGCCGATCGGCTCCTCGACCTCGGCTTCCGCGACGACCTGGAGGCCATCGTCAAGTTCGCGCCCGCGGGCCACAATACGCACCTGGTGTCGGCCACCTTCCCGCGCGAAGTGCGCGCCCTCGCCGACGCAACGCAGCGGGACCCGGTCCACGTCGAAGGCACGCGCCTCGGCGCCGCCAACGCCGACATCGACCACGTCATTCACCTGGTCGACCCTCGCCAGCGGATGGACGCGATCGTCAACCTGTTGCTCGCCGATCCCGACGGCCGCACGCTCGTCTTCGCGCGGACGCGCGCCGATGTGGCGTCAATCACGGCAGCTCTCAACGAGTCCGGGTTCGCGGCGACGTCGCTGTCGGGCGAGATGGAACAGGCCGCGCGCAACCGGGCCATCGGCGCCTTCAAGCAAGGCGACCTCCGCATCCTCGTCGCCACCGATGTGGCGGCCCGCGGCATCGACGTGCAGGACATCGCGCGGGTCATCCACGCCGAGCCCCCGTCCGACGCCGACACGTACACGCATCGCAGCGGCAGGACGGGCCGCGCCGGAAAAAAGGGGACGAGCGCGATCTTGACGTCGATGTCGGAGCTGTCGAGGACGCGATACGTTCTTCAGCGAGCCGGCGTCGCGCACCGCTTCGAGCCGGTCCCGACGGCGGACTCCATCCGCGCGGCAGGGCACGACCGGGCGGCCAAGGCGCTGCTCTCCGCGCCCGACGACGCCGAGGCGATCGACGAGGCCACCTGGGACCTCGCCAAGCGGATCGCCGCCGAGGGCAACGTGACCCGCGCGATCGCACGGCTGCTCGCGAAGACGCGCTTCGGCGGCGAGGCCGAACCTCGAGCCGTGCGGGCCATCGAGCCGCCGCCCGACGGGCGCGGGCGCCCGAGGACCCCGCAGGCACGTCCGGCCCCAGCGACGCGCGCCGCGCGCCGCGATCGCGAGATCGCGTGGGTGCCGTTCCGGGTCTCCTGGGGACAGCGTCAGGGCGCCGACGCACGGCGGCTCCTCGCCATGGCGTGCCGGCGAGGGCAGATCCAGGGCGCGGACGTCGGATCCATCCGCGTCGGCCCCTCGCATTCGGTCATCGAGGTGGCGAGCCACGTGGCCGACGCGTTCGCCGCGGCGGCGGGCGGGCCAGACCCGCGTGACCCGCGCATGACCATCCGGCCGGAGCGCCCGGTACCTCGCGCGTGAGCGCGGGGTGTGGACTCTGGCGGCGCTTTGCGTAAAGGTTGTCCGCCACGGAGGAGTTCCCATGCGCGTCGCTGTGTGTTCGTCGTTGATCGTGCTCTTCGCCTGCGGCGGCGCCGCGCAGAAGCCGGCTGAAACGTCGTCGTCCGACGAGCCCTCGTCGAGCGAGTCCAAAGGCGGGTCCTCCAAGGACCCGGAGGACTTGGCGCCGCCGCTGGCGCCGGACACGAACCCTTCGCCGGCGCCGGCGCCCAAGCCCAAAGCGGTCGCGGCAGACGCCCCCCCGGCCGACGACGCCGCGCCGGCTGTGTTCCACCCGACGCCGAGCGTGACGGGCGCGATCGACGGCAAGTCGTTCACCCCGAAGGTCGCGCGCCTCCTTTCGCCGATGGCGGCCGACGGGCGCGTCGCGCTGTCTCTGATCGAGGGAACGACCTGCGACGTGGCGGCCTCGGACCCGACCATGACGATCACCGTCACGTGGAAGAAGGGCTACAAGACCGACCTCGCGTCGCTCAAGCGGGCGACCAAGAAGAGCGTCAACGAGGTGGGCTTCGCGCGCGCGAACGCCGCGGGCAAGGCGCAGTTCTCCACCACGTTCAAGCCGACCGGCACGGTGCAGGTCGTCTCGGCGCCCACCACGAAGGACGCGACCGGCAAGCTCAAGCTCGACGTGACCGCGGGCGAATACATCCTGGCTGGCGACATCGACGTCCTGGTCTGCACGTCGCCGCAGTAGCTCGGCTGCCACGGCGAGCCGCGGCGATGCGCAAGATCATCCTGGGCGACAACGCCGACGTCCTTCCGACGCTGCCGGAGGGCTTCGCCCGCCTGGTCTACATCGACCCGCCGTTCAACACGGGCGCCGTGCAGAAGCGAGACCGGATGCGCGTCACCCGGGCCGAAGGCGAGGGCGCGGGCACGCGGGGCGGCTTCGCCGGACGACGCTACGACGTCGAGAAGATCGCGAGCAGCCGCTACGCCGACGCGTTCGACGACTTCGACGCGTTCCTCCTGCCGCGCCTGCGAGCCGCCCTACGGTGCATGACGCCGGACGCCTCGCTCTTCGTCCATCTCGACCACCACGAGGTCCACTACGTGAAGGTAGCCCTCGATCGCTTGCTCGGCCGCGATCGGTTCAAAAACGAGATCATCTGGGCGTACGACTACGGCGGCCGCTCGAAGAACCGCTGGCCCACGAAGCACGACACGATCCTCTGGTACGCGCTCGACCCTGACAACTACGTGTTCGAGTACGACGCCATGGAAAGGATCCCCTACATGGCCCCGGGCCTCGTCTCGAAGGAGAAGGCGGAGCGGGGCAAGACGCCGACGGACGTCTGGTGGCACACGATCGTGCCGACAGCCGGGCGGGAGAAGACGGGCTATCCGACGCAGAAGCCGCTCGGGATCCTCAACCGGGTAATCACCGTGCACTCGCGCCCAGGCGACGTGGTCCTCGACTTCTTCGCCGGCAGCGGCACGACGGGAGAGGCGGCCGCCCGCCACGGCCGAGGCTTCGTCCTCGTCGACGACAACCCTGACGCAGTGCGCATCGCAGCCACGCGGCTCGCCTCCTTCGAGCCGGAGCTCATCGGGTTTGGCGACGCCGTCCCACCCGCAGGCGAGTGCTACGATCGAGACGTGTGAGCCTCTCGGCGCTCGATCTCTTCACCATCGGCATCGGGCCCTCCAGTTCGCACACCCTCGGGCCGATGCGCGCCGCGCGCCGCTTCGCCCTGGCGCTCGACGACGAACGCGGGCTCGCGGCGGTCAAGCGCGTGACGGCGGAGCTCTTCGGGTCGCTCGGCGCGACCGGCAAAGGCCATGGCACGGACACGGCGATCCTGCTGGGCCTCGAGGGGGCCGAACCGGAGGCGATCGACCCTGACGCGATCCCGGGCCACGTGAAGCGCATCCGCGACGAAGGCGCGTTGCAGCTGCTGGGACGTCGCGCCGTTCCCTTCGCGCTCGACGCCGATGTCGTCTTTCATGCCCTCCGCGCGCTCCCTGCCCACTCCAACGGCATGACGTTCGTCGCGTTCGATGGCGACGGGGCCGAGCTCCTGCGCCGCACGTACTACTCGGTCGGCGGCGGCTTCGTCGTCGGCGACGCAGCGAACTCCGCGAGCGCCTTCCGTCCTTCCGACCTCCCCGCTCCCACGGGAAGCGAGACCGTACCGAACCCGTTCACCAGCGCCGACGCGCTGCTCGCCCGCTGCGACGCGCGCCGCCTCTCGATAAGCGCGCTGATGATGGAGAACGAGCGCACCTGGCGCAGCGAACGGGAGGTGCGCGATCGGCTGCAGAAGGTGTGGGCGGCGATGCGCGCGTGCGTCCGTCGCGGGTGCGAGCAGGAGGGCGTCCTGCCCGGGGGGCTTGGCGTGCACCGGCGCGCGCGCGCGCTTCACCGCCGCTTGGTGGCCGATCCTCGACCGAGCGATCCCCTCGTGGCGCTCGACTGGGTGAACCTCTGGGCCCTCGCGGTCAACGAGGAGAACGCGGCGGGCGGACGGGTCGTCACCGCCCCGACCAACGGCGCCGCCGGGGTCATTCCCGCGGTGCTGCACTACTACGACCGTTACGCGCCGGGCGCGAGCACCGAGGGCATCGAGCGGTTCCTCCTCGTCGCCGGCGCAGTCGGCATCCTCTATAAGACGAACGCGTCGATCTCCGGCGCCGAGGTGGGCTGCCAGGGCGAGGTCGGCGTCGCGTGCTCGATGGCCGCCGCCGGCCTCACCGAGGCGCTCGGCGGCACCCCGCGGCAGGTCGAGAACGCCGCCGAGATCGGGATGGAGCACAACCTCGGGCTGACGTGCGACCCCATCGGGGGGCTCGTGCAGGTGCCCTGCATCGAGCGAAACGCGATGGGCGCCGTGAAGGCAGTGAACGCGTCGCGCATCGCCCTCTCCGGCGACGGCCAGCACCGCGTCTCGCTCGACAAGGTCATCGCCACGATGCGGGCTACGGGCGCCGACATGCTGACCCAATACAAGGAGACGGCGCAGGGTGGACTCGCGGTGAACGTCGTGGAGTGCTGAGGTTCGATCCCATCGGAAAGGGATGGGCCTGACGGAAGATCGAGCCTCGGTGGCGGGGATCGGGTACCTCCCCCCCGATGGGAGGAGCCATGACGAACGGAGCCCGACTCTGGTGGACCGCTCTGATGCTGGCCCTGGCCAGCGGCTGCTCGGGGGGCGGATCGAGCAAGGCGACCGGCGCTCCCCTGGTCGATGGCAGCACGTCCGGGATCATGGCGGCGCCCGAAGGCGGCGGCGAGTCGGGCGACGATTCGGCGGCGATCAGCGCCGTCGGCGATGACGGAGGCACGGCGGCGAACGCGATGGACGCCACCACGTCGATGGGCGCGGGAACGCTCGACGCATCGCCCGACGCGGCCCTCTCCGGGTGGACCTTGACCTGGTCCGACGAGTTCGACGGGCCCGATGGCTCCGCCGCCGACCCGACGAAGTGGACGTACGACACCGGCGGCACCGGATGGGGCAACGAAGAGGAGGAGTACTACACGAGCGGCACCGAAAACGCCGTCGTGCAGGGCGGCGCCCTTGTCATCACAGCCACCACCGAGGGGGCGTCGCAGTATCACTGCTCGTATGCGCCCACGGGCGCCGGGACCTGCCTTTACACGAGTGCGCGGCTCAAGACCGAAGGGCTCTTTTCGCAAGAGTACGGGCGCTTCGAGGCGCGGGTGCAGATGCCAACGGGCCAGGGCCTCTGGCCCGCGGTCTGGATGCTCGGCAACGACATCAACACCGTGAGCTGGCCCGCATGCGGCGAGATCGACTTCATGGAGACGATCGGCAGCGACATCACGACCAACCACGGCAGCCTGCACATGCCCAAGGATGACCCGACCGGGACGTACACGCTCCCGGACGGCGGCTCATTCGCCAACGGGTTCCACGTGTTCGCGATCGAGTGGGAGCCCGGCACCATCGCCTTCTACGTAGACGACGTGCTCTACGAGACCCAGACGCAGGCGGCCGTGCCGAACGGCGGCACCTGGGAGTTCGATCAGCCATTCTTCCTGATCATGAACGTCGCCGTCGGCGGACAGTGGCCGGGGCAGCCCAACGCAACAACGCACTTCCCGCAGACGATGATGGTCGACTGGGTCCGCGTCTACCAGAAGAACACCGGCGACCCGTGACAACCACTCACGGACTGCAATACGACTGACCGCCGCTGGCGAAATATGCCTTCGCCTTCGAGACGAAGTTGCCGCCGTCGTTCTCGGCGGTCGTCAGCAAGGCCGCCCCCGCTCCGAAGGCGGCCCCGATCGCGTGCGCCGCAGCGAGCTCGCTCATGTTGGCGAAGAAATAGTCGACGCGGTTGTCTTTCCACTGGCCGGCGACGTCCGTACCGGCGTCGTTCTTCGTGTACGCGTTCGGCATGTTCTCGTTGCCGTACGGCGTCTGCCAGTAGAGGGCCGGCCGGCCGAGCGCCTCCGTGAGGGCCTTGACCCACGCGAAGTCCTGGTGGAAGTCCGGGAGCGTCGCGTTCGTCGCGTCCCACCACGTGTTTTGCATCATGACGACCTGGTCGTAGCCGGCGTCGCGATCGCTCGTCTCGACCATGACGAGGTCGGCGTCCGATCCCCCGCACGCCGACAGGAACGCCGCCGTCGTCTGCGCCTGCGCGGCGACGTCGAGGGTCGTGCTCGTGTTGAGCGAGACGTTCACGTTCGTCGACCACGCCGAAGCGTGCAGGCCCACGAGCGCGTGCGGCGCGTACTTTCGCACCATTGCGATCATGCACGTGCCCATCCCGGCGATGGAGTTCTCCATCGAAGAGCAGTCGGTCGCATTCGCCGTGGAGACGGCCGCGGCGAGCTTGTGCGGGTCCGGACCCTGCTGCTCCGCGTACCCCCAGAAGTCGGGCTCGATGTGCAGGATTGCGACGCTCTGCCCTATCTGCTCGAGGAGAAAGCGCCAGTCGGCGAAGTAGCGCGTCATGAAGCTCACGTCGGTCGCCGCCTTGGTGATCTCGTCCGGGCCCTCCGAGACGCCGCTCGACTGCAGCAGCTGGTAGTACGAGATCATCGGGATCTGGGAGGCCGCCTCGCAGCTGCTCACGAGGGAGCGGACGTAATCGCCGGGGGGGTCCTCGTCGTACTGCCAGCAGCCCCACCACGAGCAGCTCGAAGCGCACGAGGCGGCCCCGCCGCCTGTCGTGCACCCGGTCGCGCACGACGTGCACGGCGAGCTCCCGTCGAAGAGGCCGCCGGAGATGTACTCGTAGAAAAGGTCGAACGGAGCCATGGCGGCGGTCGTCGTTTGCATGTTGCCGCCGATGAGCATGCGGCTCTTGCCGAGCGCGGCGAGCGCCGACGCCCCAAGACAGCTTCCAGCATCCACATTGGTCGGCAAGGGCGCGGCGGAGTCGTCGCCGGTCGCTTCTCCGCCGCCGCTGCTGGACCCCGGGTCGGCGACCGGAAGCTGGTAAGAGCCACCGTCGGCCCCGTTCCCAGTCGCCTTCGAGCTGCTGCAGCTCGCGGCTGCGAGCACCGCCATGATCCACGCGGCGGCTCCCACGATCGACGGTCGACGCCTGGACATGGACCTTTACGATACCCGGACAACGCTGCCGGTCGCAAACCTCTCACTCCGCGATGTCGGCAACGGCCTCGAGGGAGAGGCCGGCCGTCAGCGTCGGCAGGCGGAACACCTCGGCGCCAGAGCGGCCTGCCAGAGAAAAAAGGTGGGAAGGTATTGTCACCGCAGGCGTGCAAAGCTCACGGTCTCGGCCTTCGGGAACCAATGGGGGGTAAGAGATGGTGGAGCGCCTCCAGACGAGCGTCGGTGTGGTCGCCGGATTCGTCGCCGCCCCGCCGCCCGCCATTCCGGACTCCGACCCGAACCTGCCTGCGGCATCGGCGCCTCTTCCGGCGGCCACGGCCGAGGAGATCTTCAGGCTGGTCTACCAGCAAGTTCGCAAGCTTGCGGGTCGCCGCGACGTCGACGAGCTCGCCCAGGCGGCCGCCGAACAGGCCATCCGGAGCCTGCCGCGCTTCGCGGGCCGATCCGCGCTTTCGACCTGGACGTTCCGCATCTGCTACCTGACCATACGCAAGCACGACCGCTGGTACCGCCGGTGGCTACGGCGCTTCACCCTGACCGAAGACGGTCACTTGCCCGAGAGCGCCGCAGAGCGGAGAGCGTCGACCGACGAGCGCTTGGTCGCGGACGAGCGGGCGCGCCGCCTGCGGGCCGCGTTGGCGCAGCTCTCCCCCAAGCGCCGCACCGTGGTCGTCTTGCACGATCTCGAAGGCTTCTCGGTGGATGAAGTCGCGGAGATCGTCGAGGCCCTGCCAAGGGCCGTCCGATCGCGCCTGCGCGATGGCCGGCGCGCGCTCGCAGAGCTCCTGGCGCAGGATCCGTACTTTGGGGTCGAGGCTTGTCGTGGAAAGGCGCGGTCATGAGGGCGATGCATCCGGTGGCGCCGTGCGTCGGCCCGCGCTTGGCGGAACAGGTTCTCGACGGGGCCCGTCGCGGAGGGGCGCTTTCCGACGAACTCATGGCCCACATCGACCTCTGCGAGCACTGCCGCGGCGCCGTCGAGCAGGCCCGGCGAGTCGCCGAGGCATGGACCACTCTCGAAGCCGACCGCGCCGAGCTGCAGCGAGCCGGCGCGAGGTTCTTCGCGGCGCGGACCCGTCGAAGGCCAAAGATGGCGCCGGCCGGCCTCGCGCTGGCGGTGCTGCTCGTCGCCGCCGTGGCCAGCGCCGCGGTCCGAGTCGGGATGACGTATTTCCGTTCGGGGCCATCCCGCGTGGTGGCGCACGGCGCGACAGCGGAAGGGCGAGGGTTCGTCGCACCCCCGGCGGCCGAGCCGGAGGCACCCGTCGTAGTCGACGAGCCGAGAACGGCGGAGGAACCCGCGAACGTCGCTGCGACGGCGCACCCCGAAGAGACGACGCGCACGCGGAGCCATGCGCACGGGCCCGAGACGCTCGCGCAAAAGCCGGTCACACCAACCGAGCCGCGGCCGACACCTGCCGACAAGAAAGCGGCCTCCGATGCGTCCGAGACCGCGCGAGCATGGGCGGCGGCTGCCGACGCCATGCGGGCCGACGACTACACCCGCGCCGAAGCCGCGTTCGCGGAGCTCGCGCAGGCGGGCGACGCGCACACGCGCGACGCTGCGCGCCTGGCTCGCGCGCAGGTGTGGGCGGCGCAGGGCCGCGTCGCGGACGCCCGCATCGAGCTCGAGGACCTTGCGACGAACGGGGCCACGGCCGGGCTTCGCAATCGAGCAGCCGCGGCGATCGAGCGCCTTCGCTGATCGCCCCAAGTTTTCGCTGTGGATCGACCAGGGCCAGGACCCCTGCAACGGACCGTCGTCGGACGTGGGGTGCTCCGTCTCCTTGCCGATCCTTTCGGGCGTCACTTGCCCACCGGCGTCGTCCTTCGCGAGCTCCTGCTGGCGCAGCTGAAGGGGCACAGGTGAGCGTGCAGTGCCTCGAGGCCTCTTCGACCTTCGGCAACACCAACGGCGCGACGGCGAGCGCGGACGCGACGGCCGAGTGAGCCCGCCCCCGAACGCGCGATCGATTACGGCAACCGCACGTCGAGGCCGTATGTCCCGGAGAGCAACCTGTCGCGCATGCCGCCCGGCATGCTGGCGAGCTTCGGCAGCGACTCGCTTCCCGCGCCGAGCCGGATGACCCGAGGCGCCTTCGCGGCGAGCGCTCGCTTCACCATCTCGCGCGCGAAGTCTTCCGTCGGCATGGCCCCCTTTTGCGAGGCGTTGGCGCGCTTGCGGATGCCGGGGTACACGCGCACATAGCGCGACGACTCCGACGCGAAGCGCTCGAGCCCGCGCGAACTGTTGTCGGCGATGTGCGATTTGACCCCGCCGGGCTGCACGATCACCACGTCGACGCCGAACGGCTTGGCCTCCATGCGAAAGGCTTCCGAAAACACGTGCACGGCCGCCTTCGACGCGCAGTAGGCCGCCGCGAACGGCGTTGGCAGCAAGCCGACGACGCTGCCGATATTGACGAAGCGCCCGGCGCGACGCTCGGCCATGTGCGGGAAGACAGCCTGCGTCACCGCTACGAGGCCCATGACGTTCGTCTCGAAGATGCCGCGGATCTCGTCGAGCGTGAGCTCGGCCACCGGCCCGAAGAGGTTGATGCCGGCGTTGTTGACGACGGCGTCGATGCGCCCCGCCCGCCCGAGGACGGCGGCCACGGCCTTCGTGATCGACGAGGGGTCGTTCACGTCGAGCGCGACGGCCTCGATGCCTTCGGCGGTCAGATCCGCGAGACTCTCCGGCCGGCGGGCCGTCGCGATTGGCCGGTGCCCTCGCGCTTTGAGCTCGCGGACGACGGCGCGCCCGATCCCCGACGAGCACCCCGTGACGAGCACGATCTGGTCTTTCAGCGATGCCATGGGGGGCGAGGGTACCAGCGGAGGCGGAAGGGCGGGTAGTGTCGCCGTGGGCGCGGAGGCGGGCGCGGACGCGGGCGCGGACGCGAGGCCGGGCGCGGGCGCACACGCGGGCGCGGGCGCGGACGCGAGCGCGGGCGCACACGCGGGCGCGGGCGCACACGCGAACGCAAGCGCGGGCGCGGCCGCGGAAGACTTCACCGGAGGTAGCGCGCGAGTTCTCGGCCTCGCGGATGGTGAGGCGGACGCCGCACACGCCCGCTCGCCTCACTTCAGCGGCGGCGGCCCCGCAATTCGCTTCAGATTGAGCCCCGCGGGGTACTGATAGCTCGTGAACAACCCGTAACCGAGGACCTGCACGCCCACGCCCGTCGAGGCCTCGAGCGTGTGTGCGTTGCCGCTGTACCCGGCGAGGTCCAGGCGCCAGACGTCGTACCCGTCGGCGATCGGCGTCTCCTCGCCCCAATCGACGGCCTTGCCGTCGAACGCCATCGTCGTTCCCGACGGCGCGACGACGTCGATGAGGTTCATGTCGTAATCGGACGGCGCCAAGAACACGTACTTGGTCCGGTACTGCTCGACCGACGCCATCATGCTCTCCGACGGATCCCCTTCGCCGCCGGTGGGATCGACGATCGACCCGCCGAGCATGAACGTTCCCACGGCAAACTCATTCGTTCCTGTCACCTCGAAGTCGGTTTCGACGACGCCGCAGTCGACGACCTGGCCGGCGCCGATCGTCGCGGCACAGCCGGACGGCATCGCCGGGGCGTACGTCAGCTGCGTCCCGTCGACGTTGCCGTAGATGCGTACCTCGTGCCCGACGGGCCGTCCCAGCGGCCCGCTGGGCATCGGCACGAAGTATTGCTCGCCGAGCGTCTCTCCTGGAAACACCGATTGCTCGAGGTGGTCGCACGCGGGTGCCTGGACCGGGATGTCGTCGCACGCGGCCCCAGAGATCACCTGGATTGGCTGGTCCGCGCTGATGACCGATCCGCTCAGATCGAACTGGGCCCCGAGATCGCTGACGAGCTCCGCGACGTCACCCGCGTCGAGGGTGAGATCCAGCTCCTCGCCTCCGCCAATCGCCTGGATTCCGGTGCCGGCGACGATGTCGCCAGTCGCTGCGACGAGGACTTGGACATGGGTCGGCGATGTGATGGCCGTGATGGCGACGTAGCTCGACGTGACGGGCACCGTTTGCCCGGCAGAGGTCACGCTCTGGCCCGGATAGGCGGTGACTCGATAATTTCCGGTGAGCGCCGTGCTTGGGAAGAGCAGCGACGAATCGTTCGTAAATGAGAAGCAGCCGATCGCGGAACCGTAGTTGGGGCTGCTCATGTCGGTGCACATCTGGTTTCCAGGGCAGCTCGACCAGTCTTTGCCCGCCGGACCACCGCGACCCACGTACTCGATGGCGTTGAACTGGTAGACGGTGACCGGGACGGAGCTCACGAGGTGATATGCCGATCCCGACGCGAGGACCGAGGCGGAGAGCGGCACCGACGACCCGCAGGCGTCGGAGTCGGCTCCCTTGAGCGCCGGCACCCAGGGCAAGTAGAAGGTGCCAAGGTCGTTGGGAGGCACCGTTTTCGATTGGTTCGTTCCCCCCGGTCCCTCGATAGTCACGGAGGCGGGCGCGCTGCCTGCATTCGCAACGACGACGGCATAATCGAAGATCGACCACACGTCGTTGGCGACTACGGTCGGCCAGAAGTCGCATCCGACATACGACTGCCACTGCGCAGCTTCTTCGCAAGTGGTGGGGTCGTCGTCCGGTGAGATGAACGGCTCGACGAACGCCCCCGCCGCATCATCGGACGTGGCGGGATCGTCCGAATCCAGCACTGGAGGGCGGTCGGACGCGCCGCATGCCACGACGCCGAGCAAGAGCACGCCCGACAGGATGCGCACCACACTCAACCTACCACGGGACTCGCCCGCAACCGGGAGGCCCCTATTGAGGAGGCGGCTGCGACAGGGTGCACACGCCGCCGATGCACGATACGCCCTGCGCTGCCCCGCAACAGTCGGAGGTCTGCGTGCACTTCTCGAGCTCGCCGGCGCAAGACGGCATTTCGGATGTGCAGATGAGTCCTCCGTCGGATCCCGGCTGACAGTATCCGCCGCAGCACTGCGTGCCCGTCATGCACGATTGGCCGTCGGGGTGACAGGCCTCGACGCTCCAGTATCCGCGCGCATTGCCGGCGTGGAGCTCCTGGGCCGGTAGATAGAAGGCCGGGTGGCTCGGGTCGGTACCGGGTTGGGCGTTCAGATCGACGGCCGCCACCCACAGCTTCTTGTCCGTGACCTCGTCGAGCCATGGATAGTTGCGTGGGTCGCTGGTCCACGGATCGAGCTGCGCGACGTTTCCGTACATTCGCCGGCTCGTGAACACGACCCAGGCATACCCGCCCGACGCGATCGGGTTCACGGTGGGCTCGTAGTTGAGCATGACCTCCTGGGCAGCCGGGTGCGTCACGGTCCCTCCGGCGTCGGCGTTGGAGTCGTTGCCTGGAAGATACACGTTGCCCGCCGCGTTGTATCCGTTGAGCTGATCGAGCCCGTGAGCCATGCCGCTCGCCACGTCGACCCACCACAATTGGCTCGTGTTGCCGTTCCACGTATAGCCCCAGCTGCCCGCCGGGTTCGAGAGCTCGATCTCGAAGACGATGCCGGCGCTGTTCGGCAGAAACGAGGAGTAGACGACGGGATTGCCGCCGGCTGGCGTGTACAGAACGCGCGGGTTCGAGAACGTGCTCGTCCCGTCGAAGTCGAGAATCCCGAGCGACACCTGGTCGCTGTTCAGCGTGGCGCCCGCCGCGTCCGGCGCGCCCGCGTCGATCGCACCGGCGTCCGTCGCGCCCGCATCCGTCGCGCCCGCACCCGCAGTCAGCGAGCCTCCCCAGAAGTTGAATGACACGTGGGCGCCGTCGGGCGAGAACGCCGGCACGTTGCCCTGGAACGTCGCCGGGAGGCCCTGCGCCCCTGCCACCGCCGTGCCGCTCGGCACCGAGTACAGCTTGCTCGAGCTGTCGCCGTTGATCATCTTGCCCGACGACGAGAGGAGCAGCGTCCCGTCCTTGTAGTAGGCCGGGAAGGCGAGGTTCTTGGTGCCGAGCGAAGTGCCCGCGCCCATGGTCGTGTCGTTCGCCAGGTCGATGTACACGGTGTCGGTGTAGTCCGACGCGCTGGAGTTCGACGCCTGCGTCACCAGCGATTTTCCGTCCGCCGAAACGGTGTGACATACGCGGCACCCCGTCCCGTTGGCCGGCTTGTTCGGCCCGGCGTCCTGAGGAGACGGGTTGGTGGGAAGGCTCGTCACGCCGGCGACGAGCGCGGGGGACGTCGCGCCCGGTGCGATCGCCAGCGTTCCGGCGCCGTACTGGTTCCCGTAATGGTCGGTGCTGTCGGAGTTCTTGACGAGCGCCGTGCCATACGAGTTGTAATAGATGGTCCCCTGGAGGGTCGCCTGCGCGACCGTCCATGTTTCGGTGTACGGACCGATGGCCGTCCCCCCGGCGGCGAAGACGACGGTCATGGTCACGGGATCCCCGCCCCCGTCGTTCGAGAACGTCAGAGCGTCCCAGGCCGCCTGCGGGATGGGCAGGTTGACGAACGGCATCACGTTCGCGGCAAAGTACCCTTTGAACTCGTAATTCTTCTCTTTGAGATCGATGTAGACGGAATCGAAATTGTTGGCGCCCTGCTGCCACTGCAGCAGCGGAGCGAGCAGCCCCTCGGGCCACACCGTCCCCGTATACGGATAGAGAATGGAGACCGTCGGGTCCGCGACCGGCGTGCCGTTCAACGCCGTGACCTGCGCCGCCGTGGGCTGGGGGCCGGGGCCATTGCCGCCGACGCCTCCATAGCCGCCCGTGCCCGCGTCGTAGCCGCTGGCGGAGTAATCCGGGTCACCCTGATCGGTCGCCTGGATGACGACGGAGATCGTGGTTGTCGCCGTCTGCGACCCGTACGCAACCGTGATGTTGCCGACGCCCCCGATCGTGCCCGACGGCGTGAAGAGACCCGACGAGTTGATGGTGCCGAGCTCTCCGCGGTCGATCCCCCACGCGGCACCCATCTGCACGCCGCCCACGTACGCCGTGAACTGCACCGTCGGTACCGGCTGGCCGACGACCACGGTCACGGTGGTCATGAGCGGCGCGAGCGTCAGCAACCCTTGCGACGCGTCCCCCGATCCACCTCCGGAACCGCTACCGCCGAAGACAAAGCCAGTGTCGGCTCTGGACGTTGCATCGCTGGGGCCCACGCCGCCATCCTGGAGCGCGCCCGTCTCGCCAGGGGAGCTCCCGCAGCCCGCGAACGCCGCACCCGCGGCGATGGCGAGCGCCAGCACCGTCCACACAGTCGCAAAGGTCGGAGAAAGCTTCACTCCACCAGAGTGGTGTATTTACGCCGTCACGGCAATATGGGTGTCGTCGGCACAATGGCGCGCGAGTTGGTTTAGGTGGGATATGCGGGTCGCTGAGCGATACGCCACCTGGCGAGGGATGCGACGAGGTTTGCCGCCGCGGCACCGCCGGCACCCCGTGAGGACATCGCTCGAGCTGCCAACGCGACCGTCACGTTCGAGCCAGGCCTGCGGAACCGGCGCGGCCGCGAGCTCGAGCGCTTATGCTGCCGCGATGGGGATCGCGTATCCGATCGGGGAGTTATGTCGCGCCGCGTGGGCGCGGCATGACTCGGCCGACGTCCCCGGGTTCTTCGTCCGCACCATCTCGATATCGTCGGCGTGCGCGCTTGGCGCGGTAGGGGCGAGCGTCCTTCTGCCCGAGCTCTTCACGAACAGCGTTCATCCCGAGCGCGAGCTGTGGGCGGCGTCCGTCGCGCTCACGCTGCTGTTCGAGGGAATTCGCCGCCTGATACGTAACGAGCTCGGTCCGAATCAACTGGTGACGATCCTCGCGGGACTCGGGCTCGTCGCCATCATTCCACAGTTCGAGGGCGCGACGTGGGATTACGAGTGCTACGCCGCCGCCGGTAAGGCCGTTGCCACCGGCGGAGATCTCTATGCGTGGGCACACGGGGCGCCGACCATCCTAGGGACTCGCTACATATACAGTCCACTCCTGGCGAATCTGTTTTCGCTCCTCCAGCGCATTCCCGATCGGGGTCTCGCCGAGGCGCCTGCTTATCTCCTGTGGATCGCCGTCGTTTACTGGGCGGCGTGCGCCTTCGTCCCCCTTTTGCTGCGCGTGTTGCACGAGGTATATGGCGTCCCGTGGTCGACCGCGGCGGCGGCGGCGGTCCTCCTCGGAACCCTGAGCACGCCAGCGTTGCGCACGATCCAGTATTCGCAACCGAACGGCATCGTCGCCGACTGCCTTCTCGCCTGGCTGCTCCTCTCCGGGACGCGCGAAGGACGCGGGGTGGGGTTGCTGTCTTTTGCCGCGATCTTGAAGACGTCGCCCGTGCTCTTTTTCCCGCTCCTTCTCGCCCAGCGCAGGTGGCGCGCCGGCGTGATGGCGATCGGATGCTGCGCGGCCATCGTGGCCCTGTCGGTCGCGTCGATCGGCGCGCGGCCGTGGGTCGAGTTTCTCCGGGCCGCACCTCGCGTACAGACGTTCGGTTACCATCGCGACAACTCGTTCGCGAGCTTTCTCTCAGCCTCTGTCCGGGTGATGGGAGTCAAGTCTGACGCGGTGGCGCGCGTGGGGGGCGCTCTCTTCGCGGGCGGCGTCCTGCTGGCGCTCGGGGCACGCTCGAGGCGGCCGTGGCCCTGGGAGGTCCGGGAGCGCGAGCCGAAGAGCGCGATTGAGCGCCACTTCCCCGCGGTCCTCTTCGCAATGTGCCTGGTGTCGCCGCTCCTGTGGGAGCACCACTGGGTGTGGGCGGCGCTGCCGTGCGTCCTCGTCACGAACGCGGCGATCGAAAGCGGCCGTGGGATGAAGTCGTGCGTGGGGACACTCCTCATCTTCTTCGTGCCGACGTTCGACGCATTTCCGTTCTCCTATCACAGGCTCCTCGGGGCCTTTCTGGTGATGGCGGACGCCGTGGCGAGCGCGCCGCCGCCCGATCCGCAACCCGTCGGCGCATGAACGCGCCCTTCCGTCTCTCGGCGGCGAAGGTCACTGCGTTCGCTCTCCTGGCGCTGACCGCGATCGTCTTCGGCCGGCACCTCGGCGGGGAGTTCGTCTGGGACGATCACTACCTCATCGAGAACAGCGCGTTGATGCAGTCGCCCTCGGGATGGCGCGGCCTTCTGGTCACGGACGTATGGGAGGGCGTCGGAGGCGAGCCGACGCGGCTCTATCACCCCGTGCCGATGATCTCCCTGTGGATGCAGGTGCAGATGACGGGCTTGTCGATGATTCCGCTCCGTCTGCTCAACGTGGCCGTGCACGTGGCGAACGCGTGGCTCTTCTATCGGCTGCTCACGCGGGCCTCGATCGAGCCGGCGATCGCGTCGGCGATGTCCCTCGTCTTCGCGGTGCACCCGCTCTCCGTGGAGCCGGCGATGTGGCTCACGGGAAGGCACGACACGGTGGCGGTGCTGCTGGGTCTCGCCGGGATGCACGCGTCCGCGAGGCTCGGGGAGCCCAGGTGGCCCCTCGCAGCCCTGGCAATGGCGATCACGGCCGGCGGGGCGTTCGCGTCGAAGGAGCCTTACGTCGTGTTCCCTGCGCTCTACTTTGCATACGCGATCCTCGTCGCGCGGCTGCCGCTGGCGCGCGCGAGCATCGGGGCGGCGGCGGGCTTCGCCGGCGTGGGCGTCGTGATGGCGATTCGCGCGCGGCTCCACATCCCTACCGTCGGCGGCCTCCCCGGAGTGCCCATCGCCGAGCAGTTGAGAGCCTACGGGACGATCGCCGGCGTCTACGGCGGGTACGCGCTTTCCCTCACGGCGGGGCCGACGACGCGGTCGTACCAGGGTTGGGGCCTTCCGGGCGCGGTCGCCGTGACGCTCGCCATCGCCGCCGCCGGGCTCGGGAGCCTGTGGCGTGCTGCCAAGGGATCGCAGACCGGCGCCCGCGTCGCCTTCGGCCTGGCCTGGTTCGCCATCTCGCTGTCGCCCCACGTCGTCTCGCTGCCGACTCTCGGGGTGCTGGGGAACCGCTACGGCTACTTCCCGCTGCTTGGCTTGCTGTTCGCTCTCGGCGCGCTCGTCGACGACCTCCGGGCGCGGGCGAGACCGGCGCTCCGGAGCGTCGTGAGCGTGGCCGTGTTCGTGCCCATCCTCATCGAGGCCCCTGTGTCGTCGGGGATGGCTTCGCTGTGGACATCGGACATCGACCTATTCGGGGCGGACTTCGTGGAGAACCCGGACGATCCGCAGACCCTTTATTTTCTCGGAAGTGCTCTCGAGCGGCGAGGGGGCTGCGCGGCGGCGCTCGGCTACTTCGAGAAAGCCGCGGAGAACGCCCCGGACATGGCGCGAGCGTCTCAGAGTCTGACCGCCTGCCTCGTGCGAGTCGGCAAAGGTGCGCAGGCGATCGCGCCCGCTCAGAACGCGCTGCGCCTCGCGCCGAGCGGCGCAAATCTCTACAACCTGGCCCTCGCGCTCGAGCAGGCGGGACGCCTCGAAGAGGCTGCGACCGTCGCCCGGCGCGCGGTGCAGGTCGCGCCGGCCAACGCCGCCTTTCAGGAGCTGCTCGCACGCGTCGGCGAGCGACGCCCGTGACGTCGCCCTGCCTCCGAGCCGTACGAGCCCGGCGAGGCCAAACGAACGGCACGTCCGAGTGGAGCTGAGGGGAATCGAACCCCCCAACGGCCAAACCTGTAACTAGGCGACGTCGCTACTGATTCCGTCCAACCCTTCGATATCCTTGTTCTCTCGTTCGGTGTCGCACGCCTCGCCTGTCTGCTGCATTCCTCCCGGATCTCCCCAGGTCAGGGCAATGGCGGGGCACGCCCGGCGGGCACTCGGCCCGGGCCCGCCCGGCCGCCATGCATTGACGCCGACGAGACCACGGGCGCTTGTAGGCTTCGCGGTGTGCGTCTGGACCTTGAGTCGTTCGCGAGCTGCCCGATCGAATCCCGGTTCATTGAGACGCGGGAAGACGCGCTCTCGTACTACGCGCACAAGTTGGTCGGAGACCACGAAGTCGAGGTCAAAGGCGTCGCGATCACTGTTCGATTCAACGCGGAAGAGATCCACCATTTCACGGACGAGCGGACGCCGTGCCCCGGTTGCGACGTGATCCAACGCAGCGGGCGCAGCGGCGAGGTCAGGTGCTTTTCGCGCACCCGCGCACGGCTCCTGGACGCCATCATGGGCGCCCTCGGACGAGCGACTGTCGTGCATGAGGCCAAGATTCCCGGTGGACGCTTGGTGTTCGGCCCGGCGGACCAGAATGCACAACGGCTGGGCGTGGTCATCGGGCCGGGAGGCGGATCGGTGTGGTTCGTCCGCTCGGCTTATCCGGTGAGTGCCCAAGCGTTTGCACAGGCGCACCGCTCGGGCAGGGCTGCGCGTTGGCCGTAAAATAAAAGCCCCGGAGGCGGCTTCGCTCCCGGGGCTTCCGGCGACATCACCCGCAGCCCCGAGGAAGTTGCCGGTGTACCCGGTCGACCTCGTGACACCGCGCCCACTTGTGGTGGTGGCGGGTGGCCCTACCGGATTGCTCCGGTCGTCGCGATGGGCTGAAGCAATAGTGAGGCTTCTAGCGGAAAAGGCAACCTTGACCTAGGTCAGCCAAAGAACACCTCATAGGGGGCCGGCACGTTGAGTGCGTCGGTTGGGCCCTGCAAGGCCGCCGGGGGTCGAAACGCCAGCCGTAAGACCGGGATCTCCCGGAGGAATTTTCCGGGACGCGATTGCTACTTGACACGCGGTCCGCAAAGGGCGAACGATCGCGCGGCGGGTCGAGGCCGCCCCCGGGGACAGCACGGTGCTTGAAGGCTTGCGAGGGCCGAGCGGTCCCCGGGGGCGGCCTCGACCCGCCGCGCGATCAATGCCGAAAGGGTTTCCGCGGAGCGGAAACCCTGTTCCCCGCTCGGACGCCGCACACAAGAGGCATGGCCCCTCACGCTGCGACCGACCGGGGGCGCTTGCGGACCGCGAGTCGTAGCCACGCGTTACCCGCCTTCGTCGGCTCGCCCGCGATCCGGTAGCCCGCGGCGGTCGCCGCGGCGACGACGGCCTTGCTCGAAATGTAGGCCCCTACGTCTCTTTGCACCAGGTGTTTGAGTGTGTAGCTGTCGAAGGGCTTCCCCGTGCTCGGGCGTGCGTGTACGGCCAGCCACGCGGCGGCGTCGGTGACTTCCTCGGCGAAAGTGCGGTGCGGGAGATCGGGCACGGCATCACCCTGCTACCGGCGGGACGTAGCCCGGACCCCAATCGACGATCGTCATGCCGCCACCTGACGGCGCCAGACGCGGCCCCGCACCCCGTCCAAGGTCGCTTCCCCTTGCACGAAGCCGAGCGCCCCAAGCGCCGTGCTGACGCGCGCACGATCGGCCGGCGACGGTGTCGAGGTGGCGGCCAGGCCCTCAGCGTGCAAACGGTCGTACACCGACCTTGACGTCACCATGTCCGCGCCGGCTATCGCGTCGGCAACGACGCGATCGAACGCACCGGGATCGATCTCGGCCGGCGGGGTGGTAGCAGCGAGCTCACCCCAGCGCCAAAGCGATCCTTTGGCCAGCGTCGAGACGACCGACTTGGGCACCGACTCGGGCGTCACGAGGCCGATCGGCCATGGCGCCGAGGCGTCGTACGCATCCGCGACAGCGCGATTCCGTCCTTGCACCGTGCGCTGCGACGACGCGAACACGTACGCTCGAAGGGCTTCTTGGATCGAATCGATCTGAACGGCGAGGGAGGGAGCCGCCTCGCCGAAAGCGACGCCGAGCGTGAGCAAGAGATTGCCCGTCCCGACCGGGAGCGGCCCGCGCGCGTTGTAGCTGGCCAGGGCGTGGATCAGGGTCGCGGCACGCGCACGAAAGGCTACGAGCGCCGCACGCCCACCCGGCGTCCGATGGTCGCCGCGGAAGTCCGCCGACGAATAGCGCCGGTTGCCGGCTTCGCGTTCCCTCTGTTCGAAGATGGCGCGAGCGACGTCGTCCGAAAAGTGTCCCGCCTGATCTCGCTCAACTCGGGTCATCGGCGCAGTACCGATCGATCGCACCTGCGCGCGCGCGATCTTGACGCTGCCATGAGCGAGGAACCCCACGTGGATTGCGAGGTCACCGATGGGCAGGGCCCCGGAGCGGAAGATTGCCCGCGCACCCCAGGGGTTGTGTTCGGACGACTCGAAGAGGGCCAGGCCGCTCGCCGCGAGGTCCACGTCAATCTTCTCGTGGCGGCGCTGCCGTTCTGCCGCGTCCCTCGCGAGCCGCTTGCGCTCGGCTTCCGCTTCCAGATCGAAGTCTGCCAGGACGGTGTCCCGCCGGTCGGAGGTACAGAGGCCAGCGGCTTGCGCGGCAACGATGCGAGCCCGCAGGTCATCATCGGACAGCGTCGCGTGCTTGGGGCGGAGCACGGCGAGGGCTGCGTCAGTCGGCAAAGCGCAACGTCGCACCACATGCTCGACATCGTGCGTCAACAGGGCCCACCAGACATCGTCGGAGACGCCGGGGTTCAGCCCCCGAGACGACGCTAGACCCTCACGCGCGGCGGTAGCGACGCGTTGAAACGCAGGATGGCCAGGGGCGATCGGTTCGATTGCACCCTGTCGGGGCAGTCGACCGAAGAGCCACGTAACGAACGCTTCGGGGGCCAGCGGCGGGCCGACGGTCGCCGCGCTCGGAATCGGCGGCAACGCCTGTAGGCCCCTCGGCAAACCCTTCTTGAAGGTCGGCCGGGCGCGCGGCGCGACGTATGGGGCAACAGTGCCCTCGGGGAGAACGATCGGGCCGTCAAGCGGCCAAACCGGCAACGGCAAGAGCGCATCAGTCGGCACCCGGATGCCAACACCATCGAGGTCCAAGGGGTCAACGCCCGGGGCGAAGGCGACCGTCGCGCGGATCATGGCGCCCCCGGCAGCGGCGCCGATCGTAGCGACTGCGTCGGTTTCGTCGGCCGCGTCCGCGTCGTACTCGAGCGGACCCGCCTGCACCTCGAAGATCACCGCCCGCGGATTCATGATCGGCGCCGTCGCGCCGCCCGCGTCCGCATCGTCGTAAGCCGTGGTCATTTGCCCACCGGCTCTTGCTTGTCGCCGCCGTTGCGCCAGCGAGTCAACGACTCGCGGCGGTGCTTCTCGTAGAGCGTGCCGATCTTTGGCACCGCGTCGGCGCTGGGCGCGTCGTTGCGCACCCCGGCCGCCTCGGCCGCCTCGGCCGCGGCTGCGGCGACGGCTCTCGCGCTCTCGGCGCGCTGGGCCTCGGTCCGCACGGGGTCGCCGGACGGTTCGCGCCATCGCGCGCGCAACGCCGTATCCGAACGGCGCTGCAATTCAGTGATTGAAGGGATGGGTGCTGCTTCATTGAGTTTGGTCACCCATTACTTTAGACGAGTCGCCCACGTCAGACGCCCTCACGTGTAATCATTCTCCGAGCCCCCAAGGCAGCAAGAGCGCTAGATCGCGAAGATTGCGTGCGTCGGCCGCACCCTCCCCGGCTGCGATTACTTCGTCCAGTGCGAGCAGGGCCGATGCGACTTCGGGCGGCAACGGCCGGGCGTCGAGACGGCGCTGGGTTTCCAGAATTAGGTCCCGGGCATAGCGTCGGCTGATGCCGCACTTCGCGGCAATTTCCCCGGCGCTGAGGCCACTACACGCGAGATCTCGCGCATGCAAAATGACCGCTGCGGGGTATTCGGCCGGACGTCCGCGGGTCACTTGACGTCCTTCCGCGCAGAGCGCCGCACGAGGCGCCCCACGTACTGGGGCGCGATGTCCAGGAACCGACCAATCGCAGCATGAGACCAGCCGAGGCCCGCGAGGTGTCGGGCTTGCGCAACCTTCTCGGGGCGGATGAACGGCGGACGGCCGCCTTGAGCGCGCGAAGTCTTCACGGTTCATTTTAGGACGAGCGAACCGAACCCCTGCCGCCGATTCTTATTTTTGATCAGGGGGTTCGGTTCGGGCTCGGCGACTCACAATTTTTTTCGATCTCCAGACGACTCGAAGGCCGCCAAAGATTTCGACAGGGGTGCGCGTGGGCCCCGTTCGCCCGCGATTTTCTGGCATGACCAATGATCGTGCCATATCGTTGACCGCTAGTGTAATGGCGCATAGCTTGGCAACATGCCAATCACCGCGCGGTCACACGGCGTGCCAAACGCCTGCAAATCGGCTGCGAAACGCAATGAGACGAATTGCTGTAAACACACGGTTCGGTCAGTTGACAAATACCGATTAGGATCTATGATGAGTGCATGGCAACGATCCGGCAGACACCCAAGCAAACGAACGGGATTGCGTGGGGTTACGTGCGGTACTCGACGGCCAAGCAGGGGGAGAACTCGGCGGAGCGCCAGTGCCAAGCCCTCGAGAGGTGGGCCAAGCGCACGGGCGTGGAACTCGTCGCCGTGGCGTACGATCCCGCCGTCAGCCGGACCACGGACCACGGCGAGCGCCCCGGCCTGACGGCCGCACTGGACGGCTTGCACGGGTCGGGCGCCGCGCTCGTGGCCGAGACGGTGTCTCGGTTCGCGGGCGACGGGTACATTCTCGAGACAATTCGACGCCAGCTCGGCAAGAGCGGCGCGCGGCTTGCCACGGCCGATGAGACGGGTAACGCGGACCTGGACGAGGATCGCCAGGACTTCGAAGCCATGTTCAGCAAGCGCGAGATCAAGCAGATCCGCGCGCGCACCAAAGGCGCCCTGGCCGTCAAGAAGATGCGCGGGGAGCGGGTCGGGGGCATCCCCTACGGCAAGCGCCTTGCGGCGGACGGCGTGCACCTCGAGACGGACGACGCGGAGCAAGCCGTCATCGCCCGAGCCAAGGCCCTCAGCGATACGGGCCTCAGCGTCCGCGCCATCGCGACGGCGCTCGCCGCTGAAGGCATCGTGGGCCGCACGTGCAACGCCCTCAGCCACACCCAAGTGCACCGCTTCCTACGGCCTCTGCTCGTCGCTGAGGCC
>Ga0302325_10005501_pt1 | contig 28761 bp, 63 predicted proteins | sample Palsa_T0_2_FD_201948 | JGI IMG/M metagenome (GOLD analysis project Ga0302325, IMG submission 201948) | Peat permafrost microbial communities from Stordalen Mire near Abisko, Sweden - Palsa_T0_2 | ecosystem: Environmental > Terrestrial > Soil > Palsa > Peat permafrost | place: Sweden: Abisko...
TCACCGCTGGCGCACTCACGCTTTCATCAGCGCGGCCAGGCCGTCCGCCTCAATGATCCGCTGGCCGTCGCTAAGGACGTGGACGTGCAAGGTGACACCCGACATGCGCAGTTCGCCCTGCCACACTGAAACCGGGTCGGTGGCGTCAGCCACGATCCACCTCCTCAGGGTCCGGCATGCCCGGCCTGGTTTCCCACTGGCGGTGCTCAATGTCGGTACCGATCGCGTGGCTGGCACCGTCAACGTCCACCCATGTCCCGGACGACCCGAAGCCAATCTCCACGAAGTCGCCCGATTCGTCGTCGCAGCGCTGGATGGAGTACTCGATGCGGTATTCGGTGGTCTCAGGCATCGCCCTGCATCCTCAGCAGGCTCGCATGGGCTTCCACGGCGACCGCCCCGGTGTGCTTGCTCGCCGCAGCCGACAACTCCGCGAGAGTGGAGCCGGCCGCGAAACGCGCAGCGAAGAGGCAGCCGACGCTTTCGACCTCCGGGCACGCCAGCGACAGGTCGCCGTCCTCGTCTGCGTAGACACGGAAAGCGCCCACATCGGTCTCACTCATCGCCCGTCCTCCAGTCCCAGCAGCCTCAACGCATGTGCCCGCCCGTCCGGGGTCAGCTCGTAGAACCGGTGGCGTTCCCCTTCCGGCTTACCGGCCTCCCAGTCGCTGTCCACCCAGCCGAGGGCTGCCAGCCGTGCCAGAGTCTTATGTACGCCTCCGTCACCGGTACCGGATGCACTGGCGATTGTCAGCCCATCCAGCCGCGGCGCACCGGTCAGGAGGACCAGGAGAACTGCCCTGTTGCGGCGGGTCGGCTTGATCGCGGACTCAGGCACCGCTCTCCCCTTCCCCTAGAAGGGCACGGGAGAGATCCAGGTACTCAGGGCACGGCCAATCCTGGTGGTCGCCGTAGCCGTCGTCGCAGCTAGTGCAGGCAGTGCGCCCCCCGCTACTGATCGGCTCGTGCCAAGCTAGCGCAGCCTCTACGGCAGCGCGGAGACGGGGGGCATGCTGCTTCATCACCCGGTGCGGGTAGACGGCACCATCAGCCAGGTCCCGATCCACCTCTGCCAGGTAGGCGGCTACCTGATCGGTGTCAGCCACGGCGTCCCTCCAGCCTGATCACGTTGCCGCCGCCGCTCTCCCGCTGCCGCCGTGAGGCCAGCATCAGCCGAACAAGCTCGGCGACGTTAGGGTTCTCACGGGCCTGCCGGGCGTAGGCGCGGATGGCCTCGCGGCGCTGCTCTGCGAACGTGGTCCGGTCGATGAAGGCCAGGGTGCGGAGTGTCAGTTCGTCGCGCTCGCTGATCTGGTCAGCCATCAGTAGCCTTATTCACTAGCCGCGTGGCCGCGTTCTCCAAATCCATATCGCCGTCCATGTCGCTGATTCCAGCGTGCCTCAGGATGGCCCGCAGCCGGTCCCGTGACGAGTAGGCCGACCGCCACTCGGTGTCGATTACGTCTTGCAGGCGGCTGATGATCTCCTGGGATACGTCCAGGTCATGCAGCGCCACGCGGGCGGCTTCGATGAGCTTCGGCCGCTCTACCTGAACCTCACTCATCGGTGCTCACCCCGGCCTTCAGTAGGCCGGCAGCGGTGAGAAGCGCCCGTTGCTCCCTTGCTGCCTTCTCGCGGTAGGCCTCGATTTCGTCGCACACCCGGTGGTCACCCGCGCCTACATGCCGCTTACCGCGCCACCATGTCGGGCTCTCGTTACCGCCACTCCATGGCGGGACGCGCCAGTCCTCGTACTGCTCGCCGGGCTCAATCCAGTGATCACCTGGGTAAGGGCCGGTGCAACGATGCCTTGACCGGGCGATGCGGACCGTCATGAGCGCGCCGTCGATGACACAGGTCTCAGGCATGTTTGGCCGTCCATCGTGCCCGGTCTGCGTCCAGCGCGAGATCGTACAGGCGCATGTACTCGTCGCCCTTTAGTGCCCCCGCACGGTCGGCGTCATCCTCCACCGACACGGCGTGGCGGCAGGCATCACGCGGGGAAAGCGCAGCGAGGTCAGGATGGTCGAAGTACTCGGCCGGGTAGTTCTCCTCGGCGTACTCGTCGCCTTCCCAGTCCCGCTTGTGCAGGTGCAGAAGTGCGGCACCTTTGTCAAGGTCAGTCATCTCGGCCCACGTGGGCAGGGTGGTCTCAGGCATGGTCAGTCCCCCACCTTCCGCAGGCAGCGGTGCTCTTGCGCCCACGTCACCAGATCGCTGAGCGATGCCGTACGGTCAGCCCCGCCGTCGTCACGGTAGGTGAACCACGGCGACGGGCGGCCGCACCCGGTGCAGGTGACCTTGACGGGCTCCGTGGGCTTGTCGGCCTCGTCGTCGAAGCCGCCCACACGGAAACGGGACAGCAGGCCCATGAGAACCTGGACCTCAACGTCAGGCATCAGGACCCCCTCCCGCTGGGGTCAAAGCGAACAGCCACGCCCACGAGGGAGCCTTGGCGATCGACTCAGCGGCAGGGACACTCCGGGTGCCACAGGGTCCGCAGACAAGATCCACAGCCCGGCCTCGGGCGGGATCGAATACAAGGACATGTGTGGCTGGGCAGCAGCGGCAGTACTTGCACGTCAGCGGAAAGTCTTGAAGGTTTGACTCAGGCATGGTCACACCTCACGATCATGCGGTCGCTGACCGCACGGCAGTACCGCTCGTGGGACATCAGCTCCAGCCGGTCCCCACGGCGCTTGGCGCGGTCGATCTCCCGCTTCGTGACGAACAGGCACCGCCACGCCGCGTCCTCGTCAGCGGCACGGACACCGTGAGCGGTCGCGGCCATGGAGACACCGAACGGGCAGCCGCACGGACCCCACAGCACCCAGTCGCAGTCAGTGAGCGGGACATGCTTGCCGTCGATCTCGGCGGACAGGGTGACGGTCATCGGGACTCCCCCGCTGCCGGCGTCCCGGTCAGGCCGTAGCGGTCGACAGCCCACCGGAGCACGCGTGACCGCTCGAAATCGGCAAGCGGGATGAACGCCTCAACGATCACCCGCATGGCTGCGAGCTCGTCGTCGGGGTTGTCGTTGGCGTGGTCAGTGTCGGTGCTCATGGGGTGTCCTCTCCTGCGGTGACGATCACATGGTCGGGCCGGCCTATCTGGTCGTCCCGGATGTACGCCGAGTAGCCCGCTTCGGTCAGCGTGTCCGCGTAGCTGCTGAGCATCGCGTTGTGCTGGGCCCGGTCGAACTCGGCATCCGAGGCGGCCCACCAGTTCACGATCACGACACCGGCTTGCAGGCGGTACCGCATGACGTGGAAGCCCTCGGAGGTGACGCCACGGTGGGTACCGGCCTTCTCGAACCCAGCCTTGGCCAGCAGGCGAGAGATGCCCTGAGGGTAGGGGGGCTTGCTCATCGCTCTGCCTCCAGCTCACGTATCTTGAGCAACACGTCTACCAAAGTGACATGGACATCGTGAGCGCACGCCTGAGCCATCTCGTCGGCCTCAGGGTTGTTCCCCGTGGCGGTTGCGTAACGGTCCCTGATCTTGGCGTCTAGGTAATCCTTGAGCGCCTGTGAGCGGGCTTCGGGGGTCATCGCCCTACCTCCTCGTCCCTGCTCACGTCGATGTCCGCCACCCACTCGCCTTCACTGACCAGCACGCCATACTCCTCCTCGGGATTGGTGACGAGTTCCTTCACGATCCCGGTGGCCTCCATGACCGCAGCGTGATCACTGTCGGCGTCGAATGTCCTGGTATGCAGGGGCGGGGACTCCAGGGGGCCATGGCCGGTGACAATCACAAGCCGGTAGGTGATCATCGTCCCGCCTCCGTGATGTAGTGCTCCCGGGTAGGTTCCGCCACGGTCTCGCGCTCAGCACAATGGACGACCTTCCCGTCACCGTGAACCCACTCCCCCGTACGCAGGATGATCAGCCGGTCGCAGTTCTTGCAGAAGTCGGCCTCGCAAGCGGTCTGGCCCTTCGGGACATCCTCCGGCTTGATCAGCGCCCACCTCATGTCCAGGATCTTGGGCCGACGCAGGTGCAGGCATACGGCCAAGCGGTACAGGCGGTCTCTGATCACCGGTCAGACCTCCTTCCGCCAGGCTTCCAGAGCACGGGTGGCGACTGCTTCCAGCTCAGCCGCCCGCTCGTCTGCCACACGGTCGGCGTCCCTCCATGCGCTGTACGCCTCACGGGAAGCAGCAACCGCCTGATCCCGGGCTTCCATCGCAGCCCGTACCTCGGGGTTGTCCTTGACCTTCATCAGGTCCCGCGTCGGGATAGCCACTGGTCAGCCCTCCGTATCCGGGTCAGTGGTGACCGGGTCAACGCGCTTGTGCAGCCGCCAGAATCCGGTCACAAGGCCGTTGGCATCGGTCTTCGTCAGCCAGTGGTAGACCGTGGCCTGAGTGCCGCCCTGGGCGATCCTCCCTGCGGCTTCGCTGGCTGCTCGCTGCGAGTGGTAGTCGGTGCTCATCCCGCGCGGGCCATGGACACGCCACGGCTTGCTGGGTGGGCGGCTGGTCATCACTGGGAGTCCTTCCCGAACGTCTTGGCCACTTCCGCGAGCGCTTCGATCTGCTCCAGGGTGAACTGGCGCTGCCACGACAACTCGATGCCGAGACTGCGAAGGAATGCGGTGGCGCTGGTCTCCCGCTCATCTAGCACGATCTGCCCGTACGTCCGCATCCGGTAGCCACCGTGACTGGCAGCACTCTTGCCTTTCTCGTAGCCGGTCTCCATGTCGAACTCAGCCGAGACTGGGTACTCGCGCGGGCCGACACCGGCCGTGGACTGGCGCATCCATGTGGCGGTCGCATACTTGCGGCCAGCCTTGGTGACCTCTGCGCGCCAGCCGTCGGGCGGGGCATTCTTCCAGTTCGGGTTCGCCATGAACACCCGGACCTCGTCGCCTTCCTTGATGGGGGTCATGGGGTTAGTCCTCCACCTCTCGCCACTCCGTGCAGTTGGAAGTGGCCAGGCTCGTACTCGTGAACGACCAGCACGCCGGGGGTCGTCGAGGTCCAGGCGGGACCACCATGGGCCAACTCCCATTCCGCTTCATCCCGCGACGAGAACGAGAACACGGAGCCAGTGGGCCAGCGAACGCCGTACTGAGTGTCACGGATCAGCCGGTAGCCGGACGACGTTGGCTTGAACCGCGCCAATGAGATGCGTGTCGTCTCGCCGCGCCGATCGGTCACCAGAACGCCACGCCGCAAGTCGGCCTCCAGCGGGGTGATGTTCGTGAGGATCACGCAGACGGCCTGGCTGCCCTCGATGCGCTCTACGCGCAGAGTGCGGCCAGCCGAACGCGGATCGTTGTCAGCCCAGATCTGGGCCGGCTTCACTTCGGTCACTGTCAGCCTCTCTTTGCTGGTGCGGAAAGCGTGTACCCGTTCGACTCCCAGTCCCCGGTGCGCCGCCGCCGCGCCTTAGCCAGCACCCAGTCAGCTTCGGCGATGGCGATCTGGCGGCGGCCAGGGTAAGGCTCGTCGGTGCGGACCGTCAGGTCTACCTGTTCCATGCCGGAGGTGTCCCCGCACTCCCGGCGCAGGCCGACCGCTACCGCGCAGTGGGCCCGGTCCCCCCTGAATCCAGGTTCGAGCCAGATGATGGCGTTGTAGCGGCTCAGGTTCATCGTCCTGCCTCGTCATCTGGGCCGTGGGCTTGCGTGCAGCCGACGTCGCCGCAGCCGAGGTTTTTGTGAGCCTTGACGTGACCCAGTTCGGCGCACCTCTCGCAGTGACCGGGGAGGCCGACCGACTGGCGTTCGCTGTTCGATCCGGCGAACCGGTGAGTGGGGTAGGTGGTCATCGTCCTGCCTCCCTGATAAGCCGCACGCGGAAGCCCGGAGGCGGGTTGTCATCTTTCAGCAGCCACACCCGGACCATCGTGTCGATCTCGGCTTCGCTGGCCGCAGGATTCTTGGCGGTCACCCACTGCCGGTAGTGCTCGATCCCGGCATCCATGAGTTCCAGGCCAAGCCGCAGGCGCTCAACTGGTGACACGGCCGTGGACTCGGTTACCCGGATCCTCATGCCGCACCCGGAGCAGTCGTCCTGCCTCACCGGGACGTCAGCCTGGCAGGTGGGGCACGGCAGGCTGGTCGGGTGGGCGGGAAAGGTCATCACTGCGCGTCCTCCCAGCAGACGGCGAGGAACCGGAACATGGCGGTCCCATTCTTGAACCGGTAAAACTCGCCCATCTCCGTGTTGAACTCCTCCCGCCGCCGGGCTGGCACGGAGATCGCGTCAACGCCGTGCGACATCAGCCAGCCGTTCATCATGTAGCGGGCCGTCCGCTTGTTGCAGTCGAAGTAGAACTGCTGCAACGCACCGAACAGGAAGTACGCTGCGGCCTGCTCGAACGGGTCACGGAGTGAGTGCGTGATGAACGCGGCGCCCTGCTCATGGATGCGGCGGAGGTTTCCTCCACCGCGTTCCGTAGGCGCCGGGTAATGGCGTTCAGGGTCGCCAGCGCCGATAAAAACGGAGGTCTGGCTCATGATCTGGCCCTCACCACGGAACAGCCCGGCGTCGAACGCATCCTTGTAGCCGATTATCGAGTGCAGGCTGTTAGAGGTCGCCTGGTCCAGCCGGAACCTGCCGGCACCGACCAGCCGGACCAGTTCGTGCGCGGCGTTAGCAAGGTTCAGGATCTGCTGCTCGTCGGTGAGTTTCTGGCCGCCGACCGTGACGCCATCGAGCAACGTCTGAACCTGCGGGTAGGTGAACGGGTTGCCTTCAAGCTGGCTGGCGTCCCACACGTACTCGGCGAGCATGCGCTTGAACCGCCAGGTCGCCCGCTGGGGCGTGTAAGCCGGAAGCGGGCGCGCGGTACGGCGATCCCAGGTGAACCCCAGGGCTTCGCTTGCATCCTGATTGCGCATGCCTCTAACGCTACCGTGTTTCGCTAGCAAGCGCAACGGGATTGCGCTAAGATCATGCTATGGATGACTACGAAGCCGCAGTCAAGGCGACCGCCAGCAAGGTCCGGGCCGCCGAGAGGAACCGGGATGACCACATCGCCGCAGTGGTTGCCGCCCTGCGCGCTGGCAAGCGTCCCACCGACGTAGCCTCGTGGTCGCCGTTCAGTGCCGCCTATCTCCGCAGGCTGGCCCGTGACGCTGGCATCCCGCCCGCGAAGCGTCAGCGCTCCCCCAGTTCGTAACGCGCTCACAACCACGCACCCGGCCATCGCTGCGCCCATTCCTGTACGGCTTGCACGACTTCCGGTGTCCGCCCGAACTCCTCGGCCACCACCTCTGGGTCCTCCCCCGCTGCCAGCATTCCCGCCATGGCGTCCAGCACACGGTGGCGTGCGCCCAGTCCCGGTATTCCGCAGATCAGGCACGGTCCGTGATGAGGAAAGAGCGCGTCTAGGGCAGGATCGGCATGGGCTGCCAGTGCGGTCGCCAGCCTGACCCGGCGCTTGTGCGGCTTGCGGGCCAGCGTGCCGTTCGCGGTGAGGCAGCGGAAACCGGCCTCGCTACGGCAGTGCGGGCAGACGGCGGAGAGGGGATCTACGGTCACCCAACGCCACCCCACGGCAGCAGGAGTCCGTCATCTTCCCGGCGGGGCACGATGTGAATGTGCAGGTGCTTCACGGTCTGACTGGCCCATCCGCCGACCGACGTGATCAGGTTGCAGGACTCCATGCCGAGTTGCCGTGCGATGGACACCGCGTATTCCATCGTCCGCCCAGTGATCTCCGAGTTTTCCAGCGCGTGCTCTACGTGTTCCATCGGGACCACGAGGCGATGACCGGAGGTCACCGGGTTGAGTGGCTCGAAGCTCACCACGTGGTAGCCATCGTGGTCGTACTCGCCGGCTGCGATGCGCTTGCAGAACGGGCAATCGGCGTCCATCGGTCAGCCCCCCAGCCTGATCGGCATCAAGAGGTACCGGTAGTCCGGCACCCCATCACCCTCAACGGCACCCGTGATCAGCGCGGGCTTGCCGGGCTCAGTGAACGCGATCCGGGCCACGTCCGACCCGATCGCCGTCAGCCCGTCCAGCAGGTACTGAGGGTTGAAGGCGATAGCGATGTCATCCCCCTCGTAGCCGGCTTCCAGGACTTCCGACGCCGTGGCCTCATCCCCCGTGCCCGCGTCAAGGACCAGCTGGCCGGCGGAGAACGACAGCCTGACCGCCGTGTTGCGCTCAGCGACCAGGGCGACACGCTTGACCGCCTCGGCGAACGGGCCGGCGGCGAGTTCCGCGGTGCCGTTGACCACCTTCGGCAGCAGGGCCTCGTAGCGGGGGAAGTCTCCGCCGAGCAGGCGGGTCGTGGTCTGGCGGCCGGCGCCCTCGAACCCGATCATGCCTTCGCCGCCCGACGACCCGCGCTCACCTGGCAGGGCGAGCGCGATCGACACTTCCGCGCCGGACGTGAGGGCTTTCGCGGTGTTCGCCAGGGTGGCGGCAGGCACCAGCAGGGAGGTGGTCAGGTCCGGGCGGGCCGGAGTCCACCGCAAGGTCCGTACGGCGAGCCGGTAGCGGTCCGTGGAGATGAGCGTCAGCGTGCCCCCGTCGATCTCGACGCGGACCCCGGTCAGTGCGGGCAGAGTGTCGTCTCTGCCTGCCGCCGCGACGGACTGGGCCACGGCGGTCGCCCACAGGTCCGAGCCGAGCGTCCCCGCAGGTGCCGGCATGGCAGGCAGGGTTGGGTAATCATCGACAGGCATCGTCAGCAGGGTGGACGTGAAACTGCCGCAGCGGATCGTGACCCGCTGGCCGTCGTCCTCGATGCTCACCGGCTTTGGCGGGAGGCTTGCCGCGATCTGGGCCAGCATCTTCCCGGACACGAGGATGTCGCCCGGCTCGCCGACCTCGGCGCTGGCCCGCACCTGGCTGCTGGTGTCGTAGTCGAAACTGGAGAAGGTCAGGCCGTCCGTGGCAGTGAGGCGCATCCCGGCGAGGACTGGCACCGAGGGACGGTTAGGCAGGGATTTCGCGGCCCAAGTGACCGCGTCGGCGAACGGCTCGCGTTCAAGTTGGATCTTCATTTCGGGGGTCCTTCCGTACGGGTGGGGGGTTCGGTGATCAGGTCAGCGGACTGAGCGTCAAGGGGGATGCCGATCTTCACGGTGCCCGGCATGATCGGGGCGGACCGGCAGATCTCGGTCCCGCGCTCGTCCCGCCAGACCAGCACGAGCGGACGGGAGGTGACCCGTTCCCGCTCAGCGGCGGCGATGAGCGGCGCGACGCCGGCCAGGATGTTCCGGATCAGCCCCGAACCGTGCATCGAGTAGTGGCGGGTAGCGGCTTCGACCCACTCGGCGGGCACGTTCTCGGGTGTGATGGTCTCCGGCGAGATCTCGGTCACTGCCCCGCCTCCGTGCTGGTGATGCACTTCCGGCAGAGCCATCCCCAGGATGACCATTGCCGCCGCCGTGCCCAATGACGGCACCAAGCGCAGTGCCTCATATCGCCTCCACGACCTCGGTGATCGTGAATGAACCTGCGTTGCGCATGCCTGCGAGGATGTTGCCCCGCCTCGCTTCCAGGTCAACGATGACCTCAAGATCCCGTGAGCCGCAGTTGCGGCGCGCTATGTGCCAGATCTCGTAGGCGATGTCCTCGGGATCTGTCTTGCTGGTCACCAGATCAGGCACGTTATGGTTGCGGCCGATCCGCTCGAAACTGACTGTGCAACTCATGACTGGGGGTTTCCTTCCGGGGTGATGTCAAACAGGGGGTCCATGCCTGCGGCGCTGTGGCTGCCTGTACGGCTCGCGGGGTCCTGGGATACCGGCCCGGCATCGGCTGGCGCTCCAGGGCCGCTCTGGCGCTGGGCAACGGCATCGGAGAGCCTGGTGTAGGCGGCGAGGTCCGCCGGGGTGACTCTCATCCGGCCCCAGGTATCAAGCACTGCCAGCAGGTCGAACCAGAGTTGCCTCGTGAGGGCGAACTCGTCAGCGGGCAGGCCCCATGGCTCGCCATGGGTCACTGTGACCGGCTCCCCCTTTCGTGCCCAGATGGACTCACCAGCACTAGCAAGATCTGTGGGGAAGCCCTCAGCCTCGTCAGGCATCGGTGGCCACCTCCGCAGGCTCGTAGGTCCGGGCGAACACTTCCGGATCGATTGGGTAAAATTCGCCAGCGACACCTTTGATGATCCACCAGCCCAGCCGTGCGGTCATGACGCCTTCGAGCGTCGGGATCTCGATGCGCGGATCCGCACAGCCGGCGAGTTGGGTCATGAACTGGCCGCCGCACCACTTCGCGAGCTCGATGCCGAGCGCCATCGGCAGACGGTCAGGCGGGACGTCGAAGTGCCGGGCCTCCACGACTACGGGGCGCTTGCGGTAGAGGCTCACTGGGACACCCCGGCCTCTGCCGTGAGTGCGCCATACGGGGACCACGCCATCACCAGATGCGCCCAGTCCGGGTACCACTCAACGACGGGCAGCCAGCAGAAAACGTTCTCGCGGGGGCCCACGATCACGATCCGCCTGCCCGCACCGAGCGCAATGCCCAGTTCGACGTGACGGCCGCCGCGCGAGTTGCCGCTACGTGGCTCCTCGGTGAAAGCCACCAGGATCTCAGCGGCAAGCACGTCCGCAACATCCTCCGTGGCGAAATGCTCCCGCCAGTGGCTCAGTGCGGGGTCGCCCATCTCGAACCGCCGCTCCCCGTCCTCCCCGATCGGGACGCCCTGGTTGTCGATCTGGTGACTGCCGTTCAGCCATCTGGACGTGACCTCGAAGCCGAGCGCCGTCAGCACGTCGCGTGCGCCGCACAACTCCAACCGGCGCGAGTAGCGAGCTGCGAGGTAGATCTTCGTGGGGGGTGTGGTCATCGTGCATTCCTCTCGTTGCGATCTTTGAACAGTCATCGCGCCCGCCTCATGACGGGGCGGATACGGCGCTTGCGGCGCTTCTGGCGGCTGTCGCACTCCTCGCAAACCAGTGGGCCGTCCACCCTGAGCACCACCGGCGCAGGAGGCGGCGTCCCTGGCAGCAGGGACGCCGCTGGCACCCCCAGCCCGTCAGCGATCGCGATGAAATCGACCATGTTCGTTGGGCGCAGGGCGTTCTCCAGGAAGCAGATCGTCGACTGGGACACCCCGGAGAGGGCCGCGAGTTTCTTCTGGGTCAGGCCCGCTTTGGCGCGGGCGGCTTTCAGGCGGGCAGCGAACTCACGGCGGCAGGCGGCTTCATCCATGCCGTTATCGGACCAGTGATACGGGGGGTGATCACGGGACCACGCCGGGTGGGTGACCCTGGACGGCTGGGGACGGGGCAGGACGGGTGGAGGAAGCAGGCAAATGGTCATCAGGCTGCTTTCCCCTTGCCGAGCCGCCAGTACCGTCCACCGGAACTCAGTGGGCCGCCGGCCAGACGCCAAGCTTTCCCTGTGACGATGCGGCTGATCGTGTTCGGTATGACACCAAACTCTGCCGCGAGCACATGGCCCGGTACGTTGGCGGCGAACCGTTCACGGATATCCACGATCTGTGCCACGGTAAATTTGGCGTTTGGGTTAGCGACTCCCTTAGCTCCTGTGAGCGGGTGTCGATTCTTCGTGAGCATGTCACGAATGTTTTCTTTCTGAGTACCCACGAACAGGTGATCAGGGCGTACGCATAGCCGGTTATCGCAGTGATGGAGAACGAACAGCCCGTCCGGAACTGCCTCGTTGGCGAGAGTCCATGAGACGACATGAGCACCCTTGGGTCCGCCGGCTCGGCCGCCTATACCGAACGCGCCGTAGCCTGCCACGTAGGTAGCAGCCGTCCACACCCAGCACGGGCCGAGTTCTGGACGGTGAGCGGGTACCGGGCCATCCTTGTTGACCTTGGCCCAGAAACGCTCCTGAAGCGTCGGCCGAGGAACAAGGTACTCAGGGTCACCATGCCTGAGCCAGCGATCATAATGCTTGTGGCACCAGCCGCGGACCAGTATTCCCCCGGCCCCGCAGATTGAACATGATCGGGTAGCCTTCACGGCTAGCCCCTCCTCGCCTAGATCGAGTGAGTGGGTCAGGGACCGTTTGGTGCTGATACACCGGGCGGTCCCGCCTATTCTACCGCGAAATGCGAAAGAACGTTCGCGTATTCGGCCTCGATCAAAATGGCGGGGCATCTGTCTCATCCCTAGCACCAACCCTGTCGCCGTCCCCTGGTTGCGCCCACGGGTCCGCCACGCGACTGGCTGCCTGGCCGTTGCCCGGGGTGCCGCCGCCTGAGCGGTTGGACTTTGTCACCTTGGCCGACGCGTTCCGGAGTGACGGGCCTACATCATCAACCTCTATTTCCAGAACCGTCCGCTTGGTCCCGTCCTTTTCGTACGAGCGCTGCTTGAGCCGGCCGGTGACGATCACCCGCATGCCCCGCTGCAGGCTCTCGGCGACGTTCTCGGCCGCCTGCCGCCATACGTTGCAGGTGAGGAAGAGGCTGTCGCCGTCCTTCCACTCATTCGTGGCCTTGTCCAGGAACCGGGGCGTGGAGGCCACCCGGAAATTGGCGACCGCCTGGCCGGTAGGGGTGTATCGGAGTTCGGGGTCGGCTACTAGCGTCCCGCACAACGTGATCGAGGTATCGCCTGCTGCCATGGTTACTGGTCTCCTTCTGAGGGGTTAGCCGTACATGGGGTCATGCCGCTGACCTGAGCTTCCTCAGCCTGCGGATGTCTTTGCCCGCGTAATGGGCGGTCATCAGGTCCGCCGCGCCGCCGCGGGTGATGTCCTGGAGCTGGTCCGGCTTGGCGATGCGCCGGAGTGCGGCGAGCTGCGCGTCAGACGGGGGCCGCTTGCGCCACGGCGCGCCAGCCAGCGCGAGGATGCCGCCCTGAGCGCGGGCCACTTCCTCGCCTACGCCGCGAGCCCAGTCGAGAGTCAGCGGCTTGCCGGACTCCAAGATGGGTGCGCCGTGCTTCGGGGAGCGCCACACATCCCACAGCTCGTCATCGGCGGGGACGATGATCATCGCCTGGTCGGGGCCGGCGGGCAGCACCCAGCCGTCCTCGGCGGGCAGCCAGCGGAGGTCACTGCGGCGCAGCAGTTCGACATGCCGGGTCCGGGAGGCGGCGACCACGGCTTTGCGCTTCGTGATTGTGGCCTGCTCGTCGCTGGCTTCCATCAGCGACTGTCCGGGCTTGACCGTACGGGGAGGCAGGCCAGCCAGGTCTGCGATCGTCGCCAGGCCGAGATCGGACGCACCGACCATGTCGAGTAGCAATGCATTCTCTTTGCCCATGAATGGGCGCAGCGAGCGTCCGATCATCTGGCAGAACGCCGGGGCCGACTTTGTGGGCCTGCAAAGCAGAATGCAGGACACCTTTGGCTCATCGAAGCCCTCAACCAAAACCTGGGCGTTGGAAACTACCTGCGTTTCGCCCGAATGCAGGCGCTTGAGAATCGCCCGGCGCTCGTCAATATGCGTCTCGCCTGAGACCGCTTCGGCCCTGAAACCCTGCTCGCGGAGTTTCCCAGCGAGGATGTGCGCCGTGGCGATGGTCGGCGTGAACGCCACTGTGGGCCGGTCTGGGGCGTGCTGGCGTAGTGCCTTCGCCGCCGCGTCTAGCACCTCGGCGCGTTCCAGTTCGGCGCCCAAGGACTCGTCGGTGAAATCGCCGGCGCTCGTCGTGACCCGGCCCAGGTCGATGTCTGAGCCGATCTCCATTGCCTTCACGTCGCAGAGGTAGCCCTCCGCGATCATTTGCACGATGCCACGCTGGAAAGTGATCTCCTCCCACGCCGCGCCTAGGCCGATCTTGTCGGACCTGCCCGCCGTCGCCGTGAAGCCGACCGTCAGCGGGCCATCCTTGCGGAAGCAGCCGAGCCCTTCGATGATCTCCAGGTACGTGCGGCTGACTGAGTGATGGCAGTTGTGCGCGACTACACCGGGACCTACGAGGTAGGTGTGCGTGCCCTCCACTTCGAGGTTGTAGACAAGACCGTCCGGGCACACTCCTCCGTACGTTCCATCGCGTCCCGGTTCGAGAATCTGAACGTCAGCCACCCGAGCGCCGCGAGCCGTTCGTCCCTGCGCCGGTCCGACTCGCGGCGGACCCGCGAGTAGTGGGACCCCCCGTCCACCTCGACGCACACCATCATCGACGGGTGCGCGATGTCCGCCGCGTACTTGCGCGGCATCTGCCCATCGGGTACGCGTACCGTGACCTCGGTCGGCCACCCGAGAAACTCGGATAGTCGCCTCTGGGGCTCGGTCAGTCCCGACCCGTTGCCGCCACGTTCCGGTGGCCGGTGCCCGATTCGCTTCAGTGTTGCGGTCATCTTTTCCCGCGCCTCGGCGCGCGCCATTGGGTTGTTTTCCCGCATGCGCTGCGAGGCGTGCTGACGGTTGGTCCGTGAGGCCCTGGTGGAACTGTCGCGACTGACCCAGCGGTCCCGGCAGGTGTCCGAGCAGTACGCCCTGCCCGACCGCCGCCAAGCGGAGAGCTTGAGCTTCTCCGTGAGTGTGACCGGCTGCGCGCACTCGGCACATGTTGTCGTGTGCCGACGCCGCGCCGCGCCAGCTTCCCGCCGCATCGCCCGTACGCAATCCGGGCCGCAATACGCCCGTCCCGTTCGCCGCCAGTTGCCTAGCTGATAGTCCGCCAGCGTTATCGTCTCGCCACAGTGGAAACACGTTGTTTGTTCTGTCAACCGCGTCATGCGTAAAGGCTAGCACGGACACACCACGCGGTAGCCGACTCGCAGGACACCATCCGGCATCGGTCATCAGCGGATGGCTAGGCGTGCATGCCAGCGACGTACCGTCCTCGAACGTCACTCGCACCATCGCGGCAGGCCGCCGGCTCATCACCGCGGCAACAGGACGCTCGGCCACGCAGCCCGTTACCGGGTCCCAGGACGGAACCAGGTCGCCGGCGCGTACCGCCTCGATGGACTGGCTGCCGATCATCGTGCCGGCCGGAAAGCACTCATCGATGATCACCGTGGAGAACTTGGGCAGCCGCGCTAGCCGCTTTGGGTTGGCCAGCGTTTGCATACTCGCCACGATCACCGCAGCGTCCCGCTCATCCCGCTGCGCCTTGACGACCCCGATGTCCAGCGTTCCGCCGATCATCGCCAGCTTCTGGACGGCTTGGGTAATCAATTCGTCCCGGTGGGCCAGAACCAGCGCACGGCCAGAGCGCCGGCTGACCAGCGAGCTAAAGACGCAAGTTTTGCCCGATCCGGTGGGCAACACCACAAGCTGGCGCCGGACACCGCGCGACTCGGCAACGTCAATAGCTTCGAGTGCCTGTTCCTGGTAAGGCCGCAATGACAATGCCGGAGAGCTTGGGGATTCAAAAGCGAGGGTGCTCATTGGGGGGAAGTCCTTGCCACTCGGGGGGTTAGGTTCAATCAAAAGCGCCGTACGGAAGGAAGCCGGAGCGGTAGTCACGTTCATGCGGCCCGCTCCCCGTCGCCCCGCCAGAGCACCGCGAGCCGCTTGGCCCGCGCCACCTGGTTGCGGATGGACCGCCGCCGGGCCTGCTCTGCGTCCCAGCCGACGAGGCCAACCCGGGCCACCCACTCGTCACGGTCGGCCCACAGTGCGAGCGCGACCTGGATCTCACGCGGCGGGGGCAGGGCGGCCACCTTGCGGGCGGGTGCTTCCCACAGGCCCGCCGCTTCGGCGCGCACCTGCCTCATGCGGCGTCCGGCGCGGCTCATAACGATCCCGCCAGCCGGGGGCCTCGCGCGTACGCACGCGTGTGTGGGGGGTTTATCTTCTCCTCGTACGGATCTTTAAGGCTTGTACCTGTACTACTAACAACCTGTACTGTCCTGTCCTGTCCTAGTGGACTCCCCCCGGACATCCCCCGGGATGTCCCCCCGGACATCCCGCAGTCGTCGGGCGAGCAGAACCGGTGATCGCCGCCCCTGTGATGCCGCCGCCGCTTCTTGCTGGCAGCGTGCGCCGCCCGTGTCGCGGCCAGTTCATCCAGCTTCTCCGCGGTGGTCTGGGTGTCGTCGTAGACCATGATCAGCCAGTAGTCGGCGGTGCGTTTCCACAGGTCAGCCTTGACGAGCACGTCTACCGCGCCGGAGTCGGCGCCGGGGATCAGTGCGAGGTCGTCGTCGTAGATGACACCGTCAGTCCGGTTGGCCACGGACCAGGTCAGCGACAGTACGAAGAACCGGAATGCCTCGGGTGGCAGCCGGAGTATCCGCCTGTCGTTGAGCCACCGTTCGGGAAAGTGGGCGTCGGTCACCGGACATCCCCCCCGGTGTCCAGCCCGGACATTTGCGCGGACAGTCCCCCGGACATTTGCCCGGACGTCCCCCGGGATGTCCCCCCGGACATTGTGAACGGGGGGGGCATGGGCTCGCGATCCCAGACGTCGTCGTCGTACCACTGCTGGCTCCATGCGCGCCCGCACGGATTGCAGCAGTATCGGCCAGCGATCACACCTTCGGGTATCCACGGCAGGATCTGGAACGGCTCGGTGACCGTCAGGCATTCGCGGCATTCCATCGCCAGGCCGGAGGCCACGGGCGGGGCGGTCATGCGACCATCCCGTCACTGGCAGGCCGCTCACGGGCCAGATCCTCGGCCCGCATCCGCAGCACCTTGCACTGCTCCGGGAGCATCCGGAACGGGTTGACCTTCCGCTTCCGGTACGCCCGCCCCACGTAGACCTCGTCCGTGGCCAGCGCCGAGCACCGGGCCATGAACTGCCAGTAGTGGGCTTCGGCGTCCTGCCTGCACCCGTCCTCGGCCCGTCGCACGCGCTCCTGCCATGAGACGCCCGGCCCCGGCCGGTCCCGCCAGACGTCCAGGCTGCGGCCCATGGCCACCCGCAGCGCCCGGATGATGACCCGGCCGGCCATCTCAGCGTCCGTGGCTGGCGTGACGGCCTTGCGGATGAACCGCGGCGCATCGCGTTCCCGGGGCTCATCGAAAAGGTCGTCCATGGCCAGCCCGATAGCGTCAAGAATGTCGCGGGTGTCGCACTGGGCATGGCAGTACATGACCGCCCCGGCCCGTCCCTGACTGACCGCGAGAGTTGGCCCGTGGCTTTCGTGGACTGGGCACCGGGCGCGCAGTTTAGCGCCCCCCCGTGGGCGGCAGTCGTGTTCTTCGAGGGCTACCCGCATGCGCTCGATGGCGTCTCCGAATGCCATTACGCCGCCGTTTCGCTGGGCTCGTCAAAGCCATTCTCACGGCGCTCCCGGCCTGCCTGGTAGCCCGCAGCCCAGCCGTCGTGCCAGCCCGCCACGTAGGCGGGTGACTGGTCCGGGCTGGGCTGCTCGGGCTCACGCTTCCCGGGCTGCTTGGTGCCCTCGGAGACGGCCACAGCGTCCTGCCTTCCCGTAGTGATGCCGTTGATCAGATTCACGAACTCAGTTCACCGTATCAGACGGCGAACCCATGATGTAGCATGTGGTCATGACCGTGATGCAGGAACGTGAGACACTGCCCGCCGTGGACGATGAGACGCGGCAGAAGCTTGTAGCCGCGGCCGGTGCGTACGAGGAAGCCCCCGCGCAACTGAAGGCCGCCATCCTTGATGCCGCCCGCCATGGTGAGCGGCCCGCCGCGATCGTCAGGGCGATCCGGCACGTCTACACGTACGACTACGTTGCGCGGCTCGTCCGGCATGACCGGGCTGACAACCCCGGCGCGTACGGCTCCTGACTCACCGCTCACCGCGCCTGCTCCCCTCGCTGCGTCTTTCCTGTACGTCTTGCGGGCGCCCAGTCCCCAGCACCCCCAGCGAGCCGGAGACTGGGCGCCCCTTCCCCTCTGAGCCCTCAAGCCGTGTGGTTACAGCCACGCGGCTCCCAGGGCCAGCGGGAAGCCTTGGTAACCCTCGCCTGCGGTGCTTGCGCGGCAGGTCGTTGCGGGCCCGCAGGTGCCAGTACGGGCACGAGCGGCACTTCTTCGGCCTGAGCCCGGCCGGCCCGTGCCTCATCCCGCGCAGGGCGGCCAGGGCCGCGTACCTGTCCGGGTATCCAACCCCGCCGAGTTCCGGGCAGGCTGGGGCGCTCTCGGGGCGCTGGAGGGGCATCATGCGGCACCTCGTTCCGCGGCGGGCAGGTGCGCCCGGTAGACGGCCAGGGCGTCGTGGGCGTCCCACCGGGTGCGGGCCTCAAGCGGCTGGTAGCCGGTCACGCCACCATGTGCGCCCCTGACCGCCCGGCAGTTGCAGGACACGTAGATCTGGTGGGTGCTGCCCGGCATGGTGTTGATCACGATCTGGTGCGGCAGTGACGGGTCGCGCATGGTCACCTTCGTCATGTGGCGCGGGGCCGTCTCCGGGAGGGCGGTCATGCGGCGGCCTCCAGGCGCTCAGCCAGGGAGATCCCGGTAGCCATGGCGACAACATGGGCAGCGAGGAAGGGTGGGATTGCGTTTCCGACCTGGGAGAACTGTGCCGTCTTTGATCCCTGCCACGGGTAGTCCGGCCGGAAGCTCTGCAGGATCGCCGCTTCCTGCACGGTGATCCGCACGGAGTCCTGGGCGAACTGGGACTCGCCGCCACGTTCCCGGTCCTTGTGCCCTGGCCGGCCGATCCGCGGGTCACCCTGGACGGTGGTCGCGGGCCGGTCGTGCACCCATGCGGCCCAGTTGGACCGGTTGGAGAAGAACAGCGTCCCGGCCGGCTCGTCCAGTGATCGTTCGCACGCGTTGTTGTTGTTGTTGTTGCGGAACTTCCACGTCATCCGCGCGGCGTTGTGACCGAATGCGATAGTGGGCGCTGGCGCTGGCGCTGGCGCTGGCGCTGGCGCTGGGCGCTCGGCGGCGTGCGGCTGGTTCCCTGCCCGCAAGACCCAGTCCTTGGACTTGCTGGTCACGGTGTGAGCCGGGCGTTCGGACGGGTCCATTTCATGCGTGCCGTGGCTGCCGCTGCCCGTGGCTTTCGGCCCGGTGTGCGGCTCACCGAACGACGTGCGTAGCACCCATGACAGGTTCGCGCCCACCTTGGACCCTGCGGAGGTGATGGTGGGTGCAGGCTCATCCAGCGGGTGATCCCGCCCTCCGCCGCGGCCTTCACGGTCCAGCATCCCTTCGCCGCGTGACCGCCGCAGCGTCCACCGCCCGGCGTCCCGTTCGGCTTCCAGCAGGTTCCTGGCCCGGGTCGGGAACGGCTCAGCGCCACCCGTAGCCGTCCCTCCCGCGGTCACGGCGGGCACTGGACGTTCCGTCGCGCCGAACCCAAGAGCGTCGGCCATGGACACCCACGGTGTTCCCCACAACTGCATGCCCTTGCGCGGGTCGTAGTGGGTCGGCTCGGGCCGGCGGACGGTGCGGACCCGGGAGGCGATGAGGATGGCCCGGATGCGGGTCTGCGGGACGCCGTAGTCGGCGCTGTTGAGCGTGCCCGTCCAGACGCTATAGCCGAGCTTGCGCAGTTCCTCGGCGTACACCTGCCACAGCGGCAGGACGGAGGGCACCTGCTCGAGCGCTACCCACTCGGGCAGCCCCGCAGCGATGAACCGGGCCGGCTCGAGCACGAGCGCCGACGTGCGCGCCGCAGAGGCGACCTTGGCCGCGCGGCCAGCCTTGACCGGCAGCGCGGGAATCCACCCGGCGGCCAGCAGTGCCCGGCCTATCTCCCGCCGGCGCTGAGCGCGCGTGTCCCGTCCCGCGAACAGGTCACGGATGCCTGCGGCGAGGATGTCCGTGACCACGTTCCCGGCACCGTCTCCGGCCGCGCTGAACGTGGTACAGGGGGCACTGTGACACTGCCCCCAGGTTTTCCCGGCCAGGCGGCTCACATCGAACGCGGCCATGTCGGCGCGGATCGTCCGATGTCCCGCTGCCGCTCTCGTACGGCACGCTGCGGCGTCCAGTTCGATGCCGACTTCGGCCAGCCCGAGCATGCGCAGGGCTTCCGCCCAGCCACCGGGGCCGCCGAATCCGCCCAGAACGAGGCCGCTCACGTTCCCTCACCCGCCTGGAGCCGCCCATCCGCCAGCGCGGTGATCACGTCGTCCAGGTGGTCCTGAGCGTCGTCCAGCGCCATGATGGCCCCCCCGCACACCACGTCCACGGTGTCGTGCTCAGCGAGCTTGCGGAGGATGGTGATGGCCCAGGAGATGCTGCACCCCGTCTCGGTGAGCTCAGCGACGGTGGTGTCCCGCCGGTACTGGTCCAGCCCGCCGCGGTCAGTCAGGCGCATGTTGCTGGGAGGTTCGCCGATCATGCCCGCACCCGCATCCCGGCAAGCGTGGCGAGTTCCCGGCCGATCCGGCCGGACAGCAGGTCTGAGGGCCGGCGGACACCTGCCCGGAACCCGGCGGCCACGAGGGCGTCAAGCCATTCCTGCTGCTCGGGCGTGACCTTCCCAGCCTGCTTTTTGAGTTCCCAGATCAGGATGCCTGCCCGGCCTGCCGGGGCCTTGATCACGAGGTCGGGCCACCCGGGGTTAGTCATTTTCGACCGCCTGTGGTGAACCCAGCCAAGCCCCAGCTGTGCGCAGATCCCCGGCTCCCGCCTGGTGCCGAGGGTGATTTTCAGCAGCAGCTCGTCCTCACTCATCGCCTGCGCGATCTTCATCAGGCCCGGTGAGATGACCCCGGCAGGGAGCAGGGCGGGCGGCGCCTCGCCCCCTGCCGGGTGGCCTGATCCTGCGGGGGCAGGACCAGGCTCCGCCGCGGCGCCGGGGATGGCACGGACAGGCGCTGCGGGGCCAGTGGGGGTCATTCCGTCACATCCGACCCGGCCACGTCGATGCTGAACGCCACCAGGGCGTCATCGATGGCCGCAGCGTTCGTCACCACGATCCGCCGCAGTTCGTCCTCGCCGGCGACAAGGCCGACGGTGACCAGATCCCCGTCGCTGGAGCGGTAGGTGACCGTAGCGCCGACAACCCGGGCGTCTGTGTCTACCTCGGGGGTGAGCCGGGCGAAAGCGTCAGCGAGCCATTCAGGGCCGCGCTCGGTGTCGCCGCTCATGTGAGGACGCCTTGGCGCACGCCGGGGTATTCCTGCCATTCGCGGCCATCCAGTTCCCGGCCGGCGGACTTCCTGCCGTATCGCCAGACTGGCCAGAACTCGGTGCCGACCTGCCACGCCTCGTCGTGCCGTGCTGGCGCGAACTCGCCCCACTGCTTCAGGTGGAACGGCACGCCCGCGCCGACGCACTGATCACGGAGGCTGCGGATCCATGCCGGGTGAGCCGGGCGTGCCTTCGGCCCGGACTCGCCGCCTGCGACCACCCAACTGACTGAGCCAGGGCAGGCGGCGTAGATCTCCCCGCTGGGCGACTTCACGTCCCCGCAGAGCGCGTCGATCAGCGCGCCGTTGCCCATCTTCAAGTTCCGCAGGTCGATCGGCCCGAGCAGCGGCTCAGCGGACACCCACCGGACTGCGGCTGGCGTGGCGAGCAGCGCATGAACCCGGATCTCGGCCCACTTCTGATCTTCGGCGCTGACACCCAGCCAGACGTTCGGCAGCGGCCACGCCCCGTAGGCCACCTGGTCGTGCATGGCATCGCCGTTCTCGAACTGCCGGCCTGCCTGGCGGGCGACCTCGCCGCGGAAGGCATCGGAGGACAGCAGTGCCCGCATCCGGGCGTGCCGCTTGGTGAGCACCTGGAACGTGTGCTGTGGACAACCGGCCATCACTGCGAATACCTGGGCGATGAAGTCGTCCGGTACGGCGTCGTGGAACAGGTCGGCGAGGCTGTTGACGAAGATCCGGCGCGGCTTCCGCCACCGCAGGGGCTGCGTCAGCCGCTCGGGCAGCAGGTTGACGCGGCCAGTCCAGTCCAGTCCGGCTTCGGTGCGCTCCACGGTCCCGGCGAACGCGGCGGCGATCTTCGGGTTCGGGTTGGCGCTGCGGATCCTGGCCTGCGTGATCGCGTAGCACGAGTCGCATCCGGGCGACACCCGGTCGCATCCGAGGATCGGATTCCAGGTTGTGTTCGTCCAACTGATCTTGCTGCCGTCACTCATGCCCCGTCCTGCTCTCATCGCTCGCTCGGGGGGTTCGGTGGCACGGGAGCCCGCCAGAGACGAACCCCCCGAACGTCCCGGGGGCTCCCGTGCCTTCCTTCCGTCCTGCTAGCGGTGGCGCCTCGGCCGGAGGCACACCAATGCCCGCAGGACGTTCGTGCGCCCCTGCCAGCGCGACTTCCCCAGCCGCGCCAGCAGAGACGTTCATGGGTGAGCCGTGCGGGATGCCCACTAACACCCGCCGCCTCTCGGTGATGGCGTCGAACGTGCGCCGTTCGCCGTCGCTCAGCGGTACCCGCAGGCAGGGATCCTCGGGGCGAATACCACGCCCGGCGGGATGCCCTGGCGCCAGTTCCCGGATTGTGGCCTGCGCGATCCGTTTCCGTGCCCGGCAGCCTTCCAGCCACGTCCAGGCACAGACGGCTATGGCGGCGAGAACGCAGATGGCGGCGATGAGGATGCTCACGCGGCACCTCGCAGGGCTACACGGCGGGCACGGCGGACCTTCTGCCGCAGGCGCTTGCGGAACATGGGCCAGGCGGTGAGGCGGGCTACGTGAAGGCGAGCGCGGATCATGCGGCTTCCACCTCGTACGGGTTCTCGAAGGCCAGGTCACCGCTGCCGAGAATCCACGTCTGCTGACCGCTTCCGTACTCGCTGACCAGCAGGAAGGACTCGCGCGCCGGGTCCTGGCATCTGTCCAGCTGCCACCCGGCCGCATGGTCGTGGGGGTCTATGCGGCTGTCGATGCGGTGATGGTGGTCAAGGTCATCGCCCATCAGCCCGTTGCCGAGGCCGAGGAACGGCAGGAGGTTCGGGAAGGCGTTGCTCCCGCCCTGGGCGCGCCGCATCCGGTGCCCGATCGAGTGGGGCATGTCGATGAGGGAAGTGCCGCAGCAGGCGCACATCCAGCCGAAGGTCTTGTAGACCGCGAGTTTGGTCTTGGCGTCCGGCCCGGTGTCCTTCGGGGGCTTCCATGCGGTCGTGGACGACTCCAGGGCGGTCCTGGCCATCGGCTTGCCCCGTGACATGGGCTTGGTGCGAGGCGGCATCTGGGAGCGTTTGAGGGTCACCGGGCACCTGCCGTGTTGTACATGGCCCGTACCGAGTTCAGGATTGACTGCCACGCGAACAACTCGCGCTCCAGCGCCTTCCCGGTGCGTTCCGCGTGCTTGAACGTCAGCTCCGCTATCTCGGCGGCTTCGCGGTGGGGCATGGCCACAATCTCGGCGGTGTACTTCCGTTCATGCGCTGGCCCGTCAGCGTTCTTGTAGGCGTGCGCGAAGGCGAGGTCGAACGCGCGGCGCTTGGCCCTGGCGTCAGACTCAGCGTTCGTGATGACGGTGACACCCTTGGCGATGCGGTTGGCGACGTTCTGGATGTTGTGTTCCGCGTCGACCGGGTTGAGGACGCCGGTTGCCTGCCCGTTCTCGGTCATCACGCCGCCTTCGTCTTGGGTTTGGCGGCGGCCTTCGGCTTGATCTTCGTGACACGGAGGGCTGGCCTGTTCCCCGGTACGGCGACCACCGGGATGGGTTCGCCACGGGCCACATAGGCGGCGCGGATGGCATCCTCGTCCATGACATCCTTCGGGTCCCCGCGCTCACCGGTCGAGATGCGCCACAGCCCATCCGCTGTGGTGCCACGGAGGCCACGGATCAGGGGGGCGAGACGGTCCTTGTCCTTGATGAGACTGCTCATCTGCATATTCGCCTCGCCATAGGTGGCAATAGCGGCAGCTAGCTGGGGGTCGGTGATGACCTCGCTTGCCTTCGGGTCGTCCTGGCCACGGCACAAGGAGAAAAACTCACACCACGATGAGCACCAGCCGTATGGCTTGTCCTTGCCGAGCGGCTCACCTTTGGCCTGCCGGGTACGAACACTTTCGAGCCGGTCGGCACCCCAGTCAGCGATGGAGCGGTCGAACTTTTCCTCCCACATCCACCAGTCGTCGAATGTGCCGTCAACCGGGATGACGACCAGCCGTACGGTGATGTCCTCGGACAGTTCGCCTGAGTCCACAAGGCCGCACGCGTAGCCCTGGGCCTGCACGCGCTTCTCCCACAGCACACTGGCGTCAGTGGCCCACAACTTCGAGTTCACGAGCTTCGTGGTTTTCCAGTCCGTGACTGACGTGTCGTCGATGAGCACCAAGTCGGCGTGACCGGGAATGGACCGGTAGGACGTTGTGACTTCGGTGCGGAATCCGGGCAGGCCGGCCAGCACTGTCTCAAGGTGCTTATGGATCGCGGTCCCGCGGATCGCTCCCCACGTGTCGGTTTCATCGGACGGCCACGCCCCGTCCAGCCGGAAGCCGAGGTATGCCCGGCACCCGCCGACTTCCGACCAGCCTGGTTCCTCTTGGAGGGAGCGCGGCCGGGATGCGTCGTAGTCCTTGACTAGCTTGATGATGTTGTCGAGGAATGCCATGTCAGGCAGCGACCTTCGCGATCAGTGCCTCGGTAGCCTGCCGCAACTGCTCGGCCGTGGCGTCATCGATGCTTTTGCCGGTGACCTGCCTGACATGGATCTCGACTTCCCCGATGTCCATGGTCCCGGCCGCCTCGTTGAGTGCCGCGAGGGCAGCACTCACTTCCTCAAGCTGGGTCTTGCGTATGCCGATGTACTGGCCAAGGCCACCGGTTTTGCCGCCGACGGTCACGAGCGCGGCGAGTTTGTGTGCCTCGCGGGCCTTGGTGTGGACCTCGCGGAGCGTGTCCACCGTGAGTGCTGCCTGCGCGTCATCCGCGAATGGTTGCGCCTCAGGGTCAACCTCACCGGTCGGAGCGGGCCGGTTCTGGGCGGGTGGCCGGGCGACAGTGCCGTTGGCTGGGCTGCCGTTCTGGTGGCCGTTGGGCCGTACGGGAGAAGCGTCATCGAAGGACTCGCGCAGTCGTGACCCGTTGCGCACTGCGTTCCCGCCCGGTGCGGTCGCATTCTCTGCGGTTGGGTCCGCCCGCTCACCCTTCGCCCACAGAGCCAGCGCCACACCGAATCGCATCGCTGCGTTGCGGAGCGCGTCCCCGATGAGCACCTTCACAGCGTCGAACTGACCGGATGGCACCGAGCCGTAGCCGGGCCGGGTCACGCCACCGACCGTGAGGTTGATCCACAGCCCAACCGGGCCGCCACGGTCGTCAAGTTCGAACTTCGGGGGTGATGCTTCCAGTACCATCCGCACGATGTCGGGGTTCCCGGTGGCCACAGCGGCAGCGAGGACGACCGGGTCGATGTCCCTGGCCTGCGGCTCCCAGCCCCAGTCTGGGTCCGCTTCGAGCAGCCGTGTGGTCACGTCGGCGTGGCCCACGTAATCGATGTGGATGTGCTTCGTGGAGATCCACGAGCCACAGGTCTTGCACTCGGCTTTCTGGTGCCGGTCGCAGGTCTTCCGCTTGTCGCTGCAATCCCCGCAGGTAACCCGTGGCAGCTTGCCGACTTCGTTCGTCGGGAACTGCTTGCGCAGGATGCTGGTAACCGTCGTCTCGCTCATGCCGCTGTCCTCCTGGTTGGGCCGTGCAAGAGGGTCATGACGGCGTGTTCTGCGCGCTTAGCCCACCTGGTGTAGTTGTTGTTTTCGTGCTTGGCGGTCGTCATGACGCCCACCCGGCTCCTGTACCGGTGGGGCCGTAGACGAGGTGAAACACGGCTGCGCCTGCGGTGTCCTTGATGTCGTCGGCGTCGGGGTCGTCAGGGCCGGTTTCGGTGTGGATCTGGACGGCGTCGAGGGTTTCCGCAGCGGCGGCGGAGAGCGCGGCGCCGGTGAGGTTGGGGCTGGCGACGATCCGCAGGACCGCGAGGGCTGCGTCGTCGGACAGGTCAGGTGACCCGGCGACGAGCTGGGCGATGATGATCCGGTCGGTGTCGGGCAGGACTGGCACGGTCATCAGCCGGGCACCGGGGAGGACGGCGACGTCGGCGATGGTGGTCACTGGGTGTCCTCGGTCTGCGGTGCGGGGCTGACGGGGATCGGCTCGTCGAGGCCAGGGAACAGCCAGACGCCACCGAGATCTTTGACGGTCTGCTCGAAGATCGGCTCACCGTCGCGGTTGAGTGCGAGGAAAGTTTCGGTCGCGGCGCTCATGACGTCTTTCCCGTGCATGCATGCGGGAGATACTGGCCGCAGGTGGGGCAGGTCTCGCGGGGCATGACGCCGGGGCGGATCATGCCGCTGCCTGCTCAAAGGCTTCGATGAACCACTCGGCCTGCTCAGCGTTCCGTGCCCGCAGCGAGGAAGTGGTGCCCCGCTTGGCCGCCCAGACGCCTTCACGGTCGCCGTGCGGGAGGATGTCCCAGCCGGGGTGGCGCTGGCGTACATCTGCCAGCGTGAGGGCTGGTATGCCCGTGGTGGTCATGTGCGTACCTTTCTGCTATTCTGCTGCTGCGTGCCTTACTGCTGGCCCTTCCGTTGTCGCGGGAGGGCCGCACGCTTTTGCTAGGCGGCTTTGGCCGCCGCGAGCGGGTCGGGAGTGCCGGCCCAGTACTCGATGTCCTTCCGCTTCACGCCGAGGGCGTCCGCGAGCCGCTGCCGGGTCTCCGCCTTGGTGCCGGCCTGCTTGTGCTCGATGGCGTGGTAGGTGACGCGGCTGATCCCGGCACTGATGCACAGCGCGTTGCGGGTTAGCCCAGCGAGTTGCCGGAGTTCCTCCAGCGCGTTTACGTCAACCTTGCGTTCCCTCATATAGGCCACCGTAGGTCAACGCTAGCCTCACGTCAACTCGCCACACAAGATTCCTGCGGCCTGTGTTGGCCTGCCTAGCCCTACCGGGACATAATGTGGGCCATGGCCGCAGGAGTTGATCCCACTAAGGGCCGCGAGGCCGCAGACATCATCGAAGCCGCCCGGCTGCGCATGGACCCGCTGCCGAAGGTGGCCGAACTAGCCCGCAGCGCCAGGGTGGACAACTACGCGTGGGCGCAGATCATCAAGAAGGGGCGCGGGCTTCCGCAGACGTTCCTGAAGATGGCCGCCGTGACCGGCGTGGAGCCGCAGGTGCGTGAAGCGTTAGGGCTGCCGCCGCTAGCCGACGCTGGCGATCTCAGCCCGTTCGAGCGCAGCATCATGGCCAGCGGGATCCCCGACGAGAAAAAGCGGGCGGCCATCGAGATCTTCCGCGGGCCAGGCGGCCCGGAACTGATGGAGTCGGTCGCCCAGGAATGGCGGGAACGGCGGCTCATCCGCCGCGCCTAAGGCGGGTCAATTTTCAGATATACTGGTGGTCCCGGCGGCGGTGGAACGCCCCGGGACCGTGACCCACACCGAACAAGCGAACCCGGTGCAGATGTTCCGATCGTACAAGTTTCTGTTGCGGCCGACCTCGAAGCAGGCGGACGCGCTCGCGGCATGCCTGGAAGATCACCGACTGCTGTACAACGCCGCACTTGAGGAGCGCCGTGAGGCGTGGAAGATGCGCCGGGTCTCATGCTCGTTCTACAGCCAGGACGCTCAACTCAAGGACATACGGGGCGCCGATCCGCGCTACGCCCGCTGGTCGTTCAACTCCGAACGGGCGACGATCAGGCGGCTCGATCACGCGTTCGCCGCGTTCTTCCGCCGGGTGAAGGCTGGCGAGAAGCCCGGCTACCCGAGGTTCAGAGGCCAGGGCTGGTTCGACTCAATTAGGTGGACGGAAGGCCACGGCTGCCGCTGGGATTCCGTCCCGCATCCGACAGTCACCCGCGTCCGCCTGCTAGGCATCGGTCACGTCCGCGTCCACCAGCACCGTGCCGTCCGTGGACGGGTCAAGACGATCACCGTCAAGCGCGAGGGCAATCGCTGGTTCGTGGCCGTGGAGTGCGATAGCGTACCCACTCGGCCACTACCAGTAACAGGTGCGGTAGTTGGTATCGACATGGGCATCACGCATTGCCTGACCACGAGCAATGGCACGCACGTCCCAAACCCGCGCTGTGGCAAGGTGGCCGCTGAGGCACTGGCCAACGCCCAGCGGGAGTTCGCAAAGTTCCCACGGCGGAAGATGAAGGATCGCACCCGGCCTCACCGGGCCGCTGGCGCGAAGGTTGCGCGGCTGTACGGGAAGATCCGTCGTCAGCGGCTCGACCACGCGCACAAGACGGCGCTGGCGCTCATCCGCGACCACGACGTGATCGTCCATGAAGCGCTACCGATCAGGAACATGACCAAGCGTCCAAAACCCCGCCCTGCCGGCGATGGCACCTTTGAGCCGAACGGGGCTGCTGCCAAGGCGGGGCTTAACCGATCAATTAGAGACGCGGGATGGGGGATCTTGCTGCGAGCACTTGCCGCCAAGGCTGAAAGCGCCAGACGGACGATCATCGCAGTGAACCCCGCCTACACTTCGCAGACGTGCGCCAAGTGCGGGCACGTCGCGGCGGGTAACCGCCATGGGGAAGAGTTCCGCTGTCTCGCGTGCGGCCACATCGCGCACGCTGACGTGAACGCCGCGATCAATGTACTCAGGTCCGGGCTGGACCTTCAGTCTGCGCAAGCAGCCTGAGAAGCCACTCCCCAGTGGGTGGTAGGAGTCACGTAAGGCCGCCATGCGGGTTCCGCCGTCTGGGCTGCTCGCCTCGTGCTCTGCGTCCATCGCGTCAGCGATAGCTTCACGCACGTCATCAGTCATGATCAGCGGGTCAGGTTCCGGGTCACACTGCCCGTCGCCATGCGGGCACGGTCCGCGTAGCCGCAGGAATGCCCAGGCGGCAGCGGTGAATCCGGAGATGGCCGCAGCCCATGGCAGCGCCCGCAATGTCCCTCTAACCACGTCGAACCTCCGCGACGCTGGGCCACCGCGCCCATCTGCGCAGAGTAACTCAGGGTGAGCGGTTCCGTAACCCCCCGTGAGCAGGCAATTCCCGGGTCTGCCGTAAACCGCGTGAGTGCCACGCTTCGCGGAAAGCCGATTCCGGGCGCCCCTCAGTGTTAGCGCTCACTTGCGGGGCTTGGGGCGATTCGCCC
>Ga0302325_10005502_pt1 | contig 28754 bp, 16 predicted proteins | sample Palsa_T0_2_FD_201948 | JGI IMG/M metagenome (GOLD analysis project Ga0302325, IMG submission 201948) | Peat permafrost microbial communities from Stordalen Mire near Abisko, Sweden - Palsa_T0_2 | ecosystem: Environmental > Terrestrial > Soil > Palsa > Peat permafrost | place: Sweden: Abisko...
TCTGATGCCCAATTTGCAAATCGCCCCGTGACGAGCTATCCAGCTAACAAAAAACTCCCCGATTAACAGGGAGTTCCTCCGAAGCGGCTGAAGGGACTCGAACCCTCGACCTTCTGCATGGCAAGCGGGAGTGCAACCGGGACTACACCAGCATTGTCCCTGCAAAAGCGGCCATTCTGTCACTTGTCCGACTCCGAACCCGGTAACGGCATGCCGGCAAATCACGGACTTTTCGGCGGGGTTCTCGTAGTGAATTCGTAGTGGCGTCCGGACCGCCCGGTGCGTGGCCTGAGGTGCGTCACCGTGAGCACTTCCACCCGTCTTCGCAACCGAGCCTACACCCCAACGCACAGGCGGTTTGGGTCGATCATCGGCGTCGCGAGTCGTGCCCGCGTCGAAGTTGACCAAGCAACTGGCGTCGTCGCCACGCCAGCCGCGGGTCTCGCTACGCCGCTGTGCGGCCATCAAGGCGACGATCGCGCTGCCGTCGATCTCCAGCTGCTCGGCGTCGTGGGCGGCTGGCGCGATGAACGCCCCCCTGAACCCGTACAAGTCCTCAAGCTAGTCTCTCCCCGTCGTCTCGCTGCGGGCGATGTAGCGCCGCACCGCGCCACGCGGCCACGGGAAGTCGACCTTCCTCACCGCGTGAGCGCGAGTCCGGTGGCGCTCTAAGGCAACGATCACACCGTCGTTCTCCGACGGCTAGCGGGGGAGAGGAACGGCGGGCGTTGTCGGGTGCCCGCCGCCGTTCGCAGCGCGGCGGGAAGGCGGTCGATCGAGACGACTAGGACGCCGGCCTCGACGCGCTCGCACCCACGCTCGCACACGACACACAGGACGGGCAGCGCGCCGTTGCGGCACCAGCGACGTCGCCGCTTGGTCAGCCATGCGGCAGTGCCGCGGACGCGGGCGAGGTGGTCCGGGGTGTAGGTGCGGGTCTTCGTCTCGATCGTGAACGCGAAGCCGGTGGGGGCGATCGCGATGCTGTCGATGTCGCCGCGACCCGGCCAAGGGAGGGAGTGGTGTAGCCGCCAGCCCTCTGCCTCGAGCCGGGCGAGGGCACGGTGGACCTGGTCCTCGGATCTTGCGCCGACCCGGGCACGAGCGGCGAGTCGGGCCCAGTGGCGGGAGCGGAGGCCGAACCCCACCGCGGTCAGGAGCAGCGCGGCGGCGAGCGTTGTCTCACCACGTGCGGCGACGGGCACGGCGAGTAGAACGGCGACGACGCTGAGTGTTGAGACGAGGCCGGCGCGGGCCAGGCGCGCGTACTGCTGCTGGCGGGGATAGCTGGGCATCCTCGTCCGCGAGGTACCGCGGCGGGGCGGCGAGTCCTCGGTCGTGGCCTGGGGCGGGCGCGTCGGTCGGCATCGACCGGACCGATCGTGCAGGACAGCGAGAGCGGGCACCCGGGCGACGCTGAGCTCGCCCGTAGACGCGGGCGAGCGATGGACCGGCTCGAACGCCACGAGTAGCCGGGCCATCGCCAAGGACCAAGGCGAGCCTCGCTCGCGGGCGAGCGTCCATGGGCCCTGGTCTGTCGTTTCCCGTGGAACTATCGCGCCGCCGAGGTCTGACAGCATGCTGGCGCGGTGCCTCGTCGGCGCCGATCCCCTCAACGAAGGAGTCTTAGGCAAAGTGATCGATCGCATCCGTCACGACATCCAGCAGCGACTTGATCAGCTGCTTGCCGAGGCCGAGAAGCTGCGTCACGCGCTCGCCGCGCTTGACCCGCGGGAGCGCCCGGCACCGGAGGCGAAGCGGGCGAAGGCCAAGCCACTGGCGAAGCGACCCGCGCGCACGGCGACCGCGCCGAAACCGACGTCGACGCGGGCGCCGGCACGTGCAAGTGCGGCCAGCAAGTCAAACGGCGCTGTCGCACCGGCGCGCACGGCTCCCGGCGAGACGAAGGCAAAGGTGCTCGCAGCGCTGTCCGCCGACGTGGCGTTGACCGCCGGCGAGGTCGCGAAGGCAACCGGGCTCCCGCGCCCAACCGTCTCGACGACGCTGTCGAAGCTGGCGAAGAGCGGCGAGGCCGTCAAGGCGTCCCGCGGCTACTGCCTGCCGCGTAGTGGCGGCGATCCGAGCACACCGGGGAGCGAGTAGGCGCGGGCCGGCGTTGGACGCGAGCCGCGCGGGTTTCCCGTACAGAGGGTCTCGGGCGCCCCGAGCGCCGTGCGGTCCCACGGGCCCCTCAGCACCGGTCCGTCCGAGTGGTGGCGGCAGCGGCAGAGCAAGGCTGCGGCAGCGCGCTGAAGAGGACACTTGCGGCAATACGCTCGCGCGACTGCTGACCAATCTCCAGCACCCTCTGATGCCCGGAGCGACCCCCGCCGCCGCTTGAGGCTCCGCCGCCCGTCTCACACGGATCATCCGTGGCCTGACCAGAATCTGGCGCGTAGCGGCCTACGCCGATCTCGTCGGACGTTGGCAGGCAGCGTGGACAGTTCCCGTCGTCACGGCATCGACGATCGCCGTTGTCGGGTGGTGACGAGGCCCTCCGTCGACGTAGGATGGTCTCCGTGAGTCCGGATCGCAGCGCCGATAGCCGAGCGGGCTGATCCTTCGGTGGACGGTCGGATGGCGTCACCACAGCTGGCATGCACGAATAGGCACATAGCTCGGTGACGGCGACCAGTTCTTCCCAGCTACCCCGAGCCGGGATGTTCGCGACGGTGCGCAACCGGCGTGGGATCGTTTCAGCTGTTGAGCCCTTTGACGGTCAAGATGGCCGGCTGCACCTCGTGCATATCGAATACAAGGACGACCAGCTGCCCGCTGAGGAGCAGCTTCTGTGGGAGCTGGAGCCGCGTAGGGCTTTGCTCGAACCGACCGCTCTCCCTGACCCCAGTCGATCCGATCCGATGCCCGTAGAGGATTTCGACGCAGTGCTCCGTGCGTCACGCTGGTCAGCCGCGGCGCCGTTCCTCGACCCTGATGGCGAAGGACCACTCGATCGTCAGCCGATATCGAGTCCCTTCCACGGAGCGGTGGAGATCGAGGACTTCCAGCTCGTGCCGCTGCTCAAGGCTCTGCAGATGCCGAGGGTCAACCTGCTTATCGCCGACGACGTCGGGCTCGGAAAGACGATCGAGGCCGGCCTGATCCTCAGCGAGCTTCTGCTGCGCCGCCGGATCCAGCGCGTGCTGATCCTCACGCCCGCCTCGCTGCGTCTCCAATGGCGCGACGAGATGTGGGATAAGTTCGCGCTGCCGTTCGATCTCGTCAACTTGGACGCGACGCACGCGCTGCGCAAGCGGCTCGGGATGGATGCCAATCCGTGGCGGTCGTTCAGTCGCATTATCGCGTCGTACCACTACCTGCGACAGGACGACGTGCTCGACCAGTTCCTGGTGTCCTGCCGCACGCCGGAAGGCTCACCGCATCTGCCCTGGGACCTACTCATCGTCGACGAGTGCCACAACCTCATGCCGTCCGCATTCGGCGAGGACAGTGACCTGTGCCGCATGTTGCGCCTCCTGGCCCCGCAGTTCGAGCATCGCTTGTTCCTGAGCGCTACACCACATAACGGGCATACTCGCTGCTTTACCGGTCTGCTCGAGGTCCTCGATCCTGTTCGTTTCAGCCAGACAGACGAGCTCAAGCCAGCCGAGAAGGCTCGCGTGGAGCAGGTCGTGCTCCGACGTCTCAAGCGTGAGATCAACTCCCGTACGGACCCACCGAGGTTCTGCACCCGATACCCGCCTCAGGCCCTTGTGCTCGAACTCTCGGCCCGTGAGATTGCGTTGACGTCGGCGTTTGATGGCTTCCGCACGGCGATCAGAGAACTCATGGCCCAGGTCCGCGGCCGCCGTCGTGCTGGCAGCTTCGCCGTCGAGATTCTGGGCAAGCGGCTCCTGAGCTGCCCGACCGCATTCGCAGAGTCCTGGAGGCGGTGCAAGCAGGGGCTCCGCGAGGGGCAGCCAGCGAGCGAGGCAGACGTCGACGCTGCGCGCCGCTACCTCGAGCGCGATACCGGCGATGACCGCGAGGCCGAGACGCGAGGAGCGAATGCATCCGGTGTGGTCGGCGCCTGGCTTACGGCGGTCGCTGTCGATCTGGAGGCCGAAATTGGCGCCATCGACCTGGCGCTTTCGGCAATGGGCCTCGACACGGAGCGAAACGACATCGTCGAGCAAGACCCGCGCGCTGACGCACGCTTCGACGCGTTGATTGCGCTCATCGACAAGCTCCTTCGGTCGCAGGGTGCCTGGCGCGATGACGAGCGCATTGTGGTCTTCACCGAGTACAAGACGACGCTCGACTACCTCGTGCGACGGGTGCGGGCACATTACGAGGCCGATCGGATCCTGACGCTGTTCGGCGGTATGGACGAGATCAAACGGGACCTGGTGAAGCAGGCATTCAACGACCCGTCCCATAGCGTTCGCATACTGCTCGCCACGGACGCTGCGGCCGAGGGACTGAACCTTCAGCAGACGGCTCGCTACCTCTTGCATTTCGACTGCCCGTGGAACCCGTCGAAGATCGAGCAACGCAACGGTCGTTTGGACCGGCACGGCCAGGCTCGGGATGTGACGGTGCACCACTTCGTGACTGACCAGGATCAAGACCTCAGCTTCTTGGCGCACGTGATCCACAAGGCCGACGAGATCCGCGAAGACCTGGGGTCGGCGAACGAATTGTTCGACGAGGCCGCTCATCGGCGACTAATAAACGGCGAGAGCGCAGCACTCGTGAAGGGAGACCTCGACCGGCGCGTCGCCGCGTCGCGCGGACGCGCAACGATCGATGCCGACGACACGACGCAGACCGGTGCCGAAGGGCGCGCGGCTGGTGAGCAGCTCGCGGCGCTTGCCGCCGAGATCGACCTTGCCCCCGAGACGTTGCGCCACACGCTGGAAGCCGCAATGGCCATCCGAGCGGGGCGACCGCAGCTCGACTGCTCGGCGAGCGATAACAGTTGCAAGCTCGTGAATCCTGGCCTCTCCGGGTGGAGCGAAGTCATCGACGAGTCGCTTCGCAGGGCATCGGGTCGCAACGTCCGTGGACCGGTCGCGCGCGTCGCGTTTGGACTTGAGCCGTTCCTGGAAGAGATCGGCGGCCGTCTTGTTTTCTGCCCGAGACCGGACGTGCTGCTGATGCACCTGTCGCATCCAATGGTGCAGAAGGCACTGTCGGCGCTCACACGGCGTCGTTTCCCCGGGACCGAAGAGGAGGTATCGCGTTGGACCGTACGCCTGGGCGACGTTCCGCCGGGTGCCGACGCGCTCGTCCTGCTCAGCATCGAGGAGCTAGCCGTGAACGAGCTGCGAGAGACGTTCCACCACTGGGTGCGCACTCTGGAGTTCCCTATCAACGCGGGTGAGCTCGGCGAGGTGCTACCGCATCGGTCGGCAGTAGAGATCGGTCTCGCAATCGCCGCCAATGGCGCCGAACAGAATGCGCGGGCAGCTGAGCTATTGGACGACGTCACGCCGGATCTGAAGCGCTTTCTCACCGCTCACGCCGAGCGCCTCACGGACACTCTCCGCCGTGAGCTGGAAGAGGCCGGCGTGCAGGCGAAGGCGCAAGAGGACGAGCGCTACCGCAGCCGGCAAGGTGAGGTGTCGAGCCTCATCGCCGAGAACACGTTGGCGAAACTCGAACGAGAGATCGAGAAGCTGAAGGCGGAACGACAGCAAGGCCTGCTCTTCGACGAGGACGCAAGGCTCGACGCAATCGACCGCTCGATCGAGCACAAGCAGGACGAGATCGCGCGGCGCACCCGTCACTACGAGGAGGTGCGCGATCAGCTCGACCGCGAGCGTGAGCGGATCCTCGGGCACTTGCTCCCGCGACGCCATGTGTTGGCCGGCGCAGCCCAGGTCTTTCCCGTCTCGATCGAGGTGCGCCTGCCGGAGCTGGTGACGTGAGCGTAGGGGAGCTTCCTGGCTGGGAACGCCTTCGCCACGGCGGCCTGCTCCTCGATCCTGCGCGACTGCGTCGCGTCGCAGACAATGTCCCTGACTCGCTGTCTCCGTACCACGAGCGCGAGCTGCGACGCGAGGTCGGCGCGGTCCTCGAGGGTGGTGCCACCGCTCCGGACTTCGTCCGCTTTGTACTGGAGGACGTGTGCGGCTTCACGGCCTCGAATGGCACATGGCAACGCGGCTCCAGCATCGGTTCGGATTGGGGCCGTCCAGCGGTAACGGGCGAGACAGTCAAGCCGCGTCAGCTCTGGCGCGGATCCCACGGCGCGATCCTTCCTGTCTTCATCGACACCGAGCAGCGACTCGGCATCGGTCGTGGGCGCAAGACCGCCAGCCAAACCGTCCAGTGGCTTCGGTCCGGGCCAGAGCGGCTCGCACTCCTTACGAACGCCCGACAGTGGCGGCTCGTTTTCGCGGGCCTCGATTTCGACGCGTGGTGCGAGTGGGACGTCGACCTCTGGTTCGAAGAGGGCGCGCTCTCGCCCCAAGTCGATGCCCTGCGAAGGCTCCTCTCGCCAGCGCTCTGGACGCCGCCCGCGCAAGATGGCCAGGCCGCGCTGGTCACGGCGATCCTCGACAGCCGCAAGGGGCAGGCTGAGCTGTCGGCCGTTCTGGGTGAGCGCGTGCGCGAGGCAGTTGAGCTGCTCGTGCAGAGCCACGGTGAGGCGCTCACGGCGCGGTGTGCAGACGTCGCTCACTCCGAGATCTACCGAGCCGCGGCGCGTGTCGTTATGCGCATGGTCGTTATCCTGTTTGCGGAGTCGCGCGAACTCCTCCCGCGAGACGTCCCCCTGTACCACGGGGCGTATGGCCTCACGGGCCTGCTCGGGGAGCTGGGGAGAATCTCGTCGCGCGGCGGCAATCGCCTTGCACGTTCATGGAGTGCCTGGCCGCGAGTGCTCGCCCTATTCCGCCTCGTCCATGAGGGCTCACATCACCCAGCGCTACCCGTGCCTGCCTATGGCGGCGAACTCTTCGCTCCCGGCGATCCGGTCTCGAGTGACGGGCTTACACGCGCGCTTATGGTGTTTGAGACCGCCTGTTTCGATCGCGAGCTTCTGGCTGACCGGGACGTCCACCGGATGCTCGATTGGATCACCCGCACCCGGGTCAAAGTCCGCCAGGGGCGCTCGAGCACCTGGGTTCCCGCTCCCGTCGATTTCTCCGACCTTTCGAGCGAGTACATCGGCATCCTGTACGAGGGCTTGCTCGACTTCGAGCTGAGGACCGCGCCCGACGGTGACCCAACGGTCTTCCTCGCGGTTGGCAATCAGCCAGCACTGCCACTTTCGCGGCTAGAGGCGATGAACGACAAGGCGCTTGCCAGCCTCCTCGACAAGCTCAAAGACACGAGCAACGGGGAACCGGAAGGGGACGGCGAGCCGGCGGAACCGACGGATGAGGCCGAAGCTACTGCCCACGAAGAGCCCGAGGAAGAGGACGCTGAGCCGGAGGAGTCTGCCGCCGATGCCGCGGACGAAACAACGAACGACGCAGGCGACCAGCGGCACACAACACGGATCCGTGCCGAGAACTGGGCACGTCGGGCTGTCAAGATTGGCAAGCTCGTGCGAAAGCCCCGGGGTAGCGTCACACCTGAGAGGCAACTTGCTTACGACGAGACAGTCGCGCGGAAGGCGCGCCAGCTCGTGCTCCGCGTGGTCCTGCCAGGTGAGTGGTACGTCGTCCGCTGGGGCGGCACCCGCAAAGGGTCAGGCACGTTCTACACCCGCCCAGGTCTCGCGGTCCCGACAGTGCAGCGCACACTCCGCCCGCTCGCCTACACAGCGCCCACGGCTACCAACGCCACCCTTGATCGGGAGGCTCCACTGGCCATGTGGACCCCGAGAGCGCCTGAGGAGATCCTCGCCCTCAAGATCTGCGATCCAGCTTGCGGCTCAGGCACATTCCCGGTCGTCGCCCTGCGCTTTCTCACCGAAGCCCTCTACGCCTCGTTGCACCATCACGGCCGTATCTCGGCGGACGGCGACCGCGCTGTCGTACTCCTCCTGGGCGACGTGTCTGCAGAGGCCAGCGGCCTACCTAGAGAGTCTCTTGGGCAGGAGCTGCTGCCCTGCCGCCCCGACGACGCGCTGTTCGAGCCACGCCTCAAGGCGATCCTCCGCCGCCACGTCGTCGAGCGCTCGATCTATGGCGTCGATGTGGATCCGCTCGCGGTCGAGTTGTGTCGCGTCGCGCTCTGGATCGAGACGATGGACCGGACACTGCCGTTCACCTTCCTCGACCACAAGGTCAAGTGCGGCAACAGCCTTCTCGGCACCTGGTTCGACGAGTTTCAGCATTACCCGGCGATGGCGTGGAAGAACCGCGAGGGTGGCGACAAGAACCACGTCAACAGTGTGCATTTCGAGAAGGAGGCGCGCACCAAGGCGATTAGCGCGTTCGCCAAAGACACGCTCACTCCCGATCTGCGGCGCTTCCTTGCGGGCCCGACGCTCCTTGCCGAGGATATGCAGGCGAAGGCTGCGACCGTGCACAACGACGCGCTCGCCACGCTCGCTCGCCTCCATGACCTCCCCGTCCAGGACAGCGCCGACCGGGCACGCATCTACCGCGACGAGCTCGTTGGCTCACAGACTTACCGCTCATTGATAGGCGCAATGGATCTATGGTGCGCCTGCTGGTTCTGGCCAGCAGAGGATCTCGAGCATGCGCCGCTGCCGACGACCATGGCTTCGCCATCGCCGGAGACTCGGGCCATCGCCGATCGCGTAGCCGGTGTGAAGCGCTTCTTCCACTGGGAACTCGAGTTTCCTGACGTCTTCCGCGGCTTAAACGCGGGTTTCGACGCGGTCCTCGGCAACCCGCCGTGGGAGAACTCGCAACCGAACCCCGAGGAGTTCTTCTCCAACGTGGACCCCCTCTTCCGAACATATGGGCGGCTCGTCAAGCAGACAAGTCAGCGAGAGATGTTTCGTGACGACAAGGCGCTGGAAAAGCAATGGCTCGATTATTGCGCTGACTTCAACAGCTTCTCGCAATGGATAAGCCGCAGGGCCAGTCCGTTTGGCGATCCGGAGGACGACGTTGCTCGGAGTGCGTCGTTCTCGATCGGACGCGGTGGGAAGGAGCTTCACACGCGGTGGCGCAACCAGCGCCATCGCTCTCGCGGTTACGCGAGCCCGGCCCACCCTTTCCGTTACCAGATAGGGCGACTCTTTACCTACAAGTTGTTCTTGGAGCAGTGCTACACACTGCTCAAAGACAGCGGCAGGCTCGGCCAGATTGTGCCTTCAGGCCTATACAGCGATGCTTGGTCGCAACCGCTGCGCGAACTCTTTCTAGACCACTGCCGTTGGGAGTGGCTGTTCGGCTTCGAAAACCGAGACAAGATCTTCGACATCCATCGGTCGTTCAAGTTCAACCCCGTCATCCTCGAGACAGGGGGCGCGACTGACGCGATCCGCACCACGTTCATGCGCCGCAAGCTCGAAGACTGGGAACAAGCCGAAGCGCTCGCGATCCCCTACTCCCGAGCGCAGGTCGAGCGCTTTAGCCCGCATTCGAAGGCGATTCTTGAGATCCAATCTCGTAGAGATCTCGAGACCCTCGAGAAGCTCTATTCGAACTCCGTGCTGCTAGGCGACGACAGCCCTGATGGGTGGGGTCTCGCGTACAAGATCGAGTTTATGATGAACACGGACGCCCAGCTGTTTCCTCCCCGGCCGAGTTGGGAGGCCAACGGTTACCGCGCCGACGAATACAGCCGCTGGCTCAAGGGCGACTGGCGCCCTGCCTCCGAGTTATGGGACGAGCTGGGAGTCAGTCCGCTCCCAGATGGGGAGCTGCGCTGCGCGCAGCCTCCCTATGACACGTTACCAATGCCACGGTCGGAGATTCCGACCGGGATTCTCCTCTCGCGACGCGCGGATGAGTGGATCCGGGAGGAGCGCGTCGAGGACGTGGCGCTGCCGCTTTACGAGGGACGAATGATTGGGCAATTTGATTTCAGCCAGAAGGGGTGGGTGAGCGGCAAAGGCCGCACCGCCGTTTGGCGTGACATCGATTGGACGAAAAAAGAGGTTGAGCCCCAGTACCTCATGGGCTCAGCCGCGCTTGCCGACTCCGATAAGGGCTCAGCAGGGCCCAAAAGCGCCTACATGCGAGTCAGCTCTTCGACGAATGCGCGGACGACGATTTCGACGTACCTGCGTGGCGCTCCGGCGGGCGACAGCGTGTTCTTCTTCGTTCCGAGCGACGAGGACGCCCGGATAGCGTGTGTCGTTTCGGGCATCTTGTCTTCGTTCGCGTTTGATCTGGTGATCAGACAGAGGCTCGGGGGGCTGAACGTGAGTGAATTCGTAATGGTCGAGGCGCCATTGCCGATCCGCACAACGCGTGTCGTTCAGCTCGCGACCCGCACGCTTCTGGGGCTGAGCCTTGCGGATCGCACCTTTGCCAGGGAATGGGTTGTCCTCGCAGACTCGGACGCCAGGGCCGCTAGTTGGCAGGCGAACTGGGCGGTCACACCTGCGCGCCGACTGGAGCGACTGGCTGCCTTCGATGCGATGACAGCTCGCTGGTACGGACTCACGCATGGTGATCTGAAACAGGCGTTCACCGACTGTGATTGGCCACGCGGAACCTCAACGCAAGACTTCGACGTCAAAGGCTTCTGGCGAGTCGATAAGGACAAGGACCCAGAGCTGCGTCACACAGTCCTGACAATCGCCGCCTTCTACGACCTCGAAGACAAGATTCGGGCGTGTGGTGGAGACCGTGACGCCGGCATCGCGGCGTTCCTTGCTCAAAACAATGGCGATGGCTGGACGCTCCCGGAGACTTTAACTCTCGCCGACTACGGGCTTGGCCACGACGAGCGCGCGAATGAGCGTCAGCCCGTGGCAAGTCGCGTCGGGCCGCGCTTCTACGACTGGCAGGTCGCGCGGAGCTCGGAGGAGTCCTGGCGCGAGTGCCACTTGCACGCCCGCAACCTCCTCGGCGAAGGCGGCTACCGCCAGCTCCTGGCTGAGATCGAGACCGAGGACCTCGGTACGAGCTCTCGTGCCACCCATCACACGCCCATCGCTGCACGGGCTTCTAGCCCTGAGAGGCTCTTCGAATGAGCAACCCATGGCACTGAATCCGGTCGTCTTCACCGAGAAGGTCGTGCGGAGCTTCCTGCGCTATCAGCTCACGACGTACCCATTCGCCGACGAGCAGCTCCATGCGCAGATGCGGCGGCTACTCTCGCTCGACGAGACGCGGCGGTCGCCTCTTATGCAGGGGCCGTATGTCAGCGTGTCGCGCCCGTTTCGACAGGGTGCGGCGGTATCCGATCTCATCGAAGAGCGCGTGTTTCACGCGCATATGCGCCAGCGGATCCCCCCGGAGATCACCCACGTCTACGGCCATCAGGAAGACGCGATCCGCTCAATCCACGCCGGCCGGACGACCCTCGTCTCGACCGGTACGGGCTCCGGGAAGACCGAGTGCTTCCTGTACCCGATCGTCAGCAAGTGCCTTGAGCTCAAGGACGCGCACGCGGACGAGGGGATCAGCGCTGTCGTCGTCTATCCGATGAACGCGCTTGCGGAAGATCAGCTCGGTCGCCTTCGTTCCCTGCTCGCCGGAACCGGCGTTTCCTTCGGCATGTACGTCGGGAAGACGCCTGAGCAAGAAACTCAGGTCACCGGGATCCGGCTGCCGGCCGGGTCTTCTCGTGCCGACTACGAGGCGCGCCTCGCGCAGGTTCGGGCCGAGAAGCGCAGCGACACGGTGCATCCGCCAGAGGAGGTCTGTTCGCGCGAAGTCATGCGCACGCCCGGACGCCAGCCGCGGATTCTGCTCACCAATGTGAAGCAGCTCGAGCTTCTCCTTACTCGCCAACGAGACACAGCGCTATTCGCCGAAGCTCGCCTTGACTTCCTGGTGTTCGACGAAGCCCATACTTTCACCGGTGCGCGGGGTGCCGAGGCCGCGTGCCTCGTCCGCCGCCTGCGTACCTATTGTGGTCGCGACGTCGGCGATACGGTATGCATCGCGACCTCGGCAACAATTGTCGACACAGACAACCCGGATGCGGCCCGCGATTTCGCCTCCCGCTTTTTCGGGGTTGCGGGGGAGACTGTCGCAACGGTCGGTGAGGCATATGAGAGCGAGGTTTGGGCCGACGAGAGGATCACGCCGCCGGCGCCGGCGGGAAACCTTGCTGGGATTCTCGAAGCCTGCGTTAAGGCGGTCGAAGACGCGGCGGGCACGGGCGACGAGCTGCGCACCGTGTACCGCCAGTTGTCAGGTGCCGAAATCGTGCAGGGCGACTGGCCCGCTGCGTTGCATGGCGCCCTGTCGCGCAACGAGATCGTATTCCAGCTGAACGACTTGCTCTCGCAGCCTCGTCCGCTGCACGAGCTCCCCGAGGCGCTACGAGTGATGGTCGGCCGGAGTGTGAGCGAGGCGGAGATTCTAAGCTGGCTCACACTCGGCGCCGCGGCTCAGACGGCCGGCCGGCCACTACTGCGGCCCGTCGTCCACGCATTCGTGCGCGGAATCAGCGGCGCAGTCGTGAGCTTCCCCGAAGGCACATCGGCTCCTCAGCTCTGGCTCGCGGCTGAGGATGAGATCGAGGCCGGCGGAGGCGATGGGCAGTATGCCCATTTCCCGGTGACCACGTGCACGACGTGCGGTCAGCACTACTTCGTCTCGCACCTGAAGGACTTCGAGTTCGGCGGCAAAACGCCAGGCGGCGGCGACGTTGCCGGGGACGAGTCCTTCTGGGAGCCGCTTGAAGAGGTCCATGGGGGTCGGCGCCTCTTGTTGATCGATCGCGTCGTCGGCGGCAGCGATAACGAGGACCTCGACGAACACGACCGTGTCGCTCGGCTCTACTTCTGCCGGCACTGCGGCGCGGCGCACCCCGATGCCGGCAGCCGTTGCCTGCACTGCGCAGCGAGCGACGAGATGGTTCAGCTCTACGCGATCCGGCAGAAGCCAGACAACCCCGGGCATCTAACGAGCTGCTTGTCGTGCGGCTCGAACGGGCGGCGCATGGGCGTCAACTATCGCGAGCCTGCGCGTCCAGTGCGTGCCACCAACGTCGCCGACGTGCATGTGCTGGCCCAGGACATGGTCCATCACTCCGAGCGGCAGCGCCTCCTCGTCTTCTGTGACAACCGGCAGGATGCCGCATTCCAGGCAGGCTGGATGAAGGATCACGCACGCCGCTTCCGTTTGCGTGCGCTCATGGCCGAGGCCCTGCAGGAAGGTGCTCTCTCAGTCGGCGACCTCGCGCTTTGCCTCGACGACATGCTCGAGAAGGATGAGGCACTGTCGCGCGCGCTCGTTCCCGAGGTCTGGCAGGTCGTCCGGAAAGAGGGAGGCGGAGGTAGACACGAGCAGGAGCGGAGGAAGTTCTTGCGGATCCAGGTGCTGCGCGAGGTCACGCTCTCGTCCAGGCAGGCGATCGGTCTCGAGCCGTGGGGTCGGATGAAGGTCGAGTACGACGGACTCGATCCCTCCCTGCCATGGTTCCACGAACAGGCGCTCACGCTCGGGATCCCCCCCGACGAACTGCGTGAGGGTGTCGCCAGCCTGTTGGACTACTTGCGACGAAAGCGGGTGCTGTTCGACCCCGAGCGAGAGATCTTCTCCAAGTACTGGATGGACGGTGATCTCGAGGTTCAGCAGGGCTACCTTCCTCAGGTCGGGAACCCGATCGGCACAAAGCTGCGTCGAGGCCCGACAGAGAAGGCGGAGCTGGTCACGCAATGGCTGAGCGAACGAGGCGACACCACCATCCGGCAAATGGCAAGGAAGTGGGGCGTCAAAACCAATCACGCCGAACAGTTCCTTGAGGGGCTATCCAAGTTCCTTGTCGGTCAACAGTTGCTGAGACCTGTGCGACTGAAGGGGTCGAAGGGCAATCCACTCCCCAACCTGAGCGACGTGTACCAGGTGGACGCCGATCGCCTGCGCCTTCAACAGAACCACGGGGTGTGGCGATGCACGTCCTGCCGACGCCGCACGACACGGCGCACACCGTTTGACCGCTGTCCCGCCTGGCGTTGTGAGGGCAAGCTCGAATTCGTTCGAGAGGATCCGGATAACTACGACCTCCAAGTCCTCGATCAGGGCTACTCGATGCTCCGGCCAGAGGAGCACACGGCGATGGTTCCGGCGGAGGAGCGCGAGCGGCTGGAGAACCTTTTCAAGGGGGATTCAGACGCAATCAACGCGTTCGTCTGTACGCCGACCCTCGAGCTTGGCGTGGACATCGGTCAGCTTGACGCTGTGCTGATGCGCAACGTCCCTCCTCTGCCGGCGAACTACTGGCAGCGCGCCGGACGCGCCGGCCGCCGCCATCGGACGGCCGTTGACGTCACCTACTGCCGGCCGGTCTCCCACGACCGCGCATACTTCGCGGACCCCCTGAGGATGCTCGCCGGTCGGGTCGATGCGCCCGCCTTCAACCTTCGCAACGAGCTCATGGTCGCCAAACACGTGCATGCGACAGTCATCACTCGCCTGCATCAACACGCAGGCGATTCGCAGCTCTCCGAGCAAGAACGCCGGACTGTCGAGGACACCCTGAGGACGTGCCTTCCGGATAGGGTGTCCTCCTACCTGTTTGAGGACGGCTTCGTCCGCGACGCGCGCTTTGACCTCGAGCCTCTACGACGGCTGATCGACCGAAACGCCGACGATCTCCTCGCGTACGTGGAAACTGCGTTTCGGCAAGGCTGGCCGGAGGCGGACGCTGAGGTCACGAGCACCGAGGCGTTGCGAAACAACCTGAGCGGGATGGTGAACCGCCTCGACGCTGTCCTTGCGCGCCTGGAACGCCGTCTGCGGTGGGCGATGGAGCAGATCAAGCGGCTCAACGCCGTACGCGAGAAGCACGGCACGCTCGAACCGGAGGACGATGCGCTGTTCAGGCGGTGCGACCGGCTGATCAAGCGTTTGAAGGGGACAGTAAGGCGTGCACGCGGTGAGGCGGAAGGCTACGAGGACGTGAACACGTTCGGTGTCCTCGCCGCCGAGGGCTTCCTGCCTGGCTACGGGCTCGAGGTCGGCTCGGTGCTTGGAACTGCCGAGATCCCCTTCTGGCGCACCGGAGCGATGGAGTTCTCGCTCCCTCGACCACCAAGCGTCGCTCTACGCGAGTACGTCCCAGGCAACCTCATTTATGCGAATGGGAACCGTTTCGTCGCCCGTCGCTTCCATCGCGACATCGACGAGCAGCGCGAGGAGATGCCGGTGTTCGAGATTTCGACCGCGCGCCAGGCCGTGAAGGAGACGAACTTGGGTGCTACCGCCGGACCGCTGGGCACAACGGTGCTGCAGACGATTGCCGTCTGCGATGTCGATCTGGTTCACCAGTCACACATATCCGACGAGGAGGAGCTCCGGTTCCAAATGGGGGTCGCGGTGTACGGGCTCGAACGCGACCAGCACAACGGTGGCCGGGCTTACCGCTGGGGCGAACAAAGCCTGCACCACCGTCGCGGCGTTCGGCTCCGACTGGTCAACGTCGGAGCGTCAACTGCAATAGAGCGCTTCGACCGGTTCGGCTACCCCGTCTGCGCGGTCTGCGGACAAAGCGTCTCCCCGCTGTCCTCCGACCGGCAGCGCGAGTATTTCGTGGAGTCACATCAGGAGCGTTGCGGGAACGCGGTTCGTCCAATCGGGTTTTACGCCGACGCCGTGGCGGACGTGCTTTCGCTCGCTGCATGTGCTGACCAGCGTACGGCTTACAGCGTGCTAGAGGCCCTTCGCTTTGCGGCCGCCCGTGTACTCGATATGCACATGGAAGATCTGCAGATCCTTGTCATCGGGCACGTTGATCGCGACGAGGTTGATGCGCTTCTCTGGGATCCGATGCCGGGTGGATCTGGGCTTCTAGACCAGATCTGCGAGCGCTTCGAGGAGATCACGGCCGTAGCCCGCGAGGTCGTGGAGGACTGCCCGTCCGCCTGCGCCACGGCCTGTATTGACTGCCTACAAACGTTCCGCAATGGCTATTACCACAAGCATCTCGACCGCGCAGTGGCGGGAGACCGCCTTGCTGCATGGGGGTCGCACCTCACGATCTCGCACGAGATACCGGCAAAGCAGCCGTCGAGAGAGCCGGAGGAAGGGACCCATCCGGTCAACGAGGCTGAGCGTCGGCTTCGCCACCTGCTGCTCGCCGCGGGCTTCGAGGAAGGTATACGCGGTGGGCAGCTGCGGCTAGACCTAGCGATCGGAACCACGACTCCTGACGTGATCTATCGGGCTTCACACCATGACGAGGACGAAGGCGTCTGTGTGTATCTCGACGGGCTGAGTGGCCACCTGCACGGCAGTCCAGCAACTGCCGAGAAGGATCGCCTGATCCGCACCTGGCTTCGCAACAATGGCTACGACGTGATCGAGATCGCCGCCAGCGATCTATATGACACAGACGCCATGGCGTCCCATTTCCGCAAGCTCGCCGGTTATCTCCGGGCGGACGACCTTCGCCGCTCGCTGCGGATGGACACGACTTGGTTTGCGGACGCAGAAGTGCGCGAAACGCCCCCAGGGGCAGCGAAGCTCTGATTCAGGATCCACCAAAATCGACGCATAACCCAAAGGCCGCCCGGGGTGCTCTACCCGGGGAGCGCATCGGCTCGGGCGGTTGCCCAGGTTCCATAGAGGTCGGTGACGGTGCCAGGCGAGGGCCAGTCTCCTTCGTGCAGCCGCGCGAGCGCGTCGCCACCGCGCCGGCGCGCGTGGGTGCGTGACCAGTCGTACGAAGACGGCGGCGTTCCGTATCGGGCCCGCCAGGTGCGCATCGCGTCACGCACAAGTTCGCGCGTCCACCGCTGCTCTGCGGCGCCTGGCCGGCACTGCCAGCAGTACTCGTAGGCGTCGCCCTTGCCGTTGCGGGCGGACGTGAGGGCGCCGCAACCGCGGCAGACGCCGCGGTAGCGCGCCTTGACCGCCCGCGCTCGCTCCCCGGTGGGGTCGTACAGATACGCCTTCACGGTCGCCGGGGCCCGCCCGAGTCGCCGAGCGATCTCGTGGATCGACAGGTCCTCGTTGTCGCGGTAGTGCCGCGCGAGTGCTGCCGCTCGACGGCGCTCTGCCACGCGGTCGAGGCGCTGATCCGAGGTCGCTGCCACTCCGACCACGTACCGCGGCCGCACGGCGCTTCCTCGCGCGCGGGCCCGTCTGGCGGGCGCCCCCCTAGGTGTTGCGTCTTTCCGCTATTTGGGTAGATTCCTGGATTGGCATGGGTGGAGGCCCGTTTTCGCCGCACCAAGCGTCGCCGAGCGAGCTGAAGGCGAGGATTGATGCCGAGCGCGGCCACGCGCCGTTCCTCGTCTTCCGGGACGCCCACGACGAGCAGCACATCTTCGCGTTGGACCGTGCCGGCGGGCGGTTGCGGGTTGGCCGCGACCCCGAGTGCGAGGTCTGCCTCGACCATGACGATCGCGTCTCACGGCTTCACGCTGAGCTCGAGAACGTCGGCGACGTCTGGGCGCTGGCCGACTTCGGCCTTTCGCGCAACGGATCCTTTGTCAACGAGGAGCGAGTGAACGGCCAACGGGTCCTGCACGATGCAGACGTCCTGCGCTTCGGTAGCACCCACCTGCTGTTCCGGTCACCGCTCGAGCGCGAGGCACGCGACACACGTAAGGCGACCAGCGGCGAGCTGCCGGCGCTGACTGAGAAGCAGCGGCGCATCCTGATCGCGCTGTGCCGCCCCTTCCGTGACGCCAGCCCGTTCGTGACCCCTGCGTCGAATCAGGAGATCGCCGGCGAGGTGTCGCTCAGCGTTGACCGGATTAAGGCGCATCTCAGCGCGCTGTTCGAGCTCGTCGGAGTCGAGGACCTGCCCCAGACCCATAAGCGCGCCCGCCTTGCCGAGCTCGCGCTCCGGACCGGCCTGGTCACCCGGCGAGATCTCACGTCATGACGGGCGTCGCGGTGCGCCAGATCGCTGGCTACCGCCTCGACGCGCTGGCTGGTAGGGGCGGCATGGGGGTCGTCTACCGCGCCACCGACCTCGCGCTCGAGCGCACGGTGGCGGTTAAGGTGATCGCGCCGGCGCTCGCCTCGGACCCGACTTTCCGGGAGCGCTTTCAGCGCGAGGCGCGCCTGCTCGCCGCGATCGACCACCCGCACGTGATCCCGTTCTACGAAGCCGACGAGGCCAACGGCGAGCTATTCCTCAGCATGCGCTGGGTGGAGGGCTGCAACCTCGCCGACGTCATCCACGACAGCGGCGGGCTCGAGCCATCTCGCGCGCTGAGCATCGTGCGCCAGATCGCTGGCGCGCTGGACGCCGTCCACGCCCACGGTCTGGTGCATCGTGACCTGAAGCCGGCGAACGTGCTGCTCGAGGCCGGCCCCGACGGCGAGCACGTGTACCTGAGCGATTTCGGCGCCGGTCGCCAGCTTGATGTGCCCAGCGACGCGACGGGCACCGGCCAGTGGCTCGGGAGCGTCGACTATGTCGCGCCCGAGACGGTCGCCGGCCACGTGGCCGACGTCCGCTCCGACCTGTACGCGCTTGGATGCGTGTTATTCGAGGCCTTGGCCGCCGTTCCGCCATTCCATCGCGACACGCAGCTGGCCACGCTCTGGGCTCACCAGCGCGAGCCGCCGCCGTCGGTGTGCGCACGCCGGCCGGTCCTGCCAGCGCAAGTCGACGCCGTCCTGGCACGGGCCCTGGCCAAGGATCCCGACGTCCGCTACCGCTCAGGCGAGCGTCTCGCCGAGGCGTTCAGCGACGCCCTGCTCGTCGCACGCGGCGCCGAGACCGTGGCGCCGCCGCCCGCAGACCCCGTGCCGTCGGATCCAACGTCCGATGTAGCCGGCAGATGGGAGGAGGTCCTGCCGGCCCCCGCGCCGGACGTCCCGTCTGCGATTTCGCTGACCGGGCGGGCAAGTCGACGCGCTCGGGCAGTCGCTGGGCTGATGCGCCGTAGTATGCGACGGACACGCCTCCGGGCGCTGCGACGGCGCGTGATCGCGGTCCTGGTCCTGGCGGGCGCCGCTCTGTACCTCGCGAGCCAGCTAGCCGCGGCGCCCGGAGCCGACCCGTCTCGCCCTCCACGCTCGACCGGTCCGGTTGCATCTGCATTGACCCATCGAGTGGCTCCGCCGGAGACGCGACGGACCGCCGGACACAGCCCGACCTCCAGTCATCGACGCACCGGGGCGCACGCGGAGAAACGGCGGCGCGTCAAGCACGCGGCCCGAAGGCCGGCACACGCCAGCACGGCAGCCGCGGCCCAGACGCAGCCATCGAGTACGTCAACCGTCTCCTCCTCCACCGGGGTACCGGTGAGCACGTACACCCCTCCAGCGAACTCGACATCGAGCTCGGGCGCTTCCACCGCCAGCGCTGGTGGGCCAAGTGGCGGCGCCCCCTTCGGACCGGGATATCCGGGCAAGTGATCGCACGGCCAGGTCCTGATCTCGGCCAGCCAAGCCCCGCCACAGCGGGGAGGTGGAGGCATTCGCCCATCCGTTGGCTACCTGACAGGCGAGCGAATGCCCGAACACAACCATCCGGCGCCGGCCGCTTCGGGAGCTGCGCGCGGCAACATCTTCGTCGGAGTCGACGAGCCTGCGGACGCGTGCATGCGCCGGGAGCGTCGCCGGCGGGCCCGGGAGGCCCTCTATTTCGGTCGACGAAGAGCCCGTGTGGCCTTCGCCGACCGTTCTGCCACGGCACCGGTCCGCCGCAGCGCGCACGGTCCGACCGTGCGACGCACACGGGCGCCCAGGTTGCACGTCGCTCCGGTCCGAGCCGGAGGCCTCGTGTTGCTCGCAGTTGCTTTGTACCTCGCCAGCCGTCTCGTCGGGGCACCTGCTGGCCACGTGTCCCAGCCGTCGCAGATCACGAGAGCGACCGCGTCGCCGGGTACTCGTGGCGCCTACCTGCCGGAACTGCTACCACCCGCTCGAGTCCGCAGCACCAGAGTCAGGAGCCTCCATGCGATCCGCATCAAGCGCACCCCGGGCGGGTCGGCGGTCCGGGCGCACGGTGCTCCGGCCGCGAGGCCGCACTCGCGTCCCGCGCCGACAGCACGGCCCAGCGCACCGGCACCAAGGCCAGGCGAGGTCTCTCCGAGCACGCCGACTGTTTCCCGCACCATGCCCGCAGGCTCCCGCGGTGGGGCTGCCAGCAGCGGGAGCGGCGGCCCTCGGGGAAGCTCTCCATTCGGACCTGGTTACCCAGGATGACCCTACGAGCAGGAGGTTGGAATGCACGGAGTTCTTGACCATGCGCGTCGGAACGGTGTGGCGTGGGTGGCGCTGTTCGTCGCGCTCGGCGGCTCGAGCGTTGCAGCCGTCAGCCTAGCCAACCACTCGATTGACCCAGTGAAGCTTAACCCGAACAGCATTGGCGGGTACACGCGGGCATGGGTTAGCGTCACTGCCACCGGGCGGATCACGGTGTCAACTGCGAAGGTGCGAGTCGTGGCGGAAGGCGGCGTGGCGCCAGGGCGCGACATCATCACCTGGCATACGCGCCCGACGACTTCTTGCGCGGCGGTCGGCAGCGTCGACCTCGCTGGCATCAGTGGCCAGCCTGCTCCCGGATATGTGTTAGCAGATGCGTTCGACTCGAAGGGCCGAGGCGAGCAGAGCATCGTCCAGACCTATAACTCGCAGGGCCAGGCCGCCGCGTTGCCGTACGACATGGACTTGGTCTGCTCGACGCCGCGCTGACCATGCTCGCCTCGCGACCACCGATCACGCGGATGCTTGTAACCGCACTGCTCGTGCTTATCGTGGCTGCTGTGTCGCTGGGCATGGACGCCGAGAGAGCACAGGCTGGCTCGATCACGATGACATCGTGCTCCGGATATGGAGACAATGGCTCCGACACCGATGTCGCCGGAACGGTGTGGGACGGAGTCGCCAACGGCGCGTTCAGCACACCTAATGAGTGTCCCCAAGGACGCTCTTTCCAGATCACGCCCGGATCAAGCGCTGCGAAAAAGGGGCAAAGCGTTCAGTGGCACACAGTGACGCCCCCATCGATCCAAATCGTGGCGGCCATAACGCCGGTCAACGAAGTGCTGATCGATCCGCTCAGCGGCGACGGGTTCAACGCGAGCTTCTTCTGGAGCGGGGGAACGCAGACCATCTCGCCGCAGAACAACTGTTGCGGTGGTATGTACTACGGGTCCGGTATCAGCCGCTTTCTCGGGCCAAGCCGATATTTCGGCTGGCAGGTGACGTGCACGATAAGCCAATGTGGGGCTCCGTACCAGATTCTTGACGTCCGTGGCGTTCAGCTCGTCGGCGTGGACACTACGCCACCCGGTCTGCTGGCGCTGGGTTCGAACAACCTCTGGTATCAGGGCGGCGGGTGGATCAGGGGGGCGGGCTGGCCAGCGTCTTTCCAAGCGAGCGCAGATGATGGGATCTGCAGCATGCGGGAGATCATCAACGGCAGCTCGATCCAGGGCCCGTTCGACGGCACTCCGAACACGCATAGCTGGACACAGTGCCCGAGCCCCGAGACGATGGGCCTGACCGTCGACACGACGCAGTATCCCGACGGGCCGTTGTCGCTGACGCTGTCCGCGGCGGACGCCGCGAGCCCGGCCAACGTGTCGTCGCCGAGCGAGACGCTCCGTGTCGACAACACGCCCGTGGGTTTGACCTTGAGCGGTCCGACCGACGCCCTATCGACGGCCGGCACCCAGTACATCACCGCTGCAGCAAGTTCCGGCCCAAGCGGCGTATCGATCGCGTGCTCCGTAGATGGCTCACCGTACAGTTGGTACTCAGGCACGACCGCGCAGGTCCCGGTCAGTGGACTCGGCCCGCACACCGCTCGATGCTACGGACAGAACGGGGCGATCAACCCGCAAGGCGTGGCAGCCACTTCGCCCGTGGCCACCTGGACCTTGTACATCCGAACGCCGACCGTGATCGGCGCATCGTTCGCCCACATCGCCGATGGGTTGCGCTGCCACAAGGCGCGTGAGCGTGTGCGGATCCCTGCGCACTGGGTCACCGGCCGCTCCCATGGTCGGCCGGTGAAAGTCAAGCTGCCGGCGCAGACTCGCACGATCAAGGTTGTGCGATGCCACCCGCACATCGTGCGCCGCCGGATCCGCGTGCATCGCGGCTGGCGGATCGTGCGTGTGCCGGTGGCGCCGCACGTCGTGACGAAGATGTCGAGGCGCATCCGGTTCGGCGCACGGACTACGATCAGCGGCTGGCTCGGCACCGCGACCGGTACGGCGCTCGGGGGTCAGACCGTTCGGATCATGACCGCTGCCAACAATGGCCTTCAGCACTTCCGCCAAATCGCGACCGCCTCTACGGCCGCCAACGGCGCGTGGACGGCCAAGCTGCCAGCCGGGCCGTCAAGGCTGATCGAGGCCGTCTACGGCGGCACCTCGACAACCGAGCCCGCCTTGTCCTCCTACGCACGTCTAGTCGTACCAGCCTCCGTGAAGCTGAGAATCCGGCCGTCGCACGTCCAGTGGGGCCACACGGTCACGATCACCGGCCGGCTCCGCGGCGGCTACGTCCCGCCGTTCGGCGAGGCGCTGTCGCTCTCACTGGACTACAACGGGCGGACGATCGACGTCCAGCACATCCGAACGGGTCGCAAGGGCAGGTTCCGAACCACGTACACGTTCCTGGGCGGCGCCGGCAGCGCCCGTTACCCGTTCTGGGTTACGACGATCCCGGAGAGCGGCTTTCCGTGGGCCGTCGCGAGCAGCCGCAAGGTGTTCGTGAGCGTCGGGTAGCAGCCACGCGACGACGACGACGACGATCAGGGCGATGGGGTCGCCACGTGGGGGGCGGCGTGCTGCCGGCAGGAAGCCGGCAGCACTGGACCAGCCGGGTCACCGTCAGCAGCCGTCTAGCTCGTACGGTGCGCGGCCTAGCGCGCGGGCGAGCCGGCTGGCGGTCGCGACGCTCACCCTCGTCTGCGGCCGGCCGTGCTTGGCGGGCGCATAGCCGAACGACCGGTCGAAGTCGCCCTGGCGCACGCCCATTCGGTGCGCGACCTCCGCCCGCGTGAGCCAGGGATCGCGCGCGAGCTCGCGCTCGAGAAACGCACGAGCGCGTGCGACCGGGATGCTGTCGAGCCGGTACGCGTCGAGCTCGCGCCGGTCGCGCTCGTCGTCGACGAGCTCGCGAACCTGGGCGGGCATCAGGTCGAGCCTCGTTGCGGCATCCTCGAGCGTTTGATCCTGCTGCTCGACCAGCCGCCAGGCGATGCGCCGGCGCTGCGTGCACGACGGGCAACTCCGACCCAGCTCGGTGCAGCGCGGGCAGCGCGCAGCATCGCCGGCGAGCCTCGGGCTGCGGGGCGCTGAAACCGGTGTCATCTCTTTGTCCTCCTGTCCTGCTCTTGGCGTGGAGGCGCGCGCCGATGAGTACCGGCGACTGTCGCGCGGAAGCTCCGCCGGCACCAGAGGCCTCCGGTCCCGACGGGCACCCCCTCAGGTGTCGTCCCGTGCCACCGCAGGTGTCGGAGCAGTGGGCCGTGGCCGTTGGTCAGACGCTTTCGCAACCGCATCCCCCAACCCCTGACCTCGACTTTGCTACTCGCCGGCTCAGGCCGCGCTGTCACGAGATGACGTCCAGGCCTCCAGCGCGGTGTGGCGGCGGCGTTGTACAGCTCGCTGACCGTCGCAGGCGCGAACATTCAGCGCATGCCAGGTGAGCGGAGCGAGCGGGAGCCGGACGCGGGCTGTCCGGCCGGCAAGGACCTCGCCCGTGCCGAGGCGAACCGGGCAGCTCGGGCTGGCGTCGTTCGCGGTCGCTCGAGGTGGCGGCCAGCCGAGCGCTGGGTGCCGCACGGAACGTGGTCGCAGGACGCGATCGTCGAGGCGCTCGAGGATTGGGTGCGGGTGACGGGCGATCCGCCTCGCTTGTACGAGTGGGTGCCGAGCTCCGCTCGGGCGCTTGGCCTGTACAACGCGCACTGCCGGATGTGGGAGCGGGAGCATCCCCGCTGGCCGAGCGCGACGACGGTCACCAAGCATTTCGGCTCCTGGTCGGACGGCCTTGCGGCCGCCGGGATCATCGTGCCCTCCCGTCGGCCCCCGGGCACGCTGGCCGAGCGCGTGCAGGGAGCTCGGCGGCTCGCCGCGCAGGGGATGCGTCAGGCCGAGATCGCCGCGCTGCTCGAGGTCACGCCTTCGACGGTCTCGACCTACCTGAGCGCCGGCACCTGCGGATGCGGGGAGCCGGTGATCAGGTCGAGATCCTCACCGCCCCGCTGCCGGCGGTGTGCGTCGCGCGCGTCGCGACCACTGGCTTGGGATCGCGATACCGTGCTTGCCGCCTACCGAGCGTGGCAGGAGGAGACCGGGAGTCGGCCGTTGAAGGCCGACTGGTCCCCTGAGCTGCCGCAGTCGCAGCAGTGGCACGACGGGTTTCCTCGCTGGCCGAGCGCCGGAGAGGTCGATGGCGTTTTCGGCCGCTGGGGAGCGCTGGTGGCCGCCGCCGGCGATCCGCCGCTGCGCACGCGACCGCGGTGGCCCCGCGATCGGGTGTTGGCCGCGTTGCGGGAGCTGGCCGACGAGCTCGGGCGGGTCCCGCGCAGCGCCGACCTCGCGGGCTATCCCGGGATGCCGGGCGTGGACACCGTCCGCAAGCGCTTCGGGTCCTGGGCAGCGGCGATCGGCGAACTCGGGGCCGCGCCGTACCGCGTCGTGCAGTCTGACGGGGAGTTGATCGCGGCCCTGCGCGCCGCTCGACAGGAGCTACACCGGCCACCGCGCCCGAGCGACCTCCAGCTTGGGCGACCGCGAGCCAAGACACTGAGGCGCCGGTTCGGCAGCTGGCAGGCGGCATTGAGCGCAGCCGGCATCGAACCGGCGCCGCCGCGCCGGTGGCCGCGCGAGCGGATCCTCGACGTTCTCCGCTCGTGGGAGCTGGCGCACGGGCGCCCGCCACGAGCTAGCGAATGGCGCGCGGGGGATCCTGACGGCGAGCGCCCGAGCTCGCAGGTCGTGGTCAGGCGCTTCGGCTCGTGGGCGCTCGCGCTCGAGGCTGCCGGTCTGAGCTCTCAACCGCACCGATGGACGCCGGAGCTGATCATCGGGGCGCTGCGGAACTGGAAGCGCACCCACGGCCGCGCGCCCACCGTCAGCGAGTGGAACGCCATGCCGAGCGGCGATACGCACCCTTCCCGGCACACCGTGGTCGACTGCTTCGGAAGCTGGACGAACGCGCTGGACATGGCTGGAGTTGTCAGTCGCAAGGCCGCTCAAGGCGCCGAGCGCCGGGCGCGAGCGCCGTCCAGGCGAAGAGCGTTCACCGACGAGCAGGTGATCGCGGCGCTGCGCAGGGACGCTGACTCGCGCGGGCGCTCGCCGCGCCTGAGCGAGTGGACTGGTCGCCCGCGGACCGAGCCTGGTGTCCGCGCGGTGCTCGACCACTTCGGCTCGTGGAACGCCAGTCTTCGAGCAGCCGGGCTCGAGGTCACGCACGAGATGGGCAAATGGACGGGGGACGCGGTGATCGACGCGCTCCGCGGCGACGCACGCGATCGCGGCCACACCCCGCGCCGGGACGACTGGCGGCACGCGGCTGCGGATCGCCCGCAGGTCGGCATCGTCGAGAAGCTGTTCGGATCCTGGAACGCCGGGTTGCGGGCGGCGGGGCTCGACGTGAGCCACGATCCGGGCCGCTGGACGCGGGACACGGTGCTCGCCGCCTTGCGCCGGCGGGAGCAAGAGCTGGGCCGACCGCCAATGTCAAGCGAGCTCGAGCACCAACCCGGGCCGGACTGTCCGAGCACCGCGATCGTGCGCCGCAGGCTCGGCGGCTGGAACGACGCCTGCCGGGAGCTCGGATGGGAGATCCCAGAGAGCGGCCGCCGCGGCGACGACGAGATGCTGGCCGCGCTGCGCACGGCCAGCTGGGAACTTGGCGACAAAATCACCCAGTCGGCCTTCGGCGACCTTGCGCGTGAGCGCGGGTGGCCGAGCGCGGGCGCCGTCAAGAAGCGGTTCGGATCGTGGAACGCGGCGAAGCGCGCGTGCGGACTCCCGGCGCCGGGGAGGGTGGCCGTCTGGAGCCAGGCGGAGATCGTCGCAGCGCTTCTGGCTGCGAGCCGCGAACTCGGCCGACCGCCCACGTGGAAGGAGTACAAGGCGCTTGCGGGTGAGCGAGGATGGCCAAGCGCGACCGTGCTGACCGGCCGCCACGGCGGATGGGACGCGGTGCTGCGCACGGCGGGCCTGACGCCGCCGGCCGCCTGGACGCACGAGCGGGTGATCGCCGCCTTGCGGGCCGACGCCGAGGGGCACGGAGCGCCCCCGAGACAGGCCGACTGGTCGAGCCGGTCCGCGGAGCGTCCCTCGACCAAGACCGTGCTGGCGATCTTCGACGGCTCCTGGAATCGTGCGCTCGAGGCGGCCGGGCTGCCGCTCAGATACGAGCGCGGCTGGACGTGCGAGCGAGTGATCGAAGCGCTCCGCGCCGACGCACGCGCTCGTGGCCGTCCGCCACGATCGGCGGACTGGTTCCACACCGCGCCGGGAAGACCGACCGTCGGGACGGTCCGCAACCACTTCGGATCCTGGAACGCCGGGCTGCGGGCCGCCGGGCTCGAGCTGAACCACGAGGTCCGCAAGTGGACGCGCGCGACAGTGTTGGACGCGTTGCGCCGCTTGGAGCGTGAGCTCGGAAGGCCGCCCAGCTCGGGCGAGCTGTATCGCTCGCCGGGCCCCGGCTACCCGACCGCGGCGATCGTCGCGCGCAGACTCGGAAGTTGGGCAGAGGCCTGTCGAGAACTCGGGTGGCCGGCCACCGCACATGCGGTGTCGTCGGGCGCGACGGGCTATGGAGCACTCGTGGAGATGCCGCATCGCCCGTAGCTGGTTGAGGCGAATCTCAGGACCGCGCCGCGAATGCGGCTCCGTCCTGCCTCGGTGTTGTCGCGGGTACCGCGACATGCCGCCGCCCGGCATACGGGCGATCGTAAGCGTGGCCAAGCGATCGCGCGGCGCGCGATCGCGCTGACGACTCGTCCGTCGCTCGCCTTTGCGATCGTGCGCTTCATAGCAGTCGAGATGGGAAAAGCGATCGCTGACTTGTGCGAGCTTTCCGCGCTGGGCGGGTTCGTTCGGGGCCGTCGCCCTTCGTGTGGTGTCATGAATGCAGAGGGTCGACGACCGACGGCGAGAATCCGACCCGCGTCGTTAGCCGTTACGGTGCCCTCGAATGATGCCCGTGGCCAATCAGGGCATTGAGATCCATGACTGTTGAGATTCTCGATCTCACGAAGATCCGGACGTTGGAAGCTCACGTTGCCCACGCAGAGGCGTTCGAGCCGGAGGTTCTTCAGCAGCTACATGACCTGGCAGAGCAGCTGGACGGGACGCCTGTGCTCCCTCTTCTGGGAGCCGGCGCCTCGGTGGATTCCGGCGTTCGCCTTGCCGGTCAGATCAGCCAGGATCTGTACGCCAACTACATCAACGATCCCGGCTTCCCACACTGCCAAACCATCTCGGTCGCTGATCAAACGAATCTCGGCCTGGTGGCCCAGGCGATCTACAACGAGAGCGACCAGAGCACAACGGTACGCCGCATACGCCTTCACGAGCCTGTGGCCTGGCCCGTTGCAGAACAGATCCCCGAGCACTTCAGCGTCTACCGGGTGCTTGCACGCCTAGTGCGCGAAGGTATGGTCGCCAAAGCCGTGAGTTTCAACTACGACTGCCAGTCGGAGGCGGCGCTCGACACGGAGGGGTTTCAACGAAGCCCAAACACGACTGCCGGCGCGCGTTGGCGCGATCACGCGCAGATCGTCACCGACCGCGCAACCCAGTCCGAGCTCGAACGGCCGGGCAGCTACCGCCTGTACAAGGCGCACGGATGCGCAGCCCGGTACCGCGAGCTTGCGCCTAGCGGAGAGGAGGCCGCCGCTGAGACGATCATCCTCCGGGCGACCCAACTCAACACATGGCGCCACGACCTCTGGATCCGCGATGCCTTTCGGGCGCTCGCGAGAGAGCATGCGCTCCTTCTAATCGGCCTCTCGGGTAACGACGCCGTCGTCGCCGGGGAGTTGCAGTCGACCCTCGAGGATGTGTTTGTGGGCCTTCAGCCTGATGGACAGCCTCGGGTCGTGGTCATCGACTACCAACCGAACACTCCGCAGCTAACTGCGATGATCGGATCCGGACTCGCACGTGCGCCACTGGCAGCAGGGGCCGTGAGCCAGGTGCGGACTGCTGCGGGTACGACCACCGCGGCGCTGCTCGTGCTGCTGACGGAGTGGCTCGCGCTCCGCCTCGGCAACGCCCTCACGGAAGCCGGCTTTGCCCTACCCACGGAGACCGCCCCCCGCCTCACCGCCGTCACGATCACCGCACCCGTCATGATGCGATGGTCCTACCTTCTCCGTCCCGGCGAGAACGACGACTTCATACAGCACATCAACCTCTACCAAGCGGCGCGGAACGGGTACGTGCCGTTGCAAGCCGACGCGGCGGGAGCGACTAGGGCATTGCAGACGCGGGCCGTTCTTCGCCACCGGCTTGGCAAGCCCGATCCCGAGTCCCCAGCCGAAGCGCTCGCAGACTACGGCTTCGTTGTCAGCGGCGACAAGGCATATCTCCCTATTGCGATGGGCCTGGACGAACTCGCCGCAGCATGTCGCCCGGCCGGCCCGCTCGCCGATGCGCTCGCCGTGCTCTCGCACCCGCGCGGCCACAACCTCGACTGCATTCTCGTTCCAATCTCGACCGACCCCCACGAAGGTGTGAACATCTTCAGCGGCGCAACGGTTCCCGTCCCGTGAGCTCAAACATCGACATCGTCTTGGGCCGGCTCGACGAGCTCGGATTTCACGTACACCGCGGTGAGTTCACACCGTTCGCGGAGCAACCG
>Ga0302325_10005505_pt1 | contig 28741 bp, 25 predicted proteins | sample Palsa_T0_2_FD_201948 | JGI IMG/M metagenome (GOLD analysis project Ga0302325, IMG submission 201948) | Peat permafrost microbial communities from Stordalen Mire near Abisko, Sweden - Palsa_T0_2 | ecosystem: Environmental > Terrestrial > Soil > Palsa > Peat permafrost | place: Sweden: Abisko...
CGTCAACCACGGCAAAGGCAAATCCCGGCTTGATGAAGAGCGAGGTGGTGCCCTCTTCGGGAAGGAGGCGGCCATGGGCCGCGGCGTTTCCCTCGAGGGCACGAACCACCGTGGTGCCGGCGGCAATGACCCGGCCTCCGCGCTCGCGCGCGCGTTCGATCGCCTCGATCGCGTCCGGTTCGATCACGTAGCGCTCCGCATGCATCACGTGCTCGTCAAGCCGCGCCGTCTTCATGGGCCGGAAGGTCCCGAGGCCCACATCCAAGGTGAGGTGGGCGAGGCTCGCGCCGGCCTGTTCGATTCGGGTCAGAAGCTCGTTCGTAAAGTGCAGCGACGCGGTTGGCGCAGCAACGCTGCCCGGATCACGTGCGAAGACCGTTTGATACCGAGCCTGCGCTTCGTCTGAATCGTTGTGGATATATGGTGGGAGCGGTAGCCGGCCGGCGCGCTCCAAAAAATGCTCGAACGGTTCGTCGAGCTCGAACTCGAGATCACGCAGCCCCTCATCGCCTTCGGCGACGACCCGCGCTCGAACGCGCGCGTCGAAGCGAATAAGGGAGCCCGTTCGAAGACGCCGTCCCGGACGGAGCAACGCGGTCCAGCGCGTTGCGGCGGGATCGTACCGCATCGATTGCGCCGGATGCAGGAGGAGCACCTCGACCACACCGCCGCTGGGTTCGCGCGTGCCCCACAGTCGTGCCGCGATGACGCGCGTGCGATTGAGCACGAGTACGTCGCCGGGCCGTATCAGTTCCGGCAGATCGGAGAACATGCGGTGCTCGACTTGCTGGGGCCCGAGCACCATGAGCCGGCTCCCGTCGCGCTGCGGGGCAGGGTGCTGCGCGATGAGTTCGCTTGGAAGCTTGAAATCGTAGGCGGAGGCGAACTCCTCAGGCGAGCTCACTACGTCGTCAGGCGCTGCCGCTCGAGTTCCAAGAAGTTGGTGAGACGTTTTTGCTCTTCTTCGGTTGCATCGATGATGAGGATTCCGACCTGATAGTTCTCGGCTTGAAACGCTCGAATCCAGCGGACTTGGCCGCGCAGGCGCAAGAACGGGTTTCGCTTCATCGTGAACGTGTACTTCGTACCGACCGGGAGGTACTGATCGGCGATGATCCGCATCCCGGTTGGTGAAATATCCGCAACCGCTCCGCGAAAAAGCATCGAGGAGAGCGGGTCTTCGACAACGACGTCGATGTATTTACGCAAGCGAAGCGCGTAACGCTTGTCGCTATTTGCGTCGTCTTCTCCGGCGGGTTTATTCGCCGGCCCGTCAGTCATGCTCGATCTCTGTTCCCGGAAAATAGAAATGCAGAATGTCGCTAAACGAAGCACCTTCGATCGCCCGGCCGCGTGCACCCCATTGGCACAGCCCGACGCCGTGGCCTAGTCCACCCCCTTCGATGACGATACGCTCCGGTGCCTCCGTACCGGTGTCTATTTTCGTAATGAGCAGGCTAGGGAGCACGCGCGAGCCGACGCGCAGTCGAAACGCGCTGCCTCTGACCGGAACTGCGCCGCGTTGACCTTGCAGGATAAAACCGCTGATTCGCCCGCTGCTATCGATTCCTGCTTCGGTAAGTGCTTGCAAGGGGGCGACCGGCTGTAACTCGTGTGAGAATTCCTGCTCGATCGCAGACAGTTCGAGTTCGCGATTCCAGCGATAATACGGTGAATCCGTGCACGTGGTGCAGACGACGCCACTCAAATACGAAATGGGCGCGCCGCCCCAGGCATCGTGCGAAGCCTCGGTGTGCCCGCCGCAGCACGAACTGTACATCGCTTGGGCAAAACTCGGTCCGAATCGCAGTACCAAGCCGGCACTCGCGTCGACGGCAACGCGCCCCGGCGCGCTTTCCGCGGCAACACCGGTATAGATCTGATCGAGTTCCGACGGCACGACATCGTAGGCGCGTTGCGGATTGCTCCGCTGCAACACGTAAGTGCGGGCGCAAACCGCCTGCGCTGCGAGCGCCGCCGCGGGCCACGACGGCGACATCTCATGCGGAACGACGCTGTAGAGGTACTCTTCGAGCGGGAGCGTGTTGACGATGCTCCCGTCGGCCAACTGCTCGGCGTTTCCGCGATAGGCGCGCCCGTTGAAGGTGAAACCGTCTCCCGCCTGTGGCGCGACGGTGCCGCGCCCGAGTAAGACGCGAAGCTCGGCAGTGCGCGCATTCATCGCGGGATCATTTTGATCTTGTGTAAGCGCACGAGCTCGTGCGGTCGTGGCGGCGGCGAGGCTGAGCGCGACAAACGTGCGCCGCGTCATCACAACAGTCGATCCTCGTGCCCCGGCGCGATCGCGCCGAGATGACGGTATGCCGACTCCGTCGCTTTGCGGCCGCTCGCGGTGCGCACGACGAATCCCGCCTTGAGCAGATAGGGCTCGACCACATCTTCGAGCGTCTGCGTATCTTCATTGAGCGTTGCGGCAATGGCGGCAATACCGGCGGGTCCGCCGCGATACGACTCGATCAGTGCCCGCAGGAACGCGCGATCCATGCGGTCGAGTCCCAGCCCATCCACTCCCTCGCGCGCCAGCGCCTCCTCGGCCACCGCGCTCGTGATTGCTCCGCTTGCGCGAACTTCGGCAAAGTCGCGAACGCGGCGCAGCAGCCGGTTCGCGAGGCGCGGCGTCCCGCGGCTGCGCGCGGCGATCGTGTGCGCGCCTTGCGAATCGAGTTGCGCTCCGAGCAAAAGTGCGGAGCGCGTGACGATTCGCTCCAAGTCCGCCGGTTCGTAGTAGTCGAGGTGGTGCACGATTCCGAAGCGGTCGCGAAGCGGCGCGCTGAGCATTCCCGCCCGCGTCGTCGCGCCGACGAGCGTGAACCGCTTGAGCGGCAATTTGATCGTCTTGGCGTACGCGCCGCGATCGACGACGAAATCGATCTGGAAATCCTCCATCGCAGGATAGAGAAATTCTTCAACGACGCGACCGAGTCGATGGATCTCGTCGATGAACAGAATGTCGCCCTCTTCGAGGGAGGTCAAGATGCCGACGAGATCCTTGGGTTTTTCGAGCGTCGGGCCGCTGGTCGGACGAAAGTTCGCGCCCATTTCGCGCGCGACGAGGCCCGCAAGGGTCGTCTTTCCGAGCCCCGGCGGCCCGTAAAGTAGGATATGTTCGAGCGGTTCGCGCCGTGCGCGCGCTGCCTCGATGGAAATGCGAAGATTCTCGACGACTCGGTGCTGGCCTACGTAGTCGTCGAAGGTGCGTGGCCGCAGGGAGGCGCCGTAGACCTCGTCTTCCAACGATTCTTGCGGCGAAAGAATCCGATCGGTCTGATCGTCGCCCGAGTAGAGCGGGCGGCGCCCTTCTTCGCTCATTCTTGTGCTGCCTTGCGGCGATAGATCTGCGCGAGCAACGTTTCGGCGTCGTCGATCTTCGGATCGACTTCGAGCGTCTCGCGAATCATCGCTTCGGCCTCGGGGCGTTTGTACTCGAGTTGCAGCAGCACGGCGAGCGCTTCGCCGGCAAAGTCCGGCATCGCCGCCGGTTGCGGCGGCAACGGATTTTGGATCAACAAGAAGCGCGCCACTTTGCCTTGGAGCTTCGCCACGATGTCGCGCGCCTTCTGTTGCCCGATTCCCGGGAGCTTGCGTAGATAGGTGTGATCCCCGCGATCAATGGCGCTTGCAATCGAGGACATCGGTTCAGAAAATGCGCGCGCGGCGGTCTTCGGCCCGATCGACGCGACGCTGATCAGCGCTTCGAAAAACGTGCGCTCGATCGCGTTGGTGAATCCATAGTAGGTCGCGCGCGCACTATTACCGTCGATGTTGAGCGCTGCATAGATTTCGAGCGCCACGCTCTCGCCCGGCGCGGCCGTAACCTTGTCGGCGACGCAGGGTGGAAGAACGATTTCGTAGCCGAGTCCGGCAGCCTCGAGGACGACGTGCTCGCCGTCGCGTTCGAGCAGGGTGCCGCTAATGCGCGAAAACATGCTCGGACATATTGAGGTAGGCAAGCGCGATGGCCAGCGCATCGGAAACGTCATTGGGCTTGGGCGCGACACGCAACTTCAGCAATCGCGTCACCATCGCGTTTACTTGATCCTTGCTGGCGCTGCCCGAGCCGACCAAGGCGCGTTTCACGTGCGCGTGACCAAGCGTCTGCACCGGAACGCCGGCTTGTGCGCTGGCTAAACACATAACGCCCCTTGCATGGCCCATCAAAATTGCCGTCATCGGATTCTTGTAGGTGGTGTAGAGCTCTTCGATGACGACCACGTCGGGTGTCGTCTGCGCAAGCAGCGCGGTAATCCCCTCGTGCAGGATCGCTAAGCGCCGTTCAAGCGGCCCGTCGGGCGCAGGGCACACCACGCCGGCTTCGATCAGGGCGACGCTCTGTCCACGCCGCTCGATCACGCCGTAGCCGGTGACGCGTAGCGCGGGATCGATGCCGAGGATTCGCATTTATTGTCCTGTGCCGTTGACGATGAGCGTCACGGTCGATCCCGGCGCGAGGCTTTCGCCCACCGCCGGGTCCGTACGAATCACGTGTCCGTTCGCGCCCTCGCTCGTCGTGTATTGGATCTTACCGACCTGGTAACCGTCGGCGGCGAGCGTGTCCTGCGCTTCTTGCAGCGTTTCACCTTCCGTGTCCGGCACTTGACCGTTGACCGAGAGGGTCAAGGTGACGCGTCTCCCGCTGGAAGCCTGCGAACCCGGCGGCGTATCCTGACTAACGATCGTTCCGTTCCTATCGGACTGCGTCGAAAAAGTGATCGCCGGCTGCAGTCCGAGTTGTTGCAACTGCGTAACGGCTTGCGTGTACGCGACACCCACGAGCGAGGGGACCGCCACGGTCTGCGCATTGTTTGCGGGGCCAGTGCTCACGGTCGCGTGAATGATTGCACCGCGTTGCAGCGGTGTACCGGAAAGTACGTCTTGCGAGTCGATCACGCCGCTTGCGAAATTTGGATCGGAGGCTTGTTGCGACGTGTCGAGCGTGATACCGAGCTTCGACGCCATTGCCTGCGCTTGCGCAACCTCCATGTTGACGAAATTCGGCGCGGCGATCGATTGTGGTCCTTTGGAAACCGCGAGCGCGATAACGGCGCCCTTACGCACCTGCGAGCGCGCCGCCGGACTCTGGTCGATGACGCTATCCTTGGCCGCGTTGTCGAAGCGGTCGACGCGCTTGACCTTAAAGCCGTCATCCACGAGCGTGCGTTGTGCGTCGTTGACGTTATATCCGCGCACGTCGGGCAGCCCAACCAGCGGCAGACCGTTGCTGATGACAAGCTCGACGAGTGCGTTACGATCCACCTTCGAGCCGGCCTGCGGGTTCTGACGAATCACGTGGTTGGCCGGAACCGTATCGCTTGCGCTCTTGATAAACCGCGCGACGAGACCGGCATTGACGACGGCCGCCTGGGCCTGCGTATCCGTCATATTCGTGTAGTCGCCGACGACCGAAGACGCAACGCTTGGTAAGCTCAGCGGATGCCCGAAGATCACGTAACCGATGCCGGTTGCGGCAAGCGCGAGCAGTACCAGCGTGAGGATCAGTCCCAGCCCGAAGCGCGAACGCCGATCTTCTTCTTCGCTCATCGAGCTATAGGCGCGGTCGGGCAAGGGCGAGCGGCGTGGCGGCAGTACGCTGTGCATCATCTGCGTCGGTGCGTCGTCCGCGATTTGATATGCCGGAACGCTGGGACGCTCGCGCGCCTCGCGCAGCGCGGTGGCTACCTCACTTGCCGATCGAAAGCGATTCTCCGGACGCTTTTGCAGGAGCTTGTTCACGATCGCCGCAAGCGCGGGCGAGACGCCGGAGGTGTTGGTATCGAGCACGGGTACTGGATCGCCGATGTGTTTTAGCGCGACCGTTACCGGTGACTCCCCGGTATACGGCAGCGCTCCGGTCAGCATCTGATAGAGGACGATGCCGACGCTGTAGAGGTCTGAACTCTCGTGCAGTTCATGACCCTGCGCCTGTTCCGGCGAGATGTAGTACACGCTTCCCATCACGAGGCCGGGTTTGGTGAGCGCCATCGTCTGCTGCGAAACCGCTCGCGCGATGCCAAAGTCCGAGAGCTTGACCACGTCGTCTTTGGTGACCAAGATATTGGCGGGCTTGATGTCACGATGCAAAAGGCCGGAACGATGCGCGTAAGCCAGACCGTTGCAGATCTGTGCCGCATAGTCGATTGCGACCGGTTCGGGCAATGCGCCGTCAGCGATGATCTCGGCCAGAGATGGCCCATCGACGAGTTCCATGACAATGTAGTAGGTTTCGCCTTCGCGCCCAACGTCATAGGTGTTGACGATGTTGGGGTGCGAGAGCCGTGCAGCCGATTCAGCCTCTTGATAAAAGCGACGCACAAACTCGTCGTCGGCTGCGTACTGCGGGCGAAGCACCTTGATCGCAACGCGCCGGCGCAGCACCGTGTCGGTGCCGCTGTAGACCGTCGCCATCCCGCCTTCGCCGAGCCTACGATCGAGTTTGTAACGATTGTTGAAGGTCTGCTGCTCGATCACGTTCGAGTACTCGTTTCTCGCGTCGCAGGTGTTTCCTGCATACAAGCCGTCGTTATCACCGTGTTGCGAGCGCCGACTCGAGTACGTCGCGTGCGATGGGCAGCGCAACGGCTGCTCCGTAGCCGGCATTTTCAACCACGATCGCAACCACGAAACGTGGATGATCCGCCGGTGCGAAACACACGAACCAGGAGTGTGAGAGTCCGTGCGGATTGGTCGCGGTCCCCGTCTTGCCCGCAACTTGCACGTGAGGGATTTGCGCAGCCGTTCCGGTACCGCGCTGCACGACGGCGATCATCATCTTCGTCACCTGAGCGGCGGTTTGTGACGAAATGGGCGACTCGAGCGTCCCCGGCGGCGTAACGCTCGCCACCTTGCCGTCGCGCACGATCTGCCGAACGATGTAGGGCCGCGCCATCGTGCCGTTATTCGCCACCGTTGCTGCGACCAGCGCCATCCGCAGCGGTGTTACCAAGAGCGCGCCCTGGCCAAACGCCATTTGCGCAAGTTCACCCGGTACGATCGTGTCTTTGGGCGGAACGCGGTCGGTTTCGGCGGGGAGTTGGAAGTCGAGCGGTTCGCCGATGCCCCAGCGCCCGAGATAGTCGTAGAACTGATCGACGCCCATCTTTAGTGCGATTTGGGCGAAGTCGACATTGCTCGAAAGCGCAAATGCCCCGGTGAGATCTTGGTAGCCGGTGGCTTCGCTCTCGTTGTCATGCAACGTGAAGTTTCCGATCTGAAAGTACCCGGGATCTTCGAAGCGCGAATCCATCGTGACCGCACCGGCTTCGAGCGCCGACCCCGCGGTGAAGATCTTAAAGCTCGAGCCAGGCGGATAGAGTCCGCTCGTGGCGCGGTTGAGCAGCGGACTTTGCGTGTCGGCGACCAGTGCTGGAAATTCGATGTCGTAGTGCGTGGGATCGTAGCTCGGCACGCTGGCGATCGCGAGCACCGCCCCAGTTGCTGGATCGAGCACGACGCCGGCGGCGCGCGCGTGACGCGAGAGGTCGTCGTAGAGCACTCTCTCGATCGCCGGAACGATCGTGGTAACCACATCCGCGCCGTGTGACTGCGAGCTCTTTCCCTCAAACGCGCTGAGGATTTCATCGAACTGCGCGACCGGATCGCCGGTCGTGTCGGCCGGCGTGAGCGCGCGGTCGTAGGCGTCCTCGATGCCGCTGGTGCCGTAACGCGCGGAAACGTAGCCGACGGTCTGCGCGAGCGCGCCACCGAACGGATAGGCTCGGCCGTTCCCAACGGTTTGCGCGAGTACGGTCCCATCGGTCGCGAGAATGCGCCCGCGCCGCGCGTCGAGCAGGGCGTGACGAGGATTATAGGGTTTCGATGCGATCTCGGGTCCGGCCACGAGCATTACCCATGCCGAGCGAACGACGAGAACCGCGAATAGGCATAGGAAGAATACCCACAGCCGCCCGATTGCGCGATTGGTCACCGTTCGCGCAGAACGCTGAATCCGCCGCCGGAACGCACGGCCATATGCGCCCGGCCCGGCTCGGAGGAAAGCAACAGATTGATCATCTGCTGCGCCGTTTCGTCGGCGATCTCACCGGCGGCGAGTACGACGTCGACGTTCATTTCGCTCAAGATGGGTGGTGCCACGTATGCGCACGACGGCAGCGTCTCGAAGTGCCGTTCCTCATAAGGTCCGTCGTGCCAAGGCCCACGTTTGCCGAAGACCTGCGCGTGATAATCCCATGCGCAAAGCTGCTTCTCTTTCCACACGAATTCATCGCGCACGCATAGCCGGCGGCAGGCGGCGCATTGAACGATCGGCCCCGGCGGGTGCGCCAGACCGTCGGCGATTTCTTCGGGCACGTCCTCGATATTGAGGACGGCTTCGTCCGAGAGCGCCTCGGGCAGTTCAGCGTGCCATTGCACGCGCGCGAGCAATTCAATATCGCGCATCGGTGCGACAAACGCACGCTCGTCTTCGGGTGGGAAGGTGCGATCGACCCAATCGAGCAGGTTTGCCAGCGCAATCCCAACGTTTTGCCAGCTTTCTCCGATCACCACCCCGACCGGCGTCCAGGCTAGTGGAACCAGACGCGCGGTGATTGCTCCGCCGTCTGTACGAAAACTGTTGATGAAGCCCAACGTACTCCCGCTGCCGCCCAGCACGAATACCCGCGGCTCGTCGCTCAGCTCGAGGCTTCGCTCGTCATTGCCTCGCTGCGATACTCTTGCAGACTCCGCGGAGGCCCCGCCGTGCTTTCGAGTGCCTCCGCGAGGGCCCGGGCCGTATCCAAACTGGTCAAACACGCAATACTCGCTTCTACCGCGGCGCGCCGAATCTTGTAGTTATCGGACAATTCCCGCGGCCCTTTGGCATCGTTGATCACCAGGTCCACGCTACGCTGTCCGATCACGTCGAGCACGTGCGGTGAACCATCGGAGATTTTGTTGATCGCTTCGCACACGATGCCCGCTGCTTCGAGCACGGTGCGCGTTCCAGGCGTTGCGACGATCGTGAATCCCAGATCCGCGTAGCGCCGCATCACGGCTACCGCCTCGTCCTTCTCCTCGTCGGCAATAGAGACGAGAATGCGCCCTCCCGAGCCGGGCAAACGGACCCCTGCGCCGATGAAACCCTTACGCAAGGCGCCGGCAAAGGTTTCGTCGATACCGAGCACTTCGCCGGTTGACTTCATCTCGGGACCTAGGATCGTTTCGACGCCGCGCATCTTCGAGAACGAGAACACCGGCACTTTGACGACGACATATGGGGTGCGCGGATGCAGTCCGATGCCATACTCCATGTCGCGCAAGCGCTCGCCCAGCGCAATGCGCGTCGCCGCGGCGACGATGTTCACGCCGGTGGCCTTCTGAATGATCGGCACGGTGCGGCTCGCCCGCGGATTGGCCTCGATGATATACAGATCGCCTTCGTGGACCACGAACTGAATGTTGATCAGCCCGCGAATCTTGAGCTCGCGTGCGATCGCGGTCGTGACGTCGACGATGCGCCGCTCCATCGCTGCATCGATCGTTTGCGTGGGATAGACGCTGATCGAATCGCCCGAGTGAATGCCGGCCCGCTCGATGTGCTCGAAGATGCCCGGGATGAGAATGTCCTCGCCATCGAAGACCGCGTCGACCTCGACCTCCAGCCCGCGCAAATACTTATCCACCAAAAGTGGGGCGCCGGGCAAAATCGGCGGGGCAGACTCGGCATATGAGGCGAGCTGGCCTTCATTATAAATGATCTCCATCGCCCGCCCGCCCAGTACGAAGCTCGGACGCACGAGTACCGGAAATCCGAGTTCGCGTGCAAAGGCACGCGCTTCGCGGAAACTTGTCGCGGCCTTGCCCTCGGGACGTGCTACCCCAAGACGCGAGAGCGCCGCATCGAATTGCGCGCGATCCTCAGCCATATCGAGGCTGGCGCGATCGCTTCCGATGATCCGAACGCCCCGCGCTTCGAGCTCGTTGGCGAGATTGATTGCGGTCTGTCCGCCGAAGGCGAGCATGACACCACTCGCGTGGGTGGCGCGGTATGCGGCTTCGACCTCATCTGCACCCGGCGGCTCGAAGATCAGCGCATCCGAGACGTCAAAATCGGTCGAAACGGTCTCAGGATTATTGTTGACGATCACCGCGGATTTGCCGGCGGCACGCAGTGCCCACGCCGCGTGCACGCAACTGTAGTCGAACTCGATGCCCTGGCCGATGCGAATCGGTCCGCTGCCGACGACGACCACCGCTTCGCAAGGCGTCGGCCGCATCTCGTTCATTTCACCGCGCGAAAGATAATAGTAGGGCGAACGCGCTGGAAATTCAGCCGCCGCCGTATCCACCATTCTGAATGCAGCAGCGCCCTCAACGCGCGGCGCCGACTCGTCGTCAACGATATCGGCGATCTGATACAACCAGAAGCGGTCGATCGCCGAGTTGGCGTGGATGCGTTCGATGCAGGCATCGCGTGCGGCCAATCCGGCGCGGCGAATCAGCTCCCCGACGGCGAAGAGGCGCTCGTGTGTGGGACGTGCGACGATCGCCTCGAGCTCGCCCTGCGTCCATTCTTCGTATTCACCGCCGGTGAGGCGTTCGCGCTTGACGTCGAGTCCGCGGACCGCCTTCATCAATGCATCACGAAACGTTCGGCCGATTCCCATCGCCTCGCCGGTCGATTTCATCTGCGTGCCCAGCAGCGTATCGGCAAGCGGAAACTTGTCGAACGGCCAGCGCGGAATCTTGACGACGCAGTAGTCGAGCGTCGGTTCGTAGGCCGCCTTCGTCACGCCGGTGACGGGATTGGGAATCTCGTCGAGCGTCTGACCCAACGCAATGCGCGTCGAGATCTTCGCGATCGGGTACCCGGTCGCTTTAGAAGCGAGGGCTGAACTGCGCGAGACGCGCGGGTTGACCTCGATGATCGCGTACTCGCTACTCGTGGGGTGCAGTGCAAATTGGATGTTACAGCCGCCCTGCACGCGCAGCGATCGAATGACATTGAGCGAGGCGCTGCGTAGCATCTGATAATCGAGATCCGAGAGCGTCTGCGACGGAGCGACGACGATCGAGTCACCGGTATGCACGCCTACGGGATCGATATTCTCCATGTTGCAGACGATGATGCAATTGTCTGCACCATCGCGCAGGACTTCGTATTCGATCTCTTTCCAGCCCAGGAGCGAGGTCTCGAGCAGCGCCTGATGGATCAGGGAGGCATTCAATCCCGCATCGAGCCGTTCGCGCAGCTCGACCTCGTTATACACGACACCGCCTCCGGTGCCGCCGAGCGTGTACGCCGGGCGCACGACCAACGGATAACCGGACTGCGCCGCAAAGGTAACGCCCTGCTCGACTTCGGTAACGATCACGGATTCGGGAACCGGCTCGCCGATCTCAAGCATTTTTGCTTTAAAGCGCTCGCGGTCTTCCGCGAGTTTGATCGTATCGACCGGTGTTCCGAGCAATTCGACGCCGTAACGTTCCAGAACGCCTGCATCGTCGAGTTCGACGGCGAGGTTCAATCCGGTTTGGCCGCCCAGCGTCGGCAAAAGAGCGTCGGGGCGTTCGCGAGCGATGATCGCTTCCACCGACGCGACGGTCAGCGGTTCGAGATAGACGGCGTCCGCGACCTCGGGATCGGTCATGATCGTCGCCGGATTGGAGTTGACGAGGACGACGCGGTGGCCTTCCTCACGTAGTGCGCGGCACGCTTGAACGCCGGCATAGTCAAATTCGGCGGCCTGACCGATCACGATCGGACCGGAGCCAATCACGAGGATATTGCGGCGGGGCATGCTGGGAGGAGGGGATTGGCCGCAATGGTTCGGTCGGCCTTCGGGCCGATCGCACGTCCTGTGCTCCGAACCTCTACCCGCATCGTGCGGGTCAGACATATGTCGTCAGGGTTGTAAACGGAGTACGGTCCAACCCGTAGCGCCCGTGCGCTTGTACGCGAGACGATCGTGCAGTCGATTGGCCTGCCCCTGCCAGAATTCCATATAGTTGGGTGAGAGAACGTAGCCCCCCCACGAGTGCGGTCGCGGCACGTCCTCGCCCGCAAAGCGCTCTTCGAAATGCTCCATACGCTCGACCAGGATCTCGCGCCGCTCGAGCGGCGCGCTCTGCTCCGATGCCCAAGCCGAAAGCTGGTGCCCGCGCGGCCGCGACGCAAAATACGCATCGGATTCGTCCTCGGAGAGTTGCGTAACCGTACCCTCGATGCGTACTTGCCGGTGCAGCGGTGCCCAAAAGAACGTCGCCGCGGCGTGCGGATTCGTTTCGAGCTGTGTCGCCTTGCGGCTGAAATACGACGTGTAAAACTGCAAACCACGTTGGTCCAGTCCGCGCAGCAGCACGATGCGGGCGCTGATTATGCCCTCCGCGTCGACGCTGGCGAGTGTCATCGCATTGGGTTCGCGAGTCTCGGCGCACGCGTAGGCTTCATCGAGCCAGCTTCGCAATTGCTCGATCGGATTCGAGGCTACCGCTTCTTCCAGAAAAGGCGGGCTTGAATAGACGTCGCGACTGCTCTCGATACTCACGGGATTCTCCCAACGGACAGGCCGGTTAGCATCGTAACCACGAGAAGCGCCGCGCCGGCGACAACAAAACCGAACGCTGCCGCCACGGGCCTGCGCTCGATCGTCGTTTCCCGTCCGAGCCGGGCAAGCGCATCGCGCAACTGGGACGCATTTTCAGCCCGGGCATACGCGCCACCCGTGACTTGCGCGTACGACTGGAGCGCGCCTTCATCGATCGACGATGCTTCGCCCCCAATCACGTCGCCATTTGGCGTCCCGATACCGATCGTATAAATCGGCACGTGATGTGCGGCAAAGTACTGCGCCATCTCTTGCGGATCGACCCCGGTGTTGTTCACGCCGTCCGTAATCAGCACGACCACGCGATGACCGCTCGGCGGGAACTGCGATGCGGCTAGTTGCAAGGCGTCACCGATCGCGGTGGCCCCGTTGGGGGCTGGAATCTGATCGACCGCGCCGAGAATCGTCTCCCTATTTGACGTGAGCGGCGTAATCAGCTCGGCCGCCCCGGAAAAGGTGATCAACCCGATCTTGATTCCGGCCGGTGATTCCTGAATGAAGGCTCGGGCTGCGCTTTGCGCGGCGGCGGCGCGCGTCGGCGCAACGTCGGTTGAGGCCATGGAGCCCGACGTATCGATGCAGATAAAAACACTGCCGTCAGCAACCGGCACCGGAAGTCGCAGATGCGGACCCGCGAGGCCGATCACGAGGGCACACAGGGCGACGATCCATGCTCCGCGCAGCACCGCGGTAACCCAGCGTTTTGGCGCAAGCGCTCGTTCGAGAAAGGCCAGGTTCGAGTACTGCAAGGCCTGCGCATCCACGCGTGAAACGGCGCGCTGATACAGTAGCGCGAGCAATACCGCGCCAACCGCGCCAACACCAAGGACCCACGGCGTATCGAAACTCATTGCGCCACACCGAATGCCGCGCGCAGCGAAGCCGCTCCGTCCGTCTCGTGCAGAATTCCGGTTCGCCAGCCGGCCTGCGAAAAGCACGCGAGGAGTTCGTCTTCACGCACGCGGACGGCGCGCGCGAACGACTGCCGCTCCCGTCTGCCGACGTAGGTGCGCAGGCGCCCGCCCTCGGCCCCCGCGAAGCGCACGATGCCGCCAAGGGGTAAGCCGTCGTACCACGGATCGCGGGTGACTAGCGCCGTGCAATCGCACCAGGCCGCCAAGCTTTCTAGAAGATCGACGTGTTGCGTGGTGAGTTCGTACCAATCACCGATGGCGAGCAGTGCGGTTCCGCGGCGCAGCGCTGTCCGCGCAGTCGCAAGGGCGCCCGCCAAGTCGAACGTCGTCGTGACCGGAGCATGCGCCGGACCCAAGTAATCGCTACCAATGCGCAACAAGCGGTCGCCGCTACGCGCGGACGCAAACCATGCATGCGCGGCTTCGTTGGCGGCGTCGAGCAGTCGACGCGATCGCCCAACCTGCATCGAACGTGTGTCGTCGACCATGACGGCGAGCGTCAAGGCAACATCCTCGAGTACGACCCGCGTTTGCAGCTCGCCCGCCCGCGCCGTAGCCGCCCAGTCGATGCGCCGCACGTCGTCGCCGGGAACGTATTCGCGCAATTCAATGAATTCATAGCCGTCGCCGCGGTACATCGTCGGAGAACCCGCACCAAAACGCCGCGGACGCCGCTTTCCGCGCAGCAACGCATCTCGCAACGTGAAGGTCGGCATTTTAGGGTGTCGGGACTTTCGCGATCAATTGCTCGAGTACGCGCGAGGGGCCGCCTTCGGCGGTCACGCGGAAATTGAATCCGATGCGATGGCGCAGCGCAAGCGGTGCTACGCTGCGAACGTCATCCGGAACCGCATAGTCACGCTGCTCGAGCAGCGCTTTCGCACGCGCCAGATTGGCGATCGCGAGCGTCGCGCGCGGGCTTGCGCCGTAGTCGATCGTGGGATGTTGCGCTTCGCGAGTGATGACGACCAGCTCCACGATGTAGCGCTTGAGCGCGTCATCGAGGTGCACGCTGTGGGCTTGCGCGCGCCACTCCCGCACCTGATCGAGCGTCGCGACTGGGCCAACGACCGGGGCATCGGCAATCGCGAAGCGTTCGAGAATTGCCAGCTCATCGTTGCGCGACGGATACCCGACGTCGACCTTGAGCAGAAAGCGATCCATCTGCGCAACGGGCAGCGCATACGTCCCCTCGGAATCGAGCGGATTCATCGTCGCCATCACGATGAACGGATCCGGCAACGGGTGTGTCTGTGGACCGATCGTTACTTGGCGCTCCTGCATTGCTTCAAGCAGGGCGGACTGCACCTTGGCCGGCGCGCGATTGATCTCGTCGGCCAGGACCACGTTGGCGAAGATCGGTCCGCGCACTGTGGTAAAGGCGCTCTCGCGCTGGTCGAATATGCGTGTTCCCACGATGTCGCTGGGCAAGAGGTCCGGCGTGAATTGAATCCGCTTGAACTCGCCGTGCAGCGCATCGGCAAGACTGCGGCACGCAAGGGTCTTGGCCAGTCCCGGCGGACCTTCCAGCAGCACGTGCCCGCTACACAATAATCCCAGGAGCAAACCTTCGATCACGCCCTCTTGTCCGACGATGGTGCGCTGGAGGGCACGCGTCACAATCGCGGGTCCGGATCCGATGGTGCTCATCGCGTCATGCGCTCCAATTGGGCGATTGCTGCCGCCACGGCCACGTTGAGGTCGGCGTCATAGGTGAACCCGGCGCGCTCGAGCGCGCGTAAGAGATCGCGTAGGCTTGGGTCGGCGGCGAGGGGTCTTTGCAGCACGTCCGCCAGCGTCTCCGCGTCGCTTGCGCCAACCATTCGCCGTACGATGCTACGCGCCCGCATCGCGCCGGCTCGCGTGCGCTCGCGCCGCAGCGTCTCTAGCGCCTCCTGCAACGCCACCTTCGGATCGCGCGCGATCGGTTTTGCCGGCGCAAGGGTCACGACCGGTACTGGCGGCGATGGGCGACGTCGGATCAGCGCAACGATGAGGAACACGACACCGACGATCCCGATTACAATCACCAAAAGGCGCAGCAGCGCCTCGGCGAGTGCGCGCATTCCTTGCCACGCATCGTCCGCCGCGACGATCGCGGCACCGGGGCCGGCTACTTGGATAGTGAGGGAATTCGAAAAATAGCGCTTCGCCTTGCCGTCACGCGCGTCGACGGCATCGAGCGTGACCGGGGCAATCGTGATGGCGCCGGAGTGATGAGCAACCACGGTGATTGTTTCGCGATAGGTCGACCCGCTACGTGATGCAACCGTTGTTCGCTCGCTGCCGAGGAGCTCCAATTCGGCCAAGATCGGTAGATCGAGATTATCGAGTTCGGCGACGCGTTGGCGTACGTGCGCGGTGATGATGAGGTGAAACGGCACCTCAATGTGCGGCGTCGCCGCATCACTGGCCAGTGTCAACTGCGTAACGGTCAACCGCTGGAGACTCTGCGCACGAGCTGCTGACGCAACTGACGCGAGCGCCAGCAGAACAAGGACTATCTGACGGATGGGAGTGTTGAAAGCCATTGTGCGAAGAGTGGGCGAGCGTCGAACGGTCCGGGCGAGGCCTCGGGATGGAACTGGACGGCCGCCACCGGAAGTTCGCGATGGCGAAATCCTTCGTTCGTCCCATCGTTGAGATTGATCATCGTCGGTTCGAGGTTGTCCGGCATCGTGCGCGCATCGACGGCATAGCCGTGATTGTGCGCGGTAATCAAGACCTCGTCGCGAAGCAAGTCCTTTACCGGCTGATTGCCGCCGCGATGTCCGTACGGAAGCTTGTAGGTTTGTGCGCCGCACGCGAGAGCCAGCAGCTGATGTCCAAGGCACACGCCGAAAAGCGGTTTTCGGCCGAGGAGCCCACGCAGTGTTTCGATCGTTTCACGCAGATCGGTGGGATCGCCGGGCCCGGGCGAGATGAAGATCGCATCCGGGTCACCGCGTAAGAGCTCTTCTTGCGTTGCGTTATAGGGCACGACGGTGACTTCGCTGCCGAGTGCGGTCAGCTCGCGCAGGATTGCGCGCTTGACGCCGCAATCGATGAGCGTCACGCGCGGGCCGCCGCGCGTGCCTTCAACGTGGCGTTCACGCGTCGCCACGCTCGGAACGAGGTCCGCCGTGCTCGCCGAGCGCACGAACCGCGCGAGTTCGCTCTCCGCGTGTTCGAGCGCCGCGTCGCCAACCGCGAGCGCAGCCCAAATCGTGCCGTGTTCGCGCAGCGTAATCGTGATCGCGCGCGTGTCGGCGCCCACCATCGTGGGAATCTTTTGATCATCGAGCCAATCCGGCAGCGCCGCCTTGCTCAGGTAGTGCGAAGGATGGCGTGCGATCTCTTTGATGATCGCACCGCTCACGCACGCGCGCGGGTACTGCGCGGCGCTTCCGGAAATGCCGTAGTTGCCGATCAGCGGATACGTGAAGGTGAGGATTTGGCCGGCATACGACGGGTCGGTAAGGGCCTCTTCGTAGCCCGTCATTCCGGTATAAAAGACGGCTTCACCGAGGGAGAGACCCTCGTGGCGCAAGCCGAAGCCGTCGAAGCGCGAGCCGTCGGCGAGGAACAGTGCTGCGGGGATGGTCATGCTAAAGCAATGGCGGTTATACAGAGGGGCCCCGCAAACCTGGAGTTAACGCGCTGAGAATGGACTGGCACTTTGGCGCGACCGCCTTCGCGACCGCGATCACGATCATCGACCCCATCGGCATGATTCCGATTACGGCCGCAACGACCGCACATTTTGACCGAGGCAAGCGTAATCGCATCGTCGATCAGGCCGTCCTCGTGGCGGCCATCGTGATGCTCGCGATGGGCCTGGTCGGCCCGTACTTGCTCGACTACCTCGGCATTACGCTGCCGGCGTTTGGCATCGCCGGTGGGATTCTGCTCTTCCTGATCGCGATCGACATGCTCTTCGCGCGACCCACCGGCGCGCGCGCGACAAGCGAGGAAGAACGCGTCGCACGCGAAGGCGAGAACCCCGCGGTCTTTCCGCTCGCGATCCCGATGATTGCCGGTCCGGGTACGATCGCGACGGTCCTCTTGCTCGTTAACCTGGCGCGCGGCAATCCAGCGCGTGATGCGCTCGTGCTGGTCGCGTATGCGGCTGCCCTCGCGATCGCGTGGCTGTGCATGCGCGGCGCCGCGCGCTATCTACATCGCCTGGGAACGACCGGCATTCACGTCGTCAGCCGTGTTTTGGGTATCATACTTGCAGCGCTCGCCGTGCAGTTCGTCATCAACGGCATTTTGCAGACGCCGTTGATCAAGCACTAGCTAAAGGAGGAAGCACCATGGACGACAATGATCCGCCCGCGGAACAGATGATTCACGATCTTGGTCTCGATCCGACGCTCGAGATCGACTCAGATCAGCGCGCCGACCTGCTTCGCCGCTGGCACCGCGAATTCGGGAGCCGCTACGGCAATGAGCCCGATGTCAAAGGCGATCTCGGGGACGGCGACATCGACTCGGGGGATAACCGCGCCGAACTGTTACGCGGATGGCACCAGGGATCGTCGAGCCGCTACGGCAGCGAACCCGACGTCAAAGGCGATCTCGAAGGCGATTAGACCCGCCAACGGAGCTCACCGTTGATAATTGTAGCGATGGCGCGCCGTGGGAGCGTGCGCCCGTCAAATGGCGTGCTCTTGCCTTTGGATGCGAACGTCGAGGCATCGACCGTCCATGCACGATCGGCGAATATCGTAATGTCCGCGGGCGAGCCGATACGTAGCGTTCCGCCTGCGACGTTGAGAATCCGCGCCGGATTCGTCGAAAGCAGCGCCACGAAACGGTCGAGCGGTAGATCCGGGATCGCCAATGCGTACGCGCCGATCGAAATTTCCAGACCGGTAAACCCGACTGCGGCACTTTGCAGATCGCCGGCCTTCTCTTCTTTCGTGTGCGGCGCATGGTCGGTTGCAAACACGTCGACGCTCCCGTCGCGTACCCCGTCACGCAGCGCGCGAGCGTCGGCCTGCGACCGTAGCGGTGGATTCACCTTTGCGCCCGCGCCGCGCTCGCGAACGGTTTCGTCCGTAAGCAACAGATGGTGCGGCGTCACCTCACAGGTCGCGGTGCCGCCCTGCGCACGCGACCAGCGTACTAGCTCGAGCGCACGCGTGGTGGAGAGATGTGCGATGTGCCACGCCTTACCGGTATCCAATCCAATGAGTAAATCGCGAGCGACGATCACATCCTCGCTCACGCTGGGCGCACCGGCGACACCGAGGGCATCGGCCACGGCACCGGCGGTCATTACCGCGTCGCCCTTGAGTTCCTCGTCCTCCGCGTGGGAGATGAACACGCCCGCTACACCGCGCGCTTGTAACGCGGCGTCGCGCAAGACGCGCGCGTTTACGACCGTGTTGCCGTCATCCGAGAACGCGACAGCGCCCGAGCGCGCGAGTGCTATAAAATCGACGCTCTGCGCTCCTTCGCGCCCACGCGTGATCGCGGCGATCGCGTAGACACGGCAGCGCGCGTCGCGCGCCGCGATGCTTGCGAGCTGGGCGAGTACCGCGGGTGTATCGAGAGCGGGCTGCGTGTTGGGCATGCACGCGACCGCGGTAAACCCGCCCTGCACTGCGGCCTGGGTTCCGGTTGCAATGGTCTCTTTTTCCGGAAATCCCGGCTCACGTAAATGCACGTGCATGTCGATGAAGCCGGGCGCGAGGATTGCCCCGGTTGCATCAAAGAGTTCTTCGCCGGATTCGGGCTGCAGATGCTCGCCGATCTCGATGACGGCACCGCTTGCGGTGCGCACGTCGCGGCGCGCATCGATGCCCTGCGACGGATCGATCAGCCGTCCTCCGCGGATCAGCACGCGTCAGCTAACGCGCTCGCGTGTGCCATTGACCAAGAGATCGAGGACGGCCATTCGGATGTACACGCCATGGTGCACTTGACGAGCGTAGCGCCAGCCCGCGAATTCGAGCACGGTGTCGTCGAGCTCCATACCGCGATTGTAGGGGCCCGGATGCATGATGATCGCATGTGGTTGCAGACGCCCAAGTCGGCCCCCGTTGAGCTGATAGCGCTCGATGTACTCACGATCGTCGATCGGCATCTGGGCGAAACGCTCGCGCTGAATACGCAGCAAAATCACTGCGTCTGCCGATTCCAATGCGCTATCGAGATCGCGGACGACTTGCGCTCCCCCGACTGCATCCTGCACGCTCAGAAAACATTCCGGCCCGACGAGTAGGGTCTTCGCACCAAGCCGAGCGAGACCGAGGACCGTCGAGTGCGCAACGCGTGAATGGGCGACGTCACCTACGATTGCAATGGTGCGCCCTTCCAATGATCCGAACTCGTCGCGCAGCGTGAAGAGATCGAGCAGTGCCTGCGTGGGATGGGCGTGCGAGCCGTCGCCGGCATTGATCACGTGCCCGTCGAACGCGGCCGCGACGCGCGCCGGAAAGCCCGCTTCGGGATGGCGGATGACGATAACGCCGATGCCCATCGCCGAAAGCGTGAGCATCGTATCCTCCACCGTTTCGCCCTTGGTCGCGAGGCTCAACTCCTTGGGAGAAAGGTTGACGACGTTGGCGCCGAGGCGCATCTGTGCAAGGTTGAATGAGGTAAACGTTCGCGTGCTTTGCTCAAAAAAAAGGTTGACCGCGTCAACCCCTTCGAGCAATCGTCCCGGTGCGTGCCCTTCGAAAGAGCGCGTCTGCTCGAAGATCTCTTCGATTTCGTCGGCGGAAAGGTCGTCGAGATCGATGAGACTACGTCGCGTGCGCATGGATCGAGACCTCATCGCTGGCTGCCGCTATTGCAGCGAGTGCGACCTTGACGTGTTCCCGCCGGCTGCTCGGAATCACGCGTCCGACGTAGTCCGCTTGAATCGGCAGTTCGCGCAAACCGCGGTCGACCATCACGCAGAGCCGAATCGCCGCCGGACGACCCAGATCCGTCACCGCGTCGAGCGCCGCGCGAATCGTTCGACCGGTGAAAAGCACGTCGTCGGCGATGACCACGAGCCGGTCGCTGATGTCGACGGGAATTTGCGATTCGGGCATCTCGTGTGTGACCCGGTCATCCCGATAAAGGTTGATGTTGAGAAACCCCAGCGCCGGCGCCTTGCCGCTGATGCGTTCGATTTCGCTTGCCAACCGCTGTGCGAGTGCCTCCCCGCCACGTCGAACGCCGATAAGCACCACGCCGCGCTGCGCGTCGTCGGGCTCGAGGATCTGATGCGCGAGGCGCGCGATCACGCGCGCGATCTCGTCGCTCTCGAGCAGAACGCGCGATTTCTGCATCGCGGTGGTCATGCAGTCTCTCCCATGGCGGCCAGCGCAGCCTCGACGCGGGCTAGTTCGTTTCGATATCCTTCCAGCTTCTCACGCTCCTTCGCAACCACGCTGGGCGCCGCCTTGGCGATGAAGTCTTGCTTCCCAAGCGTGCGTTCACCGCGCTCGACCTCCTTACGCAGACGTGTCGCGTCTTTACGGTAGCGTTCGAGCAAGAGCGTCGGCGGTGCCTCGACCACGACTCCACTGATGCCGCCGCGGAGCGCGGCATCCACCGCAATCGTCGCCCCGGCAGCCGCCGGCGTGTAGGCCGCGATTGCGTCGAGCGCCGCGGCGTCGAGGTCGCTCGGCACGCGGGTCGGTGGTTTGGAGCCGAGCGGCAACTCGAGCTCTTGCTTGAGGCGACGAATCTGCTCGGTGACGGCCATGTGCGTCTCGAATGCCGCCGCGGCGTCGCGATCGACCGGCACCTCGAGCCGATCCGGCCACGTCGCGGTCATGATCGTCACGCCGTCGTGCGGAATCGCGAGCCAGACCTCTTCGCTGATGAACGGCTCGATCGGATGGAGCACGCGCATTGCGTTGTTCCACACGAATGAGAGGACGGCCGCGCGGGTGGCATGATTCTGCTCCACTTTCGTCGCTTCGACGTACCAGTCGCAGAACTCATACCACACGAAACGCCAGACGGCGTCGGCGGCGTTGCCGAAGTCAAAGCCTTCGAAGCGCTCGCTGACGTTCGCGATCGTATCGTGGAGACGAGTAAGAATCCACTTGTCGGCTACCGTCAGATCGGCGGCTTTGGGCAGCGTCATCGCGCGCGGCAAGCTCTGGGGCAGCGACAACATGTAGCGCGTCGCGTTCCAAATCTTGTTGTTGAAGTTGCGAGCCTCTTCGCAGCGCGACTCCTGAAAGCGAACCTCTTGGCCCTCGAGGCGCATCTGCCGCAAGATCCCCATGCGGAATGCATCGGCGCCGTAGCGGTCGACGAGATCCATCGGATCGATTGCGTTGCCCAGCGACTTGGACATCTTGCGCCCCTGCGCATCAAAAAGCAGCGGCGCGATGAAGACCGTCGGGAACGGCACTTCGCCGAGGAAGTGCATGCCCAGCATCACCATACGCGCAACCCAGAGAAAGATGATCTCCCATCCGGTAATCAGTACTTGCGCGGGATACCAGCACTGCAGCTCGAGCGTTTTTTCCGGCCAACCCAAAATCGAGAATGGCCATAGGCCGCTCGAGAACCAGGTATCGAGCGTATCGGGGTCGCGTGTGAGCGGTGCGGCGTCGAATCGCGTCCGCGCGATCTCGAGCGCTTCTTCTTGCGTTTCGGCAACGATCACGTCGCCGGCCGGCGTATACCAGACCGGCAGCTGATGTCCCCACCAAAGTTGTCGCGAGATGTTCCAGTCGCGGATGTTTTCGAGCCACGTCTCGTACGTGCGGCCGTAGCGCTCCGGAACGAAGCGCAAGCGTCCGTCGCGATACGCTTGGAGCGCCGGCTCGGCCAGCGGCTTCATCTTGACGAACCATTGCAGCGACAGGAGCGGTTCAATCACCTCGCCCGAACGCTCGCTCACCGCGACCGCATGACGGTACGCTTCTTCTTTTACCAGCGCGCCGCTGCGGCGCAGGTCGTTCACGATGCGCTCACGCGCCGCGTAACGGTCGAGCCCAGCGTAGGGACCGACGCCGATCTCGGCATCGGTGATCTTCGCCTCGGCGTCCATGATCGTCGGCATGGGAAGATTGTGACGTAGCCCGATCTCGTAGTCGGTCGGATCGTGCGCCGGCGTCACCTTCACCGCGCCCGTGCCGAAACCGCGCTCGACCGCCGCATCGCCGATGACCGGAATTTCGCGTCCGATCAGCGGCAGCACGACGCTCTTTCCGATCAAAGCGGCGTAGCGTTCATCTTCGGGATGCACCGCGATGGCGGTATCGCCGAGCATCGTCTCCGGCCGCGTGGTTGCGATCTCGACGGTAAAGCGTCCATCCTTCGAAGGATAGGCGATATGCCACAGATGCGAATCGCGCTCGATGTGATCGACCTCGGCGTCGGAGACCGTCGTCTTGCCTTTGGGATCCCAATTGATCAGACGTTTGCCGCGATAGACCAGCCCCTCGCGATAGAGCGCAACGAAGACTTTGCGGACCGCTGCGGAGAGCCCATCGTCCATCGTGAACCGCGAGCGTTGCCAGTCGGGTCCAAACCCCAGCGTGCGAAACTGTGATTCGATCGTGCCACCGGTCGTGCGCGACCACTCCCACGCGCGCTCGATGAATCCCTCACGCCCCAAGCTGTCGCGTGAGATCCCCTGCGCGGCTAATTCTCGAACGAGCACCGACTCCGTCGCAATCGCGGCGTGATCCAGGCCCGGGAGCCAATCCGCGTTATCGCCGAGCATCCGGTGGTACCGAGTGAGAACGTCCTGCGGCGTGTAGGTCGACCCATGGCCCAAGTGCGCGCGGCCGGTAACGTTGGGCGGGGGCATCGGAATGATGAACGGCGGGCGTGCGGGATCGGGATCCTCGTGAAAGAATCCGCTCCGCTCCCAGAACTCGTAAATGCGCGGTTCAACGCTCTTGGGGTCGTAGGTTTTGGGGAGATCGGTGGATTTCTGCGACGAGGTCATGCGAGCGCAGGTAGTTCCGCGCCCCCCAAGCCTAGCCCTCGCCGACCGCCGTGCCGGTGATTTCGCGCTCGCGCGCGGCCAAGAGCTCGAGCAGCACGTTGCGTTTTTCCTCTTCGGTTGCCGCGTTCTGATAGAGCTCGTAATCGTCACCCAGCAGCGTGGCGAGCCCCTCGTACGTCAGGGCTTGCGACTCGGCCGAGGCCGGAGCGCGCGTCGGATTGGTCGAGCGCAGATGGCCGTCGATGCGTCCGCGCTCGATCAAGCGGATCAGCGTGCTCTCACAAGACGGGCGGCGGTACAGATTCCGCCGGGCGCGGATGCCGGGAAACGCCGCGCGAACACGCGTGATGAATCCCAGATCGTCCAGCGCCGCGAGCGCTTCGAAGACCATCGACGAGCTGTAGAGGCCGAGATCCTCCCGAATCTGGTCGACGGTGGGGCTACACTCGCCGCGTGGATCGCTGAGCATGGTCAAGTACATGTACATGCTCGTCTGCCGCGGATTGAGCACATGAAAAAGGAAGCCACTCCACCACGCGGGGATGAGCGCGCTCGGCGCACATACGTGTCCCGGCTCACATGAAGGCTGGCTATCGTCCACTGATGCTCTCGTTTTAAATCCCTCCACGGTCAGCCTGCGCGGCTTCAGGTCCAAATATCTGGAGGTCTTTCTGCCCCGAAACGACCGGAGCCACACAAAAACAACATCGGGCCTTGTAAAGACCCGATTAACAGCATGAGAGCGCTTGGATGCGGCGCGTTACGCCGGCATATCTTTCTTTTGCTCTTGATAGATCAGCGTCGGCTGCTCTTTCTTGTCGATGACGTCCTTGTTGATGATGCACTTCTTGACGCCTTGCAGCGAGGGAAGGTCATACATCACGTCGAGCATCGTCTCTTCGAGAATCGAACGCAATCCTCGCGCGCCGGTCTTGCGGCCTTGGGCTTTGGTCGCGATCGCTACGAGCGCATCTTTGGTAAACTGCAACTCGACGCCGTCCATGTTTAGGATCTTTTGGAACTGGCGCACCAGCGCGTTGCGCGGCTCGGTGAGGATCCGGCGCAGTGCGAGTTCGTCGAGGGCATCAAGCGTAACGACGATCGGCAGGCGACCGATGAACTCCGGAATCAAGCCGAATTTAAGCAAATCTTCTGGCATGAGCTGCTGCAGCAGTTTGCCCGTGCGTGCGTCTTTCTTGCCTTCCGGCGTGGCACGGAAGCCCATGTTGTTGGCGCTGACGCGTGACTCGATGATCCGCTCGAGCCCGTCGAATGCGCCGCCGCAAATGAACAGCACGTTGGTCGTGTCGATCTGAATGAACTCTTGGTGCGGATGCTTACGGCCGCCTTGGGGCGGCACGTTGGCCGTCGTGCCTTCCAGAATCTTGAGCAGCGCCTGTTGCACGCCTTCGCCCGAAACATCGCGCGTGATCGACGGATTCTCGCTCTTGCGAGCGATCTTGTCGATCTCGTCGATATAAACGATGCCCTTCTCGGCACGCTTGACGTCGTAGTCCGCAGCTTGAATGAGCTTGAGCAAAATGTTCTCGACGTCTTCGCCGACGTAGCCCGCTTCGGTGAGCGATGTCGCATCGGCCATCGCGAGCGGGACGTCGAGAATCTTGGCTAGCGTCTGCGCGAGGTACGTCTTGCCCGAACCGGTCGGTCCGACCAGCAAGATGTTCGATTTCTGCAACTCGACTTCGTCGGCGGCTCCGCCGGCGTTAATGCGCTTGTAGTGATTGTAGACGGCGACCGCAAGCGACTTCTTGGCGCGCTCTTGCCCGATCACATACTGATTGAGGATGTGATTGATTTCTTTGGGCTTGGGGATGTTGCGTAGGCGCAGGTTCTCATCGACGTTCTTGTAGAGCTCTTCTTCAATGATCTCATTGCAGAGCTCGATACATTCGTCGCAAATGTATACGCCAGGGCCGGCGATCAACTTGCGTACTTGCTCCTGCGATTTGCCGCAGAAGCTGCACTTGAGCTGACCTTTCTCGTCTCCGAATCGGAACATATCGGGGGCGGGCGTCCTCCTGGGCGTTAAGCCGGCTGCGACAAGGCTGTTCGATCTTCGATAACGTGATCGATAATCCCGTAGTCCTTGGCCTCTTCGCTGGTCATGTAGTAATCGCGGTCGATATCCTTAAGGACCTGTTCGATCGGCTTTTTGGTGGTCCGCTCGTAAATGTGCGCGATCGTCTGGCGGGTTGCGATCAGGTCCCTGGCCGCAATTTCCACGTCCGTCGCCTGGCCCCCGATCTGCGAGACCCAGGGCTGGTGGATCAAAATCTTCGAGTGGGGCAGGGAATAGCGCTTCCCGGCTGCCCCCCCGGTCAGGAGGACCGAGCCCATCGAGGCGGCCATGCCCATGCAAATCGTGGCCACGTCGGACTTAATGTAGCGCATCGCGTCGTAGATCGCTAACCCCGCCGTTACGCTGCCCCCGGGCGAGTTGACATACATGTCGATGTCTTTGTCGGGGTCTTCCTTTTCTAAGAAGAGCAGCTGCGCGATCACCAGGTTCGCCAGATGATCGTCGATCGCGCCGCCAACGAAGATAATCCGATCCTTGAGCAGACGTGAGTAGATGTCATACGCGCGTTCTCCGCGCGCACTCTGTTCGACAACCATCGGAACTAGGTGGCCCATATATTTTTTCTATCCCTTTTTAGCTAGCGCATCACACGTAACCCACACGAGGTGGGTGAAGGTTCCGAGCGCACGATGCGCTGGACTCAGCTTCGCTGAGTCTATAGCGTTCGGCCTTCGGCCGATCCGCCCGGAACCGTCTCCACTACCTTGGCGTTATCGACGAGGAACTCGAGCGTCTTGTTTCGCACGATGCCCTCCATCAGCGAAACGACGTTATTGCCGAGTGCCTTGCGAATTCGGTCGATCGGCTGCCCGTATTGACGGGAGAGCGCGGCAAGTTCTTCGGCAATATCGGCCGGGGTTGCGTTGATGCCTTCGGCTCGCGCGATCTCCTCGATCACCATCGTGCCCTTCACCCGCTGCTCGGCATCGGCGCGATATGTCTCGCGCAGCTCGTCGGCCGTCTTGCCTCGCTCCTGCAGGTATTCCTCGAAGTTCGCCCCGCCCTGCGCGACCTGTGCTGCGAGGTCATTGATCATGTTGTCGACTTCGCGATCGACCAGGACGTCGGGCAGCGGAAAGTCGTGAGCGTCGACAAGCTTCTCCATCAACGCGTTGCCGATGGCACGCCGCGCGCGCGATTCTGCGATCGCATCGAGACGCTTGCGTACGTCGACGCGCAGCGCGTCGAGCGTCTCGTTCTCCGAAATCGCCTTGGCGAATTCGTCATCGATCGCCGGAAGCTCAAGTGCTTTCACATCGTGAACGGTCACGGTAAACGCGGCGGTCTTTCCAGCGAGATCTTCCTTTGGATAATCGGACGGAAAGACGGCCTCCACGTCCTTGGTTTCTCCCGCGCTCATGCCGGCTATGCCTGAGGCGAAACCGGGGATGAAGCGGTTCTCGTCGAGTTCGGTCATTTGGCCCGCGGCCGTTCCGCCCTCGAAGGCCACGCCATCGATCTTGCCCTCGTAGTCGAGCGTGACCACGTCGCCCAACTGGGCCGGGCGCTCCACCGGCACGAGGGTCGCGCGCTCTTTGGCGAGCGCCGAAATGCTGCGTTCAACGTCGTCATCGTCGATGGCCGGCGTCTCGCGCTCGACCTCGATGCCTTTGTAATTGCTCAGCTCGATTGCGGGGCGGACTGCGACGGTGGCCTTGAGGCGCGAAGGCTTCCCCTCTTCGGCGGGCAGCAGTTCCATCTTCGGCCGGTCGACCGGCAGCAATTCGTGCTCTCGAACGGCGCGCGCGTAGACCTCGGGGACGACATCCTCGAGCGCTTCGCTGGCAATCGTCTCTGAGCCGTAGGTCTGCTCGAAGACTTTGCGCGGCACTTTCCCGGCCCGGAATCCGGGCAGTTTCACGTTCTTAGCCAGCCGGCGAAATGCGCGCTCTTGCGCCGCGGCGAGCTCTTCGGGGGTGATCGGGATCTCCAACTCCACCTGCGTTGGGGCGAGGCGGGTCAGGGTCGAGGTGCTCACGGGTTGCAACGTTCCTTCTGCATCGATTGGGTTGCACGGGACAATAGGAAGGGGCGCTTCGGCGCTCGCGCGCCCGCGCCCCGTGTAATTGCGATCCGGGGATCGCTCTTCTGAAAAATACGTGGAGCGGAAGACGAGATTCGAACTCGCGACCCTCGCCTTGGCAAGGCGATGCTCTACCACTGAGCTACTTCCGCACGCCACGCAGGCGACTTGGGCAAGCAGAGACTCGAACTCTGACGGGTTGCCCCACTGGAACCTAAATCCAGCGCGTCTGCCAGTTCCGCCACTTGCCCCGGACAGCCGTCCGCGATGCGGCGACCGCTTAGTATAGAACGCGCCCCCCGTATTTCCTCCCTTACACTGGCGCAGGCTCTTCAAGGAGCGTTCCACCCTGCACGATCGGCGCATGCACCGTCGACTCGTCGACCGTTCGAAGATTCTCGAAGCGCACCGCGGTCTTCGTATAAATCTCGCCACCGCTGGACATCGGTGCCAGCGCGTCTTCTTCACGAACGTACTGCGCGCCGTCGACGTCGTCAAAATGAATGATCCAGGCGACGTTTGTGCCGGGGCCGCTGATGAAGTTCAGAGCGTCTTGGAGTTGCCACGTTGCGTAGGTCTGCTCGTCGATCCATGCTTGGCGGATGCGATAGCGGGCGGGATCGCGCGTCGGCGCGAGCGCAAGGTGATAGCACGCGTGTCCGTCGATCGTGTCCGTACCGAGCAACGTGATGGTGTAGTCGCGATTGTGTGCGTACACGGTTGCGATTTCTTCCAGACCGTTCGGCGTCGGCGACGGTCTGGGTGTGGCGCGCGGATTGGGATCGTGGAACTCTTTGCGAATCTCATCGACAAGCGCCGCGGAATTGAACGGCGTCGGCGTCGGGGCCGGTACGAATGGCGCCATACCAAACGAATAGGTCGGCGCAAGATGCGGAACGCCGAGCCAGTCGACGGCTGGAAGCGGCTTGTTCAACCGAAACCCCAGGATCCCCAAGTCGATACCTTTCGGTACGACTGGATGTGCAAGCTGATAGTCGCTCATCGGATCGACGCTCACGACACCCTGCACCGCATCGTATTCCGACCTATAATGCTCTACGCGCTCATTACCGCCCTCAGTGACGTCGACGGCGATCGCGTAATCGAGCAGCATGGGGTAGCGCTGCTCGTGCCAATACGCGCGTGCATTCCCGAAGATCTGATACGGGTCCGGCGCCGCAATGGCACGCGGCGCAGCTAACGCACAGAGCGCAGCGAACGCCGCGAGCGCCAAAACACCAT